>Ga0180215_1004910_pt1 | contig 11644 bp, 9 predicted proteins | sample eDN3rd37CBELigBY_FD_128871 | JGI IMG/M metagenome (GOLD analysis project Ga0180215, IMG submission 128871) | Enriched backyard soil microbial communities from Emeryville, California, USA - eDNA 3rd pass 37_C BE-Lig BY (version 2) (version 2) | ecosystem: Environmental > Terrestrial > Soil >...
AATGAGAGTTTCGAAGAATTATTAGCAAATGTAAGTACCGTTTCTCCTGGTGCAGAGGGCTTATTGTTTACCCCGTATATTGTTGGTGAGAGAACGCCTCATTTTGATAGTCAAATTAGAGGTAGCTTTATAGGGATGGATACTAGACATCAACTAGTCGATTTTACAAGAGCAGTCTTAGAAGGGTTAACTTTTTCCCTAAAAGATTCTCAAGAAATCATGAATCAATATGCGGATAAGCAATTAAATAAAATAGTTTCTATTGGAGGAGGAGCTAAGAATAAAGACTGGCTTCAAATGCAAGCAGACATCTTCCAAACAACTATTGTTACTTTAACAAATGAACAAGGCCCTGCCTTAGGAGCTGCTATGATTGCAGCACTAGGATCAAATTGGTTTAGTGACGTACAAGAATGCGTCCAAACATTTGTTACGTACGGAGAAGAATATACTCCGATAAAAGAAAATGTAGAAAAATACCAAGAAATATATGAGAGATATAAAAGAGTCTATCCAGCAGTAAAAGGGGTCTGAACTTCATCGCATTAGAGCGGAGAGGGTCAGACCCTCTTTTTAAAAAAATTTATATTTTTTCTAAATTTTCCATTGAAAAAATTAGAATAGGTGGTAGAATTTAATTAAGGTTATACGTACAAGTTAATAAAATATTGTATGGTTGTTAGTATGTGTGTATAGGGTTACATTATTTTGTTCTTGTACGCATAAAAAAGGAATAAATAGATAGTAAACAGATTAATAGTAAATATTGATAAAAAATGAAAACGTATTCTTAATGAGTAGGAGGATTATATATGACCAAATATACGATTGGTGTAGATTATGGAACTCAATCTGGAAGAGCTGTTTTAGTCGAGGTAGGAACAGGTAAAGAAATCGCTTCAGCTGTTAAAGAATATACACATGGGGTAATGGATGAGTACTTACCAGATGGTAAGACAAAACTAGAACATGATTGGGCACTACAGCATCCTGCTGATTATTTAGAAGTGTTAGAGATTACTATTCCCAAAGTTTTAGCGAGTGCAAATGTTTCAAATGAAGATGTAATTGGAATAGGAATAGACTTTACAGCTTGTACGGTTTTACCAATTGATAAAAATGGCATACCACTTTGCTTTAAACAAGAATATGAAAAACATCCACATAGTTATGTGAAACTTTGGAAACACCATGCTGCACAAGATGAAGCAAATCGCTTAAATGAAATTGCGGAACAAAGAGGCGAATCTTTCTTACAAAGATATGGTGGGAAAATTTCCTCTGAATGGATGATTCCAAAAGTTTGGCAAATTTTGAATGAAGCACCAGAAATTTATGAAGAAGCAGATCAAATCTTAGAAGCGACAGATTGGGTCATTTCTGAATTAACAGGGGTAATTACCCGAAATAGTTGTACGGCAGGATATAAAGCAATTTGGCATAAGCAAGATGGTTATCCATCAAAGGAATTTTTCAAAGCGTTAGATCCAAGATTGGAGAATGTAGTAGAAGACAAATTATCTACTAATATCGTTTCCATTGGTTCGAAAGCTGGAGAAATTACGGAAAAAGCTGCTAAGTTAACTGGATTAAAACCAGGAACTGCAGTAGCGGTAGCAAATGTAGATGCACATGTTGCTGTTCCAGCAGTTGGAATTACAGAACCAGGAAAATTATTAATGATTATGGGAACATCCACTTGTCATATCTTGTTAGGAGATAAAGAGGAAATTGTTCCAGGTATGTGTGGCGTAGTGGAAGATGGAGTTATTCCAGGTCTTTTAGGATATGAAGCTGGACAATCCTGCGTAGGTGATCATTTTGAATGGTTTACAGAAAACTGTGTCCCACAAAGTTATTATGAAGAAGCAGAAGAAAGAGGCATTGGTATTCATCAGCTTCTAACAGAGAAAGCTAGTGCTTTACAAGTAGGGGAAAGTGGTCTTCTTGCTCTGGATTGGTGGAATGGAAATCGCTCCACACTAGTAGACGTAGACTTAACTGGTGTTCTACTAGGTCAAACATTGCTTACGAAACCAGAAGAAATTTACCGTGCTCTTATTGAAGCAACAGCTTATGGTACAAGAATGATCGTTGAAACGTTCCGTGAAAATGGAGTACCAGTAAATGAAGTATATGCTGCTGGAGGCATTGCAGAAAAAAATGCATTAATGATGCAAATCTATTCTGATGTATTAAATATGGATATTAAAATATCTGCTTCCTCTCAAACCCCTGCGTTAGGAAGCGCTATGTTTGGTGCTGTAGCTGCTGGTAAAGAAAGAGGCGGCTATGAAACTATTACAGAAGCAGCAGTTGATATGGGAAGAATTAAAGATTATGTATATCAACCAATCAATAAAAATGTAAGTGTTTATAACGATTTATATAGTGAATATGCGAAACTGTACGATTATTTTGGCCGTGGTGAAAATAATGTCATGAAGAAGTTGAAGAAAATTAAAAAGAATTCCGTTGCGAAGGAGGCAGAAGAATATGCTGGATAAGTTAAAAGAAGAAGTACTATTAGCCAATCTTGCTCTGCCAAAGCATCAGCTTGTTACCTTTACTTGGGGAAATGTAAGTGGGATTGACAGGGAACAAAATCTAGTTGTTATTAAACCAAGCGGTGTTCCTTATGACGAATTAAAAAAAGAGCATTTAGTTGTCCTTGATTTAGAAGGGAATATTGTGGAAGGGGATTTAAGACCTTCCTCTGATACACCTACCCATCTTGCACTATATAGACAATGGAAAGAAATAGGCGGAATTGTGCATACCCATTCACCATGGGCTACTAGCTGGGCACAAGCGGGAAGAAATATTCCTGCTTTAGGCACTACACATGCTGATTATTTTTATGGTGATATTCCATGTACGAGAAAATTAACTGAGTTGGAAATTAATCGAGCATATGAGCTAGAAACAGGGAATGTCATTATTGAAACTTTGACACAAAAAGGAATTGATCCAGTGGCGATTCCAGGTGTTCTAGTAACTGGACATGCACCGTTTTGTTGGGGGAAAAATGCTGACCAAGCTGTTCACAATGCGGTTGTATTAGAAGAAGTGGCAAAAATGGCACTCCATACCATCCAACTAAATCCAGAAGTAGAATATATTGATCAGTATTTATTAGATAAGCATTATTTAAGAAAACATGGAGCAAATGCCTACTACGGACAAAAGTAAATAAAAGCGTAGTTGAATAGATAATTATAGCAAAAATTCTTACAAATAAAAAATAGCAAAGTTTTAGGAGGAGGAACAAGTATGTTACATACAAAAGAATATGAATTTTGGTTTGTTACAGGAAGTCAATTATTATATGGAGAAGATGTACTTCTACAAGTAGAGGAAAACTCAAAAGCAATCGTTAACGGGTTAGCTGATTCATCTTCCATCCCTTACAAGGTTACTTTTAAAGCGGTTTTAAAAGATGCTGATAGTATTCAGCGTTTAGTCCTTGAAGCAAATCAAGATGAAAAATGTGCTGGAATCATTACGTGGATGCATACATTCTCACCATCTAAAATGTGGATAGCAGGTCTTTCTTCTTTACAGAAACCACTTCTTCATTTTGCAACACAATATAATCGTGATATTCCATGGAACTCTATTGATATGGATTTCATGAATTTAAACCAATCAGCACATGGTGATAGAGAGCATGGATTTATTGGTGCTAGATTAAAAGTAAAACGTAAAGTAATAGTAGGACATTGGGAAAATGAAGAAATTAGACAACGTATCGGAAATTGGACTAAAACAGCTGTTGCCTTTGCAGAAAGTAAACAGTTGAAAGTGGCAAGATTCGGTGATAATATGCGACAAGTTGCCGTTACAGAAGGCGATAAAATTGAAGCGCAAATTAAATTTGGTTGGACAGTTAATGGTTATGGCATCGGTGATCTCGTTCAAAAGATGAATGAAGTGACAGAAGAACAACTAGATGCTTTAATGAAAGAGTATCAAGAAACATATGATATTACTCCTGCTGGCCTTGAAGAAGGACCAATTAGAGAGTCCATTCGTGTACAAGCAAAAATTGAACTAGGATTAAAGGCATTCCTAGAAGAAGGAAATTACACTGCATTCACTACTACATTTGAAGATTTACATGGAATGAAACAACTTCCTGGGCTTGCTGTACAACGCTTAATGGAACAAGGCTATGGCTTTGCTGGAGAAGGGGATTGGAAAACAGCGGCACTAGTACGTTTAATGAAGATTATTGCAGCCAATGAAGGAACTTCCTTTATGGAAGATTATACGTATCATTTCGAACCAGAAAATGAAATGGTATTAGGCTCTCATATGTTAGAAGTATGTCCAACTATTTCTGCAACTCGTCCAAGAATTGAAGTACATCCCCTTGGTATAGGTGGAAAAGAAGATCCAGCAAGAATTGTGTTCGATGGTAGAGGAGGATCTGCACTAAATGCTTCTATTATCGATTTAGGAAACCGCTTCCGTCTATTAGTAAACGAAGTGGATGCTATTCAGCCAGAAGAAGAGATGCCAAATCTTCCAGTAGCACGCGTTTTATGGAAAACACAACCATCCTTAAGTCAGGCAGTAGAAAATTGGATTCAGGCAGGCGGAGCTCATCACACTTGCTTCTCATATGAAGTAAGCACAGAGCAATTAAGAGATTTCGCTGAATTAGTAGGAATCGAAACAGTAGTCATTAATAAAGATACCAAAACAGATGCTTTCTTAAATGAATTACGTTGGAATGAAGTATTTTATCGTTAATTAATACAAGAAAGAGGGAAATGAATAGCATAAGCAGTCTACCAAACAGTCCAATAGGGTATGTAATCTATATCAGTTGGATATGGAGGGAGGCTGCTTTATTTTATTGGAGATTATGAATTGAAAGGTGGAAATAATAATGGAAATTACACAACATTTATTCGGAAGTATTAATGGCAAAGAAGTAATAGAATATACGTTAAAAAACAACAAAGGAATGGAAGTATCTTTCTTAAATTATGGAGGTATTGTAACAAGTATTATGGTGCCAGATAAAAATGGTGTCTTGGAGAATGTAGTACTTAATTATGCAAGTCTAGAAGAATATGAGAGTGATGGTTATTATTTTGGTGCCCTTGTTGGTAGAGTAGCTGGAAGAATAAAAGGTGCTTCTTTTGAATTAAACGGTGAAACCTATTCACTTGAAGAAAATGATAATCGAAATAACTTACATGGTGGCAATAAAGGATTCAACCGAGTTATTTGGGATACTGAGGTTTTGGATAAAGAGGATGAAGTTGCTGTGAAATTGAGTTATTTTAGTCCAGACGGAGAAGAAGGTTTTCCCGGCAACCTTCAGATCGAAGTGACATATACAGTAACGAACCAAAATGAATTCAAGATCAGTTATTCAGGAAACAGTGAAGAAACAACTATAGTTAATATGACAAACCATTCTTACTTTAATTTAAGTGGTAATGCAAAAAGAGATATTTTGAATCATACTTTGCAGTTAAAAAGTGATAAGGTTCTGGAGTTAGATCAAGAGTTATTACCAACAGGAAAGTGGATTACAGTAGAGAATACACCATTTGATTTCCAGCAAGGTGCTAAAATCGTTACAGGAACTCAATCAAATCATCAACAAACCATTCTAGCAGGCAATGGATATGATCATCCTTTCCTATTAAATGCACAAAAAGATAAGGAAATTATTTTAAAGGATGAAGAATCAGGAAGAATACTAACCATTGAAACAGAGGCTGAGGGAGTGGTTATTTATTCTGGTAACCAAATAGAAGAGAGAGGAGAAGTTTCTGGAGTACCAAGCCGAAAATACTTAGGTATTTGTTTAGAAACACAAGGTTTGCCAGATGCAATTCACCATCCGGAATTTCGCTCGTGGGTAGTGGATAAAGAACATCCATATAAGACAGAGACCGTTTACCGATTTGAAACAATAGAAGAGGTTTAAAAGGAGTGAACGGAATGGCAAACATTGTTTCTACTATTCAATCCTTGTCCTATCAATGTAATTGTGGAAATCAACATAAGATAATTGAGATAGAAGAAATTGTTGTAGAAAAAGGTGCCTTAACGAGAGCGGTAGAATTTATCAAGAAGAAAAATTACCAGAGTATTAAGTTAATCGTTGATGAAAATACCTTTAAAGCGTGTGGAGAAGTATTATCTTCTTTATTAAAAAAAGAAAAGCTTTCTTACTCTGTTTGTTTTGTGGAAGCAAATGAAAATGGTGATGTAGTAGCAGATGAAAGATCGCTTATCCAAGTATTACTAGAAACAAGTGGAAATGAGGAAGTAATGATTGCTGTAGGATCAGGGACATTACACGATATTACCCGCTTTTGCAGTGCAAAAATGGGAATTCCCTTTATTTCCATCCCAACAGCCCCATCTGTTGATGGTTTTACGTCACTTGGCGCACCACTTATTGTGAAAGGTGTAAAACAAACTTTCCAGTTAACTTCTCCAGTTGGTGTATTTGCAGATATAGATATTTTAAGTGCTGCTCCACGGAAAATGATTGCGGCCGGAGTAGGAGATATGGTTGCAAAATATACTTCTTTAGCAGATTGGAAACTAGATTCTCTTGTAACAGGGGAACCCTATTGTCCATTAGCTGTTCAAATTACGCAAGACGCCTTACAACTATGTACGGATAATATAGACCATATTGCAGCTGGAGATACAAAAGGAATCACTATCCTTATAGAATCTCTTATACAGTCTGGGCTAGCCATGTTATTATTTGGACAATCGCATCCAGCATCAGGAGGAGAACATCATATCTCTCACTTTTGGGAAATGCAATTTTTGAAAGAAAATCGTCACCAAGTACTTCATGGAGAGAAAGTAGGAGTTGCGACAATATTGTTGGCGACTTTATATAAAGAGAGACTTTTATCGGTGTTAGAAAAAGATTCATTGATTACACAAGGAGATATGCCAGAAGAATGGAAAAGAAATCTCTTAGAAAACAAGGAGGAAGTTCTCACTATCTATAAAGAAATTCCAAATGCAGAACAAATAAAAGGACTTATTCAAAAGGTAAGTGGCCCAATCAGTTATCAAGACTTATCGATTGAAGAAGAACTATTGCTAAATGCGTTGAAAGAAGCACACCATTTAAGAAATAGATTTACTGGTTTAAAATTATTAAGTATGGTAGGAGAAAAGGAGTTTTCCACATATTTGTCCGTTTAAATCATTAGGTGTAGTTTGAATAATGATATCCTATGAAGTGTTTGTTTAATTACACACTTCATAGGATTTTTTGTTTATGTAGAAAGCAAACTAGTAGAGAGAAAACAACAATAAAGATAAATGGTTTCAGATAAAAATGGGGATAACTATAGGAAGTATTCAAGTGAGAATATATATATGGATGAAATGAAAACGCATAAATTCATCGGTTGACAACTTGTATATACATGTTATCATAAAAGGGAATAAAGAATCTTTTTTTCTTTTACCGTTATATTAGTTATTATCAAGGGATTTATTAATACATGAAAAACTACACATAACATAATTAAAATTTTCATAATGGTGGTGTGATATATGCAACAGGCATGGTGGCAAAAAGCAGTAGTATATCAAATTTATCCAAAGAGTTTTCAGGATACAACAGGGAATGGATTTGGGGATATACAAGGTATTATTAAGCGTCTAGATTATTTAAAAAAACTAGGCGTTGATGTTATTTGGTTAACCCCAATTTATGCTTCTCCGCAAAAAGATAATGGATACGATATTAGTGATTATTATTCTATTCACCCTGAATATGGAAACATGAATGACTTTGATCAATTACTAACAGAAGCACATGATAAAGGGATTAAAGTAATCATGGATATTGTGGTAAACCATACTTCAACAGAACATGAATGGTTTAAACAAGCATCGTCTTCTAAAGACAACCCGTATCGAGATTTTTATATATGGAAAGACGGCAAAGAAGATGGATTGGAGCCAACCAATTGGCAATCTAAATTCGGGGGAAATGCATGGAAATATGATGAAAAAACGGATCAATATTATTTACATCTGTTTGATGTAACACAAGCTGATTTAAACTGGGAGAATGAGAAGGTTCGTGAAGAAGTATACAAAATGATGCATTTTTGGTTTAAAAAAGGCGTGGATGGATTCCGTTTAGATGTTATTAATCTCATTTCCAAAGATCAATCATTCCCAGATGATGATGGTACGATAGCTCCTGGAGATGGAAGAAAGTTTTATACAGATGGACCTCGTGTTCATGAATTTATCCATGAAATGAACAAAGAAGTTTTCTCTCAATATGATAGCTTAACAGTAGGGGAGATGTCTTCCACAACTTTAGACCATTGTGTCAAGTATACAAATCCAGATTGTGAAGAATTAAGCATGACCTTTAATTTCCATCATCTTAAAGTAGATTATCCTAATGGAGAGAAATGGGAAATTGGCGAAATGGATTTCTTACAATTAAAGAATATTCTATCTAAGTGGCAAGTGGGAATGATAGAAGGTGGTGGATGGAATGCCCTATTCTGGTGTAACCATGATCAGCCTAGAGTAGTAACTCGCTATGGAAATGATGGAAAGTTTCATAATGAATCGGCTAAAATGCTGGCAACAACTATTCATATGATGCAAGGAACTCCATATATTTACCAGGGAGAAGAATTTGGAATGACAGATCCTAAATTCACTTCTATTGATCAATATCGAGATGTAGAGTCTTTAAATATGTACGAGATTCTGAAAGAAAAGGGAAAATCAGAAGAAGAAGTACTAGAAGTATTACGACGAAAATCTAGAGATAACTCACGTACACCAGTCCAATGGAACGGAGAAAAGAATGCAGGGTTTACAACGGGAACACCTTGGATTGAAACAGCAACAAACTATACGGAAATTAATGCAGAAAGTGCTGTTAAAGATCAAAATTCTATCTTCTATCATTATCAAAAATTAATTCAGCTTCGAAAAGAGTACGATATTATCACAGAGGGTAATTATGAGTTATTAGTACCAGAAGATGAATCAGTATTTGCCTATACTAGAAGTACGGAAAAAGAGCAATTAATCGTTATTAATAATTTTTATGAGAAAGAAACGGTATTCCAATTGCCTAATCATATAAAAATAGATGGAAAACAAAGCTCTATTCTAGTTGCCAATTACACAGATTCTCCTAGCTTAACAAAAGAAATCAAACTTAGACCATATGAGTCTATTGTGTATCATGTTAAATAATAGTCTCAGCTAGAAAGTAAATCCATTTGTCCATATATTGGAGTGCAACCTAATGATGGTTATGGTAAAGTCAGTAATTGAAAGAGGATATATTTTGAATTCTATGAAAAAAAGAGTTAATATGTAAATAACAGTCACAAAGAGAGAGGATGTTAATATTGTTTAAAAAATTATTTTCAAAAAATAAAGATAATGAACCAAGTAACTCCAATTATATTCAGCCTCTAGCTGGAAAAATTATTAGTATTGAAGAAGTACCTGATCCTGTTTTTTCTCAAAAGATGATGGGAGATGGCATTGCAGTTGACCCTGAGAACGGGGTATTAGTAGCACCATGTGATGGACAAATTATGAATGTCTTTCCTACAAAACATGCGTTAAGCATATCTGATAAAAATGGAAAAGAAATCTTAATTCATGTTGGCCTTGATACGGTTACTTTAAAAGGAGAAGGATTCACTTCTTACGTTCAAGATGGTGATAAAGTAAAACAAGGTCAAAAACTAATGGAAATTGATTTTGATTCCATTAAAGAAAAAGTACCTTCTATTATTACTCCTATGGTATTTACTAACTTAAGTGAGGGAGAAAAAGTTATTGTAGAAGGAAACGAAATTAAAATTAGCAAATAAATTCAAATGCTATAAGGGTAATTTCCTTATAGCATTTTTTCATCCTAATGATCATTTTTATAGCAAAAAGGAAATATTCCTCTACCGTCTAGTTTCTTCTCTACATACTATAGAAAAGGAAGTGTATAAAATGGATAATATTTTATTTGACTTACATACACATCATGATCGTTGCGGGCATGCAGTAGGTAAATTAGAAGAATATATTGAATCCGCTATTGAAAAGGGGCTTCATTATATCGGAATATCTGATCATTCTCCTTTGTTTTTTCATCAAGAAGACCATCCATATCCTCGTTTTTCCATGGCGAAAAGTGAATTTCAGAACTATGTAGATCATGTATTACAATTAAAGGAACAATATAAAGATAAAATTCACGTACTACTCGGTGTGGAAAGTGATTATTATCCCCATCATATACATCTATATAAGAAGGAGTATGATAAATCTCCTTTTGATTATATTATCGGATCTGTTCATTATGTTAATGGAAAAAGTATTTTTGATAAAAGTAGATGGGCGACGTTATCAGAGCAAGAAAGGATACATGAAAAAGAAGATTATTATCGACTTATACAAGCTTCCGCTAAAAGTGGAGTATTTCAAGTACTAGGACATATTGATGCAATGAAAGGATTTTATCCCTCCTTTTCTTCTATTAAAACACCAATCATAGATGAAACGTTACAGATTATAAGTAGATCAGAAGTGGCCATCGAAGTAAATACATCTGGAAAAACAAAGGATGTAGGCGGATGGTATCCGTCAAATGAAATATTAGAAAAGGCTCTTTTCTATGGAGTGGACATTTCTTATGGATCAGATGCACATCACCCTGAGAGAGTAGCAGATGATTATTTACTTGTTCAAAAGAAATTAAAAGAGATAGGGTTTAGGGAAATGGTGTTTTTTGTTGATAAAAAGAAAGTAATTGTTACGTTGTAAGAGAGACTTCTACCTTTAATTTGATGAAATATAGCATTTCTTATAGGAGCTTTTAAAGAAGGCTCCTTTTTGTTTGCAAAATTGTGAATAATAATAAAATATCTTGACATGGTGTATACAAATGTATACGATAATGTCAAAAGGTATTGTATACATTTGTATACAATAAATAGGAGGATAAATGGATGAAGGAATTCGAAGGAAAGAAAGGACGCAAAGGTGAAGGTGGCAGGGGTAAAGGACATCCTGGAGCAAAAACCTTTCGTAGAGGACGTGCAATGGACTTTTTAGAAAAGCTCCATGTAAAACGTACTACTTTGAAACAACAATTAGACTCAGGTCAATTTGAAGACATTAAGCAAGTAATTCTTGGTGAATTGAAAGCAGTAGAATCTATTATGGATGAATATATGACTCATTTTGAACTGCATGAAAGCAAGGAGATAAAAGAAAAAATAACGGAAGACAGCCAAACAGGAGAGCTAGAAAAAGGGGAATGAACATATGTGGGGATTAAAACAATATATTAAACCTTATTGGAAGTTTGTTCTGCTTGGTCCTTTGTTTATGCTTGGGGAAGTCTTTTTTGATTTACTTCAACCTAGATTAGCGGCGCTTATCGTTAATGAAGGTGTAGTAGAACGAGATTTTCAAATGATTAAACATACAGGTTTAATGATGATCTTAGTAACTTTTATTTCTTTAATAGCGGGAGTGGGTTGTAACCTATTTGCAACTCGGGTTTCACAAAACTTTGGTGCAGATATTAGAGAAGCACTTTTTACAAAAATACAAAGTTTTTCATTTGAGAATATGGATAAAT
>Ga0180215_1004911_pt1 | contig 11643 bp, 22 predicted proteins | sample eDN3rd37CBELigBY_FD_128871 | JGI IMG/M metagenome (GOLD analysis project Ga0180215, IMG submission 128871) | Enriched backyard soil microbial communities from Emeryville, California, USA - eDNA 3rd pass 37_C BE-Lig BY (version 2) (version 2) | ecosystem: Environmental > Terrestrial > Soil >...
AAGCTTCATCATGTGACTAAAAAGTCACGTGGTAGGTTTAATTCGGCGTTCACCTCAGAGCGATAGCTGAAGAGAGAACGCCCGACTCTCAGACAGATCACGTGCAAATAAGTCACGTGAAAGGACGCCGGCCTACGTCGGCTGCGGACGCGGCTCATCGCGACCATGTTCTGCTCGCGTACGTCCTAGGGCCAGCGTCGTCCGCGCGGTCCATCCGCGGTCCCACACTGCACGGCGCCATGGGATGGGACTCTGGCGACCGGTGAAGCGCAGCAGGGACCGCGGATGGCGTGCGGATGGGGCAGACAGGGCCGCGGATGGGGGCCAATTCAACGACTAACGTTTGGTGAAACGGTGCGCCTGGCGGGTTGCGCATGGGCTGGCTGCAGTGTCGGGCGAGGCGGCCCAGGAGCCGACCCTGTCGCCCAAGTCGGGCCACATCTTTGAGCGGCGGCTCATCGAAAAGTACATTGCGCAGAACGGCAAGGACCCAATCAGCGGCGAGGAGCTCGCCGTCGAGGATCTGATTCCCGTCAAGAGTACGCGAACGCCTTGCGTGGCCCCGCCCCGCCGCCGGGTCCAGGCGGTAGCTGGCCTGCTTGCAAACGGGCTGATGGTGGCCGCCGGGACGTCGCCCGCCGTTTGCGTGAGATCTTGCAGCTACTAAGACAGTGAAGCCGCGCGCTCCGACCGCGACCAGCATTCCGTCGCTGCTGGCGCTCTTCCAGAATGAGTGGGACGCCACTGTGCTGGAGACGTACTCGCTGAAGCAGCAGCTGGAGCAGGTCTGTCTGCGGCGGGCGCGAAGGAAGCGGCGGAGGCGGTCGCCGCCTAACGTCTGGCTTGCTTTAGTCACTGGCCATCCACACTTGGCAGACGCGCCAGGAGCTGGCGCACGCGCTGTACCAGCATGAGGCGGCGTGCCGCGTCATTGCGCGCCTGGTGAAGGACCGCGACACGGCGCGGGCGTACGTTGGAAACTCACGCGCCCAATTTGCTCGACCAAGGTCTGACGGACGAATGAGGTGCTGCGTGCTGGACGGGGGACGCCGTGCGATACAGGAGCCTCGCAGCGCTTCAGCCGCACATGGGCGTGCCGGCCGGTGGTGCCGCCGCCGCCGCAGGCGGTGCCGAGCCCATGGAGACCGAGGAGCCGGCGCAGTCCGGGGCGCTGTCCAAGGCTGTCATCGACAACGTTGAGCGCGTCGCCGCCACGTACATCCGCGCTACACAGTTTGGGCGATCCTGCGCGCGCACGTTGGCGGCTAACAGAGTCCCATGGCGAGGCACGCTGGTATGACCCTGCGCGTCAGGCTGTCGCAGCAGCGGCGCAAACGCGTCGCGCCGGAGGGCACCGCCACGGTGGAGCAGGTGCAGTCGTTCAAGGTAAAGCGTCGGCGCGCGCCCGACGGTGTGTCGTCCGCTGGAATCGCCTGCTGACCTGGGCTGTGCACCGTGCACACGCGCGTGGCTGTGCTCCCAGCAATTCACCGCCAACACTGGGCTGCACTCGGCGTCAGCGGCCGGCATCACCGCGCTCGCCGTTCACCCCGGTGGCGTCCGTGTCCTTACCGGCGGTGCGTTCTGCGCTGCCTGTCTGGATGAGGCAACCACCTGTGCTGATCCAGACTCACGGTCCAATGGTGCTTTCCTGCTCCGCTCAACAGGTGTGGACAAGACGGCCGTGGTGTATGACCGGGAGAAGGATATCATCCTCCACACGCTCAAAGGTGTGTGCGATGTGCTCGTCGGCCGGCCTGCTGGAAGCTGGTCGGTGTGGCGCGCTGACCCGTGTGCTCCTTACCATGAGTGTGACCGTGTTTCTCGCAGGCCACACGAAGCGGATCACGTCGGTCGCGTTCCACCCGACGGAAAACTTTGTGTACACTGCGTCGCAGGACAAGACCGTGCGGGTCTGGCACGCCGAGGGCGACCACGCGCTCAAGACCGTCGCGACCATGAAGGCGCACTCGGCCGATGTCAATGCCATTGCCGTGCACCCTAGTAACGACTACCTGGCGTCGCTCTCGGCCGACTCGACGTGGGCACTCTCGGACGCGCGCGACGGCTCGCTGCTCTGCCAGATCAGCCACGCCGACGTCACCCAAGGTGCGCGCCCCGACTGCCCGTACTCGGCCTGGTGGGTAGCGCCCTTCCTGACATCGGCGTTCATGGCGCCATGGGTGAATTCTCTTTCCGCCAGGGTACACGGCCGGCCGGTTCCACCCCGACGGCAAGCTGCTGGGCGCCGGCACGGCGGACGCCGTGGTGCGCATTTGGGACGTGCAGTCCCAGACACCCGCCGCCGCGCTGGAGGGCCACGCTGGCCGCATCTCGAGCCTTGCGTTCTCGGAGAACGGCTACCACCTGGCGGTCACGAGCACCGACAACACCGTCAAGCTCTGGGATCTGCGCAAACTCGCCGCGTTCAAGACGATCACCCTGGGCGATCAGGAGGTCGCCAACGCGGTCGCGTTCGACGACTCGGCATCGTACCTGGCCGTGGGCAGCACGTCCGTCCGGTACGTTCGGCGAGAGGGCCGTGAAGTGAATACTGCGTACGCTGACTAGCGGCCATCGTGCGGCGCAGGTCACGCAACCTTTGTCTCTGCAGGATCTATGTGGTGAAGCAGTGGAACGAGCTGGTGCACCTGCAGGATCACACCGGGCCAGTGACCAGCGTGGCGTTTGGTCCGTTAGCCAAGTTCCTGGCATCGGCGGGCATGGACCGGTCCCTGCGCATCTCAGGCGTGTAACGAAGGACTGGACCGTGCGATGTACTTTCCCATCCGGCGAGCACGTGCATTGACCACGTGCCGCGTTGTAGAAAAGAGCTCGCTAACTCCTAAATGCATCTAGAGTTACACGTAAAGTTTACAGTTACACATGCTTTACAAACCAGGTGTGATCGGGCTCGTTGGTGCGGACGCTGCCCTTGGATGGTGGCGGTGGTGGCGGTGCTGGTGGCGCCGGCGGTGGCGAAGTGGCAAGCAAGGGCAACTCCTCTGGCTTAGACGTTGTCGCACTGAGCGCTTGAACGTGGCTCTCGGCCGCCAGGCTGGCCATAAGGTGCTGCGCCGCGCGTGCAGCACGGCACGAGCAAAGGCGTGTGTTAGCGGGCGTAGGTAACGCTGCACCATTGTCACACGTCCTATACGCGGGCTGCCTCGCTGTGATAGCCGCGCTTCACAAGCCGCGGCGGCGCGGTAAGCTGCTCATAGGCCAGTCGTTTGTAGAAGGCTTGCTGGTCCGTTGTGGACAAGTAGATCGTATTGAAGCCGCGCCTGGTGGATGGAGCGCATCCGCGCGACAACGTGGTTTAGATCTGGAATGAAACCTAGGATAGGGCCAGAACACCGCGCGTCGTACTCGCGCACAAAGTCCTCAACGTGGCCCATCAGCACGCGGCCCAGACCCTTGCCCCGCTGGTCGGCTGCAATCAAGACTGGCGCGGCCGCCGCGAGACAAGAACCGCACTCGTCGGTCAGTCGCACCAAAAAAGGCTTGCGTCGCAAGATTTAAGCCACGCACCTGATTCGACTAGGACGGCGCGTTCGTCGGGGCGGCCTGCGCCCACGACCTCCACGGCGGCGATGAGGGCATACCCCACGACCTCCCCAGACTCTGCAGTGGAGCAGTTAACGTCCGGCAGGTCCACCAGCAGCAGCGACGCCGGCAGCTGGTCCGATGAACTTCGCAGCTGGGCTTCGCTGGGTGGATCGCCATGCCGGCCGCTCCACCGCTAATGTTCGTCAGCTATCGTCTCAATTCCTGCGTTCCCCAAGTACAGCAGTAGCTTCAGACTGTACCGCAGGTGTGCCGCGCGCGGCCATTGGGCCGCCAGGAGCGCGATGGCGGCCGGCAACAGCGCCGGCGCCGAGTGTGCCGCTGTCGCCGCGTACCCCATGACGTCATCAAACTGATGACGTCATTGGACGTTGAAGCACGCTGGATGCTGAAGCGAGAAGAGGAAGAGGACGCCGAAAAAGGCAAGGCACGACCCAGCAATCGGCTCAGAAGAAAGCCGAGAAAGCGCTGGAGCAGCAGCAGTAGCAGCGGCACTCGCAGTTTTCACGCTGTGAGCCGTTTGTGAGCTGTTTGTGTGCTGTTTGTGTGCTGTCGATGCGAGCGACGCTGGCCTTGCATGTTGTGCGACCAAAGTTGCAGCGACAACCAGTGCAACGGAGACGGTTAGGAACGTTACGATAGCGCCACGCCTTGACCAGGCGGCACAGTGTTACAGTGTGTTAAAATGGCGACCAAGCGGACCGCGGACGAGGCCGCGCTGGACGCGTCGAGCTCGTCGACGACAGCGGGGACTGCGACCGCCGCTGGCGCGTACCACGGGTACGCCGGATACGCGGGCACTGATCCGGCTGCGGCAGCTGCGGCTGCGGCGGCCTATTACGCCGCAGCGGCGGCGTCGTACCCGACGACCTACGGCTACGGCGCGTACGGGACGTATGGCACCGCTGCCGGCTACTACGGCAGCGCTGCGGGAAGCGCCGCCACGACGGGTGTGGGCGTGGGCACGTACCGAATGCCCATGGGGCCGGTGATGCCAATGGTGCCACAAAAGACGGTGTTCGACGCGCCGGAGGTGGAGCCGAAAAAGGACGAGATCGACAAAAAGTGCGTGCGCGCCGCGGCCGGCGACGTCTGGGTCGACAAGACACTGGCCGAGTGGGACGAGAGCGACTTTCGCCTGTTCGTCGGCGACCTGGGGCCGGATTGCACGGACGAGGTGCTGAAACGCGCGTTCGAAAAGTACCCCAGCTTCCAGAAGGCCAAGGTGCGTGCGCTCGCGCGCGCCGCAACGCCGATAAGGGATGGCGGCCAACTGCTCGTTGGTGCCTGTGGTTTGGCCAGCGGGATAACAGGTCGTCATGGACAAGCGCGCGGGCAAGTCGCGCGGTTTTGGCTTTGTGTCGTTCAAGGACCCGCACGACTTTAGCCGCGCCATGAAAGAGATGAACGGTGCGGTGCCCGGCCTGCCGGGGGGTTACCGCGCGCTTGTCGGACGCTGTACGTTGACCTTCATGCGAGGGACCATGGCGCTTTCTCTCTTGCCGCCTCCAGGCAAGTACGTCGGCAGCCGGCCGGTGAAGCTGCGCAAGAGCACGTGGAAGGACCGCCAGCTGGACAACCGCGACAAGGAAGAGATTGCGCAGATGCGCGAGTTGAAAAAATCCAAGATCTCTGGCAAGTAGAGAAATCCGCGCAACCACGGAGACTGCATGTACTCTAGTCAATCTAGCCACTTGTACAGTCGCTTTCGCCTAACGGTGTGCTTTGCATACGTTGTCCCGTTTTCAGGAAGTCGTTTTTATCACTGCCCGGCCAGAGGCGCGGGGGTTACAAGTTTGCGGTCCGTACAAAGGGGTGCCACGCCAATGCGATGCCTATCTTGCTTGGTGCAACCGGCACGGTCCTAGCGTCAGCAAAAACGAAGCAGCGCCCACCTTTGCGAAATGTGCTGTAAATGCTTCTTAGCAGCGGGAAAGAGGAATAACTACAAGACAGCCCAGCGCAAATGGCGCTGTGGCATGGCGCACATGGCTCCAAAAAGTTCAGACAAATCCGCCAGCTACGCTACCTTCACCTTTTCCAACGAGGCCCAAACCGAAACGGCAGACGCAGATGCGCGTTAGCCACCGGGCTGCGCGTCCCTCACCAACCTGTGCCAGCGTGGGCAACGCTCGCGCACACGAACCTTCATCGACCCTCACGCACACATCTTTGGCCAGTGCGTGAAGTCCGGTCAGGACTCCATCGCCGACTCCGAACCTGCAGAGCCGCCCGGCTGCAACGGTGCTCCGCTCCCGCGTCCGCCCGAGGCGCCGGCGTCGCCGCCGCTCGCCGCTGGTGCGCCGTACAATGGCGCCACCGTGGCGTTGGGGAGGGGGATGACCCCCGAGGCCTCGCCGCTTGGCGGCGGCGTCGCCATGAAGGCGCGCACGGGCCGCGCGTTGGGCGAGAGGTACAGGTCCAGGTTGAGCCGCTGCCGCAGGGCCGCCTCGGCGTGTGGCGGGATGAGAATGCGGTTCAGGTCTGGCCGCTGGGAGAGCTCCTGCTCCGTAAAGTTGAAGAGCTCGGGCAGCGGCTGCGTTGGGCTCAGCCGCGTGTTCGGGTCGCGCAGCTCGTCGAAGAACGGATGCGCCAATGCCTCCACCGGCGAGATGCGCAGCTTAAGTCATTGCATGCCACGCCCGCCAGGCAGCGCACCACAACGTTAGCCAACCCAGTACGTCGACGCGTGCTGCTGGTACGGTGGTGTACGCACATGTGGTACGTATTCCAGCATGCGGGCGATCAGGTCGATCGCCTCGGCGTCGGGCGCCCTGGACCGGAACAGCTGTGCGGCGCGGGTTCCCGGGATCATTGGCAGCGGCGCGGGTTAAGCTCATTGCGCTTTGCCTGCTGCAAGCTAAAGGAGAGAGAGAGCGCTGCATACCACTTTGGACCACAGCTGCGGCTTGATCTTGGAGAACTTGAACTCGTTGTAGTTGGGGTTCATCGCCAGCACTTGCTGCGGTGTCGGTGTCCCCAACACCTTGATGATCTCGACCAGCTGGTCGACGCCGGACTGACCAGGGAAGAGCGCCTGGCCAATCAGCAGCTCGCCCATGACGCACCCAGACGACCAGATGTCTGGAAAAGATGCCAAATACCCCGTCGTGATGAGTGGAAGATGATGTTAGACGAAATTTTTTGGGCCCATTGCATGCAGAGGGAACAGGAACGCACCTATCGAGGTGGTGTACTGCTGTGCGCCGAAAATCAGCTCCGGCGCGCGGTAATACCGCGAGCAGATGTATGCCACGTTGGGCTCGCCAGCCACGAGCACCTTGGCGCTAGAGAAGTGCACGCTCGCTCAAGAGATTCAGACGCACCGGATGCGTCAGCCAAAAACGCATTGTCGCGGGGGGAAATCGTGGACGGTGGCGCCCGCGAGCGCACCTGCCAAAGTCGCAGAGCTTGAGCACTCCTGCCTGAGGGTCCAGCAGCAGGTTCTGCGGTTTGATATCCCGATGGCAGATGCCCATAAAGTGGATGTACGCCAGCGAGCGGAACAGCTGGTACATGTAGAGCTGCGAGACACAGGTGAGGTAAAACGGACGCCGCGGCGGGCAACGTCAGCAACCCGGCAGAGGCACGACGTGGGGACGGTAGGCCCGGCGCCGACGTGGACCTTGACGTGAAGCATCGGCATAGTCTGTTTTAACCGCGCAAAGTTCCGTATTCCCCGGTGGATGGTCTCAGGAATGTACTCCAGCACCAGGTTGAGGTAGACCTCATCCTGGTACGCCGTGACCAACGCTTGTGTGGATCGTGCGGTGTGTCCGTTAGTCCCAGAGGCTGCCACTGTCGCAGGAGAACGTCGCAGCTCAGCGCGAACCTGCTCGCCCTTGGAGTAGAAGAAGCACATGAGGTGGACAATGTTGGGATGGCTCACCAGCCGCATGATGTCCAGCTCACGATTCTATTGAGTGAGCGCGCAGCGACCACCCAGGCCCGACCGCATACGTGAGGGCGCCTGCGCACGAGCAACCAAGATCGATGGGTGAAGGCAGACCTTGAAGCGCTTGTCCTGGAGCACCTTCTTGATGGCGATCGGCTGCTGGGTGCTGACGATCTTGGCCTGGAATACCACGCCAAAGGACCCATTGCCGATTATTTTGGCCGAGGTGTAGGAGAGCTCGATGCTGTTGCCGGTCTTGCCGTCGATTGCCGTGACGGTTGTGACCCGGTCCGGGTCGTAAATCCGGAAGCCGGTGAAGCTGGCCAGCTTGTCGGACCGCTCGCTGGCTTGCGCCATTGAGGAGGTCCGACGGCGGTTGAAGTTATCAATTTTTGCTGACGAACCACGGTGGTCCCGTCAGGACCTGTTCCGGTGCCGTGGGGCGCGCAGTTGGTGTGGGAGCGACTGTCGGTCAGGCCGCGCGGTCCCGTCCGGTGGCCGGGCGCTGGCGCCGACGCACGTACCACCGGGAAGCGCGAAAGATGCACGTGCAACTGAGTGGTGCTGCTTCCGCCCACTGTGGCGAGGGCCACCGCAACGAGCAACCGGCGACGGATGCCCTACGCCTTCGCAACCGCCTGTGCGACACGAAAAGGACGCACGACAGGTTTGATAGCACCGCGTTAACACTTGCACCGAGGTGCGTGGCGAATAGTACAGTACAAGCTTCACAGGGCCATGCAACGTCGGTGCGTCTGCGCAAGTCGTCGGCATTGCAAGTAGAGGCTCCACTTGTCCCGCGGTGTCACGCCCACTGCTACCAGCCGCTGCCAGCCGCAACGGCGCCCACCACCTCTAGTCCAAGGAGAGGCCGAATGCGCCTTAAGGCGCGTCCAACAGCAACGCAACTTGCGCCCGTCCGTCGTTCGCAACCGCAATAGGACAAGAGGCAAAAGGCGTTGCCGCGCCACCGTTCGCGCGGGATCAACGTTCGCGAGTGTACCTGGCCGTTACTCGTCGTATGCGCGTGTCGCAAGCGCTGCCTGCTGACCGCGCCGCTGAACAGACTCTGCACGCACCCTGTCGCACCCACGCCATGGGGCGCACGCCATGAATTGGCAACGGCATTAGCTGACCCGTCAGCGCGCCCCTCCGCGCAGCGCGAGCGTGCTCGTACGCTGTCCGTGCAATACCGTTGCTCGATGCGCGTGCGGTGCGGTGCTCGTTGGGCGTTTGTCGCCGCTCGGCGCCCCCGTGCGCGCTCTGACGATGGCGTGCGTTCCGCAACAGCTCCGTCTTCGTGTTCAGCCGCGTTCCACTCCAGCGCGGCCACTTTGCCGACCCGCCGCTGCCGTCGTCGTCCGCGCTGCCGTTCCCGCACGTTGTCGTTGTTTGGTGCTGCACGGCGCCGGCCTCGTGCGCTGCCGTCTGTCGTCGCCCTGTCGCTACAGTTGAGCGTCGTGTGTCGCGTCTGTCCGTCGTCGAACGGCGTAGCGAGTCGTCACTACAAACGCTTCTTCTCCGCTGCTGCTGCCGCTACCGCTGCTGTTCCTTGGGCTGCTCCTGGCGCTGGTGCTATTGGGCGTTGTATAGGTCCGAGGTCCAATAGAGGCTGAAGGTCCGTAACGGGGGTCCTATAGCCGCCCTCTTCCTCGATGGCCGTTTTCTTTTCTGTGAAGGAAAAAAATGAACTGGCGCCGGCAGCCCCGCACGCCTTCGCCTGCTATCCCGCCTCCCTCTCACTCCTACCCAGCCTGCTCATGCGTCGCGCACACTGGAGGCAGGACGGCCGGGGGGGCAGGGGCGATTAGGCGATGGACTGGGATGGCGGCCGCGATGCGGGGGGTCGCCTAGGGCGGACAGTGCGCGGCGGGGGGCATCGATGGCCCGTCGACCGCCCGTTTCCGCCGGTGTTCTGCCAGGCATCTGCCGCCGTTCTGCCGCGATTCCACCCTTGGCGGGGAGGGTCCTGCTCCGTATATGCCGCGCGTAGCATTGACGGCCCCACTATTGCATGTCAGTGGGGCCCTTCCTGCGTATCCACCAGCCCATCATAACGCCCTAGGACCTCCATCTATCCGGCTAGCACTATGAAGAGGACCCAACTGCTCCGCAATAGTGGGGCGCCCGCTGTAACTGAGAACAAAGCTTTCGAGGACCCCTGGCGCATGCATGATGGGTACTACGTATAAGAGGAGAGGACAAGAGAAGGTCTCAACTGCCCTGGAAGAGAGGGGCGCTAAAAGCGTCGTCAGGGTTTTATCACTAGCGACCTACTCTCACCATCGCCAAAGGGCGCTGGTCTTATGAAGAGCGAGTGCAGCGGAGGCCCCAACTGATGCGCAGCAGTGCGGCGCTTGGGGTCAGTGGCGTCACAAGAGAACAAGGCCCTTTGCTGATCATCGAAGGCAGCATGGCGCCGCCGTCGTCGCCGTCGTCCGCCGCTGCGGCGGCCGCGGCCGCGTCCGTCGCGGCCAAGACCGACGCCGCCGTCGCCGACATCGCCGCCCGCGAGGCCGCCGCGCAGGCCGACCGCGATGCCCAGGCCGCCTACCTCGCCGCCCAGGCCGCCCGCGCCGACGGCAACGCCGAGCGGCCCTACCCGGGGCCTTTTGAGAACCTCCACCGCGAGGCCCGCGGTACGCGTGGGCCCCTGGCCGAACGCTCCTACGCGCGCGCAAAGCCGTGCGACCTTCGCGCTGACATGGGCCGGTTGAGTTTGGTTCTTGGCCACGAATTTTAGACACGCTCGCGAGCAACCTCATCTTCCAAGATGCCAAGGTCGAAATGACCAAGCCGGTTAGCCAGACCCTGCAGATGACCCACCGCTTCATTATGGGCGGCCAGCCGACGTACTCGCTCAGCGCGCTGCACATTTTCAGCCGGGTGCGTCCCATCTGCCACTCCTGGCGTGCGGCGGTGACGAAGTGTGGCCGTGGGCTGACGCGAGTCCCTGTCCTGCAAGTCTGGCGCAAGGTCTGCAGGGGTTCCTCATGGCCGAGCTGGACCACTCGACCAACCTGAGCGCGCGCGGCCAGTTTGGCGTAACGCCGTCGGTCACGCTCAAGGGTCAGACCCAGGTGCAGCATCGTGCAGGACCCACTGGGCTGGAAAGGCGTGCACAACGAGCTAACCGAGTTCGGTCTCCGCTGCTCCCCTTTAGAAAATGTGCAGCTTACGGGCAACGGCGACGCGTACGTCGGTGAGCTCGAATACGAGGGCAGCGACCATGCCATCAACGCCAAGGTCATCAACCCTCGCGTACGACTGCCGCCAGGATTTGCCTACTTTTAAATTGGAACCATCGTGAATGTTCAACTTGCTTGGCTCTGTGCTGGTTGGAGCCACGGGGTTGTATGCAGTTCTTGGACGGCGCGGGCGTCCTGACGACGAGCTACTTCCAGTCGCTGTCGCGGAGACTGGCGGTGGGCGCGGAGCTGACGCTGCAGCGGGACCGCCAGGGCCGCGTGGGCTCGGGCCTCACCTTTGCCGCGCGCTACACGGGCGGCGACTACACGCTCACCGGCAACGTGACCACGAGCGGCAGCGTCCTCGCAAGCTACTTCCAGCGGGTGAACGAGCAGATCACCGTCGCGGCGGAGCTTGAGGCCGTCGTGATGGAGAAGCAGCGCGAGTCGGTCGTCACGGTCGGCGCCAAGTTTGACTTGCGCATGGCCACGCTCCGGGCACAGGTCTGGCGCGACCCACCGCGATCCAATTATATCTACGACGGGGACAGAGCATGACTAATAACGCTGTTCGGCGATTGCTTCGCGTGGTACATCGTAATCGTGGGCAGATCGACTCGATGGGCCGCATGATCGGCTACCTGGAGCACCGACTGCAGCCCAACTTTGCCGTGCTGTTTTCGGGCGAGCTCGACCATTTCAGCGGTCAGGCGCGCTTTGGTGTCGGCATGCAAGTACAGTAGACCTCCTTCACCGCGATGTTGTGGTCCAACGAGCACAAATTGAACTTGGGAAATACATGCACTCACATGCACTAGGGCCCCACGCGCGCCATGAACACACGCGTGCCATACCTACCGTATCGCCCCAGTAGGGCACCATTCGCCTGCCGCATAGTAAGGTATTCCTGAAGGCGGATAGGCCTACTTGAAAGTGCCCAGCCTGTCATCGCGTTGCCGATGCGTGGCGGCCACGAGGCTATCGCAGTACACG
>Ga0180215_1004913_pt1 | contig 11643 bp, 14 predicted proteins | sample eDN3rd37CBELigBY_FD_128871 | JGI IMG/M metagenome (GOLD analysis project Ga0180215, IMG submission 128871) | Enriched backyard soil microbial communities from Emeryville, California, USA - eDNA 3rd pass 37_C BE-Lig BY (version 2) (version 2) | ecosystem: Environmental > Terrestrial > Soil >...
GAGGTGCTGTCGGTGGCCTACGCCGGCGCCGGCCAGCACCAGGACGCCGGGGCCAAGATGATCCACGCCGCCCCCGAGACCAGCTCGAAGATCGTGTCGAAGTCGATCTCCAAGGACGGCGGGATCACCACCTACCGGGGCCTGGTGCGGGTGGAGGAGGGCGCCGCCGGCTGCCGCAGCCATGTGCAGTGCGACGCGCTGATCCTCGACGAGGACTCGGTGTCGCGCACCCTGCCCTACATGGAGGTGGGCGAGCGCGACGCGCAGATCGGCCACGAGGCCACCGTGTCGAAGGTGGCCGACGAGCAGCTCTTCTACCTGATGAGCCGCGGCCTCTCGCAGGAGCAGGCGATGGGCATGATCGTGAACGGGTTCATCGAGCCCGTCACCCGGACGCTGCCCATGGAGTACGCCGTGGAGTGGAGCCGCCTCATCGAGCTGCAGATGGAAGGCAGCGTCGGATGACGCTGCCTGGCCCGAGCGGCCAAGAGCGGACGGGAAGGCAGCGTCGGATGACGCTGCGCTTGTCGTAAAGCAGGCTGCCATGCCGATGCGCGAGGAGTGCCGCCACTTCGAGAGCCGCATCTACGCCAACGGCGAGACGGTGCGGAAGTGCGACCTCGACCTCGCGCCCGAAGCCCCCTGGCGCTGCCCGGCCGACTGCCCGAAGTACGAGCGGCGCCTGTACGACATCGGCTGGGAGGTCGGCTCGCTGCGGCGCACGCCGCCCCCGGCGGAGCCTCCCGGCCTCGACGACGGCTCGGTGGCCGCCCTGCTCGACGAGGCCGAGGAGGTCCTGAACCGGGCCGGCCCCGAGATCGTGGCCCAGGTGGCCCACGAGCAGGCTCGCCAGGGAGGCCTGCTGCGGCGGCTGTTCGGCCGCCGGCGGCGGCGCCATTGATCCTCGTGCCGTCGGTGCTCCCCTTCCCACCACCCCAGGACCGGACCCGTGCCCCTCATCACCGTTGACGCCGCTGCCGCCGTGGAGGGCCCTGCCTGGTTGCGGGGGCCCCGGATGGCGGCCGCCGAGCGGGCTGCCGCTGCGCCGCTGCCCACGACGGCGGAGGAGATCTGGCGCTACAGCCGGATCGGCGAGCTCGACCCCGACCGCTACCAGCCCGTCGCCCCGCCGGCGGGCGGCGAGGCGCGGGTGCCCGACGCCGTCAGCGCGTTGCTGGCCCGGGTGCCCGACCCGGCGGCGACGGTCGTGGTCGTCGACGGGCGGGTGGTGGCCGCGCAGGTGCGGCCGGACCTCGAGGCCAAGGGCCTGCGGGTGGGACCGCTCGCGCCCGACGCCGCCGAGGAGCCCTGGCTGGCCGAGCGCGACGACCGCACCACCGACGTCTTCGCCGACATGGCGCTGGCCATGGTCGGCCGGCCGGTCGTCATCGACGTGCCGGCCGGGCTGGTCGTCGACGCGCCGGTCGTCGTCGCCGGCTGGCTCGACCAGGACGGCGTGGCCTTCTCCCGGCTGATCGTGCGCGCCGGAGCCGACAGCGAGGTCACCGTGCTCGACCACGTCGCCTCCGGCGACGCCGACGCGCTGGCGCTGCCCTTGGTGGAGCTCGACGCCTCGCCGGCGGCGCGGCTGCGCTACCTGGCGGTCAACGAGCTCGGGCCCCGGACCTGGCAGATCGCCTCGCAGGTGGCCCGTGGCGACAGCGACTCCTCGACGCTGCTGTCGAACGTGGCCCTCGGCGGCGACTACGCCCGGGTCCGCTGCGACGCCCGGTTGGAGGGGCGGGGCGCCTCGGGCCGGCAGCTGGCGGTGTTCTTCGGCGAGCGGTCCCAGATGCACGACATCCGGACGCTGCAGGACCACGCCGCCCCCAAGACGACCTCCGACCTCCTGTTCAAGGGGGCCGTGCAGGACCACAGCCGGTCCGTCTACACGGGGCTGATCCGGGTGCGGAAGGAGGCGACCGGCACGGCCGCGTTCCAGACCAACCGCAACCTGAAGCTGTCCGAGCACGCCTGGGCCGAGTCGGTGCCCAACCTCGAGATCGAGACCAACGACGTGCGCTGCAGCCACGCGTCGGCCGTGGGGCCCGTCGACGAGGAGCAGCGCTTCTACCTGGAGAGCCGCGGCGTGCCGCCGCACGTGGCCGAGCGCCTGATCGTGCTCGGCTTCTTCGGCGAGGTCCTGGAGCACCTGCCGGTGCCGGACCTGGGGCCGGGGATCGTGCGAGAGGTCGCGGCGCGACTCGACCGGAGGCAGGCATGACCGAGACCACCCGAGCCGTGCGCGTGTGCGCCTTCGACGAGCTCGCGCCCGGCACCGCCACGCGCGTGGAGGTCGAAGGGCTGGCGCTGGTGATCGTGCGCCTGGGCGACGACGTCTACGCGCTGGCCGACCGCTGCAGCCACGCCGACGTCCCGCTGAGCGAGGGCGAGGTGTACGAGGACACCAAGGAGATCGAGTGCTGGAAGCACGGCTCCGCCTTCTCGCTCGAGACCGGGGAGCCGAACACGCTCCCGGCCACGCAGCCCGTGGCCGTGTACGACGTGGCCGTGGAGGGTGACGACGTGGTGGTGCGGTTCTGATGGCGCTCCTCGAGGTGCGGGGCCTGCGGGCCGGCGTGCCGGGCCGGGAGATCCTGCAGGGCATCGACCTCACCGTCGCCAGCGGCGAGGTGCACGCCGTCATGGGGCCGAACGGCTCGGGCAAGTCGACGCTGTCGCACGTCCTGATGGGCCGGCCGGGCTACACGGTGCTGGCCGGGTCGGTCACCCTCGACGGGATCGACCTGCTCCGGTTGCCGGCGTGGGAGCGCGCCGTGGCCGGGCTGTACCTGGCCATGCAGTACCCCACCGAGGTGCCGGGGGTGGCCCTCGTCGAGGTGCTGCGCGAGGCGCTGCGAGCCCGGGGCCGGCCCACCGACGGGCTCGCCGACGAGCTGCGGGCCGAAGCCGCGGCCATCGGCTTCGATGAGCGCTTCCTGGCCCGCCCGCTCAACGTCGACCTCTCCGGCGGCGAGAAGAAGCGCAACGAGACGCTGCAGCTGGGCGTGCTGCGGCCGGCCATCGCCGTGCTCGACGAGCTCGACTCGGGCCTCGACATCGACGCGCTGCGGGCCTGCGCCCGGCGGGTGGAGCGAGCCACGCACGAGGACGGCCTCGGGGTGCTGGCCATCACGCACTACCACCGCCTGCTCGACGAGCTCCGCCCCGACTCGGTGCACGTGCTCGTGAAGGGCCGCATCGTCGCCTCCGGCGGCCCGGACCTGGCCCGGGAGGTGGAGCGCACCGGCTACGCGTCGTTCCTGGCGGCGTCGTGAGCGCCCTCGTCGCGGTGGTGATGGGGTCGCGCTCGGACTGGCCCACCATGGAGGGCGCCGCGGAGGTGCTCGACGAGCTGGCCGTGCCGCACGAGGTGGCCGTGGTGTCCGCGCACCGCACGCCCCAGCGCCTGGCCGAGTTCGGCACGGGGGCCGAGGGGCGTGGCATCGAGGTGATCGTGGCGGGCGCCGGCGGCGCCGCGCACCTGCCCGGCATGCTGGCCGCCCACACCGTGCTGCCGGTGCTCGGTGTGCCGGTGGAGACCAAGGCCCTCGGCGGCCTCGACTCGCTGCTGTCGATCGTGCAGATGCCCGGTGGCGTGCCGGTGGGCACCCTCGCCATCGGGCGGGCCGGCGCTCGCAACGCCGGGCTGCTGGCGGCCGCCATCCTGGCCGGGTCCCGGCCCGACCTGCGCGAGCGGCTGCGGGCCTGGCGCCAGGCCCGCACCGACGAGGTCCTGGCCTCGCCCGACCCCCGCCGGCCGTGAGCGCCCCGGCGGGGACGACGCCGCCCGGCCCCGTGCTGGGCGTCGTCGGCGGCGGCCAGCTCGGGCGCATGCTGGCGCTGGCCGCCCACCCGCTCGGCGTGCGCTGCGTCGTGGTGGAGCCGTCGCCCTCCCCGCCCGCGGCGGCTGCGGCCGAGGTGCTGGCCGCGCCCTACGGCGACGCCGCCGCGCTGGCGGAGCTCGGCCGGCGTGCCGCGGCCGTGACGGTGGAGCTGGAGGAGGTCGACACCGACGCGCTGGCCGCCATGGAGCAGAGCACCGGTGTGCCGGTGCGGCCGTCGGTCGCATCGATCCGCACCTGCCAGGACCGCCTCCTCGAGAAGGAGCTGGCCCGCTCCCTCGGGTTGGCCACCGCGCCGTTCCGCGACGTGACCTCGCGCGACGACCTTGCCGCCCTGGGCTTCCCGGCCGTGCTCAAGCTGCGCCGGGGAGGCTTCGACGGCCGGGGCCAGGTGGTGCTCCACGGCGCCGACGACGTCGAAGCGGCCTGGGCGTGGGCGGCCGCCCGCCCGGCGCTGGTGGAGGGCTGGGTGCCGTTCCGCCGGGAGGTGTCGGTGCTGGTGGCCCGTTCGGCCACCGGCGAGGTCCGGTCGTGGTCGCCGGTCGAGAACGTGCACGTCGACGGGCAGCTGGCCGAGAGCCGCGCGCCGGCCGACGTGCCCGGCGCCGAGGAGCTGGGCCGGCGGCTGGTGGAGGGCCTCGACCACGTCGGCGTGCTGGCGGTCGAGCTGTTCGACACCGCCGAGGGCCTGGTGGTGAACGAGCTGGCGCCGCGGGTGCACAACTCGGGGCACTGGACGATCGAGGGTGCCCAGACGAGCCAGTTCGAGCAGCACGTCCGGGCCGTCCTGGGGTGGCCGCTCGGGTCCACCGCGCCGACCGGGCACAGCGCCATGGTCAACCTCCTCGGCACCGTGCCGCCGGTCGAGGCCGTGCTGGCCGTGCCGGGCGCTCACCTCCACCTGTACGGCAAGGCCGAGCGGCCGGGTCGCAAGCTCGGTCACGTGACCCTGGTCGCGCCGACGCCCGCCGAGCTGGAAGCCCGACGGGCGTCGTTGGCCGAAGCGCTCCGGAGAGCGGGCTAACGGCAACCGGCCACGGATGGCCGGAGCGAATCCTTCAAAGAGCCCACTCCCTCGCCCGGAGGCGGCGGATGCGGTCCTCGGTGGGCGGGTGGGTGGAGAAGAGCTTGGTCATCTGCTGCTGGCGGGCGGCGTGGGCCCGGCTGCGCGGGGCGTCGGCCAGCGGGTTGTGGATCCACATGCTGGCCTGCGCCGGGTTCACGGCCATCGGGGTGCGGTGGGCGTAGGCCTCGATGCGCTCCAGCGCCCGGGCCAGCGGCTCGCCCGTGCCGAGCAGCTGAGCGGCCTTGCGGTCGGCCTCGTACTCCCGCGACCGGCTGATGGCCATCTGGATCAGGGCCGCCGCGATGGGAGCGAGGATCGCGACGGCCATGGCGGCCAGCGGGTTGGAGTCCTCGTCGTCACGGCCGCCGAACATGGCGCTGAACATCGCCATCTGGGCGACGTAGCTGATGCCGGTGGCGATGGCCGCGGCCACCGAGCCGATGAGGATGTCGCGGTTGCGCACGTGCATGAGCTCGTGGGCGAGCACGCCCTCCAGCTCGTCGCGGGGCAGGAGCTGCACCAGCCCCTGCGTGGCGCACACCACCGCCTTGCGCTCGTTGCGGCCCGTGGCGAAGGCGTTGGGCTGCATGGCCGGCGAGAGGGCCACCGTGGGCATGCGCATCCCGGCGCGCTCCGAGAGGTTGCGCACGATGGCGTAGAGCTCCGGCGCCTGGTGCTCCTCCACCACCTGCGCGCCCGCGGCCCGCAGGGCGATCTTGTCGCTGAACCAGTAGGAGGCCCCGACGATGGCGAGGCCGATGACGAACCCGATGGTCGCCCCCGACCCACCGCCGAGGAGCCCGCCGATGGCGACCGCGAAGCCACCGAGGCCGGCGAGCAGGACGAAGGTCTTGAAGGTGTTCTTGCTCATCACGCTCTTTCGTGAGGTCCCTGGAGGAACGCTACGCCGCGCGACGTCGTCGCGTCCCTCGTCCCTGCACAGAACACGCGGGGAGGCCGGCGCGTTCCCGGGTGCGGCCCAGCGCCTACCGTGGGTGCCGTGACCGACGTGACGCCACCCACCGGATGGGCCGTCGTCGACGGCAAGCTGCACCGCGAGCTGACCTTCGCCGACTTCAGCGAGGCGTTCGCCTTCATGACGCGGGTCGCCCTCGCCGCCGAGCGGGCCGATCACCACCCGGACTGGTCGAACGCCTGGAACAAGGTGGTCATCGACCTCGTCAGCCACGACGCCGGCGCCGTCACCGAGCGCGACGTCCGCCTGGCCGAACGGATCAACCAGCTGCTGGGGTGACCATGCACCGGATCCGGCGCTTCGACCACCGCGCCTTCCGCGACCTCGCCGCGCTGGTGGAGGCCAAGGGGAGGCGCACGGTCTCGCTGTGCCTGCCGGCGCGCGACGAGGCCGCCACCATCGCCTCCATCGTCGAGCGGGTGCGGGACCACGCGCTGGTCGACGAGGTGCTCGTCGTCGACGACCACTCGACCGACGCCACCGCGGCCGAGGCCGAGGCGGCCGGCGCGCGCGTCGTCGGCGCGGCTGACGTGCTGGCGGGCTACGGCAGCGGCCCCGGCAAGGGGCAGGCCCTCTGGAAGGCGACCGCATCGGCGGTCGGCGACCTGGTGGCCTTCTGCGACGCCGACCTCGAGGACTTCTCCGACCACTACGTCGTGGGCCTGCTCGGGCCGCTGCTGCTCCACGACGACGTGTCGTTCGTGAAGGCCTTCTACGAGCGTCCCGCCGACGGCCATCCGCGCGGCGGAGGTCGGGTCACCGAGCTCGTCGCCCGCCCCGTGCTGCACCTGCTCTTCCCCCACCTCGCGGAGGTGGTCCAGCCCCTGGCGGGCGAGTTCGCCGCCCGGCGGGCGGTGCTCGAGGCGGTGCCCTTCGTCGAGGGCTACGGCGTCGACATCGCCCTGCTGATCGACGTGGCCGCGGCCGAGGGGGTCGACCGGCTGGCCCAGGTCGACCTCGGCGTGCGGCTGCACCGCAACCGGCCCCTCGAGGAGCTCGGCCCGATGGGGGCGGCCGTGCTGGGCACCGCGCTCGGCCGGGCCGGGATCGACGTGCCCACCCACCTGCGGCTGCAGCGGCCCGAGCTGCCCGTGGTCGAGATCGCCCTGACCGAGCGGCCCCCGCTGCGCGAGGTGCCCGAGTACGTCGCCCGACGGGCCTGACCCGTCAGGGTCGCGTCAAGAGGCGGCCGGCTCCTCGTCGAGCGACTGCAGCAGCGTGTTCCAGGCGAGGGTGGCGCACTTGATCCGCACGGGGAACTTCACGACGCCGCGCAGCGCCTCGAGGTCGCCGAGGCGCACGCCGTTGGCCGCGCCGTCGCCCTCGCCGGTGGCGCCTGCGCCGTCGTCCTCGCCCTCGAGCGTGTGCTCGTGGATCGACATCATCGCTTTGAAGGCCCGCACGAGGGCCCGGACCTCGTCGGCCGACTTGCCCTTCACCGCGGCCGACATCATCGACGCCGACGACTGGCTGATCGAGCAGCCCTGGCCGCTGACGCGGATGTCGTCGACGGTGCCGTCGGGGGCAACGTCGAGGAACACCACGACCTCGTCGCCGCACAGCGGGTTGAACCCCTCGGCCCGGCGGGCGGGCGGCGACGGCAGCTCGCCCCGGTTCCGCGGGTTGCGGTAGTGGTCGAGGATGATCTCGCGGTAGAGGTCTTCGAGTCCGGGCATGGCGGCGTCCTAGAGGGAGAAGAAGGTGTCGGCGTCGGCCAGCGCGTCGCACAGGGCGTCGGCGTCGGCCTCGTCGTTGTAGACGTAGAACGACGCCCGGGCGGTGGCGCTCACCCCGAGCAGCCGCATGAGCGGCTTGGCGCAGTGGTGGCCGGCGCGCACGCACACGTTCGACTGGTCGAGCACCTGGGAGATGTCGTGGGGGTGGAGGTCCTTGAAGCCGATCGACAGGGCGCCGCCGCGCTGCTCGACGTTGCGGGGCCCGTGGATGGTGACGTCGTCGCCGAACCGCTGGGTGAGCTGCTCGATGGCGTAGCCCACCACCTGCATCTCGTGGGTGCGGACGTTGGCCATCCCGAGCCCGGTCAGGAAGTCGCAGGCCGCACCGAGGCCGACGGCCTCCGCGATCGGGGGCGTGCCCGCCTCGAACTTCACCGGCAGCTCGTTGGGCGTGAACCCGTCGAGGCGCACGTCGCGGATCATGTCGCCCCCGCCGAGGAACGGCGGCATGGCGTCGAGCAGCGCCTCCCGACCCCACAGCACCCCGATGCCCGTGGGCCCGCACATCTTGTGGGCCGAGAAGGCCAGGAAGTCGGCGCCCAGCGCGGCCACGTCGGTGGGCAGGTGGGGCACGGCCTGGCACCCGTCGACCACCGCGATGGCCCCGTGGGCGTGGGCCCGGTCGGCCAGGAGCCGCACCGGGTTGATGGTGCCCAGCACGTTCGACATGGCGGTGAAGGCGAAGGCCTTGGCCCCGTCGAGCAGCCGGTCGAGGTCGGTGAGGTCGAGCAGCCCGTCGGAGGTGAGCGGCACCCATCGCAGGGTGAGGTTGCGCTCGGCGGCCAGCATCTGCCAGGGGACGATGTTGGCGTGGTGCTCCATGTGGGTGAGCAGCACCACGTCGCCCTCGCGCAGGTTGGCCCGGCCCCACGACTGGACCACGAGGTTCAGGCCTTCGGTGGCGTTCTTGGTGAAGACCACCTCGCGCTCGCTGGGCGCCTTGATGAAGCGCTGCACCCGGTGGCGGGCGTTCTCGTAGGCCTCGGTGGCCTCCGCGGCCATCTGGTAGACGCTGCGGTGCACGTTGGCGTTGTGCAGCTCGTAGTAGCGCTCCATGGCCTCGAGCACGGCCCTGGGCTTCTGCGAGGTGGCGGCCGAGTCGAGGTAGACGACCGGCCGCCCGTTGATCTGGCGGTCGAGGATCGGGAACTGCTTCTTGATCTCCGCCACGTCGAGGCTCATGACGCGTCCTGTCGGAAGGCCTCGTAGCCGTCGCGCTCGAGCTGCTCGGCCAGCTCGGGGCCGCCCGAGGCGACGATGCGGCCGTCCATGAGGATGTGCACGTGGTCGGGCGTGAGCTCGTGGAGGAGGCGCTGGTAGTGGGTGATCAGGACGATGCCGAGCTCGGGGCGGTCGCGGCGGACCTCGTGGATGCCGGTGGCCACGGTGCGCAGGGCGTCGACGTCGAGGCCCGAGTCGGTCTCGTCGAGCACGGCCACCTCGGGCTCGAGGATGGCCATCTGGAGGATCTCGTTGCGCTTCTTCTCGCCGCCGGAGAACCCCTCGTTGAGGTAGCGGTCGGCGAAGGAGGCGTCCATGCCGAGCCGCTTCATCCACTCCATGATCGCCAGGCGCAGCTCGAGGACGGAGAGGTCGATGCCCTTGCGGGCCGACAGGGCCTGGCGCAGGAACTGGATCACCGAGACGCCGGCGATCTCCTGGGGGTACTGGAAGGCCAGGAAGATCCCCGCCTTGGCCCGGACGTCGGTGGGCCAGTCGGTGATGTCGTCGCCCTTGTACAGGATCCGGCCGCCGGTGACCTCGTACTCGGGGTTGCCGAGGAGGGTGTTGGCCAGGGTCGACTTGCCCGAGCCGTTGGGGCCCATGAGGGCGTGGACCTCGCCGGGCTGGACGGTGAGATCGACGCCCCGGAGGATGTCGGGGCCTCCCGGCGGATCAGCGGCCCGCGCCCGCAGGCCCTCGATCCGGAAGAGCCCGTGCTCGGGCAGCGCGGTCATGGGGAAAAGCCTAATACCACTACGGCGATAGTGGTAATGCCCGTCGGCACATCACCAGCCCCGGTCGACCCACTCCTGCAGGTGGGGCCGCTCGGCGCCGATGGTGGTGTCGTCGCCGTGGCCGGGCAGGACGAGCGTGCCGGCGTCGAGGGGGCGGAACAGCCGGTCCTCGATCGAGCGGATGATGGTGGGGAAGTCGCCGCCGGGGAACCTGGTGGCCCCGGGACCGCCGGGGAAGAGGGTGTCGCCGCTGAACAGCACGGGGGAGCCCTCCACCAGGAAGCACATGGAGCCCGGGGTGTGGCCCGGCGTGGCGATGGTGCGCAGCCGCACCCGGCCGACCTCCACGACCGACTCGTCCTCCAGGAGCACGTCGTAGCCCTGGTCGGCCAGCATCGGCGCGTCGGCGCCGGTGACCCCCACCTCGTAGCCGGCCTCCCGCATGGGGGCCACGGCCTGGATGTGGTCCCAGTGGCCGTGCGTCTCCAGCACCCGGCGCACGCCGAGGCGCTGGGCCACGTCGAGCAGCCGCTCGTGCTCGTTGGCCGCGTCGATCAGCACCGCCTCCCCCGTGGCGCGGCAGCGCAGCACGAAGACGTTGTTGTCCATCGGCCCGACCACCCAGCGGTGGATCTCGATCTGCTCGTCCTGGAAGTGCACCGGCGTCCCCTCATGGAGTAGAAACCCGCGCTGGTCATTGTCGCCCAGGCCCGGAGCCTGCCAACACCCGCAGGGGAGCCGTCAGTGAACTTCGCCTTCAGCGAGGAGCAGGAGGAGCTGCGCCGGACCGTCCGGGCCTTCCTCGAGGCCAAGTCGCCCGAGACCGAGGTCCGGCGGCTCATGGAGACCACCGAGGGCTACGACCCCGCGGTCTGGCAGCAGATGGGCGCCGAGCTCGGCCTGCAGGGCCTGATCATCCCCGAGGAGCACGGCGGCTCGGGCTTCTCCTACGTGGAGCTCGGCGTGGTCCTCGAGGAGATGGGCCGGGCGCTGCTGGCCGCCCCGTTCTTCTCCACGGTGGTCCTGGCGGGCAACGCGCTGCTCCACTCCGGCGACGAGGCCGCCAGGGCCGAGTACCTGCCCCGGATCGCCTCCGGCGAGGCGATCGCCACGCTGGCGTTCACGGAGCCCGCGGGCAAGTGGGACGAGTCGGGCATCACCACGCCGGCCACCCGCAAGGGCGACGGCTGGGTGATCAACGGGACGAAGAGCTTCGTGCTCGACGGCCACACGGCCGACCTGATCCTCGTGGCCGCCCGCACCGACGCCGGGGTCAGCCTGTTCGCGGTCGACGGCCAGGCGCCGGGGCTCACCCGCACGCCGCTGTCCACCATGGACATGACCCGCAAGCAGGCCAAGCTCGAGTTCGCCGACGTGCCGGCCCGGCTCGTGGGCACCGACGGGGGCGGCTGGGGGGTGCTCTCGACCGTGCTCGACCTCGCCGCCGTGGGCCTGGCCGCCGAGATGGTCGGCGGCGCCCAGAAGGTGCTCGAGATGTCGGTCGAGTACGCCAAGGTGCGGGTGCAGTTCGGCCGCCCGATCGGCTCGTTCCAGGCCATCAAGCACAAGTGCGCCGACATGCTGCTCGAGGTCGAGTCGGCCAAGTCGGCCGCCTACTACGCCATGTGGTGCGCGGCGGAGCTGAACGACGAGCTGCCCTCGGTGGCGTCGCTGGCCAAGGCCTACTGCTCCGAGGCGTACTTCCATGCCACCGCGGAGAACATCCAGATCCACGGCGGCATCGGGTTCACCTGGGAGCACCCCGCGCACCTCTACTTCAAGCGGGCCAAGTCGTCCGAGCTGCTCTTCGGTGACCCGACCTACCACCGCGAGCTGCTCGCCCAGCGCATCGGCATCTGAGCCCGGCCTCGCGGCGGCCCTCCGCCGGCTCACGCCGGCGACGGCGGGGGTCGTGGCGGCCGTGGTGGTGCTGCTGGTCGTGCTGGCGGCCAACCGGTGGGTGTTCACCCAGCCGGTCCACGAGCACAGCGACTACGCGGCCAACTCCCTCCTGATCGAGCGGGCCGAGCGGCTCCAGCTCGCCACCGGGCAGTACTCCCGC
>Ga0180215_1004914_pt1 | contig 11642 bp, 9 predicted proteins | sample eDN3rd37CBELigBY_FD_128871 | JGI IMG/M metagenome (GOLD analysis project Ga0180215, IMG submission 128871) | Enriched backyard soil microbial communities from Emeryville, California, USA - eDNA 3rd pass 37_C BE-Lig BY (version 2) (version 2) | ecosystem: Environmental > Terrestrial > Soil >...
AGGTTACGTCTTGTCTACCCTTCTCAATTCCTTTTCCTTCAATGATAACCAAAACCATTTGCCTCTCCTCCTTTTGATATTATTCGGAATGTTATTCCATTTCTTCTTAATCGTATTATCAGAGTAAGTGATTGTAAATATAATTTTGAATTTTCCGTATAAATTCCATACGAAAAAAGCGCCTTGCTATTTTCGGCAAGACGCATTCATATTAAATATAGACTTTTCTTAAAGCTTTCATCGAAGCGGTCATATAAGTGATCATTTCATTCAGATCATCTATCTGTTCTTCATGAATAAGCCGGTTAAAAGAAATGACGGTTTCTGTTTCGGCCAAGGCCTTCATATTTTCAGGGTTGTATTTTACAGTCTGTTCGACCTTCCGTCCACTGCCCCAGATATGATGCAGAACTTCACGGATTTGCAGAAATGCTTTTGAATCTTGTGGATGCTTAATTGTAAATTTTACATTAATCCGGCAGCCTGCCAGCTTCTCAGATTTCCCTTGAGGCAATAGCTCAGCTGCGAGATTATCCAATCCCGCTTCCATTGTAAAGGTACAGAAAATCTCTGCCAGCCCTTTTGCAATGTCTGTGAAAGTAATGTCATACCTCCGGCTCATTTTAGCTGAGTTTAATATGTCATTTCGATCAACGATTCTTATTTCACCGTCCAGATCCCGGTCATAGAATCCGCCTTCCATTACAACCTTCATATTCTCAAAGGCCGTTGGGTCAAACATGGGCTAATTCCCCCTTAAAATAGGCCGACAGCATTCCCATCTTCATCTACATCCATGTTCATGGCTGCAGGGGCTTTAGGCAATCCAGGCATAGTCATCACATCACCGGTGAGTGCTACAATGAATCCTGCACCAATAGATGGCTTCAGCTCGCGTATAGTAATGGTAAAATCTGATGGCCTTCCAAGCTTTGAAGGATCATCAGATAATGAATATTGTGTTTTAGCCATACAAACCGGCAGGACGCCCCAGCCAAAGCTTTCAAAGTCTTTTATCTGCTTTTTGGCTTTAGTTGAGTATTCCACTTTGCTTGCGCCATAAACCGTCTGGGCTACTGTTAGAATTTTCTCCTCAAGAGGCAAAGATAAATCATATAGGTGGCTGAAATTCGCTGCTTTTTCATCCAAAATTCCCAGGAGCTTCTCGGCCAGCTCAATTCCTCCCTGCCCGCCTTTTTCCCAAACCTCTGTCAGCGCCACTGGCATGCCGGCCTCACTGCAAAGTTCTGTAAGGACCTCTATTTCATTCTCGCTATCGGAAATAAACCGGTTAATAGCCACTACATACGGAAGGCCAAAACTTTCAATTGTTTCAATATGCTTTTTTAAATTAGCAAAGCCTTTAGTGAGTGCTTCAGTATCTTCTTTGCCCAATTCTGCTTTTGACAAGCCGCCATGCATTTTTAGAGCACGGATTGTAGCTACAATCACCACTGCTTCAGGGTCAATGCCCTCTGTTCTGGCTTTAATATTTAAAAACTTTTCAGCACCAAGATCCGCGCCAAAACCGGCTTCTGTCACTACATAGTCAGCCAGCTTGGAGGCAGCGGCAGTTGCAATCACACTGTTGCACCCATGAGCAATATTGGCAAACGGGCCGCCATGAACCAATGCCGGTGTATGTTCAATTGTCTGCACCAGATTAGGTTTGACTGCTTCTTTAAGAAGCAAGGTAAGAGCTCCTTCCACTCCAAGATCGGCTACTGTTACCGGCTGTTTATCATAATTGTATGCTATCACCATTTTCCCCAGTCTTTCCTTCAAGTTCTGAAGGTCGGAGGCAAGGCATAGGACGGCCATAATTTCTGAAGCCACAGTGATATCAAATCCATCTTCTCTCGGAACACCTTGTACAGGCCCTCCAAGGCCAATGACTATTTTTCTTAATGCACGGTCGTTCAAATCCAGGGCACGCTTCCATACTATCCTTCTCTGGTCAATATTTAACAGATTCCCCTGCTGGAGGTGATTATCAATCAGGGCAGCCAATGCATTATTGGCTGTAGTGATTGCGTGAAGATCACCGGTAAAATGCAGATTGATGTCTTCCATCGGCAGAACCTGCGAATACCCTCCGCCGGTTGCTCCGCCCTTGATTCCCATAGTTGGCCCAAGAGAAGGTTCCCTCATCGCGACCATAGCTTTTTTGCCAAGTCTGTTGAAAGCATCGGCAAGACCGACTGTTACTGTGGATTTTCCTTCTCCTGCAGGTGTCGGATTAATGGAGGTGACAAGAATTATTTTTCCGCTTTCTTTCGTACTTAATTTCTTTAAGGTATCAGCGGATAATTTTGCTTTATACTTGCCGAAAAGCTCCAGATCATCCTCTAAGAGCCCGATTTTTTCAGCTATTTCCGCAATAGGCTTCATTGCAGATGCCTGGGCAATTTCAATGTCTGATTTCACAATCGGTTTCACATTCATTTTTATCCCCCTAGAATCCAATATGTATAGGTTCCTTACAGCTATATTGTACCATCCCCGAATCGAAATATTGTCATTTACTTTTGATATTTTCGCATTTTCACACAGTGAAGCATTGATACAATTTCGAATCGTCTTTATAATAAGTTTAATTGAATTTTTGCACAGGGAGATGATCACTTGCCAATAAAAATTCCTAAGCTGCTTCCTGCAAGGGAGATCTTAGAGGAAGAAAATATATTTATCATGGATGAGGATCGTGCCAAACAGCAGGATATTCGCCCATTAAATATCCTCATCCTGAATTTGATGCCTGAAAAAGAAAAAACCGAAGCACACCTTTTAAGACTCCTTGGAAATACGCCTTTACAGGTGAACATCTCGTTTTTAAAAACTGCCACACATCAATCAAAAAATACCAGTCCTATGCATCTCGAACAATTCTATACTACGTTTGAGCAAGTCCGAAACCGCAAATTTGACGGGATGATCATAACTGGAGCACCTGTAGAGCTTCTCGACTTTAAAGAAGTGGACTATTGGGAGGAACTAACCGTAATAATGGAGTGGACGAAAACGAATGTTACTTCCACCCTGCATATATGCTGGGGAGCACAGGCAGCGTTATTCTATCACTTTGGAATCGGAAAATATGAGCTGCCTGAAAAGTGCTCAGGCGTTTACCTTCATGAAGTCCATGACAGAAGCGAGAAATTATTGAGAGGATTCGATGACATCTACTTTGCTCCGCATTCGCGCCATACTGATGTTTATACAGAGCAATTGCTGAAACACCCGGAAGTCAAGCTCCTGTCATCATCTGAGGAAGCGGGTCCTTTCATCATGAGTGCCAACGGCGGAAGACAAATCATGGTAACAGGACACCTGGAATATGAAGCAGGCACACTTGCGGAAGAATACACAAGAGACAGAACCAGAGGCCTGCAGGTCCCTATGCCAAAACACTATTTCCCGAATAATGATCCCGGCAGAAACCCCCATAATAAATGGCGGTCACATGCCCATTTAATGTTTTCCAACTGGCTGAACTACTATGTTTACCAGGAAACTCCTTATGATTGGGATTAATAGTGCAGTGAACGGATAACTTAATTTGCAGCAAAGCATGAAAAAAGCCGGTATTTGAGAGGTTTGCCCCTCTCAAATACCGGCTTTTCCTTATGATTGCTGAGCATAATACACTTCTTCAAATGGCTGAACTACTACAAAGCCGTTGCCTGAAAACTTCATTTGGATCGACTCTCCGCTTCCTCTTCCAAGGAACGTTTTAAATGAGATATCTGTCACAAATTCCGGCTGCAGTGTACCTGACCATGCAACTGTCGCATTTGGATCCGTATACACCGGATTATCAGGAGTAACCAAGAGTGTCAGCGGCTCATAGTGAGAAGTGATAGCCACCATTCCTGTTCCTTCTAAACGGACGTTGAACAAACCTCCTGCAAGCATGCCTGCCATCCTCTTCATTAACTTAATGTCCCAGCTGATGGAAGGCTCGAATGCAAGCAGATCATTCCCATTTACAAAGATGGCATCTCCATCGAGATTCAGAATTGAAATTTTCTTTCCTTGGTCTGCAAGGTACAGCTTTCCGTTGCCCGTAGCTTTCATTAAAGCTGCCCCTTCTCCAGTAAGTGCCTTTTTAAACATTTTTCCTAAGCCATGCTCGAGTATCCCCTCGCGTTCAAACTTAATTTGGCCGCGGTAGGAAACCATCCCGCCTGCTTTAGCCCAAACCTGGCTGGTTAAATTAATTTCGAGCATCCTTGGTGTTTCAAGTTCAAATAATCCTTCTCCTTTATCCTGCTGTTTTGTCTGCTTTACAAACTCTTCAATTGAATATCTGCTCATTCTCTTCCCATCCCTTCATTTTTCCTGTTTTCAAGCATAAAGATCCACATAAAAGATAATGATTGCTTTAGCTCATCCGTCAGCGAGCCTTTTGAAAGCTGGTCTGATGCTTTTTTATAAACACCAAGTTCATCAATCTTTGACCATCCGTTTTCTTTTGCAAGCCGTTCAAACTCCCACGGCATCATGGTATTGCAGATAACTTTTTCCTTATAAAGCCTGCGGTAGCTGTTAGCCCTGGGTGCAGCTGTTGGACCAAGAATGCCTATACATGCCCTTCCGCCCGGCTTAACAGTTCGCCGAATTTCTTTTAATACATCCAGCGGGCTCTCTGTCCATTCCAGTGAATTGATGGCAAGGACCGCATCAAGTGCATTCTCTTCAAGGGTAAGATCTGAAATGTCTTCTTTCTTAAATACCGCACCTGTTTTTTCGTTCAATTTTTCTGCTTTATGTATCATCTCTTCAGAGACATCAATCCCGATAACTTTATAGCCAGCCAAAGCAAGTTTATATGAACCATACCCATCACCGCATCCAAGGTCACATACGGCAGATCCCTTTTTGACATGCTTTTCGAAGAAGGAGATGATATCCTTTCGGCTCCCTTCCTCCCACATTGCTGCACTCTTTGCATTCCATGATTCCGAATTTTCATCCCAAAGCCTCTCTGCTTCTGCAGACCAGTTAAAAGTGCTCATCATATCCCCCCGTGTATGCATACGATTGTTCATTAAAAAAGTTCCCAATATTTTAAATTCGCTAAGATTATCAAAAATACCTCTGATTATAAAATGTTAAAAAAGTCAACAATACTGATAGAAAATGAATAAGGAGTGTTTATATGAACGGTGAACAGCTGACTGCAGTCTACAGAAACAACAATGAAGAGATTATTTCATTCCAGACTTCCGGAGGAAGGATCATTTCTTATCGGAAAGCACTATTGGAGGCTAAAGAAGGCTTGATTGAAGGTATTCAAATTTATGAAAACGAAGATGGTTCGATATATCTGAATCCTTCCTTTGCGTCATCTTTTGATGATTTTCCCAGCTTCTATTAAAAAAGTCCGGTGCATGAAAAAAACCTGACGAAAGCAGTCAGGTTTTTACTGTTCTTCTTCATTTTTACGCTGGATTTCCCTCAGCACTCCAATGCGGCTATCATCCTCTTCAAAAAACTGAACCAAGTCGCCAACCCTATCGATGGCATCCCAGCTCAGGTGATGTTCAATGCCTTCCACATCTTCATAAATATTTTCTTCTTTAACTCCAATAATACGCAGGAGCTGTTCTAAAAGTTCATGCCGATATACAAGCCTCTTGCCGATTTTTTTTCCTTTTGGCGTTAAAATAAGCCCTCGATACTTTTCATAAACTAGATACTCATCCTTATCAAGCTTCTGAACCATTTTTGTCACAGAAGAGGGATGTACAGAGAGAGCCTCGGCAATATCAGAAACTCTGGCATATCCTTTGTCCTCGATTAACATATATATTTGTTCAATGTAATCTTCCATACTTGGTGTTGGCATTACGCAACCTCCTGCCAATTAGAAAAGCGCAAGCGCCTTGCCCACCCCCGACAAACACAAGACGAGCCTATCAGAAAGGCGTTCTTTGCCTCTTTGGGAGGATTGACTTGTGATCTCGAGGGGGTAGCCGCTCGAGCTAGACCATTCTCAAAATTCAAAGATATAAATTCAGATATTATAAATGCGCAGAGCGCCATGTCCACTTTATTTCATTCATTAACAATTATAAGACTTTAACGATTTTACTACAGTTGGAAAATGGAGACAAGGAAATTCGCTGCAGCAAGCAAATTCAGGTCTTTTGCGGGAAGAGAAATTTGACTCTATTCTCCTGTCGGTCCCAGGTTAATTTAGCTGAAAATGTTTTATCCTTTCCTTTGCTTGTAAAACCTTCAACTAAGTCTGTTTCCCCATCCTTCAGTAGCTGTTTGATCAGTTTCTGAGTCATCGTCTTGCCCATAATGCTTTTGGAAATAGTGAAAGTGCATTTTGTTTTATTATAATTGGAGCAGCCATAAAAGCTCCCCTTATCAACAGCTTTACCATCACACAGCATGCATTTGCCCAGATTGACTGCTCTTTTTTGCTTGAATTTCCCGGGCGTGAACCCCTCTTTATCTTCCTCAGAGAATGTCCACTTTCCCGCATGTTCAATGGAGGCGGAAATCAAATGGCCAACCATTTTATTGGTTTGCTCCATGAATTGTTTGGGGGATGCCTGACCATCCGAAATATCCTTCAGCCGCTGTTCCCATTTGGCTGTCATTTCTGGAGAAGCCAGTATTTCTGTGCCTATTGCTTCTATCAGGATTTTTGCTTTTGAGTTTGCATATACAAGATTCTTCTTTATATCAATGTATTTGCGCTCCTTCAGCATTGTGATGATTCCCGCCCTTGTAGCTTCCGTTCCAAGGCCTTCCGTCTTCATCAGGACCTTCTCAAGTTCCTTATCTTCGATTTGCTTCCCGGCCGTTTTCATCAGTGTAATCAGCTGGCCTTCCGTATACCTTTTTGGCGGCTGGGTTTTGCTTTCTTTTACATCCGCCTTTAACACTGTACCTTGATCACCCGCCTGCAATAAAGGCAGAATCGGTTCCTTTTCCTTCTCCTGCTGCGGAATCACTTTTCTCCAGCCTTCTTCAAGCTGTACTTTTCCCTTGGATAAAAACAAAGCTCTTCCATCTGCAAGGGTTTTAATAGTTGTATATTCTGTTACAGCTTTTCCATAATGTGCAGCTATTAAGCTCCTAACGATCAGGTCATAGAGAATTTTTTCATCCGAAGATAATCTTACCAGGTCGGGCACTTGTTCGGTCGGAATAATAGCATAGTGATCAGTTACCTTTTTATCATTCACATACCGTTTATTCTGCAAAATCGAGCTTGAAGGCAAAGGGAAAAATTCCTTATACTCATCTTTTGTTTCCATTTTCCTGAGGATCTCCGGAAACATTTCCGCTTCTCCTTCTGTTACATGCCTGGAATCTGAGCGAGGATATGAAACGATTCCTTTTTGATAAAGCTTCTGCAATACATCAAGTGTTTTTTTGGGCGGGAATTTGAATCTGCGGTTGGTTTCTGCCTGCAATGCAGAAAGGTTATAAAGCATCGGCGGCAGGAATTCTTTTTTTTCGGCCTGCACATCTTCTACCTGTGCATCTTTGTCCCTGCAGAATGCCGCAATCTTTTCGGCAAGCTCCTTCGTCTTAATTCTTGATTCCCCATCTTTTTCCCACTTGCCGGTATATTTTTTCCCGTTTACTTTAAACTGTGCATTTACTTCCCAGAAAGGTTCGGAAACAAAATTCTGGATTTCCTGTTCCCTTTTTACGATTAAAGCTAAAGTGGGAGTCTGAACCCTTCCTACTGAAAAAACATCCGAGAAGCCTTTCTGCTGCAGAAGAAGACTGTATAATCGTGAAGCATTCATGCCAACGATCCAGTCGGCACATGCTCTCGTATAGGCTTCATAATATAAGTTCCTTGTGTCACTTTCATCCAGCAGGGTAAGAAACCCTTCCTTTATGGCTTTAGGAGTCAAGGAAGAGATCCAGAGCCTTTTCATGGGCACTCTGGTACCGGTAAGCCTTAGAATATTCCGGATGATAAGCTCGCCTTCTCTCCCTGCATCACCAGCATGGATAATTTCTGTTAAGTTAGGATTAGAAGCAAGCTGTTTGATTATATTAAATTGTTTTGCTTTATCCTTTGTCACTTCATATTGAAATTGCTCCGGAATTATGGGCAATGTATCCAATGACCACTTTTTCCAATCCTTCTTGTATTTTTCAGGGGCAGACAGCTGGCATAGGTGGCCTATAGCCCAAGTAACATGAGCCCCTTGGGGAAATATATCGTTCGGAAGGATCTCAATATATCCCTGGTGTTTCTTCATTTTAAAAATAGAAGCCAGCGTCATACCCTGATCGGGTTTTTCCGCGATTATCAATTTCATACTTTAGCTCCCTTTGCATTGTAGAACAAATTGTAGACATCTATTTTAATATTAACCTAAAAATTTAGCAAAGGGAGTTAAAATACCTATATAGTTATGAAATTTTTAAAACAATCTGTTCCGCTAAGCAAAACAAAAGAAGAATCCCCTGACAGGATTCTCCTCCGTTACTTATCTTTTTAGAATAAAGCTTGTTTGTGCAGGTACTTCAATTGTTTTTGACTGATATATCTTTAGGGTTTTTATCCCTGCCTGTTTTCCGTCTGCAAGCAAATGCCAAGGGCCCTTGCCTGGAAGTGTTATTTTGGCTGTTTCTGTATTTGCATTATGGATTACAACAATCTCTTTCGCTCTATCTTTTAGGCCTTTTGCATCCAGTCTATATGCCACCGTATTATCTGGGGCATCAATAAATTCAAGCTTTGATTGAATATCCTCAGCTGATGTCATTCTAAACGATTTATAATGCTTTCTGAGCTTAATCAGACCTTTAAAATAGTCTACTTCCCCGCTGAAATCTGTTCGGCGGTCCCAGTCTAACTGATTTACACTGTCAGGGGATTTATAGCTGTTGTGATCCCCGTATTTTGTCCGCATGAATTCCTGGCCTGCATGAACAAAGCTGATTCCTTGGGATGTCAGTATAATGGAAGATGCCAATTTATGCATTTTCTTTCTTGATTCCTCCGCTGCGTCTGGATTAGTCAGTTCAAGCTTATCCCAAAGAGTGTGGTTATCATGCGCCTCAGCATAGGTAACCGCCTGTTCAGGATCTTTGTATGTGGCCATAGTGCCCGGATATTCCAATCCTGCTGCAATTCCTTGCTGAACAAAGTTTTCCATGCCTTGTTTGCCATTTACAAAACCTTTATCCAGTTCATCAAACACACTGCCTTTTAAACCATCCCGGATGCCATCGTTGAAATGGCCAATGCCAGGCATATCTTCGGCATTTTTCTGATTGGCCTTTCTTTCAGCTGCCAGTGGTGTGTTTAAATCCCATCCCTCCCCAATGATAATGATAGTAGGATCAATTTTATCCAATGCCTTTCTTACTTTATTCATTGTTTCAGTATCATGAATGCCCATCAGATCGAAGCGGAATCCATCAAGATTATATTCCTCAGCCCAATATGCAACAGAGTCGACGATAAATTTCTGCATCATTTTTCTTTCCGAAGCTGTATCATTGCCGACTCCTGTGCCATTGGCAAGTGTTCCATCTTCGTTATAGCGGAAATAGTAGCCTGGAACAAGCTTATGGAAACTGGATTCATTTACTGCAAATACATGATTATACACAACATCCATTACAACCCGCAGCTGCTCTTTATGGTATTCCTGAATCATTGTCTTCAATTCTGTAATTCTTGCAGCTGGATCATAAGGATCAGTAGAATACGAGCCTTCCGGCACATTATAGTTTTTAGGATCATAGCCCCAGTTATATTGTGGTTCGTCCAGTTTTGTTTCATCAACTGTCCGGTAGTCATAAATCGGAAGGAACTGAACATGTGTGACTCCAAGATCTTTTATATGATTTAAACCTGTTTTTTCTCCTTTTGAATTTAAAGTGCTTTTCTCAGCAGCTCCAAGGAACTTCCCCTTATGCTTAATGCCGCTGTCCTCATGAATCGAAAGGTCCCGTATATGAACTTCATAAATGATGGAGTCCTCTGGATTCTTTAACTTCGGCTTCTGTTTATTCCACTTTTTAGGGTCGGTTGAATCCAGATCCATCACAACGCCCCTGTCGCCATTCACTGTTACAGCCCGGACATAGGGATCAGTCGCTTCTGTCCATTCCCCTCCGATTTTAACTTTATAATTGTAAATCAGCCCATTTTGATTACCTTTTAGAACAGTTGTCCAGGTTCCTTTTTCACCTCTATTAAGAGGCAGTTCTTCAGCAGTCTGATCATCCCAGCTGTCATAAAGCACTATCGATGCTTCACTTGCTGTAGGAGCCCAAAGCCTGAAGGAGGTTTGATTTTTCGCATACTGGTTTCCCAGCTTCCCATCATAATAGAAAGCATCATCAAATTCCTTTGATCTGACAATATCCCCAATCTTCACCTCTGCCTCTCCGAATGAAACTGCAGAAATTTTATATGATTGCCTGAAATCTAGTTTATCTTCTGTTATCACTCTTACTTTATTTGTAAAATCCTTTTCCTCGTCCCCGTCAAAAGGAACAACTTCTTTAATATTGGCATTGTCAATTTCAATGATGGATTCCCAATCCCTCCACTGGAAAGGAAAATTGGTTTCAAGCGTAATCTGATTAAAAGTATCCATAGAAGCATTCACTATTTTTGGATCTTTTTCAATATAGGCTGGATTGTAATAAATTCTTTCTGTTCCCTGAACAATCCATATTTCTGCATTCCCATTTTCATCGAACTTTGTAATAAAGCGATCACTAAATTCCTTGCCTGCCCAGTCATTTCCTTCTATGCTCTTCCTGACTATAAATCCGGCCTTTGTCATACCTTCCGGATTTTCAAGCTCAAATTCAGCAACTTTCCCAAAATCATCTTCTGCTGCAAAATCAACTCTTTTGCCATCTTTGCCTTCTGGCCAAGTCCATAAATTCCAGCCTTCATAATTACCGTCATATCGAAAGTAGTGGAGTTTTACCTTCACCCTTTCAAATGCTGGAAAGTCCCTGTACTCACCATCAGGCGGTGATGTATATGTATGTTCATCGCCTGCTTTTACCCATACTTCATCATTGCCGCTCTGTACATTGATGAATCGGTCTCCCCCATCCTTCTCCCAGCTGTCAGTACGGACAATAAACCCAACTTCATCATGGATTCCAGGGAGTACAATCTCTGCAGTGAGTCCAAATTCATCTTCACCAGTGAATTCAAAAGCCTGACCTTCGCCATCTTTAGGCCATACCCATAAATTCCAATCTTTCGCATTGCCCTCTGCAGGCTGATAATGGATAGTGACTGCCGTAGTCTGATCGAGCCCTTGTGTCGTTTTTTTAGCTGATGCAATCGTTTGCATGAATGGGGATAAAAAATTGGATGCCGCCAATATTATAGCAGCGGCCAGAAAAATAAACTGTTTATACCCTCTCAACATAAGTCCTCCTTTGCAAATTGTTTAAAGTTTCCTGCAATTATATATTAATCCATGCAGGAAAGCGTTTGCATAAGGCGGAAGACCCTGTGATTTATTACCTAATAAATTTGCTTGCAATAAGAAAAGCGCAAGCGCCTTGCAGTAAGAACGCCATATCTCTCAAAAGCTGCCTATTTTGGTCGTGCGGTGTGTATACCGTCGAAGCCTTCCTTAACCTGTGGGCATCAAGCACACGACGAG
>Ga0180215_1004918_pt1 | contig 11636 bp, 12 predicted proteins | sample eDN3rd37CBELigBY_FD_128871 | JGI IMG/M metagenome (GOLD analysis project Ga0180215, IMG submission 128871) | Enriched backyard soil microbial communities from Emeryville, California, USA - eDNA 3rd pass 37_C BE-Lig BY (version 2) (version 2) | ecosystem: Environmental > Terrestrial > Soil >...
AATCGACATCAAGGCCATGTACTCGAGGTTCCGGGGCAATCCCGCCACGTCTGTCTGGGCATGCTCCTGGTCGGTGTTCCAGCAGTTCCTCAACATGACCGGCGACGGTGGAGGCGGGACCAACATCATTGATGTCAACAAGTCGACCGGCGAAGTGACTATCTACGGAATTCCTTTAAGGCGGCATAATCGGCTTCGCACAAAGGGCAGCCGAGGAGACGTGGTCCTCTCCGACTTCAGCGAGTACCTCATCAAAGACGGTAGCGGGCCTATCGTCGAGGTCGGCTTCGCTACGGGGCAGTGGGAGAGGAACAAACGCTCGATCAAAACCACCTGGAACGTCGACGGAAAGAGCTGGCTGACCAAGCCCTACAAGGATGAGGAAGACTTTGAAGTCTCCTCGACGGTCGTACTCGATGTCCCGGCGCAGACATAGTTCCCGGCTCGGCAATTGATCTGAATAAACTCTAGCTCGAGGACCAAACATCATGGGTTTCATCGCAACCGGAAAACTCTCCGACTTCGTCAAACTCGAAACCGCCCTGCTGAATGCCGACATCACGACCGATCGCGAGTCGACGTTTCGCCCGGCGGAGGGCTTCACCCTCTACCGCGCACACCTTCAGACGGGCACCGTCGCCGCGACTAAGAAGGCGACGGTGCAGCTCCTCCAGGCGAAGGACGCAAGCGGAACCGGCAAGAAAGCTCTGACCGATCCGGTCGAGTTCACCGCCGGAGACGGAGGAGAGGTAGCCGAGATTTCGGTCGAGGCGAAGCAGGAGGATCTCGATTCGAACAACGGCTTCACTCACATCGCGGTCAAAGTAACCTGCGACAACGCGACGGCCGTAGTCGGTGCTGCGGTGCTGGAACTGGGCGGTGCAAGCTATAAGCCGGTGGGGTAATCGATGAGCAAGGTTCCCTATAAGGTCATCGCTCCGTTTAAAGGCTTGGACGGGAGACTCATTCAGCCCTCGTCCGAGCCGTTTTACGCAGCGCCTGAGTCCGGCGAGAAGCTCGTCCGCGCCGGTTGCCTGGAGGCGCTCAAGGAGGCGCCGAAGGCAGCGGTCAAGACCGAGACCACGGGCCTGAGAAAACCCGAGTCCGAGTCGGAAGGCGAAGGCGATAAGGGCAAGAAACCCGAGAAGAAGAAGGGCAAGAAGTAGTGTGGCAATCACCGTCCTCGAACTGCCCGAAGCGCTCCCTCTCAGCCTGGAGCTGCTGAAGGAGCATTTGCGGATCATCGGCGACGACGATGACGCCACGCTCGCAAATCTCTATCTTCCCTCCGCCGTCGAAATTTTCGAGTCGACAACGAAGCGCGCGCTGATCACTCAGACGGTATGCCAGAGCTTCGACTGCTTCCCCGCACTCAATCACTTCCTCCTCGAACGCGCTCCGCTAGGCGAACTTATCGCCGTGCGCTATTACGACCGTGACGAGCAGCTTCAGACCCTCTCCCCCGACCGCTACAGCGTCATCGAAGGCAGACCGGCGATCGTGCAGCTCAAGCGAGGCGCATCCTGGCCGAGCGATTTGCACCCGTCGCGCCTCGGCGCCGTCGAGGTCGAGTTCACCTGCGGTTACGGCGATGACGACGATGCGATCCCCTCCGGAATCAAGCAGGCGCTCTCGATGATCACGGGCGATCTGTTCATCCACCGTGAGGATACGATCGCCGTCTTCGGCGTGCTCTCCGTGGAACCGACATGGACGAGCAAACGGCTGATGAACCGCTACCAGCTCTACTACTACGAGCACCCGAGTCAGCGAAGGAGGTGACGATATGGGAGTTCAGGCCGGACGCTTGCCGCACAAGATTGAAATCCTCGAAGTCGTCGAGCACCTCGGTCAAGACGGCACGGTTAACGTCGACGACGAAGGGCAGCCGCTGATCGACGACGAAGGTCAGCCGACACGCGAACTCAAGAGCAAGGGCTACGCCTTCGCCGGAGTCACTCCCGTTCGCGGCAATGAAAAGATGCGTTGGGGACGGGAGCAAACGGCGGTGATGATCAACAACTTCAAGCTCCGCTTTCGCGGCGAGCTCCGCGTTAGCGACAAGCTGCGGTTCAACGGCTACCTCTGGGACATCGTCTCGATTGCCCCGATGGGGCGGCAGAACCGCGAAGTGCTTGAAGTCACGGCCGAGGTGCGCGACGTGCGCGCCGTGGTCGAAACCGACGGGGAGTGATGGCCAAGGACGTAATCGACATCAGGATCGACGAGAGGCAGTGGCAGGAGTTCATCCGCCAGGCGCGTCAGCTCGCCCCGGAGATCGGGCAGCGAGCGTTTAACGCGACGCTCAATAAAGGCGCCGAGACGCTCCTCGGGAGCATCCGCAAGGAGCTTGAGAATCGCGCGGCCGACCCCACCGGGCGGCTCTCCGCGGCCCTGGTCAAGACCAGCCGCCGGAAATACCAGCCGATGTTCTGGCTCTCGGGCGTCGGCGTAAATACCGGCAGGAAGCGGGACGACACCGACGGGGCCTATTACTGGCACATGATCGAGTACGGGCACCGCGTCGTCGGCCCGACAAAGCGCGACACCGGGCGCCGGGTCGCGGGGCTCGGATTTACGCTCGCCGCGTTTCATCGCGAGGCCGACGGCATCGCGCGTGAGATGACCGGGCGCGCCAAGGAGGAGCTCGTCAAGCGCTGGAAGCGGATGCCGAAATCGACGAGGCCGGATCTGCTATGAGTTTCCGCTCCGTCGCTGCAGCCATTCGCGATCGCCTTGTGAACGAAAGCACAGTTTCGGCAATCGTCGGCAACAGGGTTTACCGTTCGGTGCTCCCGCAAAACCCGGTCTTCCCGGCGCTCGTGCTCGATGTCCTCATCGACAAGCCGCGGGATACGATCGACGGCGCCGCCTCGCTCTTTCGCGCCGACATCCAGGTCGACTGCTGGTCGCAGAAAGCGAGCGAAGCCGCGGCTCTCGCGGAAGCCGTGCGGCTCGCACTTCAAGGCTACCGCGGTACGCATTTGAGTGTTAAACTCCGTGGCATTTACATCACCGAACAGCTTGATGGCTTCGAGCCCGAGGTGAGCGACTACAAACAGATTTTGCGTTTCGGGGTTTGGTATAGGCGCGCGAGCCCCGAGAGCGCGTAACAGCATCGAGGGACAGTCATGCCCAAATCACGCGCCAATTCCGGTTACGGAGTCCTCTTCGAGATCGGCGACGGTCAATCGTCCGAGACGTTCACTGCTATCGCCGAGGTGACCGGCGTGACCGGCTTCGGCACCACGCACCGAACCTCCGAAGTAACGCACATGACTTCGCCTGACGGCTGGGTCGAGCACATCGGACTCGGAATCAAGGAGGGCAAAGCCTTCAGCCTCAACCTGAATTTCGTCGCCGACGACGCCGATCAGAAGGAGCTCTTCCAGGATCGCGTCGAATCCGGCGGCAAGCACAACTACCGCATCACGTTCACCGACGAGGAGGATACGAACGTCACCTTCGAGGCGATCATCACCGACACGGACATCGGACACGAGCGCGACAGCCACGCGACGATGAGCGTGCAGGTGCTGCCGTCGGGAGGATACACCTGGGATTCGACACCGGCTTAGTAACGTAGAACGCATAGGATAGGCGCACTATGGCAAACGCAAAACATGCATTCCCGGAGATTGATATCGTCTGTCGCGATAGGGTCAGGAGCTTCTGCCTGAACCTCGCGGCGTTTCGCGCGCTCGAAGACCACATGGTCGGGGCGACGGGGAACCCGGACTATTCGGTGCTCTCCGACTTCGATTGGAACGCTAGAACCATAAAGCGGTTGTCCCTCATCGTCTGGGCGGGGCTCATCAGCGACGCCGAGGCGAACGGAGAGCTTCTTACGATCAAGCAGGCCGAGGACATCGTGAGCCTCGTCGGTCTGACGCAAGTTCGCGCCTGCATCGACGAGTCGCTCCGCCGCGTGCTCACCGATGAGCAGAGGGAGGCGTTGGAAGGCCGTCAGGCTGCAACCGCTCCGCAAAAAAAAACGGGCAATCGGGCGCAGCGTCGGGCCAAAAAGCCGACAAAGTCGACTGGCTGAACCTGTGGAGTATCGGCGTGTATGACCTCGGCCTGAGCTCGGAGCAATTCTGGTCGCTGACCTTCGGCCAGTTCTACAAGCTCCAGGACAGGCACGAGCTCCTCCGCTACTACCGGCGAAGCGACATCGCCTCGCTGCACGCCACGCTCATCAACTGCCATTCGCCGAAGGGCAGGCGGTATCGGGCCGAGGACCTCATCGGTCCGCTGCCGCCCATGTCGGACGGCCTGGATCGCCGTCTGGGGCTCGCGAAGATCAAGGCGAAGCTGCGCGAGATCTTCCCGGGCCGTAAGGGAGAGATCGGCGCCCGCGGGAAGAAACGCGTCGAGCGCCATTTAGAACGTCGGGGCTAGGTGGCAAACGCTGAACTCATAGTCAGCCTCATCGGGCGAGTCGACGGCTTCCAGAAAGCCATGGGCCAGGTCGCCCGCGACCTTAACCGCACCGGGAGATCAATCCAGGCCGCCGGTCGCCAGCTCAACACGCTGAGCCTGCCCCTTGCCGGAATCGGCGCCCTCTCGGTCAAGACGGCGATCGACTTCGAGACCGCGTTTACCGGCGTCAGGAAGACCGTCGACGCCACGGAAGCGGAATTTGCCGCCCTCCGTACGGGCATCGTCAAGATGTCCAAGGAGATCCCGGCGAGCACGACGCGCATCTCGGCCGTCGCCGAGGCCGCGGGACAGCTCGGCATCCAGACGAAGCACATCCTCAGTTTCTCCCGGGTCATGATCGACCTGGGCAACACCACGAACCTCTCCGCCGATGAGGCGGCGACGGCACTGGCGCGACTGGCGAACATCACGCAGATGCCCCAGGAGCAATTCGATCGCCTCGGTTCGACCGTGGTCGAACTCGGAAACAATTTCGCGACGACGGAAGCCGAAATCGTCGAGATGGGCCTGCGTCTGGCCGGGGCCGGAAAAGTCATCGGGCTCAGCGAAGCACAGATACTCTCGTTTGCGACCGCACTCTCATCCGTCGGGATTCAGGCCGAGGCTGGAGGCTCGGCCTTTTCCAGAGTGATGAGGGACATCGCCACGGCCGTGGCACTCGGCAGCGATAAGCTCGATGAGTTCGCGAAGATCGCAGGCGTCTCGACGGCCGAGTTCAAGCGGACGTTCGAGGAGGACGCCGCTGGGGCGCTGCTCCAATTCATCGAAGGTTTGGCGCGCATCGAGGAGCAAGGCGGCTCGGCAATCGTCGCGCTCGATGCCGTCGACCTGAGTGCCATCCGCGTCTCCGATTCGCTGCTTCGTCTGGCCAATGCCGGAAAGCTCACCCGCGACGCCGTGGCGATGGGGACGGAGGCGTGGGAGGAAAACACAGCGCTGACGAAGGAAGCGGAACTCAGATACGAGACGCTTGCTTCGCAGATCCAAGTCGCCATGAACCGGCTTTCCGCCGCCGCGGTCGTTATCGGCGAGGTGCTGATGCCGCACGTCGAGCGTGCCGTCACGGCAATCGGAGAGCTTGCCGACTGGTTCGCCTCCTTGAGCCCGGAAGTGCAGTCCGCCGTAGTCAAGCTCGGTGCGGTCGTCGCCGTGCTCGGCCCCGCGCTGATCCTCGTCGGCCAGATGGTGACCGGCGTTGCGGCCATGATCAAAGTCTTCGCCACGGCAAAGACCGCCGCGGCGCTGCTCGCCTCCTCTACCGGCATCGGAGCCATTGCACTCGCTCTCGGCGCCGCCGTCGCCGCAATCTGGCACTTCCGAGACGATATCGCTTCCGGCCTGGCGCATGCCTGGGAGGTCGCGAAAGAAGTTGCTCAGCGATTAACCGATGTTTTCAAGGCGTCGGCGAAGATGCTGCTTTTCTTCTGGGGCACAAGCCTCGAAGAGCTGACGGCGGTCTTCAAGACCTTCGGCGGCATCGTCGTCAAGCTCTTCTCGGTTGTCGCAAACGGCGTCGCCGAGTTTCTCAAATACCTCTTCGAGTCGGGCAAGGCGCTCGTAAACGACCTGAGCCGACTCTTTGCCCGGATGTTCGATCTGGTGGTCCGTGCCTTCGAGCGCATCGAGAAGGTCGCCGGGAGGTTTTCGAGCCGCGCTCAGAAAGCATTCGGCGACATGCGCCGCGCCCTGGATGGGCTTCGTCGGCCGATAGAAGCGACCACGGACAACTTCGGACGGCAGGAGGCCGCGGCCGCGAGCCTCAAAGAGGAAATCGAATCGACATCGAGCAGTCTCGGCGAGTTCAAGAAAGAGACCGGCGAGACGACGCTTGCGACCGGAGATCTCTCCGGCGTGCTCGATAAGCTCGGCAGGAGGGAGGAGGAGGCGGCGAAGAAGACCGCCAAGCTTCGCGGGGAGAAGAAGAAGCTCAACCGCGATGTCGGCGTGCTCAATTCGACGCTCGGGGAGACGTCCTTTCAGATCGGCAATCTAAGCAGCGTCTTCGAGCGGCTCATCGACATGATCGGCGGCGACCTGGGCGACGCCCTGAAATCAGTCTCAAACTTGCTCTCGCAAAGCGGCAGCGGGGGACTCGGCGACATCCTCTCGCAGCTCATCACCGGCGGTAGCGGCGGCGGCGGGCTTTTCGGCTCCGGAGGCATCCTTGGGAGCGGCTACGGCATTTCCTCATCGGGAGCCGTCGGCGCGGTGCCCGGGGCGCCGACTGTGATCGGCGGCAGCTTTGTCGGCGGAGGCTCGGCAGCGGCAGGGACTGCCGGAGGCGCATCGGCGGGAGCTGGAGCAGCGGGCGCAGCAGGAGCGGCGGGCAGCGGGCTCCTGGCGCTCCTCGGCCCTCTGGGTATCGCCTTAGCCGGACTGGCCATCACGGCGCCCGTCTACAAGAAATACGGCGAGATGGCGCTCGACGGCGATTTGCGCGGGGACGATGCCGTCAAGGCGGCGATGCTCGCCGGGCCGCACCGAACGATGACAGGTCCACTGGCGATCATCATGGACTATCTCGGGCTGGACCTCGGCATCAAGTCCGGTAAGGACCGCGAGCAGTTGATCCGCGATGCCCACCGCGATCGCCTCTACGAGATGGGGGTCATCTCCGACCCGAACAAGCGCGGAAAGGGCGGGCGCTACGCCGAGTTCGAGTTCGTAGGCGGAGGTTACGGGTCTCTTGCTCCCGGCAGCGACAACTTCAATCAGGTCTCGGGCGTCCCTCACGCGGACGAATATAACGCCGTCGGGAACGTCCTCGCGGCTTCAAGCGGCGCACCGGGCGACAGCCAGCTTGCGGCGATGTTCGCCAATGCGTTGGCCGAAGCGGACAACTTCAATGTCGCCATGCTCACCGCAAGCGAGATGCTCGTGAAGATGAGCGGCTCGGCGGAGAAGGCCCAGGAAGACATCATCGCCATGGCGCTCGACGGGACGATATCCGTCGAGGAGATGAACGCCATGCTGAACACCACGCGAGAGCTGATGAGCGGCGACATCGCGGGGGCGACGGCGGATGTCCATGCGGCAATAGAACTGCTCGGAAACACGGCGGGGAGCACTACGCGCGATCAGATCAAGGCCCTCGGCACGGTATTCAACGAGGTCCGGCAGGCGGGCATCCAGGACTCTGCCGCGATGGTCGCCTACATGACCGACAAATACGGGCCGGAGATCGGAGCCGTATTCCAGAAGCTCGTCGACCACGGCATCGACCAGTTCACCGACCTGAACAACGTCGGCGTCGACCAGATGCAGAGCCTGATCAACATCGTCGGCCCGCTTGCCGGTGCGCTCGAAGGCGACCTTGCGACCGCGGCCGATGCGGCGGGCGGGGCGCTTGACGAAACGGCGACCTCGGCCGTCGAGACCTTCAAAGAACTGAACCGCGAACTCGATAAGACCGTCCGCAAGTTCGATGAGCTGGCACGAAAGCGCGTCGATAGCGCGGGCGCCGGAGGCGACGTGACGCAATCTTATCGCGGCAACGTCTTCTCCGCCGGGCGCGTGATGCAGTTTGCCAAGGGCGGCGCGTTCGACAAGGGCAGTGTCGTAGGCGGTCTCTCGTTCTTCAACATCGGATCTATGGCCGAGAGAGGGCCGGAAGCGATCATGCCGCTGGAGCGCCTACCGGACGGCAGATTGGGCGTTCTCTCGGCCTCCTCTTCAAACGGCGGCGGCTACGGGGACATCTACATCGATGCGCGCTACGCTCAGCGCGGTGTGGCCGCTGAGATCAAGCGTGAGCTGAAGGAGCTGTTGGACAAGCGAAACGGCCCGCTGGGGGTGAGATAGATGAGCGACTTTGCTTTGCTGTGGCCGGATCTGGCATGGAATGCGGCGAGTGTGACGCCCTGGACTGAGGACGCCGATTACCCGGCGGAAAATCTCTTCGTCGGGTCGAGCTCGCTCCTCTACAAAGCCGCGTCGGCCGCGACCGGGCCGTATATTCGCTTCGACATGGGATCGCCGCGATCCGTCGAGTTCGCGTATCTCCGCGGCATTCACCACCTCGCGAGCCTCGCCGGAGGGGAGAGCAACCTCACCCTGACGATCCGGTCGAGCGACGATGCCTTCAGCAGTCAGAGCGTCCGAGCAATTCAGAACCCGGTCACACTCGTCGGGCCGAAGAGCGAGGATGCGCTGCTCCTCTCGGAGTACACGGGCACGCATCGCTATTGGGAGATCCGGACGGCCATCACGTCCTCACAAGTCGCCCAGTATCGCAAGCTCTACGCGGGAAACATGTTCCGCTTCAAGGACAAATACGGCAACGTCAGGAGCCCGACCTACCCGTATCTCCCTGAGTTTGTCGACGGGGCAAAGCCGTTCCTCTCCGATCGCGGAACTCAGTTCCGAAGCGGCAGGGCGAAGCCGCAACGCCGCTACACCTTCCAGATTCAGGCGGTCTCCGATGCAAGCCGCAAGGAGTTTGAGGAGAAGATCGCGCGCATCCGAGACGACGTGCCCGTAGGCATCTACTACAGCGGGGACCACGATCCGCTCTCCGGCGCGAAGGTCGTCCTCGGCTGGATACGCGAGCTCTCGATCAGCGCGGAGCAGTGGAAGGACATGAACCGTATTTCGTTTACGATCGTGGAGGACACGATCTGATGGCGCCTGAGTTCGGCGAGGAGCGGATCGTAATTGTCCGCCTGAACCTCAACAGCAAGAGCGGAGGAGCGGCGAAGGAGCTGTGGTTCTCGGAGAGAGCGTATGCCGAGGGCGAGCTCTACAGCGGGAGCCCGATCGTCTTCGGTGCGCTCGATTCCGTCTCCGGCCTCGGTCAGACAATGGGCGAAGTGCTCCCCAACGCCCGTCGCGGCGGCGTGGTCATCGACAACACGCGCGGCACGCTGAGGCATGATCTCAGGCTCTCGGACTACCTCGAAGCCTACGCCTTCATCAAGAGCCGCTGTCGGGTCTACACCTTCGTCAAGCCGCCGGGCTCAGCGGGGAGCGGCGGCAATATGAGCCTGCTTGCGGACACTCGCATCGAGGGCGTGCACATCGATGTCCAGGCGAACACGCTGGACCTGGAGATCGAAACCTCAACTCTCTCCGAGGCCCGGATGAACTACGTCATCACGCAGGAACGGGAGCCAAACGCGCCGCAAGCGTCAATGGGTCGCGGGGTGCCGGTCGTCTTCGGCGAGGGTGTCGAGGTCAAGCCGGTCGCATTAACAAGTCCGGGGAGCGGGGAGAGTGGTGCTTATTGGGCCTACGGAACGACATTCTATTCGACATTTCGAAACCAAGGTGTAGACACAGTCTACGTGCGGAACCGGGACGGAGAGTACCAGGAATTCGACCCTGTAGCGAATACGAGCACCCCAATCTTCGATTGGTCACCTGTGCTAGAGGCAGGCAAACACGTATTTACAATTCCTTGGGACTCCAACAGGGTCGTTGAGCAAACAGCGTTTCGGCTTCAACCAGGACAGAATTGTAATCCGGGACAGATCATCATCGGTGCAAGCTGGTACGTCTACATGTTTGAGTGGGATTACCCAAATGAACCTGGTGAGTTCTCATGTCGCGTTTTCGATAACAAAGGAGAACTTCCAGGGAAAGAGATAACTGGTGATTCTATTATAATGCCGGATGACGTCTCAAAGACAACCGAGGTCCCAGAACAGTCTGATGGTGGCACTCCCGAGATTTACGTTCCTCGGCATATTCGGCTTGACTTTCACTTTCAAGAGCCGGTGGTTATTCCGGACACCAACCCTATATTCATATCGTTTTCTCATAACGTTACAGTGATCGAAAATGGTGGGGGCTTCTTCGTCAAGTCAATCGCGTGGCCCCTTTATATTGAGCCAGTTGGGTCGCCATTTGAAAAGTACATCAAGTATCTTGGCTCGTCGGACTTTACTCGCGAAGTTTTCGGTCCATCACTTTGGAGGGAGTGTTTCACCGTCTGGGGCGCGGCGTTTTCAGATCAACCGTCGCCGTCCGTCGAGCGAATCGACAGCCGGAACATCGGCTACAGCCGATTCGCGATCACACGTCGTGCTCAATCCGCTCCCGATATGGCGAAGCTTGAAGTCGTCGCGGTAGTAAATGGCCTCCGCGACGCTAACAACGGGCTAGTTACCGGCACGCCGAATCAGGTGATCACCCGCCCGCACCACGCGGTGAAGATGCTCTACGCCGCGCAGAACAACTTCAGCACAAGCGGCTTCGACGAAGGCGCTTCGGGCTCCGCCGTGACCGTCAATATCCACGGACACACCGAGGAGACGCTCAGCTTTCGCGACGGCATCGCCGACATCCTCTCGGCTTTCTCCATGAAGCTCCTCCCGCAGCCGAACGGCACGCTCAAGCTCTGGGCCTTCGGGCAGCAGGAGACGACCTCGGAGTTCATCGACGAGGGAGACAGCGTGCTCCTCTCCGTCGAGGTTCCCGGCACGGAGAATATCGTAAACGAAATCTCGCTTGCCTACGATCGCCGCGCGCTGCCGCTCTCGCTGCTGGAATTGCAGCGCGACATCACCATCCCGAACGCCTACGCCAAGGGGACGCTGTTTGCACCCGGCGAGCCCTCGGCGGTGGGGGAGATCGTCAGCAGGTCGCTCTCGCTCTACGGCCGCCGTGAGGCCGCGCGGCAGTTCGCACAGATCGACTGGTTCGCTGCCGACGAGGCCGCGAGACGCTACGCCGATTACGTCTTCCGCTGGCACGGCTACGAGCCCTACATCGCCACGCTCCGAGTGCCGCTTTTCCGCTACCGGGATATCCCGCTGTTTGATATCGTCGCATTGTCGCATATCGATAATTTCTCGATTTACGGGAGCGACCCGGAGAGCACGGCGAAGCTGCCGCGCTACGACGATGAGGCGGCGGAGAACTTCAACTTCCGCTACCCGTGGAGGCGGGCGAAGCGGCACTGGTTCCGCGTCCTCGCCATCGACCCGGTATTCCACCCGGGCGGAGACGAGCCGGAGCTGGTCTTCACGCTCCGCCAGGTGAATCGCACTTTGGAGCGTGTATGAGTTTCGCGGCAGGATTCGGCATCAGGGACAAGAGCGCGACGCTTCATGACGTGGCGGATGCGATCGATGATCTCGCGATTCCTCATCATTGCGTCGCTTGGAGGAATACCTTTCAAGCTATCCCCTCAAGCGTTAATACTAAAATTCAGCTAAATTCTACATATATCGACCCATTTGGGTTATTCGACG
>Ga0180215_1004920_pt1 | contig 11629 bp, 9 predicted proteins | sample eDN3rd37CBELigBY_FD_128871 | JGI IMG/M metagenome (GOLD analysis project Ga0180215, IMG submission 128871) | Enriched backyard soil microbial communities from Emeryville, California, USA - eDNA 3rd pass 37_C BE-Lig BY (version 2) (version 2) | ecosystem: Environmental > Terrestrial > Soil >...
AAGGTTTCGATTGCTTGATCATCGCGATCTGATGTAAAACTATCGACCAATCGATAAACCGCATTGACCTTTGCTTCCTCTTCTTGATCGTAGGCTTCCTCTAAAACTGCTGCTAAGACATCATCGCGAAGTAATGCCGATTCTCCTTCATTGGCAATTCGAAAACCAGGATCAATTTCGATCAAATAAGCGTATTGCCGAACAATCGCTAAACAAAATGAATGCAAAGTTGAAATTTGGGCTTTGTTAACTAAGCTAAGCTGGCGGCGTAAATGCTGATTGCGAGGGTCTTTGGCAATTTCTTTTTCTAAAGCATCTGCCATACGATGCCGCATTTCGGCTGCGGATGCATTTGTAAACGTTACAACTAGCAGCTCATCCACATCTATCGGATTTTCACTCGATATGACTTTTTCAATCATTCGATTAATCAGGACCGCCGTTTTACCAGATCCAGCAGCTGCTGAAACAAGGGTATCTTGTCCAGTAGCCCAAATCGCTTTCCACTGCTCGTCAGTCCAGGTTACATCAGGGTTTTTTTCAGGAATTGATAGACCCATCGTTTTTCAACTCCTCTCTTATTTTTGAAACAATATTATCTGGCTTATCTGCCTGTAGTTGATGATACATTTGTTCATGATCTGTCGGGTCAAACTGGCAAACTGATTTAAAACTGCAGTAGTCACAAGCTGTTCTCCCCTTTAAGCGATAAGGCTGGATCCCTGTTTCACCGCTTAAAATGCCCTCGCCTGCTACCTTATGCTTATGCCTTACATACTGTTTAATCTGACCCATATCCCTCGGTTGTACGACACGAGATTTTGATAAAGATGCTGTTCCATCTTTCTTCAAATACACGGGAACGATATTCGAACTCCCGCCCAGCTCCAATTCATCATCCATGGCAATTAAAGATTCCGCATTTTCGGTTAGAAGACCTTTCATGCGATATTTTTTTATTCGTTCTAATTCAAGTGTCATTTCATCCACTTCTTGTTCCATCTTTAAAATTGGATTGTGTACATGGACATAAAGAACACCAGCAGGATCAACCTCACCCTCAAACCAGATGCCGGAATTTTCTACTGCTACATCTAGATAGGTCAATAGCTGAAGAGAAATGCCATGATACACTTCATTTAAATCTAAATCCCGACTAGAGGATTTATAGTCAATGACACGCAAATAAGATTTTTCTCCGATTTTTGCCCGATCAATTCGGTCAATACGGCCTTGAATCCGCATCTTTTTCCCGCCCGATAAATCTATGTCCAAAGGCGGCAGCTTCTCGTTTGGACCAAATGCCGCCTCAATAGCCACTGGTTTAAAGAAGGAATTTTTAGCATGCTGTGAAAGTGCCATCATTGTTCTTTCAACTATTCGTATTAATTTGCGCTGAATATATCGGTAGCGTGCACTGCTTAATAAAATTTGATGCGAAAATACCGGTACGATCTGTTCAACGGCTTGACGAGCAAGCTGGCTGCATTGCACTTTCGTTAAGCGATTCCATTGCAGGTTCAACCTTTCAGTTTCAAGTGTGATCCATTTTAATGCCTCATGGAATAAATCACCCATTGCAAAATTCTCCAGTCGATACTCTGCTCGTTCTTCTAATCTCAAGCCATATGTCGTGAAATGAGAGAATGGACAACGATAGAACTTTTCGACACGGGACACACTGGAAGTAAGCTCCGTACCGTATAAGCTTTCAGTGACTTCAGGAGTTAGTTTTTCTGTCGCATTTTTCTTTTTCAATGGACGCATTACCGCTTGAAGTACTGAATTCCACTCCTGATGCTGTTCATAAAATTCCTTTAATGCCTGCCACTCCGGCGCTAGCTGTTGCGAGTACTCTGCCTGGCGTAATTGCATCATTAAATAGGCTAATGAAGTTCCAGGATGCCATAAGTAAGAAAGAGCATTATTCGCTTCCAATTCCTCAATCGGATCGTTAAGCACTCGTTTATGCTGCAATGTTTTTACACCGTTTACCTCGAACAGCTTATGCAGACGGTTAATATAAAGTGAAGGCAGCAATGCTTTACTTTCTTCATCTGAACTTGGAAACGTGACATAGAGTCTATGTGTTGGAGATGAAAAAGCACGGTAAATCAAAAAAGCTTCTTGCAGCAGACGATGTTTTGAAGTTGGCGATAGCTCGGTATCCACCTCTGCAAACCAACCTCTTTCCACATCGGTGATCAGTCCCTCATAGTCCATACGCATTGGATAAACACCATCATTTACCCCAATGACAAATACAGTCTTTTTGTTATCAAAACGGGAATATTCCACAGTTGAAACCGTTACTTCATCTACTGAAGGCGGAATTTTAGAAAACTCGAGCGTATCAAAACCTTCATCTAATATTTGGGCTGCTTCTTCAAGAGTCAGTTTTTGTTCACCAAATAATATAGCGAATTGTTCTAAAACATTACTCCAACGATTCCATGCTTGATCATGTTCACTTGCCCCATGGAGATTTTGTTCATCCAATTCCGTATCCTTTAAAGCCTGCATCTTTTCATAAACTTGCATTTCATCTATGCAATTATAGAGTGCCATAGCAATTTCTCGACCTGTCTCAGCCGTTTTGAGATTCTCTTGAAGCCTTTCTAGCGGCGCCTTGATCATTTCCCGCATTTCATCGATTAGTTTTTGCATTTGCAACTCTTCATCTGTTTGTCTTTTAGAATAAAACTCCAGCCCGCGATATTTTTTATAAAACCATCTTGAATCCTCAAACCAGCGATACCCATATATCCCTTGGGCGATGATGAAGTTTTCAAAGAGGTCCGCTTTTTCCCGCATATCTTTCAAGTTGCTTTTTAATGGAAAGAACATATCCGTTTTTACACTTCTAAAAACAGGTTCGTACTGCCAATTGGACGAGATTACTTCCAAAATTGAACGACTAAATTCAATTAAAGGATGATGAAGCATCGTCTTTTTCTGATTTGTAAAAAAAGGAATATCATATTGAGCAAAGATGGTTTGAATCAATGGATCATAGACATCTGCCTGACGATACATTATCCCGATGTCTCGGAATCGCATTCCTTCTTCTTGAACAATTCGACATATTTCCCGGGCAATCGCGTGAACCTCTGCCCTGCGGTTTGCTCCTTCAAGAATTTGAACAGACCCATCCGATTGAATTGGCATAGCAACCGCTTTATGGAATTCCGCTTCCACATGCTTTAAATCTTGATTAAGAAAGCGATGATTTTTCTTTAAATGAACGCGAGGATCCACTTCAAGTTGATATTTATAGGCTTCTTGAAGCAATTTATCGTACATTACAGCAGCACGGTAAAATACCGCCTGGTCATCATACATGTCATCAGGGTCCTCAAAAGGTAAAACAACCGTCACACTTTTGGCTAAGGACATTAATTGTTTGACGATTTCAAATTCTCTTACGGTGAAGGCTGTAAAACCATCTATATATATATGCGCTTCACTAATATTTTTAGAGTTTTGAAGTTGTTCAAGGAGAATTGGATAGTACCCTTCGCTGTCTACAAAGCCATCCCCCAGCACTTCTTCCAGCTTTGTTAAAATAATCTGAAGATCCTTGGCTTTTGCAATAAGCGTATGTGGCGCGGAAGTTTCTTCTAATTTATCGATTACTTCATTTAATGTCCCACTATCGATGTTATATTGGCTAAACTCTTTAATCAATAACTCGACTTCCTTTGTAAAACCACGTTTATCTGCGGCTTGGCGGAACAAGGTAAACTCCTCTTTATTCTCTGAAAGCAAACGGCGAATGAGCATTCGATAACCGACCTTATCGATTTGGTCCTTCGCAATTCCCCCTGTTTCCTGCAATATATACCAAGCTAAACGCTTAAACGTTACCACTTGTGCTCGAATGATCCCGTTTATATCATAATTATTCGTAAGGACGTACTCAGCTTGGTACGACATTTGATCTGGAACGATTAAATAAATGGGGGAGCCTAATGGCCGTTCCTTAACTTCTTTTACGATCTCTTGGTGTATGTAAGCAGACTTCCCTGTACCAGCTCGTCCACTTATTACGCGTAACGACATGAAGTTCCCTTCCTTCTATCTTTTTATGTTTTAATTCCATTATATCCGAAATAGGAGTCTTTTTATCTCCCCTTAATATTGAGTAATTACCTGATAAAAAACAAACAATACCACTCTATTATAATATTTTTTTAGTATAAATATCGGTTTCCGATTAAAAAAGAGCGATTTATAATAATCGCTCCTTTTTAACAGACATTTTAACCTTTTTTTTACCCGATACGGATTTCAAGTCTTTCTCGACTTTTTTATTTAAATGTTTTTCGATTCCTTTTCCGACAATCCATAATAGGAGTATCCCTACACCCGTTAAAATTAATTTAACCGGATCCGTTATCAATGCTTTTAAGTCATACCCCAATACACTCATACTAGCAATCATTATAAACTTCCCGGCCATAATGACGATTAAGTAATATTTTTTCTTAATATTTGAAAGACCCGCTACAATGTTTACAATGACAGATGGTGTGAAAGGAAAACAAAGCAAGATGAACAATGGGCTTAACCCGCGCATATCAACCCATTTGATTAATTTTTGGACCTTTTCTTTCCCTATAAACCTTTTAAGCCTTGGATGCTTGCCGAACTTTCGAGTAAGTAAGAAAACAACATAAGAGCCAAGTACGGTCCCGATCCACGACAATAAAAATCCAATCCATAAACCATAGGAGCTTGCATTTGCAACCACAATCACAACTAAAGGCAGGAACGGAAGGAAGGCCTCAACAAAAGGAAGCAATATACCAATTAGCGGTCCAAGTGTCCGATAATGTGCTGCTAAATTTTCAATATTTTCAACTGTAAAAAAATCGTTCACATGTTCCACCCCGATTTTACGAACTAATGAATTTCAAAATGAATATCTCGAAAGAATTTACTAATATTTTACATCATTGTAAACCAACTCATGCATTTTGATGTTTTATTTGTTACTATCTTTTGCAACATTATCCAAAGTTAAACCGTTAATTTTAACTCTATTATTCTTTCTATTCCCGAAAAAACAGCTTCAAATTAATTTTCTCATTATTTTTTATATGATTTTAATATAGGAGCATGGATATTTAAAGTGAAATCACCATCCAGAATATAAATAACGAAAAATATTATGTATTGTTCCATAAATTAGTCACACAAGATTGCATTACATGAATATGTCATTTAATGTTAATATTTTAATAGATAACTAAATTGAGGGCATAATGCTAGAAAGGAATAGTAAAAAAATTGAGTACCCACTTAAATTTAAACGAGTCAACGGAAAACTTCGATTCTTTCTCTCAAGGAATTAGAGACTGTATTCCAACCCTATTAGGCTACATTAGCATCGGTGTAGCTTTCGGTGTTATTGGGATTACTTCCAACCTTTCTGTTCTTGAGATTTTTCTTTTGTCAGTACTTGTGTATGCAGGATCGGCACAATTTATTTTTTGCGGCTTATATGTAGCTGGTGCTCCCTTTTCTGTCATTATCATAACGACTTTTATTGTAAATTTGCGTCATTTTCTAATGTCACTTACTGTAGCCCCTCATTTAACAAGATATTCACCGTTACGGAACATCGGCTTTGGCACCTTATTAACGGATGAAACCTTTGGAGTGGCGGTTACTAAGGTCATGAAGGAAAAACAACTTGGCGGCAATTGGATGGATGGGTTAAACCTGACTGCTTACCTGACATGGATTGCTTCTTGCACGATTGGCGGGATTATCGGAAAATGGTTGCCTAATGCGGAAAACTGGGGATTAGACTTCGCCTTGCTTGCTATGTTTGGAGCATTACTTGTACTTAACTTAAGCGGGGTCGGAAAAACTAAACTCATGCATTACTTAAAGTTAATCGCATTGATGGCAATTTTGTTATATGGCTTATTATATTTTGTTCCTGGACACTTAGCGGTTTTAATAGCAACAATCATTGTTGCAACGATTGGAGTGGCAACCGAAAAATGACTACAACATTCGCGATGTTATTATTAATGCTCGGATGTGCACTTGTCACATGGGCACCAAGAGTAATCCCATTTATACTAGTTCGAAATATTAAATTGCCGGACGTTGTATTGCGCTGGTTAGCCTATATCCCGGTCTGCATCTTAAGTGCACTTGTGTTGGAGTCCCTTTTTCAAGCTGAAGGATCTTTTGTGACTTTTGATTGGTTGAATCTAATAGCATTTATCCCTACATTATTCGTTGCAATATGGACAAAAAGCTTATCCAAAACCGTGATTGTTGGCGTTATAACTATGGCTGTATTGAGGCTGTTTTTCTAAAATTCTATCCATATTCACTGCAAAATCAAAAGAGCGAAGACAAGTAATATGTCCCCGCTCTTTTTGCCATTTGTAAGCCTTCTTAATCAGCCACCAACAAGCCAATTCGATGATGATCGCCATTATAGACAACATGCTGAGTTAATCGAATTTCGTTTTTATGGTTAAGGACTTCCAAGCGGCAATGAGCTGCATTAATTTGCAATGCTTCATACAATTGCCGTTCACTATGAACCTCGACCCCGTTTACTTTTCGAATGATTTCCCCGACATCTAAGCCCATTTTTTCGGCTGGAGAATTTGGCAGCACACCGGCAATCATTACACCACTGGATTTTGCAGATACGGCATAGACATCCTTTTGTTCACGAGTGACAAATCGAATCGATATGCCAATTCGTGCAACTAGACCTACTAACAGCATCGCAAATCCGACAATTGGGGCAAAAAATGCAACAAGGCCGCCAATAATAACAAGCTCACCTAAAATAATGACTGCTCTCCCAAGCTTCGGATATAAATAGACCGGCAACGTATGGCGCGTCATCTGTTGGAATCCTATTAGAATTGGAAATAGCACAAAAGAAAATTTTGTTGAATCTAGTGAAAATTGTGGCCACCATGGAAAATAAGCATCAATTACATTCCCTGGGACTACGAAAAATATTGGCAGCACCCAAATTTTCTTACTTAAAAAAGCTACTGCTTTTAGCCCTCTTTTTGAATTTTCCACAATCGGAGACGCATATTGAGCACCATATTTTCGAATGAGCATCCCTTCTGCCACCAAGAACAATCCAGCCAAAATTGCACCTGTTACAGCGATCCCTTCCGTCATATCCACACCATGAATCGCTAACCCCAATACATTAAATGACACATTCAAATAGTCGAATACAAATAGGATTGCCAAGCTTAGTGTAAAGATAATAATTGGAGATAGCAGGTGAAACACATAAACAATCAAGGCAATGAAGCTGATAATTGTCAACGCATATAAGAATTGAATTGGTACTGTAAATCCAAAACCGATTGAAAGAATGGAAATACAAAATGAGATCAGTAATCCTTCCTTCAACAACCCAATGGCTTCAGACCATCCCCATAATATACGAATATGGAAAAACTTTCTTTCCCTTTTCACCCGACGATAGCCTAAATAGATAGCCATTAAAATTGCTATATAAAAGATTGGATTCATAAATAATCGTCCAATTGCTCTAGCAATCTCTATTAATATTTCCGTAACCATTTTTTCCACCGCCCGTTTACAATAACTAATGTCATTGTATCAAACGAGCACCTAAATGCGTAGATAGAATCTTACTATTTCGCCAAGAAATTGTATTTTTCTTGCAAACTTCTCTTTACTTCCTAGAGAATTGACTTTATTTCTACCTTTATGGGACACTAAATCTAGTTAGATATCACCTTTTAAGCGATTCATCATAACACTTATTCCCATATTTAATTGAACATCATTTTCCGAATCCTGTTTATAAGCAGACACCTGTTCCCGAATACTTGCAAAGAACTCATCATCCATATGGCGTCCTTTTTCCAGCTCATTTTTCTCACGATAAAGCACGACTGCTTCTGCCGTATCTTCATCATAGAAACCATCATTTCTTGTAATATTATAGCCAAGCCCTTTTAACACTTTCTGCGTATAGGCTACCTCTTCGTTAAAATCACCTTCTGCATAATCTCCTGACAAAGGAAGGACTTCAAGGGAATATAAAGGATGGGGCTCTACTTCTATATCTGCCTCGATTCCTTTTCCATGAATCCAGTCTCTTTCAGGTGTCAGCCATTTATTTGTAGATAATTTTAACTCTCCGCCATTATCAAGACCCCATGTTTCTTGAACAGTTCCTTTACCAAAACTTTTTGACCCAACAATCAAAGCACGGTCCCAGCTTTGAACGGCTCCTGCCATCACTTCACTCGCAGATGCACTGCCTTCATTTTGAAGCACGACAATTGGATATTTTTTCATTTTATCTAAATATAAATCATCTACTTCAAGCTTTGAAGTTTTTATAGGCTCCATTGCCCCTTTTCCGTTCTGCATATAAGCGAAAATCGTATTATCCTTTTCAATGCTACTTACCACAGCTGCTACGCTATGTAAATATCCACCTGGATTATCGCGTAAATCGACAATAATTCCCTCAACGTCTTCACTTACTAATTTCTTCGTTGCTTCAACCCATTCTTCTGCCGTCTTTTCTCCAAACATCGAAATGGATACATAGCCAATATCTGTGTCTTTTACTTTTAACACCTTTGAAGCCACTGTTTTATTATTCATTTCTTCTCGTTTTACACTGACTTTAATATGACGTTCTGTACTTGGCCGGTATAAGACAAGATTGACTTTTTCACCGGCTTCTCCTTGAATCATCTGCATCAATTGGCCAATTGTTTTTCCTTCTAGCCGCTCATCATCTACTTGTACAATTTCATCATAAGGACGAATTCCTGCTTTCTCAGCTGGAGATGATTTCACAGGTGAAACAACGATGAATTTCCCGTCTTTTTCAGTAATTTCGATCCCGATTCCGACACGTTGTCCAGCCAATGATTGCTTGTGCAAGGCAGCTTCTTTCTCAGTATAGTACGTACTATACGGATCTTGTATTGCACCAGCCATCCCTCTGATTGCCCCTTCTATTAGGGCAGTCTCATTTGTCCCATAAACGGAGTTTTCTTTGATTAGAGAATAGGCTTGGTCAATTACAGCTACATCACTGACATGACTATCTCCAATCTCAGATGGTTTCGAACTCTGCCAAAATATAAAGCCAGCTATTATTAAACAAGCTGCGGCCAGTAATAAAAAAAATCGACTTTTCCTCATTGTTTACCCCCTCCCGTTCAATCTATGAAAAAACAAAAAGGGATAACACTTAGAAATGCCGATTTTTAAATTCCTCATTTTATTTTGCGAAGAATTAAGTATATTTTCTCGAATTCGAATTCGATTACTAAATTAAATTCTAATTGTATCAATCTAGACTATTTACATACCCTCGCAAAGCTTCTTGATCTAATGGGCCTATGATTTGGTGCTGAATGCGGCCTTCTGTATCAATCATGAATGTTGAAGGGATGGTGATAATTTGATAGAGCTTATCTACGCCTTCTTCCTCCATAAGCGGGATGGGGAAAGTTAGGTCAAAACCATCCACAAATTGTTGGACTGTTTTCATTCGATCCATCGATCTTTCTGCATGCGTAATATTGACTGCAACAATGACCGCATTATCTTCTTTTGCCTCTTTTTCATAATATTTTTGAAGATGGGGCATTTCTTTTTTGCAAGGCGGACACCAGCTTGCCCAGAAATTTAGGATCACTTTCTTTCCTTTTAGCTCAGACAGAGTAAACGTCTCTCCAGTTAATGTTTTCAATGTAAAGTCTGGCGCAATCTGTCCTTTTCCTAATCCTTCTGTTTGATCCAGGTTCATTTCATAGGATACGGCCTGTTCAGAAATGGCTTCACTTGCTTCGATCTGTTTTTTTATATAAGTACCAAGCATGATGGCAACTAATGCCATTACTACACTTAAGCCAATTAATTTCTTTTTCATTTTCCACCCTCCAAGATAGAAAAATACTTTTAGAGAACCCAAAGTGTTGACTTAAAAATCTATATAGATCCTCTCCTTGATTACCTCCATTAGAATACCATAGATGTCGAAATTTAAGGAACTCAAAAGGATTTGAAGGGCAATAGAAAAGCAGGCTAATTGTGACAATCAAGTCTTAGCCTGCTTTTGTTCATGTTATAGAGAGATGTAGTTTAGAGGATTTACGCTTCCGACACTTTGTCTTACCCATGTACCAACATGAATTTCAAAGTGTAAGTGAGTTCCTGTAGAACCGCCTGTGTTCCCCATTGCTGCAATGTATTGGCCTTTTGAAACTTGTGTTCCAACACCAACACCGATTGAATTTAAGTGTGCATATACTGACGTGAAAATTTGACCATCAATGGAATGTGTAATCATGACAACATTCCCGAAAGTAGATAAACGTCCTGCATAAGAAACAACACCATCCGCTGCTGCTACAACCGGAGTACCTGTACTATTTGCTAAATCGATTCCGTAATGGAATTTATATGCCCCTGAAATTGGATGCACGCGAGCACCGTAAGAACTTGTATAACGGCCATTAGCTGGTTTTGTCCAATTTCCTGCTGATACTGCTGGTGCTGAACCACCACCGGATCCACCTGAACCGCCATTGTTAGCTGCTGCTTTTCTTGCTGCTTCTTGTTGACGAGCAATTTCCAATAATCTTTTTTGCTCAGCTGCAATTTGAGCATTAATTTCATCACTGATTTCAACTGCTTCTTCGTATTGCTCTTCTAATACTTGTTTTTCGCTAGCAATTTGTTTTTGCTGTGCTTCAAGTTGTTTAATCAATGAATCTTTTTCTTGTTTTTGAGAGTTAAGAGACGCTTTTAAACTATCAAGCTTTGTTTTTTTAGCCTCTAATTCTTTTTTTCTATTTTCAAGAGTCAGCTTTTCTTCCTCTAGCTTGTCCTGATCTTGTTTTTGCTCTTTCATAATTTGACGGTCAGCATCCATTAATGTATTGACTGCAGACATACGGTCAATGAAATCTACAAAACTATTAGCGCCTAGCAGCACATCCAGAAAACTGACAGAACCATTTGCTTGAAGTGCACGGGCACGTTCAGCAAGCAGTTCATTTCGTTGATCAATTTTCTCTTGCAGGGCAACAATATTTGCTTTTAATGTTTCAATCTCGGCTGCCGCTACTTCAATTTCTTTTGCTACATTATTAATCTCATTGTTTGTATTTGTAATTTTATCTGTAATCTGTGTAATTTGATCTAATAGTTGCTGCTGTTTAGATTTGATGACATTAATTTCAGCAGATTTTTCTTTTATCTCATTACTTAAATGATCTTTTTGTTCTTCTACCTCAGATTTTTCATCTTTTAAATCGGATAAACTTGCAGCATATGTAACCGGCATTTGAATGGCAACTACCAAGGCAGCAGTTGTCATTAAAATTCGGAATGGTTTTTTACTTATTTTCACAGGTTCAGACCCCTTTCCACTTTCTTAAACAGGATTCTACTTTTTTATTCTACTTTTTTCGCACCTTGGGCACAGTTAGACCTTTAAGAATTTACGAACGGACATAAAGCTTCCCCAAACCCCTATTAGTACACCCATTGCAAGGACTAATAGATTGACTTGGTAAAGCAGCGGTGTAACATCAAGTAATTGCAATAATTCACCATCAAG
>Ga0180215_1004921_pt1 | contig 11629 bp, 7 predicted proteins | sample eDN3rd37CBELigBY_FD_128871 | JGI IMG/M metagenome (GOLD analysis project Ga0180215, IMG submission 128871) | Enriched backyard soil microbial communities from Emeryville, California, USA - eDNA 3rd pass 37_C BE-Lig BY (version 2) (version 2) | ecosystem: Environmental > Terrestrial > Soil >...
CCGTGGAGGGCGTCGCGGAGGCGAGCGTCAACCTGGCGATGAACACGGCGCGGGTGCACCTCGATCCCTCGGTCGCCAGCAGGGAGCTCGTGGTCCGGGCGATCGAGGACGCGGGCTACGGGGACGGCAGGCCGATCCCGCGCTACCTCGATGCGGTGCGCCAGCGCTTCCGCGCCTGGATCCTCGACACGGCCAGCGCCAACTACGATCAGCGCGGCACCGGGACAAGAAGAACCAGACCGATCAGGTGAACGCGGCATCGGTGGTGCCCGTCCGCTACCTCTTCCTGCTCATCTACCCGGTGACGGCGACGCTCAAGCCCTTCCTCGCGAAGGGCGGGCACACCGAGGCGGAGGTGGAGCGGATGCACGCTGCGTGGGTAAAGTCGTGCCTGCTGCAGCTGACGCTCTGGGCGCGTCCGTACGTGGACACCGCGTCGTACTGAAGGCGGCGCCTGCTTCCCATGGGGCAGGCGGTGCCCCCACGGCGACGGCTGCCCCGGGCGGTTCGCGCATGGAAGTCTTCGAGATCATCATCGCCCTGCTCCTCGCCGGCGCGGGCCTGGCCGCGCTCTCCCGCCGCCTCGGGACGCCCTATCCGGCCATGCTGGCCCTCGCTGGCGCGGGGCTCGCCCTCGTCCCGGGGACGCCGACGCTCGTTCTCGATCCCGAGCTCGCGCTCACGCTCTTCGTCGCACCGGTGCTGCTGGACACCGCGTTCGACGCGCCACAGCGCGACCTCCGCGCCAACTGGCGTTCCGTCGCCGGCTTCGCGATCGGCGCGGTCGTGCTGACGGTCGCCGCCGTCGCCCTCGTCGCTCGCCTGCTCGTGCCCGAGCTGCCCTGGGCCGCCGCGGTGGCTCTCGGCGCGATCGTCGCGCCGCCGGACGCGGCGGCCGCCGCCGCGGTGCTCCGGCAGCTCGACCCGCCCCATCGTCTCCTCGTCGTCCTCGAAGGCGAGAGCCTGTTCAACGGCGTGAGCGCGCTCCTCATCTACCGGGCTGCCGTGGGCATCGCCTTCACGGGCGTGGTCTCGGCCACGAGCCTGATCCCGCTCTTCTTCGCGGTGAGCCTGGGCAGCTTCGTGCTCGGCCTCGTGCTGGCGCGGCTCCTCGTCCCCCTGATCGCGCGCATCCAGGACATCGCGATGGTGGTCGTGGTGCAGTTCTGCACCACGTTCGCGGTCTGGCTCCTCGCGGAGCGTCTCCACCTCTCCGGCATCCTGACGATGGTCGTCTTCGCGATGGCCGCCGCGCGGCGGCGGCTCCTCGAGCTGCGCGCGAACGGCACGATCGGCGATGCAGCGTTCCAGCAGGTCGAGCAGGAGCTCGACGTGGAGGAGATCGACCTGGAGCAGCTGGCGCGCTTCGAGTTTCGCGACTAGTGCCGCCGGGGAGGTCTGCAGCGTCTCGTCGGTCAGTTCTGCGGCTCCTGCACGATCCGCAGGTGCTTCACCTCGTGGGGGATCGGTACCAGGCTCACTTGGGCCCGCTCGCACGACCAGAGCTCGGCCACCGGAGGGACGTTGGCGACCGCGAGGCGGCCGGCCTCGTCGGTGGTGACCGTCGCCGCCCAGCCGTTCGCTCCACGGAAGATGCAGGTTTCGCCGGCGAGTGGCTTGCCGTTCCGGTCGAGCACGAGTCCGGTGATCGGTCGAGCGACGGCGTTTGCAGGCGGTGGCTCCGGCGGGAACCCCGTGGTTCGACCGCAGTGCTCCACCTCGTCCGAGGCGATGAGGACGGCGAGATCGTCGAGGCTCGCGCGCTCGGTCTCGTTGGTCAGGGTGGGCCCTTCGCCGGTTTCGATGACCCGTGGCCGCTTGCAACGGGTGATGCTGCCTCGAGCCTTTCCGTCGTCGCCCACGGGGAGCAACCCGACGCCGCAGCCGCCCAGCGCGGTCCAGCCGTCTGCTGCCGCGCCCAGGGCGACGACCCAGCGCGTGCCGGGCACGACCTCTCCCGCCGGTCGATCGCTGAAGCCGTCCCAGTGCCCACGCACGATCTTCACCTCCTCCGGCGCAGCAGCGGGGCCGCCGAAGCCACGGACCACGCGGGCGCGAATCACGTCGCCCGTGACCTCCTCCACCCGCACTGCGACCACCAGGTCCGCGCGCCGCGCCTGCGCGACGAAGGGAGCGATTCCCAGGCAGCTCAATGCACGGCTCTGAAACGGGACGATGGTCAGGAGCAGGGGCACCAGCGAGAGGGCGAGGAGGCGCATGCGCGCGATTCTTTCACGCTGGCCAGCGTGCGGGAAGGCCTCGCCGTGCTGGCTCGGGCTCACCCGTCCTGCGGTCGCACGTTCGTCACTTGCCGAGTCGCGCGCGGTCGCTTTACCGGTTGGGCATGAAACCGAAAAAGCTGCTTGGTGCTCTCACCGTCGGTCTGCTTGCTATCGCCCCGGTGAGCGCGAGCGCCCAGGGCGCAGCGCCGGAGACGGGAGGGGCGCCGTCTTCCGAGGCGAAGACGCAGACGATCGCCAACCTGGTCGAAGCGACCCGCGGGGAAGCCAACGCCGCCCATCGCTACGATCTCTTTGCCGAGCGCGCGGACGAGGAAGGGTACCGCGAGGTCGCCAGCCTGTTCCGGGCGGCAGCGCTTTCCGAGCGGGTCCACCGCCGCAACCACGAAGAGGTGCTCCGCTCGCTCGGGGTGCCGCCGCCGACGGTCCGGCTCGAGCAGGTCGCGGTGGGTACGACGCAGGAGAACCTCCGCGGGCCGATCCAGGGAGAGCGCAAGGAAACGGAGCAGATCTATCCGCGCTTCGCCCGGCAGGCGGAGCAGGCGGGGATCCCCGCGGCGGCCCTGACCTTCCGCTAAGCGGGGGAGGCGGAGCTCGGCCACATGAACTCTTCGAGCAGGCGCTGTCCCAGCTCGGCAAGAACCAGCCCACCGACTACTTCGTCGAGAGCGAGAGCGGCGTGGTGCGTGCCGAGCGGCCGGGCAGGGTAGCGGCCGTGTCGAGCGCGGGGACGCAGGGCTGATTTCGGCGGCTCGGTTCGTCGGCTACTCGGTTGCGGAGAGTGCCGCATCCGCCGGTGGTGGGTCGGCAGCGATCTGCTTGCAGGAGGGAAACGGGGCGAGCCGGAAGCCCTGCTTCAGATCGATGAGGAGCGTCGCGCATTCTCGTCGGTCCGCGGTCCGTCCAGCAGCGTCGAACGTCTCGATCTGAGCGGTGCACGCGCCGCCCTCCCCAGGCATGACCACGAATCGCATCGACCATCCGCTCTCATCGCGAATTTCCACCGAGGCCGGGCGGCAAGCCGCGAATGCGGCGACGAAGCACCGATTTCGCTCCTCCGCGCTGGGCTCGCTCGTGCAGTCGGGATCCGCCATGGGAGCAGGTCCGCTCCCGCCCGTCGCGCAAGCGGAGAAGGTGAGAAGGACGATGAGGCCGATCGGGATGATGGGATTCATTCCTCCACCACGCACGGGGGTGTGTAGGGCGGGGCGATGAGCTCGCTCCCACGCCCTCCCACGAAGTTGACGAAGACCTGGTCGCAGCGCCTGCGGCGAATCCGCCCCCACGCGTCTTCGATCTCGGCGATCACCGCACAGCCATCCTTCGGCGGCCGGACCCATGCCGTGTGGCGCTCCCAGTGCTCTGTGTCGATAGCGAAGTGCTGCTCCACGACCTCCACCACGGCGGGCTTGCACCGGGCCAGGACGGTGATGAAGCAGGCCCGTCCCGCGCGATCGCCCTCGTCTTGCAGCACCTGCGTGCAGTCGATCTCGTTGCGCCCGGATGCAGCCTGCCGGGCCGCCGTGCAGCCGCTGACGAGAAGGAAGCATCCGAGTCCGAGCAGCCAGTTGCGCAAACTCCACCTCGTGCTCGGAAATCCCTACCTCGAAAGAACCCCCGGAGCACGGGGCGCGCTCCGGGGGCAACTTTTCTCACCGGCTGGCCCGGCACCGTACGCCAAGCCAGCCGGCGACCTCATCAGTCAGAGGATGACCCAGTCTGCCAGACAGTTCCTTCCCACATGCGCTTGCACGCCGGATGGTCGAGAAGCGTTCGCGACAGCGACCCCTTGTCACCGTTATACAGCAGGTGCTTGAAGGAACTCGGTCCGCCCGCCTTCACATGCTCCCCGTGGCCGAACATGTGCACGAGCTCATGTGCAAGCGTGCGCCGCTCGTTCGCGTCATCGTTCGGTACGGCGTCGTAGAACGACGAAACCCCCGCTGCAGTCTGCGCGACTAGCGACGCCCCGATCGAGAGATCGTCTCCAGGTACGTACCCCAGTGCCCCAGGAACTCCGTACGAGTTGACGACATACGCTTCGAGGAAGGGCTCGTGCACAGTGGAGTTCGGCTCGTCGCCCGGCTTGCGGTGGGATGCGGCTCGGAAAAGGGACCAGCCAGGCGCCAGCTCGTCTGCATGCCGTCCCCGAAGCGCGCTGTCCCGCACCCAGGCGACTCCGTGGGGAGGTACCGAGACGGCCATGCAGCATTGGGCAAGGATCCTGTTGACGTCTTCGCTTACCAGCTGGGCGGCCCTTCGCGTCGCCACGCCGTCCGGACGGCGACACGTACCGGTGCCCGAACTCGTCCCATAACGCACCGGGTTGCAGACCTTGGCATCGTCCGTCGTCACCCGGTCCTGGCAGTTGGGACCCGGCTGGCCCGTCGGGCAGTACCGCTTGTTGTCATCGGGATCGTCCGCCTGAACGAAGAAGCGAAGATCGAAGGTCTTCGGCTGGATGCTGCCGACGGGATAGCGCAGCGTATGGATGGCTCCGTTGTCGTCGTACCGTGCGACCAACCATGCCTGCTTGTGCTCCGCTGCAGACGAAACCAGCACCTGGTCGGAACCAGCAGTTCTGGAAAGCGTGAGCGCGCCCGGCGGATCCGATTCCCACGTGAGCTTGGTCGCATCGAGAGGGCCCGATCGGCTCGCGCCGTAGTACTTCTGCACACGATAGGGCCGGGGTGCCTGGCCCACACAAACAGCGGGCGGGTTCATCAGGGGGTCCGTGTAGTCGGGCGGCTCGGGGTAGAGCGGCGCCGACCAGTTGGTGAACCAGAGGAGTGCAATCGGTTCGTCGCGAAAATCCATGAGGGCGCCGCGCGGATCGTACTCCTTGGTCGCCGTCGTCTTCACTTCGACCCGGCGATCCGTCTTCCTCGGCATCACCATGCGCGCCGTCTGCGTGTTGTTCGTATTTGCGTGCGCAACTCCCTGGTCGAAGACGTAGCGGACCGTTGCGATGTTGAAGGGCTCCGAGATCGGCTCTGCTGCCGTGAGCATCACCCGGTACTCGTCGAGGAATTCCCCGTCGTCGTCCCTGGAAACGATCGCTGCCTCTACCGGCTCGTCGGGATAGGAGACCGCGTTTTCCAGCTTGAGGACATAGTTGCCGTACCGCCCGTCCACCTCTTCCTCGAGCGAGACGACGGGCAGCATACTCACCTCGTTGCCGGCGAGATCGGCGAGGACGACACGCGGGGCGTCATTGAACCGGAGCGTCTGCAGGACCTCCGGACGGCCCTTCTGATGGATGTCGATCGCCACCGGTTCCGCCGTGCTGCCCGTATAGAGCACCAGATAGGCGTCGCCCTGGCCGTTGAGCGGCAGTTCGACCTTGCGCCCACCCTCAGGGGTGAGGAGCACGTTCCCGTAGCGGACCTTCGCCACCAGGCCGGGGAAGTTGAAGAACCACCATCCCCCTGTGACCGGATTCGGCCGAATGGTCTGGAAGGCCAGCGGCACTGCCGAGTTGGCGGGCACCGACGCGAACGACGCGTCTGTCGCATCGCCCGGCATGCACGTCCCGCCGCCACACGGTAGGACCACCGTGCCTCCGGCGACCGCTGCGTAGGACGTCGCGCCGGCGCTCGTCAGGGTGCCGATGACGGAATTTCCCCAGATGCGATCCCGCCCGGTGTTCGGATCTCGTGTCGTACCCGAGATCGCGAAGCCCTCCTGCGGATTCTGCAGGCCCGGATCGTGGGTCACGTAGAACATGGGCTCCCGCTCTGCCGGATAGAGCACATCAGCGCTCGGGGTCGCGTTGCTGGGGCGGAAGGACGGGAACGGGTAGGGCCAGTTGCTGCGGACGTCGAAACCGATCGACGCCGCAGGCCGCCGCACCGCAAAGCGGCCCGTGCTCGCCGTGCATCCCTGGTTGGACTGCTCTTCGATGCAGACGACCTCGACTGGGACGATTGTCCACGGGTAGCGGTCTTCGAGGCCAGCGAAGGAAGCCGATTCACCAGCGTAGAGATCGACGTGCTCCTCCACCTCCTCATGCTCCATGGTTACGCCGTTCCGCAGCTGGCGCTGCACCTGGCCGGTCACCTCGTCGTGCAAGGAGCCGGTCGGTGTGACGCCCGACGGGCTGGAGATCACGTCGACCGTGGCGCCGAAGACGGACCCCAGCCGATCGCCCGCGTAGACGACCGAGCGGGTGAAGCCCTCCCGATCAGTCAAACCCGGCGCCGTGGCCACCGGCGGGCACTCCGTCGGCAACGGGTGTTGCTCCGGGCAGCCAACGATCCTGCCGATCTCCACCTCGCCAATGAGGTTGGGTCCGTCGCCTACCGATCCGAACGAGAGAAGCGCGTTCGATACCGGATTGCCGAAGCGATCCGTGGTCAGTGCGTCGAAGTAAACCGGACGCAGCGGATGGGGGTAGTAGTGGTTGCCGTTTGCTCGGAGGCTGAGCGAATCGGGGAGCGAGACGCTGTCGACCGGACCGGGCTTCGCATAAACCAGCAGCATGCGGGTCGGGCCGCTGGCGGTCACGACAGATCCGGTCGAATCGGTGTAGCTGACCACCTGGGCGCGGAGCCTCTGTCGCCTGACCCACGTCTCGTACCGATCGTCTGGACGCAGGCGCATCGCGTGGAATGGATCCGCCCTTCCGCCACCCGACAGGTTGACGGGTGTACGCAACGGCAAGGAGGAGGACGGGTGCGTGAACCGCGGTGCCCAGTAGGTGGCAGAGGCCTGCCCCGTCGAGTCCGTAGAGACGATCGTGGAGCCGGCCGGGTTCTGCGCGCTGTCGTCAGGATAGGGCGCGAATCCTCCCGTGTCGTCCGCCGAGTCGAATTGCTGGTCTCCATTGAGGTCGAGGGCCCAGACGGGCTCAAGTCGAACTTCAGCCGAAGGAACCGGGCATCCGTCTGCATCGAGTACCTCGATGCGGATGGGCCGCGGGAGCGCCTCGCCGACGGTTCCGATCTGCTCGTCGCCGCCGATGATCTGGAGAATCGCAGGCGGACCTGCAGGACAAGGCGGATCGGAGAGCACACGGAACGGATGGGCGCCGGTGAAGGGCACGTCGACGTCGAAGGCGATCATCTCCCCCTTCGTCGCCGGGGCGACGGCGTCGATCCGGATTCGGCCGTCGGTGGAACCATTCGGCGTACGAGTTCCCCGAACCTCCAGCGATCCGTCGGGCCTCGGCGCGAGGACGAGGTTGGAGAGCGTCTCACCCGAATTCATGGCGATGAAGCCGCGGCGCCCGTCCGAATCCCGCACACGCACCGTGGCAGGAATTCCATTGATGGGCACACCTGCCTGGTTCCGTACGGTCAGCTCCAGTGGCGTGGGCGTCGACGGCAGCACGACGATCGACTCGGGCGAGAAGCTGGCCCGTTCGACCGACCCGATCGAATACGTCTCGAAGCTGCGCGTAACGGTCTGCGTCACCAACGGACCGGTCAGCTGCACGACGACAGTGTGGGCTCCGGGAGCCGAGACGGGCACATGGGTGGAGAAACGGCTGCTCGTCCAGACGATCGCGGACGGCGCGACAGGAACTCCGTCGACGGCGATGAGCACGCTCGACGGTGCGAAGCCGACCAGATCGCCTGTCACTTCCACCGCCCACCCCGACGCGAAATCGTCGAAGACCACGCCCTCATGAGGAGCGTAGAGGGTGAGGCCTCCGCAGGCATCGCCGATTCCGTCGTCGTTCGCGTCGAGCTGGCCGAAATTGGGGAACGTGGGGCAGTTGTCACAGGCGTCTGGAATCCCGTCGCCATCGCTGTCTGATGTTCCCTGGTTCGGAATGAGTCGACACACATCAAGAAGGTCGCCGTTGGGGGCATAGTCCAGAATGCCGTCCCCGTCGTCGTCCGGGTCACAGGCGTCACCGAGCCCATCTCCATCGGTATCGACCTGGTTGGCGTTCGGGACGGAAGGGCAGTTGTCGCATGCGTCGCCTACGCCATCTCCATCGCTGTCGCTCTGGTCGTCATGGACGTCGGGACAGACGTCCCACTCCTCGCAGAAGCCATCCCCGTCCGCGTCGTTCTGCGGATCATTCGGGCAGGGATCACAGACGTCACCGATCCCGTCATCGTCTGCGTCGCGATCGAGGGGGTCCCAGTGATCAGGGCAACTATCCACGGTGCTGCACAGCCCGTCCCCATCCATGTCATTCAGCGGATCCCCGAGACAGGGGTCGCCCGCGTCGCATAGCCCATCACCGTCCTCGTCAGGCCCGTCTGCCGCCGGATTGAACGTGTTCGTGGCGCCGCAATCATCGCACCCGTCGCCATCCGTGTCGCCGCACGAGCTCGCCAGGGTCGGAGCGATATCGCAGGCATCTCCGCGACCATCGCCGTCTGCGTCCGCCTGATCGAGGTTCGGCACATTCGGACAATTGTCGATCGCACCGCAGACAGCGTCGTTGTCTAGGTCGTCCTGCCGGTCGAACGGACAGACATCGCAGGCGTCGCCCCGGGCGTCACCATCGGCGTTGGCCTGATCGGCGTTCCAGACCAACCAGCAGTTGTCGATCTCGTTGAACACGCCGTCGTTGTCTGCATCCGGGTCGCAATAGTCGCCGATGCCGTCCATATCGCGGTCTTCCTGGCCGGGGTTCTCGACGTCGGCGCAGTTGTCCTGGCCGTCCTGCACGCCATCGCCATCCTCGTCTGCGCAATTGACGACGGGTGCGCAAACACCGTCGGTCGGTGCACCACCCGCGACGCTGCATGCCATGCAGTCGGCCCCGCTACCGCCTCCGCAAGCGCTTTCACAACAGACGCCGTCGACGCAGTAGCCGCTCTGGCACGCCTCATCCCTGGTGCAGGACGATCCCTGGTCTGCCCAGGTCACCACCTTGGTACCGATGCTGGAAACGCCCACCGTGCGGTCGTTGATCTGATGCGCAAGGAGCAGCCTCGCGGGCCCCGCAGCGCTGAGCGCGGGTCCGATCTCGTTGGTTGCTTCAACGCTCAGTCGGAGCGGCGCCGCAAACTCGACTGCTCCCGTAGCGCTGACGCGATTGCCGTAGATGTCTGACCCACGGAAGCCGAGGAGGCCTGAACGCTCGTGCTGCCAGGCGACGACGAACCCACTTCCGTCGTGGGTAACGGCAGGTGCCCTCTCGTCGGCACTCGTTGCGGCGACGGGCGTGGTTGAGCTCGTCGGAGTGCCGTTCGCGTCGAGCAGAACTGCATGGACGTTCGCCCAGCGGTCCAGACGCGCGGTGCTCTCGAACACGACCAGGAATCCGTCCGGCGACCCAGCGATCGCGGGCTGCCGGTCGTGAAGCGAGGGGGAGTTCGGCGTCACGCTCCACGAATTGCATCCGCTCGAGCCACAGGCGGTCGTGAAGCGTGCGGCGTAAATCTGGTTGCCGAAGCCATGCGGTTGCTCCCAGACCGTGAGGAAACCGTCCCCGCCGAAGGCAACGTCGGCGTTGCCGACACCCTTGCCGGAGGCAATCAGAAAGCCCGCCTGTGGGGACCCGGTAACAAGGAAACTACCACGCACCGAGTCTGTGAACGCGCCCTCCTGGGTCCAGGTGATCAGATGCCGACCCTTGGCTCCGAGGGCGATTGCTGGCCCCGAGAGTGTGTTGCCGGCCGGGGCGCGGGCGACCAGTGCCAGGGCGTCAACCAGGCCGGACGGAGAAACACGGGCCTTGAGAATCGAGTTGTCATCATGCTGCCACACCACGATGAAGGCATCGTCGTGCGCCGCCGCAACCGCGGGTCGCCCCTGGAAACCCGAGCCCCCGGCGATCGCGAATGGACCGAGGATGCGTGCGCCGGAATCATTGTAGAATGCGCCGTAGACGTCGACGTCGCCGAGAAGCCTCTTCTCCTGCCAGACCACGAGATGCTTTCCCGCGTTGAAAGCGGTAGCGGCCTTGGTCTGATCGTTTCGCAGCCGCACGACGACATCCGGCGGAATCAGCTTCCCGAAATCATGGTCGAAGACCACCCGCGCGAGGTCGGCGCGAACGCCCCGCATGGCATCTGCCCACAGAACTCCGACCGACTCTCCGTCTGCGGAAAAGAGCACCGGCGCGTTGAAGCCGCTCCACATCGGGTCGGCGACCTCCGACTGCCTGACCAGCTCCGAATCCTCGAGCTGCGCGATCCTGCTGGTTCCTGAGGCAGGTTGGCTCCATGCGAGAAAGACGTCGTTCCCCACCGCCAGGAGTGCCGGTCGTGCGTGATTGCCCTCTCCGAGGGGCAGCTCCCCCTCGCACTTCTCGGCCTCCAGATCGTCGTTGAGCAATGTGGCGAAAATTCCGACCTTGTCGCTTCCCCGATCGTGTCCTTCCCAGGAGAGGAGGAAACGCGAACCATCGAACGCGAGCGCTGGATGCCGCTTCTGGACGTGGTCGAGGCACACCTTGTGCTGCACGGTGTCCAGGTCGCCCTGCTCGGAGAACCGATACGTCCGGATGCCCGAATAGCCATCGTCGTCGTCGAAAGCGACAGCCGTGACGACGCTAGGGCCATCGCTCTTGCGGATGGTGGCGGGCCTGCCCTGCACGCCAGGAGAGTCGTCGCTCCCGATGGACCAGAATTTCCGGTCCAGGTCGAGGGTGGCCCAGACGAGCGCGTCGGGCTCAATCCAGGTGAGTTGGTAGGTCTCACCGGTCCAGACGACCTCCGGATCGCCGATCGGGTGCGCTGCTTCGGAGACAATGAAATCCTTTTCGACAACGCTGCCCCCATCGCTCAGCAACGCTGCCCGAATCTGGTCGTGCCCGTCCGGGCCGCCCGCACGCCAGACGACGAGCAGCGATCCGCCGTCACTGGCGACGCGCGGAGCAAGGTCATGCGCCGTGTTCGTGGAGATGCGCAGGGGCTCGCCGACGAGTTCGCCACCTTCTTCCATGAACTGGCCAACGATGTCCGTATCGCCGGTACCAAAACGGTCATCGGCCCAGACGACGAAAGTGCCCTGGTCGAGCGCTGCCGCTGCAATCGATTCGATCGGTGCCCGAGCTGGGATGCCCAGCGGCTGATCGACTCCCTCCGATGGGACGAAGGACACGACGATCGACGCGGGGTACTCCGAAATGTCGAGCATGCTCTCCGGAAGCCGAACCGAGGTCGTCGCTGCACTGCCCTCGACTTCGAGTGCGACGCTCGTTCCCGCGGCCTCCCAGCTCGCCTGTACGCGCACACCGAGACCCGTGACGGCATCCAGGTAATGAAGGCCGTGTCGCGTCAGCTCGCCGGGCTCAACCATCTCGGACAGTGCCAGGGAGACGGTGAGGTCGCCTTCTCCCTTGGGTGGCTCGGCGAGTGACCAGCGACAATTAGAACTGCCGGTCGACGACAACTAGAATTGCCGGTTCGTGCGCTGCACGGACGCTCGTTGGCAGGCCGAGAGTTGCCCGGTTTCGGGCAGGCTCCGGGGCGGAGAAC
>Ga0180215_1004927_pt1 | contig 11623 bp, 7 predicted proteins | sample eDN3rd37CBELigBY_FD_128871 | JGI IMG/M metagenome (GOLD analysis project Ga0180215, IMG submission 128871) | Enriched backyard soil microbial communities from Emeryville, California, USA - eDNA 3rd pass 37_C BE-Lig BY (version 2) (version 2) | ecosystem: Environmental > Terrestrial > Soil >...
CCACGTGCGTGGGGACCACGGTGGCGTCGGTCCGTTGTTGGTGGGCCTGTTCGGTTCATCCCCACGTGCGTGGGGACCACGGTTGTGCAGTTCATCCATCTCACTCCACTCCTCGGTTCATCCCCACGTGCGTGGGGACCACGCCAGGTATTTCGCCTTCCGTTCACCGGCAATCGGTTCATCCCCACGTGCGTGGGGACCACCACTTCCTTCGCCGCGTTCAGAATCTCCTCCGCGGTTCATCCCCACGTGCGTGGGGACCACCAGGTCCGGCTTGAACAACAAATGCGGGACACCGGTTCATCCCCACGTGCGTGGGGACCACAGCCGCGCCGGTGCTGCGCTGGCACGGATCGCCGGTTCATCCCCACGTGCGTGGGGACCACTGCCTGGACTATTGGCTATACGCCGTCTCTATCGGTTCATCCCCACGTGCGTGGGGACCACACTTCGCTTTTCGCGATGATGACGCCATTCTATCCCGTTTCATCTCGCTGAGGTATCAATCCATCTTCAAGTGGAATCCTCCCGGTCGTTTCCTCATGCACGACATCCGTCGTTGCGTCCGTAGGCGGCCCGACACAAGGGTCGCGTCCGCTCAATTGCTGGCGCAATTGCCTCTTGGGTCGGACCCTACCAGTTGGCGAAGGAATCGGATTTCGCTCTAGCTGGCGTCAAACGCAGCGATCAGATCGGGCGGGGCCACGGCGTGCCAGGCATCGACGATCAGGTCTTCCAGTTCGTCCGGTTCCAGTTTGGACAGCCAGACGATGACACTGGCGTATCCGTTGTAGTGATCGGTGGTGAAAAACGCCTCGTGACTGGTGGCGAGCAGGGCATCCTTGTCCTCCAGGCTGGCCACGCGCACGACGAGTCCATCCGGATTCGGCACGCGCGCCTTTTTCGGGTGAATCCGTTCAGGATAGACGGCGGCAAAGGTCTTGTTCCGCACGCGGAATTCAAACCGGTTGGGTTGTTCGGTGGTCTCCGGCAGGGAAAGGGCGATTCGACGGACATCGTCCTGGGTGGTCATGATGATTGGGCTCCTTCCTCTATGCCAGGTAAGGATACCGCTCCGGGGTCACTTCGAATTCCAGTTTTCGCCCGTGAATCCAGTTGTCCAGATCGCGCACGATATAGGCCGCCTGCCGGTGCCGCCCCACCACCGTGGCCGATCCGATGTGCGGGGTGAGGATCACATTCGGCAATCGCCGGAATGGGTGATCCAGAGGCAACGGTTCCACATCGAACACATCCAGGGCGGCTGTGATGCGACCGGTTTCCAGTTCCGCCAGCAGGGCCGCTTCATCGGTCACCCAGGAACGGGCGGTGTTGACGATGATCGCCCCATCCTGGACCAGCCCGAGTTCGCGCGATCCGATCATGCGGTGCGTCTCCGGAATGGTCGGGGCATGGATGACGATCACACTGCAGGCCGCCAGCAGGTCATCCAGTTCCACCCGGCGCGCGCCCAGTGCCGCGATTGCCCCAGCCGGAACGTAGGGATCGGCAACCAGCGTTTCCGCACCCAGTGCCACCGATTTGCCGATAAACTGGCGACCGATCAGCCCGGCGCCGATCACCCCGACGCGCTCATACGCGAATTCCCGACCGCCGCCGTGATCGTAGGGTCCATCCCAAGTGTGCGATTCAAACCGCAGACCGCGATCGAATTCGTGGGTCATGCGCAGCGCCAGGAGCACCAGCCCCAGCGAGAATTCGGCAACGGCCGGGGCCATTCCCGCCGATCCGGAAGACACGCTGATTCCGCGTGCCAGCACGTGTTCCTTCACGATGCGCTTGACACTCCCCGGCACATGCCCGACGAAACCGAGACGTGGCGCCCGGTCGAGCAGACCGGGGGTGAGCTCGGGCGCATGCGTGGCGGTGACCAGCGCATCGTACTGCCCGATCACCTCCCCGAGTTCGGCCGGGGTCCATGGCGTTTCCGATGTGGTGAATGTCACATTGCCCAACTGGCGCAGGGCCGTATCGGTTTCCGGGGAGAAGAATTCCCGGTACATGGCTGGCGGGCACAGCACGAGGATATTCGGTATGCCCGTCGCTTCGGCCCGGTCTGTCATGGCCCTGTCCTTCCCCTGCGCATCAGCCCTTGATGCCACTTGTCGCGATACTCTGCACAATGAACCGCTGGAACAGGATGAAGATAATCATGCTGGGGAAGAAACTGATGGCCGCGGCAGCCATCATGGAATTGGTGGACGGCACCAGCGATTGCAGCGTGGAAAGCCCGACGGTGAGGGTCATCATCTCCTCACTCTGGGAGACAATCAACGGCCAGAGGAAATCGTTCCAGTGCCAGAGGAAGATGAAAATCCCCAGCGTCGCCTGCACCGGGATGGTCAGCGGCAGGATGATCTGCAGGAACACCCGCCATTCCGACGCCCCGTCCAGCTTGGCCGCCTCGATCAGGTCATCCGGGATACCGCGAATGTATTGCCGCATCAGGAAGACTCCCTGCGCATTGGCAATGGTGGGCACGATCAGTCCCTGGTAGGTATTCGCCCAGTCGAGTTTCACGATCAGGATGAACAGGGGGATCAGGGAAACCTGCCCCGGTACCACCAGCATGGCGATGATCGACCAGAACATCTTGTCCCGACCGAAGAATCGCTTCTTGGCAAAGGCATACCCGGCCATGGTGCACAGCAGCAGCACGGCAATCACGGAAACCACGGAATAGATGAGCGAATTCAGGAACCAGCGGACCATCGTGTCGTTCCGCAGGTTGTCGGCGTAGTTGTCCAGTGTGAAATCGCCGGAAAAGAAGATGTCCTTCAGGGTGACCACACTCGGCGGGCGCACCGACATCAGGATCATGGCCACAAAGGGGGTGGCCATCAGCACCGCCAGCACCAGCATGGCCGCGTAGATGGCCAGGGTGCGAACCCGCTTGCGGGACAGGAATGTCTCACGACCGCTGGCATTCATGTGTTGTCATCCCCGAACATGAAGCGCTGGATCATGGTCACCCCGAACGTGATGAGGAACAGGACCATGCCAATGGATGCCCCGTACCCGAAATCCTGGAATTTGAAACTTTCGTCATAGAGCTGGTAGACGAGGGTATAACTCGCCCGCACCGGTCCGCCCCCGGTCATCACGTACATGGCATCGAATACCTGGAACGAACCGATGGTTTCGATGACGACGACGAAGAAGAGGATGGGTTTCAGCGAAGGCAGGGTGACTCGCCAGAAGGTCTGCCAGGCATTGGCGCCATCCACCGCCGAGGCTTCCCCCAGTTCGGGCGGAATCGCCTTCAGTCCCGCCAGCAGGATCATCATGGAGTAGCCGACGCTCTTCCAGACGGCCATGACCGCGATGGATGGCAGCACCGAATTCTGCCGGGTCAGCCATTTCACCGGGGAAATCCCGATCGCCTCCAGCACGCTGTTGAGCAGCCCACCATCACCACGGTACACCCAGAGCCAGACCACACTCACCATCACCAGGCTGGTGATGTATGGCAGGAAATAGACAGCGCGGAAAAAGCTGATGCCCCGGATCGTCCGGTTGATCAGCAGTGCCAGGCAGAGGGCAAATACCGTGGTCAGGGGCACATAGATGAGCGTGTATTTCGCGGTCACCTGCAGGCTGTGCCAGAACAGGTCATCGTGGATGAGGCGATCGTAGTTTTCGAAACCGATCCAGTTGGTCGGGCGCCCGAACCGGTAATCCTGGAAGCTGAGCAGCATTCCGTTGATTGCCGGCCAGATGCGAAACAGCACGAACAGGATGAACATCGGCAGCACAAAGCCGTATGCCACCAGGTGCGGCGAGATGCGCCGCACCATGGAGGTCCATGCTGATGGTGATGGTTGCTGGTATGCCAATGAATGCCTCTTAGCCGCGTTCGATCAGGCGGTTGACTTCTTCTTCGGCCGTGGCGAGGGCATCTTCCGGCGATTGCTGACCCAGGAAGGCGGCCTGCACGGCCGGCTGCACGGCGCGCAGGATGGCCGGGGCCACCGGGGACTTCACACCGCTGTGCATCATGGAAAGATACTGCGGGAAATCCTTGAGGATCGGGGTATCAGCGTAGATGTCCTGCAGCGACGGCCGCGGGGCAATGTAACCACCGAGGGTGATGATGGACTGCATCGCTTCCGGCTGGGTGATGAACTTGACCCATTCCCTGGTCGCATCGATGTTCTTCGAGGTGTTGAAAATGCCGTAGCCGGCACCGGTGCCGTAGCTCACCTGCTTCACGCGGGAAAGGGGAGCGAGCACCTTGACCGCATCCTCACCCCAGGTTTCGGCATAGATCTGGGCGGCACCATTGTCGGTGCACATGACAACCCCGACCTTGCCCTCGTTGATGACTCCGGAACCCGGTGCCGGATTGATGACGCCTTCATCCTCATTGACGAACCCTTCATTGAAGAGGTTCACGATGAAGTTGAGGGCATCGAGCCCTTCGGCGGAATTGAATGCCGCCTTCGAGAGATCTTCGGTCAGCACTTCGCCACCGGCCTGCCACAGCAGGGGGTAATAGGACAGATTCGGTGAATTCTCGATGGCGCCGCCATAGGAGGTCACAAACAGCCCGGCATCCCTGAATGCCGGGCCAAGGGCCAGCAATTCGTCCCAGGTGGTCGGATATTCCGAAACCCCGGCCTGTTCGAATGCCTTGACATTGGCCACGGCCGTGGTCACGCTGCCAAGGATCGGCACGGCGTACAGCGTGCCATTGGTCGACATGTTGTCCAGCGCATTTTCGAGATAGTCGTCATCGACCAGGTCATCGACCGGTTCGAGATACCCGTCCTCGCCACCATAGGTGGGAATGTAGTCATCGTTCAGGTAGCAGACATCCGGCAGGGTGCCGGACGAAGCTGCCGTGGCCAGCCGCTCGAACCGCGCCTTCCACGGCAGGATCTGGACATCGACCTCGACATCCGGATACTGCGCCTGGAACTGGCTGACCAGTTCCTTGTAGACATCCTCATCCGTGGTGGTGTTGCCACCACCAGCCAGCGGGAAGGCCCACATGGTGACCTTGCCGGATACCGACGAATCCTGCAGGGCCGGCGCAGCGAACACACTGCTCGCCTTGCCCAGCAATGGCAGGGCAGAGCCTGCAGCGGTTGCGGCAACCAGGCGACGACGGCTCATTCCCTTCGACAGGATGCGTTCTGGACTGAAAGACATGCGAGAAACCTCCGCTGTGCAAGAACATCAGGTGTTCAGAAAGGGTCCCTGGTTGCCCGCCTGCAGGTGCGATGCACACCCCACCGCAACGTCGCAACTCACTGATAAAGTTCGGACGCCGAACCATCACGGAACCTTATCCATCCGGCAAGGGGTTGTCAATACACTTGAATGTTGCCGCCGACCCTGGCATTCGCAAAGGTTTCGAGGATGGTCCAGATGGCGGTTTCGCTCAGTTGCAACTGGGCTTCCGGTGGCGTGGTGGTGCTGTTGTTCTGCACTTCCACCGTCAGCCTGGGCATGCGGGTATCGATCTCTCCCCATGTCGAGCGGAACCACTTCACCGTATCGGCATCACCGGAATAGGGGAATGACCGTGCGGCTGGTTCGGGCCGGGCGAGGTCTCCCAAGGCCACCCAGGCGAGTCGCACATTCTCGGTCAGCTGAATCACCTGCTCCTGCTGGCTGGCGGTGCGTCGGTCGAAATCGATAGGCAGCAGGTGGGTGCAGTTAAAGGATGACGATTCGAATTCCGTCTGGTGCAGGTCGAGAAAGCACTCGTACCGGTACCGCTCGTCGAGCTGGTGGAACAGGCGCAGGAAGGAGGAGCCGCTATCGCGATTCGGCTCCACGAACTCGTCCGCATTCAGTTGCTCGTAGACTATGCCGCGACGTCGCGGGGTGGTTTCGGATAACCGCCAGCGATCAACCCGCTGCCACATGCCGCCGGTTTCGGGATCGACCCCGCGCATCCATTGCCAGAATTCATCATTCGTGTATTTCGTGCCGTCCCACCAGAGCACCGGCGCCCAGCAGCGACCGCCAGGATTGGCATCCGGCAGGAAGGTGACGAGGCAGGTATCGAGGATGGTGCGGATATCGCGCCCTGTCGCCTTTCCGGCCAGGTCCGTGCCGGTCAGCAACTGGTGGATCGCATTCATGCAGGCGGCAGTGCCAGCCGGTTCGTGCGCGTGCGGCACCGATACCCAGATCGCGGTCTTGTCACTGCGCGGCACATCGGGATTGGTGACGGTGAAACCAAACACCCGTTCCCCGGTGTACTGGGTCAGGAAATCAACAGTCAGCAACCGTGCGGTTTCCGGGTTCTCCTGCCATTTGGCAAGCTGTTTCCTGATTTGTTCCGGCATGGCCAGCCAGTGTTCTGCCTGCATGGTGGTCTCCCCTGCTCCATCGCGAACGGGAATGCAAATGTTCCCCATCCGAACTAATGCAGCGGATGATTCCACCGGGCGAACGTCCTGTCAATGCGACCCGGTCGATTTGCCGGATCGCGAGACCGTGCAGGCAGAGCGTCAGGTGGTGCGCCGCCTGCAGGCTACGGCGATGGCAAGCAGGACGGTACCGGCAACCAGCAAGAGCAACGTGCCCGGCACCACAGGTGACGCCCCTGCCCCGGTATTTGGCAATTGGGTGACCGGTCCGCCGCTGGTACCGCTACCTGAGGCTGGTGTGCGATCGGCATCGCCGTTGTCATTCACTCGGGTGGGAATGGGGCCAGCATCCGATGTCGCGGTCGGCGTTTCCGTCGGCGTCGGGGTCCCGGTGGGGGTCGGTGTTACCGCCGGCGTTGGAGTCGGTGGCAGGGGCGCGAAAATGATCATCACCGTTCCGGTGATGGACGCGGCTCCGTCGATTGCTCCCGATGCATGGCTGTCGTTCACGGTGTAGCCAAACGCATCGGTGCCGGTGGCATCCGCGTTCGCCGTGTAGGTAAAGGTTCCATCCTCGTGCAGTTCCAGTGTGCCCTGGGTCGGACCGGTGAGCAGGCTGAAGACGTACGGCGGGATACCGCCGGAGACCGTGGCGCCGAGATCGCCGGACGTCTGCTGGCCGGGATCGAGCGTGAAGGTCAGCGTCGTGGCGATCAGTTCATCCGGATCGCCGATGGTCACGGAGACGGTACCCGTGGCCGTTTGCCGGGGTTCGCCCTCATCCTGGACCTCCACGGTGAAGGCATCGCTGCCGGTCTGGTTGGTGGCGGCGGTATAGGTGAAATCACCGGTGGCGAAATCGAGTTCGACACTTCCCCGTGCCGGTGCGGCAGCAATGCTGAAGCTGTAGGGCCCCTTGCCGCCGGTCACGACCAAGGTGCCCTCGACCTCCCCTTCGAAGGCCACATCGACGGTCTGGCCCATGACGACAAGTTCTTCGCCAATGGTGATGCTGACAGTGCCGGCAACCACCACTGGCGGGGTTCCCTCATCGGTCACGGTGAAGGTGAATGTGTCCGGACCGGAGGCATCAGCACTGGCGACATACTGGAAAGCGCCGGTGGTGGAATCGTCGACGGTGGCGCTGCCTCTGGTGGGCATGTCCTGCAGGGCGAACGTCAGCGCTCCGGTGCCGCCCGTAGCCACAAGGGTGCCGCTGTGCTGGCCTCCATGATCAACCATGATGTCCTGGCTGGTGACAACGAGTTCCGGCGCAATGGTGACGGTAATGGTTGCATCGGCCGATTGCTGCGGGGAACCGGAATCGACGACGTGGATCGTGAATGAATCGATACCGGTTTGTCCACCGGTGGCCGTGTAGGTGAATTCCCCGGTGGCGGCATCGATGATGGCGGCGGCACCCTTGCCCGGTTGCGACGGAATCGAGAACGTGAGGTTGCCGAAGCCGCCAGTGGCAACGAGCGTGCTGGTGGTGCTGGCACTGTAATTGACCGCCAGCGCCTGACCCGTCGCCAGAAGCTGATCGGCGATGTTGATCGTGACCGTCACATCCTTCGTCTGGGCTGGTGTGCCACTATCGGTGACGCGGGCGGTGAAACTGTCGATGCCGGACTGGCCGGTTGGCGCGGTGTAGGTGAAGTCACCCGTTGCGGGATCGATGCTGACATCGCCCTGCGGTGCCGTGATCGGACCACTCCAGGTGAGATCGCCGAGCCCGCCCGTGGCCGTGAGGGTGGCAGAAATGCCGCCGCCATAATTGACATCGAGTGACGGGTCAGTGACAACAAGTTCCGGTGCGATGGTGACATCGATGGTGACGATGACCGATTGCGGAGGGGTGCCCTGGTCGGTGACGGTGAACTGGAACGAATCGGGACCGGTCTGCCCGGTATCGGCGACGTAGGTGAAATTCCCTTCGTTATCGAAGGAGGTCAACTGCCCCCTGGTGGGCGCGGTGGTATTGGTGAACTGGTACGTGCCGATGCCGCCAATAACGATGACCTGACCGGTATGACTGCTGTTGAAATTCACGTCGATGGACTGATCCGTGGCGACGAGTTCGTCTGCAATGGCGATGGTGACGGTGCCGATGCGGGATTGGGGCGGTGTGCCGTCATCGCTCACCTGGAACTGGAAGCTGTCGGGGCCGGTTGCGCCGCTGTCCGGGGCATAGGTAAACGTGCCATCGGGATTGATGGTGAGCGTTCCGGCGTTCGCATCGGCAGACGTGGCGAACGTGTAATTGCCGGTACCGCCGGTGGCAGCCAGCGTGCCGCTGTAGGGCAGACCGTAACTGACATCGATGGTCTGGTTGCTGGTGAGGAGTTCCGCGGTAATGTTGATCGTAACGGTAGCAGTTGCGGTGTGCGCAGGGCTGGCGCTGTCGGTGACCTGGAAGGTAAAGGAATCGGAGCCGGTGGCGCCCGTGTTGGGGGTGTAGGTGAAATTGGGAGCATCCGGCGCGAACACGACACCACCCTTCAAAGGCGCTCCGACGACGGAGAAGTGCAGATTCCCGGCCCCACCGGATACGGTGGCGGTGCCCTGGGCGGCCTGGTTGTAGGTCACCGTGATCGCCTGGTTGCTGGCAACGAGTTCATCGGACACGAGGAGGGCAGCGGTTGGTTCCGACAGGATGTCCGGATTGAAATTCGCGTTCAGGTTCAGGGTGGTGCCATCCGCAATTGTGGCAGTTGTGGTGACGGTGAAGGTGAAGTTGCAGGGGATGAGGAAGGAGCCGATATTGGCCGAGAATGCGCCGATGAAATTGGCGCCATTCATTCCAGCGGTACACGCTGAGGTCTGATCGACAGCTGGCGCGGAAAAGGCGAGATTCGCCGGATCGGGATTGGCAATGGTGAAGCCGCCACTGAGATTGCCTGCCGGAATGTTGACCCTGATCTGGACCGAAACACTGCTGCCAACTGTCGCGGTCAGATAATACGTCGGTTGCGAGAAATAGCCATTGACCACCTCCGGCAGCACGATGGCGGTTTCTGTATAAGGGCCCGGGTTACCTCCCCCATCGAAAGTGATGGCCCGCAGCGGCTGGCTGGGCGAGGTTATTTGCGATTCACTGAGCGTGATCAGGATATTGAGCGTGCAACTCCCCACACCGGTGGACCGCACAGACCCGGAAATCGAATTAGCCGCCTGGCCGATCGCACAATAGACGTTGCCGGTCTTGACCGGATCAGCGGTCAGGGTGATGGTGCCGTACAGGAACGGTCCGATGATGAGACTGTGCGAAAGCGAGGGACCGCTGAACTGGATGGTGAATTGGGTGGCGATGGTCTGACCGGGATTGATGATGTAGGAACTCTGGGCGAACGACGTGGTGAATTGGCCGACCGGATTGGCAAACGCAATAAAGGTGGTTGGGTTGGATGCGAGATTCGCCGTGATGGTCACGGTCGATCCGGCCAGGGCGGTACCCGTGGAGGAGACGGTAAAAGCGTAGATACACGTCACTTCTTCCGGTGCAAGCGGGTATGCACCGGAAATCGAGGAGCCACTCATCTGAACCTCGCAACCTGCTGGTCCGACGGGAGACGGATTGCTGAAACTGAGCTTCGCGGGATCGGGATTGGCGATGGTAAAGTTGCCTGGCGTACCGGGGGGCACGATCACAAACAGTTGCACCTGAATGGCACTGCCCGCGGTCATGTTGACCACGTAACTGGGGTCACCGAAAAACGCGGTGAGGGTCTCGGCCTGGCTGCTCAGGGAATCCGCTTCCGTGGCGGTAGCGGTAGCCGTGGCCGTGGGCTGCGGGGTTTCGGTTAGCGCCGGGGTTTCGGTTGGTGTCGGGGTGACGGTTGGTGTCGGGGTAACAGTGGGCGTTTCGAGCGGGATCGGTGAGGCCTGCTCGCCCTGGGCGCTTGTGCCGGTCGGGAGGAGGAGTGTCAGGAACAGCACGAGCAGGACCGCGACAGATGCGATACCGCCGCGCCGGCAGCGAGTTTTCATTCTTCTCACCATCCCAATTGGGCCCAGAGTGCCCAACCCCAGGATTCGCATCCCGGGCCAACCCACTTTTCGATTGTGTTGTGCAGGAAATCACATGTCCTTTTCCCACGGTACTGGAAAAAGGGGTCAAAAGCAACCGGTTTTTCCCGAGAGTTTTCGTTCAGTGTGGGATGGATGGATTTCGTTCTGGCATGCCCGGGCGCCAGATCACGACATGATCAATCCGAATCCTGCTTCCCGTCATCGCCGGTCATTGCCCAGGCGACCGATTGCCGCACGCGTTCCCGATCCATCTCGATGTGGGGCACGGTGGACACGGTTTCCAGCAGGGCACGGGCCACCTGCCGCAGGACATCGCGATGCCCCGGTGCCACAATGGCCGCCACATTGCCCAGCGCATCCCCAAGGTGCGCTGCCACTTTGGCATCGGTCGCACCATAATGACGAATCTGATCGAATGCGACATGTACCAGGTGATCGAACGACGGTCCGGGCAGCACCAGGACGGCATTGCTCTCTTCATCGTGACGACTGCGCGAACGGAGGTCACGCTGCTCCAGCACCACCAAGGCCTGGCACAGGCGGTCAATGCACATGTTCGCCGTCGTCGGATCATTGATGGCCGCGGAAAGTGCCTTCAGGGCGATATCGGCAATCTGGCGAAATCCGAACGCCAAATCCGCCGCCAGGGTGCGTTCGAGACCCACATACAGCGCCCGCCGGATTCGCCCTTCGATTCGTTCCTGCAGTTCCTCGCGCCCGGCGGCATCGTCAGGCGAAACCGGCCAGACGTACGCCACCGGTTGACCGGTCAGCAGAAAATCGCCCACTCCCGGCAGAATCCGGATATGAAGCACCTCATCACGCGCGAGATGAAACAGATCGCCATCGTCCACGAGTTGCAGGTACCCGCCACTGCCGGACGTGATCACGATTGCGGTCGATTCCGGTTGCAGGGTGGGACTCACCGTGATCGCCGGTTGACCGGTATCGCCCTGTTCCGGCAGCAACCGGCGAATCACATCGACCATGTCCTGAGCGGCACGCTCAATGATGACCGATGCCTGAATCGATCGCGCGGCGTGGTGGATGTAATAAATGAGGAAGCCGATACTCAGCAGCCCCAGCAAGATCGCCACCGTGACCGAAAGCGTCGGCACGAAAATCTCGAGATCCTGTGTGGCGGAATGGACCGAGCGCAGCACCAGCAGGCAATAGGTGAAGGTGGCAATGAACACCCCCAGCACCACCTGGTTTCCCCGGTCTCCGGTGAAATTGCGCAGCAC
>Ga0180215_1004928_pt1 | contig 11622 bp, 15 predicted proteins | sample eDN3rd37CBELigBY_FD_128871 | JGI IMG/M metagenome (GOLD analysis project Ga0180215, IMG submission 128871) | Enriched backyard soil microbial communities from Emeryville, California, USA - eDNA 3rd pass 37_C BE-Lig BY (version 2) (version 2) | ecosystem: Environmental > Terrestrial > Soil >...
ATTTACATGGACACCCTGTTTTTTGCACAAAACACTCGAAAAGTTATCAATGAAACCTAAGAAAATATAAAAAGAAACAGAATAAAAAATATATTCCGGAAGATATAAAAAAGATTTACTAAAGGGTGAGATAAATGGAAAGGTATTGATTTTAAATACCTATGGTGCAGGTTGTATTAACGCACATAACGCAATTAAGTAAATCGAACGATAAAAACAGGCTCAGGTAGCTTGTTTTTAGCATTTTATATAGTACTTGGAGGTGTAGCGTTATGAGCAAATTTGAAAAAGAGATCGAACGTTTTGTTGCGGATTACTACAAAGACCATGATGAAGCGAAGGCAAAATTAGATAAATGGGCTTCAGAAAACGAAAAGGGGTTAAGGAAGTTAGATACTGAGGCTAGTAAATTTGAAAAACAGTTTGAATCAAGAATGGAAAAACTTGATCAATGGTTTTCTAAAAAACAACAAGAGTTAGAGAAAAACATAGAGGGATAAGGACCCTGAAATTCCGCGTTTGCCCTGTGTTCCTGTCCTCACCAAAACACACTTAGTAACATATTTTATAATGTACTCTTTTTAAGAGGAGGTGCAAAAATATGGGCTACGGATTCGGTGGTTGCGGCTTTGGCGGCTACGGTTATGGCGGTGGCGGATATGGCTACGGTAGTACATTTGTATTAATCGTAGTATTATTCATCCTATTAATTATTGTAGGTGCTTCTTTCTATAACTAATATCAACATTCCCCCAAATTGAGGTACGAGTCAAACGACTCGTACTTTCTCCATTTATTACCCGAAATAATGAATTTAGGTTTTACCCCGCGACATGCACCACTTTTAGGCGGGGGTCATACGATATAACACAAAGTAAGGAGGCTTCAAAATGGACAATAACTTTTTTAAGAATATCGAAAAGAAAACAGGCGTAAATATGCAGGATGTATTCCAGTTAGCAAACTCTTTGCAAAATGCGAATTTTAAGGATGAAAACACAGTTCGCTCTGTAATTAGAAAGGTTTCACAAATTGCAAATAAGCCGGTAAACAAACAGCTTGAAGACAAAATTGTTAATAGCATTGTAAATGGCGACCAAAAAATGGACTTTAACACTATTTCAAAAATGATTAATAAAAAGTAAGCGTGTGGTCTGGCGAAATTGCCAGGCCTTTTCTGATACGACCCTTATAAATACAGGGGATATTTCGAAAATTTTAATATATGACATAATGTAAATGCTCGATACATAAAACTAATGAAAAAGGATGGAGGGCAAAACATGGGATATATATTACCAATTAATAATGAACAATATACTCAATATGTACATCGGACTACAATCTATAAAACAAACCAAATTAAGTTAAATCCAGTAAATCCAATGTCATTAAATATGAATCAGCAAATGCATGGCTTAAACCATGTTGAACGTAAAGCAATGACAAAAAAACAAAGCCAGTATATTGAAAATATTCGTTCTCAATATACTGGCAAAGGGCTGCTTTACAACGAGTCTATATGAAAAATAGGAAGGTTAAAATTCTTGAACGTACAGGCCTTCCTCTTCATGCCATTCTGCAATAAGCAAATCCTTATACGTGGCTACCCCCTGGTTTTTCAATTCCGAATGTAGCCATGCCTCAGTAAATCCACTTTCCTCTAGGTTTTCTTGAATTAATATGCCATCACTTACTAATGTAATAGGGAGACGAACCTTCTGTTCCGCCATATTATAATCTTGGCGTGTGGGTGGGTCATATTTAGATTTTTTTAGGACGCTAATGGAGCCATCTGTTTCTAAAATTGCATACTCTACTTCTCTAATTGAAAAAACATCCTTCGCCCGAAGAAGATGCTGTAATTGGTTGATATCAAGTTTGTTTTTCTTTAAATGTTCTTTAATTATCTTTCCTTGATGAATAATAATTGTTGGCTTTCCCTCAAGAAAAGGCCTAGTCCTTCGAACTTTCTGAGTTATTAATTCAATTACATAAATTAATACTCCCCATACAATAATGGAAAATAGTATTTGTAATACGCCAATTTTTTGATCATAAACCGCATTTCCAACTAATTCACCAAGTACTAAGGCAGAGATAAAATCAAAAGGTGTAATTTGTGTAATTTGTGTTTTACCTAATATTTTTGTAAGAACCAGTAATCCTAACAGACCAACTACTAAATCAAATGCAATTCTAAAAAATTCCAACTCATTCACCTCTCTATGGTAGAATGAGCAGGTTTACCCTTTTTTATCCATGAAAAAAAGGATGTCATTCGACATCCTTATATTTCCTTAACCATTGTGACATGAGGAATTCCAGCATCCATAAAAAGACCAGATACGGTTTCATAACCAAGCTTTTTATAGAAGTTTTCTGCATGCGTTTGAGCATTGAGCTTTAATTTTGAAATGCCTTGCTCTCTAGCGATGTCCTCCATCTTATGCATAATCAAATTCCCTGCACCTTTTTTTCGATGTGAAGCAAGAACACAGATACGTTCCACTTTGCCGTACTCGTCAACAACGCGGAAACGGCCAGCTCCTACAGGCTCATTATGATCATAAAGGACAACGTGTGTTGCCTCATCTTCAAATTGGTCAATCTCTTCTTCAAGAGGTACCTTTTGTTCATCAACGAAGACTACTTTTCTTATTGTGTAGGCATCGTCTTTTTCTTTGTTGTTTGTTACAATTCTTGCTTCCATAATGTCTTTAATTTTCCTTTCCTAAACGAAATGTTTCATAAACGGTCCAAGAACCATTTTCTAACTGATAGAGGAGGTGGAAACGGTCAATTTGCTCTTCGTGATCCACTTTTAACATACGTAACTGACCATACACATCTGAATGTTCATCGCTAGATAGTTTTTGCCCAATTGTAATATGTGGCACAAATGCATATTCAGGTTCTCCAGCAAAATAGCCAGAGTGTAAGGCATTATGTAATGTCTGTAATTCTTCATTTGGATCTACTTTTAAATAAATTACATTGTTTACAGGAGAAAACGAACTCACCTTTAACACATTTAATTTAAATGAATCTACCTGTTTAGCTACCGCTGCTAATTCCCTTGTAATATCCACAATCTCATGATCGGATGCTTCGAATGTGTTTTTTAGTGTGATATGCGGTGGGATTAATGCATAATGCGGGTCATACCGTTTACGATATGAATTCGCGATGTCTTGAAGTTTTTTGGATGGGAAGATAACAATGCCGTATTTCATTTTATTGCCCTCCTATAGTTTTAAATTTCAAAAAGTGAAGTACCAAATGTTGTAAACGAAAAATAATAATATAATTATATCAAATATTTGAAAATGATAGAATAAAAAAACGGCTATTTGAGCATTTTTGAAAGTGCCCTTGGTAAGTCAGGCTGCCAGTATTTCCACGTGTGATTACCGTTAAATTCTTCATAGAAATAGGAAAAACCTTTGCTCACAATGAGCTTATGTAATTTTCGGTTTGGCGTTAAAAAATCCTCAATATTACCCTTTGTTGTTTTCACCTCGGTTTCACCTGTCCCGATTATATGATATAAGTCAAGGAGATATGGGTCTGCAAAACTTTCAACCTGTAACAGAACATGATCATTTACAAGGGGAGATTGCATGATCACCTTTCCAAAAGTATGTGGGTATTCAAGTGCTGTTAGTAGTGAAATCGTCGCCGCCAGAGAATCCCCGATTAATGCACGTCCTTGTCCCATTTGATAGGTCGGGAACTCTTGATCAAGAAATGGGACAAGTTCTTCCCCTAAGAAACGCTTATACAAATCATGCTGCTCACCATCTGGGTGATATTTCTTACGGCGGTCTGCAACGCTTTTATAAGGAACTCCAACAATTATGGTATTGCTTATTTCACTTGTTTCAATTAGCTTATCCGCAACTCTCGCAACCCTGCCTAGATTAAAGTAATCGCGCCCATCCTGAGCAATGAGTACATTATATTTATATAGAGGGGAGAAGGTAGCAGGCAAATAAACGATAAGCTCAAGTTCTTCATTTAAAATCTTACTATGTATAGTCATTTCCCTAACAGTACCTTTATTAATCGTCATCTTTTTAAACCTCCAAACATTCGATCAATTATGTTGCATCACTATTATAACGCTTGAAAAATAGGAAAGCGACAGGAAAAACTCCCTGTCGCTTTCGGTACAAATTAAAAATTAAGCTGCTGCTTCATCCATATGTTTCTTTTCAGATTCTGCAACATATACAGCACACGCAGCATCACCTGTGATATTGATGGCTGTACGTGTCATATCAAGTAAACGATCAATACCAATAATTAATCCGATACCTTCTGGTGGTAAACCAACTTGATTTAGAACCATTGCTAGCATGATTAAACCAACACCAGGAACACCAGCAGTACCTACACTAGCAAGTACAGCCGTTAAGATAACCATAATAATTTGAGTAAAAGTTAGGTCAAATCCGTATACCTGTGCAATGAAAATGGTGGCTACACCTTGCATAATAGCTGTACCATCCATATTGATAGTCGCACCTAATGGTTGAACAAAGCTACTAATTGGTTCAGGAACCTTAAGATTTTTCTGTGCAGTTTCCATTGATATAGGGAGTGTAGCATTACTACTTGACGTACTAAAAGCAACTGTCATCGCAGGCGCAAAACCTTTGAAAAACTCAATAGGGTTTCGTTTTGCTAATAATGCAATCGTGCCACCATAAGTAATGGCTGCGTGAATAAGTAGAGTGGCAAGTACAATTAGGAAGTATGCAAGCATTGCTTTTATTGCAGCATACCCTTGGCCACCAATAGCTGTTGCAATTAATCCGAATGTACCATAAGGAGCCGTCTTCATAACAAGATTAACAAGATACATTAATACTTCATTTGCTTGTTCGAATAAATTTACAATACCTTTCGTTTTTTCGCCTAACACGGTAAGAGCAAAACCTATAAAAATTGCAAATGCAATAATTTGAAGCATATTACCATCTGTCATTGACGTGAATGGATTTGTCGGGATAATTCCAATTAAGGTTTCCATGAATGGAGGAGCTTCAGTAGCCCCATCATAAGTAGCCCCTTGCGTATCAAAAGCTCCACCAGCACCAGGTTTGAAAATGGAAGCAAGAGCGATGGCAATTGTAATCGCTATAGTTGTAGTTGCTAAAAAATATGTTATCGTTTTGGCACCAATTCTTCCAAGCTTCTTTGGATCACCAAGGCCAGTAACTCCTAGAGTAATAGATACCAAGACTATTGGAACAACAAGCATTTTAATTAAATTCAAGAAAATTTGACCCAATGGAACGAATACCCACGTATTTGCATATTCAAAAACAGTAGGTGATGTTAAATTCAAAATAAGACCTACAATCGCACCAAGACCTAAACCTAATAAAATCTTCTTAGTTAATGACATAAAAAACCTCCTCTAAGTTGTATTGAAAGTGTTTTCTTTTTTTGGCAAAACAAATGGGAATGCGCATGTCGAAGAACAGCATTCTTTTCGTAAGACACAAAAAACCACGAGAGTGTGGCTCGTGGCTTATCGATAAAATTGCGCAACAATGCTCTCTCCAAATGCTTACGAGGTTAGCTGTCGGATTCGGATGAAGAGTATCTCCTACCTTTATAAAAAAGGATTCACCCCGTGTGCTCTTTTGCACGTTTATGGTTCCCCCGTTTCCCAAAAATGGGAATTCAGCGACTATTAAATTGTACTTTGCCTTGATATTATATTTATACAAATAAAATGAATATATGTCAATAATAACATATATTTATGGTTTTTACGATGTTAATATTTTCATAGGAAAATAGTGAACGACAAATAGCAAAAACCACAAAATTATGTATTCACGATAAAATGACTAGAATTTAATTGACAAACACTCAAAACGGATGTATATTATGAATTATTCATATAGTGATTCCGTAGCTCAGCTGGGAGAGCACTACCTTGACAGGGTAGGGGTCGGAGGTTCGAGCCCTCTCGGAATCATCATGAGATCACTTGAGTTTTCTCAAGTGATTTTTTTGCGTTTATTTTTAGACTTTGGATAATAATTATAATAATTTTATCCGTTTTTGGAGAAAGTATCCTTGTTAGGACTAGACTGGGAGGTTGGTCGTTCACATGGAGGATAAAAACAAGATTCGTCTAACAGCTGCGGAGATGTCGAGCTTATGGACACAATACATAAACGATACGTTAGCTGAATGTGTTAATTTGTATTTTTTAGATAAAGTTGAAGATGAGGAAGTACGTCCAATTATTGAATATACACTGGAAGCATCTAAAGAAAACCAAAAAATTGTACGTGAAATTTTTGAAAAAGAAGAATTTCCTATCCCATTAGGATTTACAGAACAGGATGTAGATTTTAAAGCGCCTAGACTATTTTCTGATACTTTCGTATTAATGTACCTAAGGCAAATGTCTATTCTCGGAATGGCAGGTAGTAGTGGAGCACTGGGCCTTGCGACACGGCCCGATGTAATTGCTTTTCATAAGCGGGTATTAAATTTAGGTGTTGAATTGCAGGACCAAACACGTGAATTAATGTTAAAACAAGGAATATATGTAAGACCTCCGTATATATCTATTCCCGACAAGGTTGATTTTGTAGAGAAACAGCATTTTTTAGCTGGTTTCATGGGGAAGAAAAGAGCACTAACCTCTATTGAAATTAGTCATTTATTTTTAAATATACAGACCAATGCGATTGGTAAGGTACTGATGACAGGATTTGCACAAACTGCAAAAGGTGATGATGTAAAAAAATTCTTAGTAAGAGGAAAGAAACTTTCGCAAAAATATATAGAACTTTTTAGCGACTTTTTAATCAAAGAGGATCTTCCTGCTCCAATGAGTTGGGATTCAGCTGTTACAGATAGTAATGCGAGTGTTTTCTCTGATAAACTTATTATGTTTCATGTGTCAGCTATGATTGCAGCGGGGATTGGGAATTTCGGAATGGCCATGGCGGCTAGTCCAAGGAGAGATATAGGATTTAGATATGCATCATTAATTCCAGAAATTTCGATGTACGCTGAGGATGGGGCAAATATTATGATTAAACATGGGTGGTTGGAGGAGCCTCCACAAACAGATAACAGAGAAAAAATTATTAAAAAACAATCTTGATAAAAAAAGACAAAGAGAACGTATCAGTCCCTTTGTCTTATTGTGTTTATTAATATGTTTAAATAAAGGATTAAGCCGACTTAACCGTAACATTCTTCTTTTCTTTACGTTTCTTAGCATATTCAGCAGTTGCAGTGAAAAGTACGTCCGATGATGAGTTAAGAGCAGTTTCACAAGAGTCTTGTAGGACACCGATGATGAAACCAACTGCAACGACTTGCATGGCAACATCGTTCGGAATTCCGAATAAGCTTGACGCTAAAGGAATAAGTAAAAGTGACCCACCGGCAACACCAGATGCACCTGCTGCTGAAATTGCTGATAAGACGCTAAGAATTAGAGCTGTTGCAAAATCAACTTGAATGCCGAGTGTATGAACAGCTGCAAGAGTAAGAACAGAAATCGTTACTGCCGCACCAGCCATATTTACAGTTCCGCCTAATGGGATTGAAATAGAATAAGTATCTTTATTTAATCCTAGTTTTTCACAAAGGTTCATATTAACCGGAATGTTTGCTGCTGAGCTTCGAGTAAAGAAGGCTGTTAGCCCACTTTCTCTTAGACATCTAAATACAAGTGGATATGGGTTTTGACGAATGTAGAAATAGACAATTAAAGGATTCACAATAAGTGCAATAAAGAACATACAGCCAAGTAAAAGGCCTAGGATTTTTCCATATTCCATTAATGCAGATAGTCCATTTGTTACAAATGCGTCGAACACTAGACCCATGATTCCGATAGGAGCTAGGCTGATTACCCATTTTACGACTGTTGCGATTGCATCAGATACGTTGGTAATTAATGTCTTAGTTGTGTCGTTTGCATTTTTTAATGCAATTCCAAGAACAACTGCCCAAGCTAGAATTCCGATGTAGTTTGCATTCATTAGGGCATTAATCGGATTGTCTACAATATTAAATAGTAATGTTTGAAGGACCTCTAAAATACCACTTGGAGGTGAAAGGTCTTCTGCACCAGAAACAAGTGACAGATTTACTGGAAAGATAAAACTTGCCAAAACGGCTACGAATCCAGCTAAGAATGTACTTATTGCGTATAAGCCGATAATCGATTTGATATTTGTTTGGGTTCCACTTCTGTGTTTAGAGATGGCGTCAATAACTAAGAATAAGACCAATACAGGTGCAACAGCTTTTAGTGCACCTACAAATAATGAACCAAAAATACTAACCCATTTTGCTCCTTCTGGTACGACTAATGCTAATAGGATACCAACGATAATACCACCAAATATACGTTTAACTAGGCTAATCTGATTCCATTTGTAAAAGATTTCTTTCATATTCTTTCCCCCTTTTTCATGGTTGTCCATCTTATTATCTTATGAAATTAATATTATATGAATAATATAATATTTGTTAGTTTAACACGAAAATTGTCAATTGTGTATAAAATTTAAGAGTTGGAAATGAAATTTTAAGGTGAAAAATTTGGTATTTAAAAAACATAGAACTCTTTGACATAAAGGAAAGTTATGAAAGTATAGGCATTATTGATCATAGAAATCAAGTTTCTCAAACCTATACATAAGTAAAAATGACTACCTTATAGTCACAAGAGTTTCGGTATACTAAAATAATAGTTTTGAGATAATTAGCTTTAAAAAAAATAAAAAACAACTAATCCGTGATAGAAATTAGTCGTTTTCTTCATTAACATATTTTTTGAATTAAATTTGGTGAGTTATTGCTAGGCGAGTTTACTAAAGACGAAACCTCATATGCCTCCATGTTGTCAGCAGTCAGTGGTTTGAGTAGATGTGAAACCCTCGATACATCCTTTAGAGATGGATTAAGCCATGCTTGTTCGTCCTCTTTATTTAATATAACTGGCATACGATCGTGAATATCCCTCATTAGTTCGTTTGGGGTTGTGGTAATGATTGAACAAGAATATAAGGTATGCCCATCCGGAGATTTCCAACGTTCCCAGATTCCCGCCATTGCGAATATATCATTCGATTTTAATTTAATTCGTATCGGTGTTTTTGTTTTGTTAGGCCCTTTTTTCCATTCATAAAAGCTATCCGCAATAATCAGACAGCGTCTATGTTTAAAGGCATGTCTGAAGCTTGGTTTTTCAGCCAATGATTCAGCGCGTGCATTGATCATTTTATATCCGACTTTCTCATCCTTTGCCCATGAAGGTACAAAGCCCCAACGTAAATAACCTAAGCGATTTTGTGTACCGTCATTTATAACTGAAAGGACCGAATGTGAAGGGGCAATGTTATAGCTTGGTTGATATAAATCTTGTTCAATTGCCGCTTTAATATCAAAACGGTTAAGTATATCTTCGTACTCTGCAAAAAGAGTAAATCGACCACACATTATGCATCACCTCATGTTTTAATATATTGGAGGATTTTTGGATATTGGTAACTTGATAAGAAAAGAGGTTCCTATCCCAACCGTACTTTCTACATCGATTGAACCTTTTAATTGCTCAATAATTTGAAAACAAATGGTCAGCCCTACGCCAGTTCCTTTATCTTTTGTTGAATAAAAAGGGGTACCTATTTTGGAAAGTTGTTCTTTTGTCATTCCAGGACCATTGTCAGTGATTTTAACAATAATGTCTTGGTCTGTTGCAAAAGCATTTATTTGCAATAAGCCGTCATTTCCAATTGCTTCTATTGCGTTTTTAATAATATTTATCAAGACCTGTTTGATTTCATCCTTATTCCCGTTAATGTATAGCGAGTCTTCAATGAAGGTTTCAACCTCAATGCTTTGAATATTTGTATAAGATGTCATGAGTTCAACCGTTTTTGATAGTTCTTCGCTGATGTTTACCAATTCAGTATTACTATTATTTGGCTTAGCAAGAGATAAATAATCATTTATGATCGATTGTGCACGATTTAATTCAGAAAGGGTAATAACGATATAATTTCGCTGTTTATCAGTAATGTTATCATCTCGAATAATTAACTGCAGAAATCCATTTACTGTAGTTAGCGGATTGCGTACCTCATGGGCAACTGATGCTGCTAGTTGGCTAACTACGTTCAATTTTTCAGAACGTCTTAATTCCCTTTGTAAGAGAATTTGTTGCTTTAAGTTCTCAATAAGTAGAACTACTAATAAGATGGTAATCCACGTAATAAACGAAAAAAGGATCATAATTAGAATTTGATCAACTTGGTTATATTTTACTAAGGTAATTGCTCTTGTTATAACAATGAAACTGTAAATACATGTAAGTGTGATTAGCTTTTTATTTAATAGAAGAGAATGGTACCTTTTTAAGAGAAAATAAAAAATGAATACAATAATTGCGTAATTCATAATAGACAGGAGAACGTTAGTATATCCAAGCAGTAATAAATAACCTAGCATAATTAATATAACAACAATTCCTTGGATAAATCCTATATAGAGGAATGCGATAAATATCGGGATTATCCGAAAATCATAAGCGAATCCATTCGCGTATGTTACTGGGAAAGTGACAGTTAAAAGAAGCATAATGATAATCATTCCAAGAAGTTTATTTCGGTGAAGCTTTGGAGAAGAATGATTATCTTGGATAGTCAATAAATAATATATAAGAATAGGAAAAATAACGATTAATACATGGTAAAGAACATGTCCAATATGCTCTAACAACTTTTGCTCCATCTCCCTCTTATTTCTAAAATTTTTGAATACTGCTTTTTGTTAGAAATTCGACATATTCACCGATAATCCTTCTATATTACTTGCATACTCGACAATATTTTGACAAAATGAGATATGCTATTCAACCCAATCATAATTCTTTTTTTCTTAATATGGGTATGATACAACTAAACATATCTATAATATTGGAGGCTTATTATGTTTAAAAAATTATTTGGAAGTAAAGATAAAAAAATTGAGGAAGTGTTAGTGGCTCCTGCAAATGGAAAAATCCTTGCACTAGAAGAGGTTCCAGATCCTGTCTTTTCTCAAAAAATGATGGGCGATGGCCTTGCGATCGATCCGTCAGAAGGGAAAGTCGTTTCTCCTGTGAAAGGTGAAATAATTCAGGTCTTCCCGACTAAACATGCTATTGGTATAAAAACTGAAATAGGTTTAGAACTTCTTATACATATAGGTCTTGATACAGTGAACATGAAGGGTGAAGGCTTCACTACACATGTAAAAGAAGGGGATAAAGTTGAGGTTGGAACCGATCTCGTAACCTTTGATTTAGATTTAATTAGAGAGAAGGCAGCGAGTACAATTACACCAATTATCATCACTAATTTTGATGCAGTTGAAACGTTTGAGATAATTGGAAGTGGCCAAGCAACAGCGGGTTCAACAGAGCTTGCAAAAGTGAAGAAAAAATAAGCTTACGGTCCTATAATCTGTACCCCTTGTAAAGGACATTTTAAAAAAAGCTAGGCTACTTTAAGAAGATGATCTCTGTATTGAACAGGGGTCATCTTTTTCATATTCCATTGATATCTGTAGTGATTGTAGTAG
>Ga0180215_1004929_pt1 | contig 11622 bp, 8 predicted proteins | sample eDN3rd37CBELigBY_FD_128871 | JGI IMG/M metagenome (GOLD analysis project Ga0180215, IMG submission 128871) | Enriched backyard soil microbial communities from Emeryville, California, USA - eDNA 3rd pass 37_C BE-Lig BY (version 2) (version 2) | ecosystem: Environmental > Terrestrial > Soil >...
CCGACGAATTTCGTCGGGTCCTTGAAGCCAGGATCGTTCCCGTCCACTTCGACCATGGTCAGCAAGGTGGCGAACGGCACCTCGAACGGCAAGAGATTGCCGAGCTCCTGTTCGATCATGTAGCCGATCATGCCGCCGGTTTCGGCCCCGAGCACATCCAGCGGATAGGCCTCGTCCGGCTTGTAGGCCGCGCCCTGAAGCGCCAGCAACCCGACCTGCGGACCGTTGCCGTGCGTGATGACCAGCCTGTGCCCGGCCTCGACGATGCAGGCCAGTGCGCGCGCGGCCTGGCGCACATTGGCCCGCTGGTTCTCGGCCGTCAGAGGCTCCCCGCGCCGGAGCAGCGCATTCCCGCCAAGTGCTGCCACGACAAGCATGTTCAGCCCCCCAGGGTGGCGACCAGAACCGCCTTGATCGTGTGCAGCCGGTTCTCGGCCTGATCGAAGACGATCGAGGCCGGCCCTTCAAAGACCTCCTCGGTCACTTCCATGCAGTCCAGACCGTACTCGTCCTTGATCTGCTGGCCAACCGTCGTCTCGGTATTGTGGAAGGCGGGCAGGCAATGCATGAAACGGGCGCGCGGGTTGCCGGTCTTGTTCATCACATCGGCATTGACCTGATAGGGTATCAGCAGCTTGATGCGGTCGGCCCACTTCTCCTTGGCCTCGCCCATCGAAAGCCAGACATCGGTATAGACGAAATCCACGCCCTTCACGCCCTCGTCGATGGAATCGGTCAGGGTGATCCGCGCGCCGGTGTCTTTTGCGACGGCCTTTGCATAGTCCTGGACTTCGGTCGTGGGCCACAGTGTCCGAGGGGCGCAAAGCCGCACATCCATGCCCATCTTGGCACCGCCGATCAGCAGGCTGTCACCCATATTGTTGCGGGCATCGCCGAGGAAGCAATAGGATACCTCGCGCAACGGCTTTTCGGCATGTTCCTGCATCGTCAGGAAATCGGCGAGGATCTGGGTCGGGTGGAATTCGTCCGTCAGCCCGTTATAGACCGGCACGCCGGACCAGTCGGCCAGGGTTTGCACCACCTCTTGCCCGAAGCCGCGGTACTCGATCGCGTCATAGACACGGCCCAGCACCCGGGCGGTATCCTTGACGGTCTCCTTGTGGCCCATGTGATTGCCCGAGGGGCCAAGATAGGTCACGGTCGCGCCCTGGTCATGCGCCGCCACCTCGAAGCCGACGCGGGTGCGGGTGCTGTCCTTCTCGAAGATCAGCGCGATCTCCTTGCCCCTGAGCGTCGGAACCTCGGTGCCCGCGTATTTCGCGGCCTTCAGATCGGCGGAGAGCTTGAGAAGATAGCCGATCTCCTGCGGGGTGAAGTCCCGCAGGGTCAGGAAATGACGGTTCTTCAGGTTGAAAGCCATTGTGCGCCTCCTCAAACTGCGTCGCGGATGGTGGGACAGGACATGCAGTGGCTGCCGCCGCGGCCCCGGCCCAGTTCGGCGCCGGGAATGGCGCGCACCTCGATGCCGGCGGCCTTCAACGCCGCATTGGTGTCATCGTTGCGGTCATAGCCGACGACCACGCCGGGACGCAGGCAGAGCACGTTGTTGCCGTCATTCCACTGCTCGCGCTTGCGTTCCTCTTCGGTGTTGCCGCCGGTCGGCACCAGTTCCAGCGACTTGTAGCCCAGAACCTCCGCCACGATCTCGAAAATTGGACGCGGATCGTGGCGGAATTCCACCGGCGCTCCGCCCTTGCCGGGGCCTATGTCGTAACAGACCAGTTCATCTGCCACTTCCTTGAAAGTCGTCACCACGTTGCCGCCGCAAAGGGTGAAGATCGTGTCAAGATGCATCGCGGCGCGCGACTTGGGGATGGCGAAAGCCAGAACCCGATGGGCGGCTCCTTTTTCGAACAGCGAAACCGCCAATTGCCCGATGCCCTGCGGCGAGGACCGTTCGCCCATGCCCACCAGCACGGCGCCATTGCCGACCGGCATCACATCGCCGCCTTCGACGGTCGACAGCCCATGATCGACAGCTGGGTCTCCGAAGTAGATTTCCGCCTTGCCGGCAAACTTCGGATGAAACTTGTAGATCGCGGTGTTCAGCAGCGTCTCGGGACGGCGCGCCGGCCAATGCATCGGGTTGACGGATACGCCGCCGTAGATCCAGGCCGAGTTGTCGCGGGTGAACAGCGCGTTGGGCAGCGGCGGCAGGATCAGGCCCTGATAGCCCAGATAAGCACCGAACAGGCCATGCGGCTTGAACGGCAGGTCGCTGGTGGCCAGCCCGCCCAACAGGTATTCGGCCAGCCTAACGCCGGGCAGTTCCTCCATCCAGGCGCGGAGATCCGACAGCATGCCGACGCCGACCTGATCGCGGTTGATGCGGTGATCCAGCACATATTTGCGACCTTCGGCCACATCCAGCGTTTCGGCCAGCAGGTCGTTCACGTCCAGCACTTCGATGCCTTCCTCGCGCATGACAGAGGAGAACACGTCGTGATCCTTTTGAGCCTGCTTGACCCAGAAGACGTCGTCGAACAGCAGTTCCTGGCAATTGTCCGGGGTCAGACGGCGATGGGCAAGGCCGGGGCGGCACACAATCACCTGATGCAACTTGCCGGTTTCGGAGTGAACACCGAGAGTACGATCAGACATGGCATTTCCTTTCTCTTACAGAAGCGCACCAAGGGTAAGTACCACCGAGATGAACGCCAACAGGATCAGCATCAGCGGCCAGATGAAGACGATCCAGCGGTCGTATGACACACGGCCGATGGCGAGACCGCCGATCACCACCGCGAAGGTGGGGTTGATGAGGTTTACCAAGCCGTTTGCCGACTGATAGGCTGTCACCACTAGATCACGGCCGACACCTGCAAAGTCGGCAAGCGGCGCAAGAATCGGCATCGACAGCACGGCGAGCCCCGACGAGGACGGCACGAAAAAACTCATCCCGATCTCGATCCAGAGCATCAGGTTGATGAAGGCCAGTTCGCCCAGCCCTCCCAGCGTTTGCTCGGCGCCATGCAGAATAGTGTCGGCAATCCGCCCATGGTCCATGATGACGACGATGCCGCGGGCGAGACCTATCACAAGCGCCACGCCGAGAAGGTCACGCGCACCGTCCACGAAATTGCCGGTAAGTTTTTTTTCGCCCATCCGCGCCACCAGCCCGATAACGATGGCCGATCCGAGAAACAATGCTCCCATTTGCGCCATCCACCAGCCCTGGCCGGCAACGCCCCAGATCATCACCGCAAAGGTCATGGCGAAGATGACAAGGACGAGCTTCTGCGTGCCGGTCAAGGCAGTATCTGCATCCTTGCCGGCCTTGCCCTGCAAGAACACTTTGCGATGCGATTCGGCCTGCCCGGCCACGACCGAGCGTGAGGGATCGGCCTTGATTCGATGCGCATAGCGCATGACATAGGCCGCGCAGATCACCAGTCCACCCAGCAGGATCACCAGGCGGAGGGTCATTCCTTCGGTGAATGCGACACCGGCCGCATTGGAGGCGATGACCGTGGCAAAAGGGTTGATGGTCGAGCCCAGCACGCCGATCCCTGCGCCGATCAGGATGATGGCCACACCCGTCACCGCGTCATAGCCCGCCGCAATCACTACCGGGATGAGGATTGCATAAAAGGCCAGCGTTTCCTCGGCCATGCCGTAGGTCGTCCCGCCCAGCGCGAAGAGGGACATCATGATCGGGATCATCCAGATCTCGCGTCCCTTCATTGCCGACATCGCCGTCCTGATCCCTGTGTCTATCGCTCCGGTGGCGTTCACGACGCCCAGAAACCCGCCAAGGAACAGCACGAAAAGCGCGACGTCGATGGCGTTCGCCGCGTTGCTGTCGGGATCGTAAAAGCCCGCAACAGGCGCAAGCATCACGTGGACGAAGCCCTGTGGGTTCCGCTCGACCTCGCGGTAGGTTCCGACCACGGCTACCTCGCGGCCGACTTCCTCGTTCATCACGCGGTCATATTGGCCAGCGGGAATGATCCAGGTCAGAGCGGCGACAAATACGATGAGAAGAAAAAGGATCGTGTATGCAGTCGGAAAACGGGACGAAAGCTCTTGTGCCGGATCGTCGCGTTGCATCGTTTCTTCGGTCATTGAAAACTCCTTCCGGCGCGTCTCCCTGCGCATTTTGCCTGTGATGCTATCGCATAGCGACGATTTCGCCTATCTATTGTCAAGGCCGCACTCAATGCGGTCATTGACGTGCATCAAGTCGGGTCGGATTTCCTTGTGGTAGTTTTACTGTAACTAATCCCGCCACCGTCGCATCAGACGGAAACTTGCCATCGCCATCCAGAGGCAAAGACTCCGCTACCTTGCCAAAGACAATCGTCGAGGCGTGCTTGCGCTAGATAGTTTGCCCCGGTACCCTCAAACGCGACGTGAGGCCATAAATTGCCGTACTTGAGGACCAGTTCGTGAAGAAAAGATCGAAGTATCTCATCCCGGTCATTCTGGCGGTCGCGGTCGTCGCGGCTTATTTTGCTTGGGGCAAACTGAAGGCACCGGCCTTGCCCGACGGCATCGTCAGTGCGAACGGGCGGATCGAGGCAACCGAGATCGACATCGCGGCCCTGACTGGGGGACGCATCGCCGACATCACGGCTGCCGAAGGAGACTTCGTCAAGGCTGGCGCTGTTCTGGTGCAAATGGATATCGTCCAGCTCAACGCCCAGAAACGGCAGGCCGAGGCACAGCTGCGCCGGGCTGAAATCGCGGTCGAGACCGAGAAGGTCCTGGTCGCAAAGGCAGAAGCGGAAAAGCGTGCTTCAGTAGCCAGAGTCGATCAGGCGGAAGCGGTGGCGGATGCGGCGGCGCGGAAGCTGGCGCGCTCGGAACGGCTTCTTCTGTCGAACACGACTTCCCAGCAGGTGGTTGACGACGACCGGGCGCAGGATCGCCAGGCAAAGGCGGGTGTCGCCTCGGCCGAGGCCTCGGATGCCGCCGCCCAGGCCGGCATCAATTCCGCACAGGCGCAGGTGGTGGACGCCCAGGCTGCGGTCGAGGCCGCACAGGCGTCGATCGATTCGATCACGGCCTCGATCAACGACGCGACGCTGGTTTCGCCCCGCGACGGCCGCATCCAGTACCGCGTCGCAGAAGAAGGTGAGATCGTCGCCTCGGGTGGCCGTATCCTCAGCCTTGTCGATCTGGGCGACGTCTACATGACGATCTTCCTGCCCACCTCGCAGGCCGGGCGGGTGCAGGTCGGATCCGAAGTGCGGCTGGTCATGGATGCCGCCCCCGACTATGTGATCCCTGCGACGGTCAGCTATGTGGCAGACGTGGCGCAGTTTACCCCCAAGACGGTCGAAACCGCCGACGAACGCGAAAAGCTGATGTTCCGCATCCGTGCGCGGATCGACCCGGAACTGCTTGTCCGCTATATCGAATACGTCAAGACCGGCCTGCCGGGCATGGCCTATCTGCGGCTTGATCCATCGGTCGACTGGCCGGCCACACTTGCCAATATCGTGAAATGATCGGGGCCGAACATCCGCCCGTAGCGACAGTTGCCGGCCTGACGCTGCGTTACGGCAAGGTCACGGCGCTGGACAATGTGACGCTGGACGTTCCCGCCGGCATGATGGTCGGAATGATCGGCCCCGACGGGGTGGGCAAGTCCAGCCTGTTGTCGCTACTGGCCGGAGCGCGCGTGATCCAGGAGGGGCGCGTCGCGGTTCTGGGTGGCGACATGCGCGATGCCGGGCACCGGGGGCGGGTCTGCCCGCGCATCGCCTATATGCCACAGGGCCTGGGCAAGAACCTCTATCCCACGCTATCGGTCGAAGAGAATCTCGATTTCTTCGGCAGCCTTTTCGGCCACGACAATGTCGAGCGTGCGCGGCGCATCACCGACCTGTTGGCCGCCACCGGCATGTCGCCGTTTCGCAACCGTCCGGCGGCAAAGCTCTCGGGCGGCATGAAACAGAAGCTCGGCCTGTGCTGCGCGCTCATCCATGACCCGGATTTCCTGATCCTCGATGAGCCGACCACCGGTGTCGATCCTCTCTCACGCCGTCAGTTCTGGGATCTGATCGACCGGATCCGCAAGGACCGCCCCGGTATGAGCGTGATCACCGCCACCGCCTATATGGAGGAGGCCGCGCGTTTCGACTGGCTGGTGGCGATGAATGCGGGCGAGGTGCTGGCGATCGGGACCACCGCCGAACTGCTCGGCCGGACCGGCGCGGCGGATCTGGATGCCGCCTTCATCGCGCTTTTGCCTGAAGACGACCGGGGTGACGATGTCGCCGTTGTCATTCCGCCGCGCGAAGGCGGCGACAGCGAGATCGCCATCGAGGCCGAGGGGCTGACCCAGCGGTTCGGCGATTTCACTGCCGTCGACAATGTCAGCTTCCGCATTTCCAAGGGCGAGATTTTTGGCTTCCTCGGCTCGAATGGCTGCGGCAAGACCACGACGATGAAGATGCTGACCGGGCTGCTGGAGCCGACCGAGGGGACGGCAAAGCTGTTCGGGCATGAGGTCGATGCACGCGATATGGCGGTGCGCCGCCGTGTCGGATTCATGTCTCAAGCGTTCTCTCTCTACTCCGAGCTTACGGTGTTTCAGAACCTGGAGCTGCACGCGAAGCTTTTCGCGATGGATCCGGAAATGATTCCCGCACGCGTTCAGGAGATGATCACCCGCTTCGATCTTGAGGATGTGACCGACACACTCCCCGAGGCGCTGCCTCTGGGCATCCGTCAACGGCTGTCGCTGGCGGTGGCGATGATCCACGGCCCCGAGATACTGATCCTCGACGAGCCGACTTCCGGGGTCGATCCTGTGGCGAGGAACGGCTTCTGGCGCATCCTTGCGGAACTGTCGCGCAAGGATGGCGTCACCATCTTTGTCTCGACCCATTTCATGAACGAGGCCGAATGGTGCGACCGCATCAGCCTGATGCATGCGGGCAAGGTGCTGGTCAGCGACACGGCGGAGGCGATCACGAAATCCAAAGGCTGTGCGACCCTTGAGGATGCCTTTGTCGCTTATCTGCAAGAGGCGATCGACGACACTGCGCCTGAACCCGCGCCAGAGCCCGCTACTGTGCCGGCTTCGTCCGGAACAGCGCCGGCCCGTCACAACGAAACCGGCGGCTACAGTCTTCGCCGCCTGATCAGCTATTCGAGGCTTGAAAGCCTGCAGTTGCAGCGCGATCCGATCCGGCTGGCCATGGCCCTGATCGGCTCGGTGCTTCTGATGATCGTCATCGGTTTCGGCATCAACATGGATGTCGAGGATCTCACCTTCGCGGTCCTCGACCATGACCAGACCACCGCAAGCCGCGACTATGTCCAGGACATCGCCGGATCGCGCTACTTCATCGAAAAGGCGCCGCTCACAAGCTATGAGGATATCGACGCACGGATGCGTGCGGGAGACATCAGCCTTGCCATCGAGATCCCTCCCGGTTTCGCCGCCGATGTCGCACGTGGCCGCAGCGTCGAGATCGGCGCCTGGTTTGACGGGGCTAACCCGTCCCTTGCCAATACGGTCCAAGGCTATATCCAGGGGATGCATGGCGACTGGATCACGCGCAAAATGCGCGAAGCTTACGGCGACAGAGCCTCAACCGCGGATTTCCAGCTTGTCATCCGCTATCGTTATAACCCGGATGTAAAAAGCATCGTCGCCATTGCGCCGGCGGTCATTCCGATGCTGCTGTTGATGATTCCCGCGATCCTGACCACCCTTTCGGTGGCGCGGGAGAAAGAGTTGGGCTCGATCATCAATTTCTACGTCACGCCGGTCACGCGGCTGGAATTCCTGCTGGGAAAGCAACTGCCCTATATTGGCCTTGCCATGGTCAACTTCTTCCTGATGATGGCATTGGCCGTGTTCTTCTTTGGCGTGCCGTTCACCGGCAGTTTCGCAGGCTTGACGGTAGCCGCGCTGATCTACGTGACGGCATCGACGGCGCTTGGCTTTCTGGTGTCGGTCTTCATCTCAAGCCAGGTGGCGGCGCTGTTCGCCACCGCGCTGCTGACAATGATTCCGGCTGTGTCCTATTCAGGGTTGATTGATCCGGTTTCGTCCCTGCAAGGCTTCGGACGCTTGATCGGCGAGATCTACCCAACGACCTGGTTCGTCACCGCGGCGCGGGGCGCCTTTTCCAAGGCCTTCGGCTTCGCTGAAATGCTCGGGCCGATGCTGGCGATGGGGCTTGCTGTTCCGGTGATCCTTGCCCTGGCCGCGACTTTCCTGAAAAAGCAGGCGGGATAGGGTCATGGATCTGAAGAACGTCTGGAACCTCGGAACCAAGGAACTGCGTGGCCTTGCTCGGGACTGGATCATGCTGATCCTGATTGCCTATTCCTTCAGTCTTTCGGTTTGGACCTCGGCCAACTCCCGCCCCGACGCGCTGAGCAAGGCGGCGATCTCGATCGTTGACGAGGATCAGTCGCAGCTGTCCTCGCGGATCACTTCTGCCTTCTATCCACCGTATTTCGTTCCTCCGAATCTGATCACGGCTGCCGAAGTCGACAGGCGGATGGATGCCGGCCTTGATACTTTCGCACTGGATATACCCCCGGACTTTGAACGCGACGTGCTGGCGGGCAAGTCACCGGAAATCCAGCTCAGCGTCGACGCCACCCGGATGAGCCAGGCCTTTACCGGGGGCGGTTATGTCAGCCAGATCGTTTCCAGCGAAGTTTCGGAATATGTAGCCGGTCATCGGACGCAGACCGCCCTGCCGGTCGGGTTGGCCTTGCGCGCCCGCTACAACCCCGCGCTCGATCCCAGCTGGTTCGGGGCGATTTCCAGCGTGATCCAGTCGATCACCATGCTCTCACTGATCCTGACCGGCGCGGCGCTGATCCGGGAAAAGGAACACGGCACGGTCGAGCATCTGCTGGTCATGCCGGTGACAGCGACCGAGATCATGCTGTCCAAGATCTGGTCGATGGGTTTTGTCGTTCTGCTCGGTTCGGCCTTCTCCCTGATGGTCGTGGTTCAGACGCTGATGGCGGTGCCGGTGCAGGGTTCTGTACCGCTGTTCCTGGGCGGAGCGGTGCTGATGATGTTCGCGATGACTTCGCTGGGGATATTCATGGCGACAGTGGCCGGGACCATGCCTCAGTTCGCGCTGCTGATGATGCTGGTGCTGCTGCCGTTACAGGTGCTGTCGGGCGCCATGACGCCGCGCGAATCCATGCCTGAAATCATCCAGTTCATCATGCTGGCCGCGCCCAACACGCATTTCATAATCCTGTCGCAGGCCATTCTGTTCCGTGGCGCCGGGTTCGATGTCGTCTGGCCGCAGTTCCTCGCGCTGGCGGTGATCGGAGGGGCGCTGTTCTGGCTGGCGCTGCAGAGGTTCCGCGCCTTCCTGAAGTAGTAGCCTCACTCGGCATGCCCCGATCTTGCAAGACAGGCCAAGGATTGACGGGGCGTTGATAATGTAACCACCCCCCGACGGCATTGATGTGCCAGAGTAGGATCGTGTGTCAATGAAGCTGGGCGATATTGACCGGGCCGTTCTCCGGGAGCCTCAGTAGGAGGGCCAGAGTCAAAATATCGAGCGGGCCGAACGGGTCTCCGCGCCGCCCGCCATCGGTCACGCCCCATCCAGCTGTGGCTGTGGCTTGTTGTGTGCGCCTGCTGAGTGTTCCGCCTCGAACGCGCTCTTTCCCTTTTCGGCCCAGAGCGCGATTGCTTTGTCGCGCTCATCGCTTCGGAGCTTGTCGGCCATCCAGATGAGCGCGCCAAGAATGGTCGCGCGGTCGTCGCCGGTCAGGTCCACGATGCCCGCTTTGAAAATGAGACCGCCCAGTTCGATGAGATGCCGGGTGCGCTTGCGGCGTTCGACCTGCCATGTTCGCATGTCATTGCGCGCCCGTGCCGCCTGATGCCGGTTGCGCGCTGCCCGGTTGCGATTGAGCGCCGTCAGTGTTGCGGTCAGACGCTGACGCAGATCGCCGCGACCGCCCTTGAAAGAATGCCGCGCCGCGCTTCGCCCATGCCTCCCTCTTTCCGGCATCGGTCGTTTCGGCCAGCACGACCAGCGCCCCAGCCAGTTCGTCGGCGGTGAGGCCGTCCGCCCCGGCGGCGATGACCAGTTCGCCAAGCTGCTGAACCTTGCGCTGTTTCAGTTCACGCGCCTTGTCTTCCAGGGCCTTCAATTCCGCATCAAAGTCCCGCGGCTTGCGCATTGCGTCCTCCATAAGCTGTTGATGCAGCGATAATAGTTGAGCGCGTTGCGGATTGCTTCTATGTTGCCGGGACGGTGTGGCACGGCCCGGTCCATCCCGAGATTTTTTCGAGGGAGGGCGCGCTTATACGTCGTTCCGACGTGCGCTTGGCCGTGCCAATGCTTGATCGCGATGGCGATCTATCATCTTCACGTCAAGGTCATTGGCCGCAAGGCCGGGTCGAGCGCGGTGGCGTCCGCCGCCTACCGCTCGGCCTCGCGGATGCGCGACGAGCGTATCGACCGCGTGCAGGACTTTTCCAACAAGCGCGGCGTCGTCCATTCCGAGATCATGTTGCCGGAAGGAGCACCGGAGCATCTTGGCGACCGCGAACGGCTCTGGAACGATGTCGAGGCGTTCGAGGTACGCAAGGACGCCCAGCTCGCCCGCGAGGTGGAGTTCGCCATTCCGCGCGAGATGACACAGGCGCAAGGCATCGAACTTGCCCGCGATTTCGCCCAAGCCGAATTTGTCGATCAGGGCATGATCGCCGATGTGAACGTGCATTGGGACATGGCCGAGGACGGAAGCCCCAAACCTCATGCCCATGTCATGCTGACCATGCGCAGCGTGGACGAGAACGGTTTCGGCCCAAAAGTGCGGGACTGGAACCGCACGGAGATGGTGGAGCGCTGGCGCGAACGCTGGGCCGAACATGTCAACGAGCGCCTTGCCGAACTCGACATTGACGCCCGCATTGACCATCGCAGCCTTGAGGCCCAGGGCATCGGGCTTGAGCCGCAAAGCCAGATCGGGGCACCCGCGCAACGCATCGAGGGCGAAGGCATTGAGGCCGCCGACCGCGCCGACATGCACCGTGAGATCGCCCGCAACAACGGCGCGCGGATCATCGCCGATCCATCGGTAGCGCTGGACGCGATCACACAGCAGCAATCGACCTTCACGCGGCGCGACATGGCGAAGTTCGCGCACCGGCACAGCGACGGGATCGAGCAGTTCAACGAGGTCATGGGCGCAATGCGCGGCTCGCCCGATCTGGTCGAACTCGGGCAGGACGGGCGCGGCGAGGATCGCTTCACCACCCGCAACATGATCGAGGCGGAACAGCGCCTTCACCGTGCTGCCGAGATGATGGCCGTGAAGGAACGTCACGAGGTGAACGATACGCATCGCGACATGGCATTGGCGCGCGCTGAACAACGCGGCCTTGTTCTTTCCGGCGAGCAGGCCGACGCGCTGGCGCATGTCACGGACGGGCGCGATCTTGGCATCGTCGTCGGCTATGCCGGGACGGGAAAGAGCGCCATGCTCGGCGTCGCCCGCGAGGCATGGGAGGCGGCAGGCTTTGAGGTTTGCGGTGTTGCCCTGTCAGGCATCGCGGCTGAAAACCTTGAAGGCGGATCGGGCATTGCGTCCCGCACCATCGCCAGCATGGAACATGGCTGGGAACAGGGCCACGACATGCTGACG
>Ga0180215_1004933_pt1 | contig 11619 bp, 12 predicted proteins | sample eDN3rd37CBELigBY_FD_128871 | JGI IMG/M metagenome (GOLD analysis project Ga0180215, IMG submission 128871) | Enriched backyard soil microbial communities from Emeryville, California, USA - eDNA 3rd pass 37_C BE-Lig BY (version 2) (version 2) | ecosystem: Environmental > Terrestrial > Soil >...
GAGCTCTTCTGCGCTCTCCTTCCACTCGATCCGCCGAACCACTCCTGCCATCGCTCACCTCCTGCGCTTTTCGTTTCCACCCCCCTCCGCAGGATTTGAGCCTTCTCTTCAGCTACTTGGTATAACAATGGCGCTGCAGGCGACATGCGGCCGGCGATACTTTCACGCCCGGTGACTGGAGCGTCAGTCGTCGCGTCTGGGTGGCGCAGTTCGGCCGCACGCGCCTGAGCTTGGGGGTCGTTAGGCGGCGCCGGGTCGGCATCCAACTGCGCGCCTGGACTCGTCTGGATGGCCTCGCGCATGCCGCGGCTCGCGGGCGCTCGATGCAGTCGGTTTTGTGGTTCGCCTCCTGCTCGTGGCAGTGGCGCGGTGGGTGTCCTATCGGTCCCTCGTCTTCCTCGGCGGCGTCTTCGCTGGTGGGGATCGGCAATTGCGCGGGCATTCCCAGGCGCTGTCTTGTCTCTCAGATCCGGCGCCGCGCGGGCGGTGGCGTGATGCCGAAGCATCGGCGTATCCGGGGCATCGGCATGCCTAACCATTGCGCTGCAGGCGACATGCGGCTGGCGATACTTTCTCGCCTGGTGACCTGACCGCCAGTCGCCGCGTCTGGTAGGCGCAGTTCGGCCGCACGCGCCTGAGCTTGGGGGTCGTTAGGCAGCGCAACAACATAGTTCCCATATGGCTTCTGCATTCTCTCACGCCGCGGCTGCTCTCGCCCTGGGCTCCGCCTTGTGGCGTCCTGCTTTGCCGGCCCGCTTCTGGGTTCTCGGCGCGGCGTGCGCTATGGTGCCGGACCTCGACGTGATCGCCTTCCGCTTCGGCATCCCCTACGAGCATGTCCTTGGGCATCGCGGACTCTCGCACTCCCTGTTCTTCTCCGCCCTCCTGGCTGCCGCCATCACGCCGCTGTTGTTCTCCCGGGAGCGGCAGCATTGGGGTAGGCTCTGGCTCTTCTTCTTTCTCGCGACGGTGTCCCATGCCGTGCTGGACGCGCTAACGACGGGCGGACTGGGTGTGGCCTTCTTCGCGCCCGTGGAGAACAGTCGCTACTTTTTCCCTTGGCGCCCCATCGAAGTCTCACCGCTGAGCGTCAGCCGCTTCTTCAGTGCTCGTGGGCTGGCGGTACTCCGGAGCGAGTTCCTCTGGGTCTGGGGGCCGTCTCTCCTTTTCGTGGCCGCTGTCGTGTTGTGGCGTAGGGGGCGGGGACATCCTCCGCGCCGGCTCGCAGCCTAACAATAGCGCTGCAGGCGACATGCGGCCGGCGATGGTTTCGTGCCTGGTGACCTGAACGCCAGCCGCCGCGTCTGGAGGGTACAGTTTGGCCGCACGCGCCTGAGCTTGGAGTCGTTAGGCGGCGCCGGGTTCAGCATCCAACTGCGCGCCTGGACTTGTCTGGATGGCTTCCCGCAAGCGGCAGTTCGTGGGCGCTCCGTGCGGTCGGGTCTGTGGTTCGCCTCCCGCGCGTGGCGGCGAGGTGGGCGTCCTCTCGGTCCCTCGTCCGTCTCAACGGTTACTTCGCTGATGAGGGCCGGCACTTGTGCAGGCATTCCCAGGCGCGGGCTCGCCCCTCAGCTCCGGCGCCGCGCGGCCGGTGGCGTGATGCCGGAACCTCGGGGTAGCCGCGGCATCGGCATGCCTAACCATTGCGCTGCAGGCGACATGCGGCTGGCGATACTTTCTCGCCAGGTGACTGGACCGCCAGTCTCCGCGTCTGGGTGGTGCAGTTCAGCCGCACGCGCCTGAGCTTTGGGGTCGTTAGGCGGGCTGCCCATCAGGCTTCTTGCCGTGCCTCCACTTGCGCTCACTTTGCCCCCGGCGCAGATACAAGGCTCTCCTCACATTCGCATGCGGTCGGACTCGATGGATTCCGCGAAAGATTTGCATTCGCTCAGGCGGGAGATCTCCGGTCTGTCCAACCCGGAAACCGCAATCTTCCTCCAGCGATTCTTCAAGACCGGTCCGGGCCAGTACGGCGAAGGCGACCGGTTTCTCGGCATCCGGGTTCCCCAACTTCGATCTCTGGTTCCCCATTCCCGAGACCTCCCGCTCGACGCGGTGCTCGAACTCCTTCACTCCCCCTGGCATGAGGAGCGACTGCTCGCGCTCCTGCTTCTGGTGGATCGCTACCGCCGCGGAGGTGCGGAGGTGCGCGACGAGATCCATTGTGCGTACCTGGCGAACACACGCCACGTCAACAACTGGGACCTCGTGGATACCTCAGCCGAACACCTCGTCGGCGCCCACCTGAATCCGGACCGCCTCGGTCTCCTTGAGGATCTCGCCCGATCCGAGTCGGTGTGGGAGCGCCGCATCGCCATGATAGCGACCTTTCACTGGATCAAGCGTGGAGAGTTTCGACCCACCCTGCTGATCGCCACCTCGCTGGTGCGGGACGCGCATGACCTGATCCACAAAGCGGTGGGGTGGATGCTCCGAGAGATCGGCAAACGGGACCGAGCCACGGAGGATGCGTTTCTCCGGATCCACTATCGAAGCATGCCGCGAACCATGTTGAGGTACGCTCTGGAGCATTATCCGGATGAGGCGCGGCAGGCGTACCTTCGAGGAGAGGTGTGAGGGCAGCGCGAGATCAGCCGGGTCGTCCCGCCTCGGTACACTGCAGTGCGTATCTGGCAGAAGCCCGCCTAACAATAGCGCTGCAGGCGACATGCGGCCGGCGATGTTTTCTCGCCTGGTGACTGGACCGCCAGTCGTCGCGTCTGGAAGGTGCAGTTCGGCCGCACGCGCCTGAGCTTTGGGGTCGTTAGGCAGCTTACCCTCTTGTCCAGTCCGGAAGATCCCCATGAACCTGCTCGCCCCGATCTTCGCTACCGCCTGCTTCTTCGGACTGTCCGCGTGCGCCGGGGCAGCATCCGCCCCGCCACAGTCGCCTCCTGTGCCCGCGCGAGCCGACCGTGTACAGTTGGTCGAGCAGGGCCTCATCCCGCAGGATGCACCCGACGGAACTGTCCCCACGGCCACGTCGCTACACGACCGGATGCGCCACTATCGCGTGCCCGGTCTCAGTGTGGCAGTAATCGAAGGTGGGCGCATCGACTGGGCGAAGGGATACGGTGTGCTGCGAGCCAGCGATTCTGTCCCGGTGGACACCCTGACCCTGTTCCAAGCAGCATCCATTAGCAAGGTGGTCACGACGGTCGCAGCCCTCCGCTTGGTCGAGAACGGAAGGTTCCTCTTGGACGGCGATGTGAACGCCCACCTTTCGACATGGCGGGTGCCGGAGAACGGGTTCACCCAGGAGCAGAAGGTCACACTTCGGCGGATCCTCACCCACACGAGCGGCCTCACGGTGAGTGGGTTTGCAGGCTATGAACGTGGCCAACCGGTGCCGACGCTGCTCCAAGTGCTCACTGGCACGCCACCCGCCAACTCGGAAACTGTTCAGGTCGATACCACGCCGGGTGACACCCAGCGATATTCTGGCGGTGGCTTCACCGTGCTGCAGTTGCTGATCCAGGAGGCGACAGGACGCCCCTTTGAGGCAGCTCTCGATGAACTCGTCCTTCGGCCCGCTGGCATGACCCACAGCTCATTCGAGCAGCCGCTCCCTGTCTCCACGGCAGCAGGGGCAGCATGGGGCCACTACAACGACGGCTCGGCAGTGGATGGAGGATCGCGTGTCCATCCGGAGCAGGCGGCAGCAGGACTCTGGAGCACACCCTCCGACCTCGCGAGGCTGCTGATGGCGATCCAGCGCGCCGCCGCTGGCCAGGGGCAGGGCTTGCTCTCGCCGGAAATGACACGGGAGATGTTGACTCCGCAGGTTGGCCCGTCTGGTCTCGGATTCGTGGTCATGGGCGATGGTGAACGACGTATCTTTCGGCACTCGGGTTCGAATGTCGGTTTCCGTGCCCGAATGATCGGATATGTGCAGGGAGGACGGGGCGCCGTCGTGATGACGAACGGAGATGCGGGCGCTGCCCTCGTTGAGGAGATCTTGGGAAGCATCGCTCGCGTATACGAATGGCCTGTGGGCAACTGACTGCCGCCTAACGATGGCGCTGCAGGCGACATGCGGCTGGCGATACTTTCTTGTTCGGTGACTTGGCCGCCAGTCGCCGCGTCTGGAGGGTGCAGTTTGGCCGCACGCGCCTGAGCTTTGGGGTCGTTAGGCGCGCTCACCCTCAGTATTCACGTCGGGAGCCGGTGGCCGGGTTGCGGGGTATTCGTCAAGTAGGCACCTCCACAGCAGCTTTTAGCTTGTTGGATGCGTATGAACATTCCAAGCCTTCCCGACACTTTCGCGAAGATGATGGTAGCCGTGGGAATCGCCCTCGTTGCCGGATTCAGCTATGCCGTCGTATCGCAGGTCACCTCGTTCGCAACGGCAGTCGAGCAGTTTTCAGAGCAGGTCGATTTGTCCGAGCTCGACACGGACGCATGGCTAGAGGATCGTCGGAGGATGGTCGAAAGCACCGAAGATGCAGCCGCAACCAAGGAATTCCTTGATCGCGAGCGAAAGATCCAACAGCAGAGTATCAGCAATAGGCACACCGCAAGTCGGCTGCACCGCCGGGCTGGGGACGTCCAGACCCTCCTCTTCTTCTCCGCGCTTGGATCCGTAGTCGGCTGGATGCTGATCGTTGATGGGGGACGTCACTGGCGGAGAAGCGACGAGCGACTTGAGACACTGCAGCAGCTACAACTCGCCTCGGCTATAGCAGAGCAGCAGGGTGGCAGGACGGGAAAGCGGCAGCGGAAAGGTCGTGCCTGAATGCAGGGCAGGAGAGCTTTGAGGCCCGATGCGCCTAACGATAGCGCTGCAGGCGACATGCGGCCGGCGATACTTTCTCGCCCGGTGACTGGAGCGTCAGTCGCCGCGTCTGGCAGGTGCAGTTTGGCCGCACGCGCCTGAGCTTTGGGGTCGTTAGGCAGCTCGGTTCTACTCACGCTGACTCATCCCAATGCGCTGGACTCCCAATCCTGGGCTGTTCCTAGGCTTGGTGGCCGGAATCTTGGCCATCACAAGCATCTCTGTTCCCTGGCCTGGCCGGTTTTCCGACCCAGGCGGCGGAGAAGAACCATCCAGCACTACTCCTGTCCGTTGTTTTCGACTCTCGTACGAAGGCACGAGCTACTCTTGGCTGCCCAGGAACCTACGCCTGCTGCCGCAAGTCTACTTCTCCGGAGCACCGGATGGGGTGTGGTTCCGTACCGAAAGCGATGGTAGAGTTTGGGGTTGGCGGCCGGCGGGGCGTGATTCGATTGACCTGATGGCGCACCATGGCCCAGCCCTACGAATTCCCACGAAGGGGGATACGCTTATTGGACGCGGTGGGTGGCCCGAGCATGGGAGCCTACTCGAAGTCCTCTTCTCGAAGGAGTGGCGGGTTCACGCAGTCGCAGTCCCCTGCACGGTAGGCGAGTGATGACGCAGCCTAACGATAGCGCTGCAGGCGACATGCGGCCGGCGATGCTTTCTCGCCCGGTGACTGGATCGCCAGTCGCCGCGTCTGGAGGGTGCAGTTCGGCCGCACGCGCCTGAGCTTTGGGGTCGTTAGGCGGCGCGGTTCCTTTGGCTCATCGGTTCTCGAATCCTCATGCGTGTGCTCCTCCGTCTCCTCACCGGCCTGCTGGTTCTCGCGATCTGTCTCGTCGGGCTGTGGAAGCTGAGCGGTTCGCGCTCCTTCCAACTCTTCGGGGGTCTCGTCACGCGTGTGGAAACGACCGCCCCCGTGGTGGCTCTGACCTTCGATGACGGACCCACGCCCCAGGGGACCGATAGTATTCTGAGCATCCTGAGCCAGTCGGGGGTGCGCGCCACCTTCTTCCTCACGGGTACAGAACTGGAGCGCCACCCGGAAGCGGGGCGCCAGATCCTGAAGGCCGGACATGAGGTGGGAAACCATTCCTACTCCCATCGGCGGATGGTGCTGCGCTCTCCGGCCTTCATCCGTCAGGAGGTGGAGCGTACGGACAGCCTGATCCGCGACCTCGGCTACACGGGTCCGATCGCCTTCCGTCCCCCCTACGGGAAGCGGCTCTTCCTACTGCCGCGCTACCTCCACCAGCAGCAACGGCCGACGTTGTTGTGGGACATCGAACCGGAGTCAGATCCGGAGATCGCAGGGAGTGCCGAGCGGATTGCAGAGGATGTGCTCAAGCGCGTACGTCCGGGATCGATCATCCTGCTGCATGTGATGTATCCGAGCCGAGCGGAGTCGCGTCGGGCAGTTCCGATGATCATTGAGGGGCTACAGGCGCAAGGGTTCCGCTTTGTCACGATCTCGGAGCTGCTGGCCGCCTAACGATAGCGCTGCAGGCGACATGCGGCCGGCGATGCTTTCACGCCTGGTGACTGAATCGCCAGTCGTCGCGTCCGGAAGGTGCAGTCTGGCCGCACGCGCCTGAGCTTGGAGTCGTTAGGCGGCGGCCCGTCAGGCTTCCTGCCGTTCCACCACTTGCGCGCATTCTGCCTCCGGCGCAGATGCAAGGCGTCTCGAACGCGCCCGCATAGAGCGGCGAATCTTCTCTCCCTCGGCCGTATCGCGACTCATGCGCCCTCTCCTCCTCCTGCTTCTCCTGTCGCTCCCCCTCTTCGGCTGTGCCCGCCCTCAACCGCCTCCTTCGCGGTTGCCGTCCTCCGAGGAGCGTCTCCGTACACTGGAGCGGCAGGTCCACGAGCTGGTCAACATGCATCGGGTACATCACGGTCTGCGCCCACTGGAGTATCATCCGCACCTCTCCACCGTCGCCCGCTTGCACAGCCAGGCCATGGCCGCCGGCGAGAAGCCCTTCAGCCATGACGGTCTCCAGGAGCGGATGCGCCAAGTTGGCCGGCGCGTGCCCGTCCTGGATCTCGGAGAGAACTTGTATGCGCAGCAGCCAGCCTCTGCACTGGCGGCGTGGCGGGCCGTCACCGGCTGGCTGGAGAGCGCTTCGCACCGAGGGGCCATTGAGGAGGGCTGTTTCGATCTGACCGGGGTAGGCGTGGCCGTGGATGGATCGGGCCGGATCTTCTTCACGCAGCTCTTTGCCCATCGCCTTCCTCGCGGCCGCACGCTCCTTCCTTCGGGTACGGGTCCACAGCACCGCTGCCCCATTCCCGCCTAACGATGGCGCTGCAGGCGACATGCGGCCGGCGATGCTTTCGTGGCTGGTGACTGGAGCGCCAGTCGCCGCATCTGGATGGTGCAGCTTGGCCGCACGCGCCTGAGCTTGGAGGCGTTAGGCTCAGTATCCACGAGGAATTGAGGCGCACATGCTTCACCTGACCCGGGTGGCGCTGGAAGCTGGCCTGGAGGAGATCCGAGCCTCACCTGCACGCGAGGGTGTCCTGCGCATGATCGTGCGACGCCCTCGAGTCAACGAGCGGGAGGTACTCGAAGAGGCCGAGCTGGATCTGGAGGAGGGGCTGGTCGGCGATAACTGGCGCACGCGCGGTAGTTCTCGGACACCCGACGGTTCAGCGCATCCGGACATGCAGCTCAACCTGATGAACTCCCGCGTAATCGCGCTCGTCGCGCAGAGCCCCGACCGGTGGGCGCTCGCGGGAGACCAGCTCTTCGTTGATCTGGACCTGAGCGCCGCGAATCTGCCTCCAGGAACTCGGCTGGAGCTGGGTACGGCGGTGATCGAGGTCACAGAGCAGCCTCATACCGGGTGCCGGAAGTTCGTGGAGCGCTTCGGCGCGGAGGCGATGAAGTTTGTAAACTCGCCGCTCGGGAGGCAGCTTCACCTCCGGGGTGTATGCGCCCGAGTTATTCAGCCGGGTACCATCCAGATGGGTGACATCGTACGAAAGCGCGAGGCACCTCCCTGAGCCTAACGAATGCGCTGCAGGCGACATGCGGCCGGCGATGTTTTCGTGGCTGGTGACTGGAGCGTCAGTCGCCGCGTCCGGGTGGTGCAGTTTGGCCGCACGCGCCTGAGCTTGGAGGCGTTAGGCTGCTTCGCCATAAAGATCCTCTGTCCGTCCCATCTGACACTCGTCTGGTGATTACGCATTGCTCGTTGGCGTAGGCCCCGGTACGAGGCGCTCTTGCGGCTTGTCGTCAGCGGGCAGTAACTTCGGCCAGGGTAGTGATATGACAACCACACGATAATTCATATGGCGAATGTTGAGGAGGTCTTTGGCATCCGCTCGAAGCTCGTGCTGAGCTACGTTGAGCGTTCAGAGGTCGATCAGAGGTTCGTCGAAGCATTGAAGACGGACCACCATGTCGTGGTTTACGGATCGTCCAAGCAAGGGAAGACCTCGCTCCGCCAGAAGCACCTGCGAGAAAGCGAGTGCATTATCGTACGTTGTAGTCCTAGAATGACTATGCTTGACCTCTATCAGTCGGTCGTACGACAGTCTGGAGCACGAATCCAGACCATTGAGACTCGTACTACAACTGGCACAGCGGAGACAAAAGTCTCGGCTGGATTCAGAGCCTTTATTCCGTGGGTTGGAGGCGCTGATACGAGCGTGGAGGGAACAGCCGGCGTCGAAGCGCAGGGTGCTTTTACCAGCGAGTTCGTGGCCTATAACCTGGAAGATTCGCAAGCCATTGCCGAACTGCTGGTGGCTGTCGGAAAGTCCAAGTGGGTCGTATTGGAGAATTTTCACTATCTTCCTCCCAACGTCCAGCAGTCCATCGCGTTCGATCTGAAAACGTTCCATGAGGTCGGGATTCGTTTTCTGATCCTTGGAATTTGGCGTGAGGCCAATCTTCTAGTGACGCACAACAGCGACCTACAAGGCCGCATCGTGGAGGTGCCAGTTGAACCATGGGAAGTGCGGGATTTTCACCGAGTTGCGGATAAGGGTAGCGAGCTGTTGCGAATCAATATCGCTCCTGTGGCATTGGAATCTTTTTGCCGAAACGCATACGGCAACGTTGGCTTATTTCAGGAATTTCTGAGAGTTTTCTGCCTCCGTTCGGGGGTTGTCCAGAACGCTAAATCTCTGAAAATTCTCGATTCCGGATCAGCGCAAGCAGAGTCAATCGCAGAGAACCTAGACTCGCGGCGCAATGCGCTTGTAAAAAATCTCCAAGGTATCGCTGCAAAGTCTCGCGTGCGGCGAGGTGAAACTGAAAAGCCTCTGTTGCTCCCCTACTATCTAGTACTTGTCCTCCTCCAGCAGGATACGGCGCGACTATCCGAAGGGATTGACAAGGGTCAGCTGTTGACTCTCCTTCGTCAGATACACCACCGCAAAGATAAGGATACCGTCAGAATAGGGGACGTAACAAACTTGGTACTAAAGTTGCCCGTCTACCAGGCTGACATGACCCCTATTCTGTACTACGACGGCAACTCACGGCGGGTTAGAGTTGTTGATAATTCGATCTTCTTTGTGCTCGACAATGCAGATCGCAGCGAAATTGCAGAAGAAATACCAATGCCAGAGATCGAGGATTCATGACCACCTACTGCGGCCAGAAGCATGCATGAAGGGTAGACTACACTTCTGTAGCCATGCAATTTCGCCCGGTGTCGCCGCCTAGCCAGGTGTTGAAGGCGGAGAAGGGCCTTGCGGTTGCTGAGTTGTGAGGGCATAGAGGAGCCAACTGAGCCGCAACACCTCTCCAATTGACTCCGAGGGCGGATCCTGTGGGCCGAGTAGGCGAGTGGAGCGGCGCCCCCACCCGCCTAACGAATGCGCTGCAGGCGACATGCGGCCGGCAATACTTTCATGCCCGGTGACCGGATCGCCAGTCGCCGCGTCTGGAGGGTGCAGATCGGCCGCACGCGCCTGAGCTTGGAGGCGTTAGGCAGCGCACCCACCACCCTCCGTCTTGGTGACAAACCATGATCTCGCCTCGTTCGATCTCAGTGGCTCAGACGTGCCCACGCCGAGGTGATGTAGGCGCGAACCTCGACGAGCATCTCCAACTGACTGACCTCGCCGCCTCCGAAGGGGCTCAGGTTCTCGTCTTCCCTGAACTCTCCCTCACCGGCTACGAGATCAACCTGGCGGACGAGCTGACCTTCTCGGAGCAGGACGTGCGACTGACCCCTCTGCTCGATGCGGCGGCGTCCCACTCGATCACGCTCGTCGTCGGAGCGCCACTTCGCGTCGGAGCCCATCTGCATATCGCCGCCTTCATCCTGTCCCCCGACCGGACGAGCACATTCTACACGAAGCATCACCTTGGGGCATTTGGGGAAAGCGCACGCTGCGATGGCATCGTGCCGCCGGCGGAGGCTACCGTCTTTCACCCAGGTGAGCACAATCCGCTGATCCGGTTGGGGAGCCATGCTGCGGCAGTGGCGATCTGCGCCGACATTGGCCGACCGACGCATCCGCAGCAGGCAGCGGAGAAGGGCGCGAAGAGCTATCTGGCGAGTATGTTCGTGATCCCTTCGGAGTTCGAGCTGGACGCGGCGAAGATGAGTGGGTACGCGAGGCAGCATTCGATGGTGGTGGCACTCGCCAACTATGGAGGGGCGACGGGTGGCTTGAGGACCGCGGGGCGGAGTTCGATCTGGTCGGAGGAGGGCGAACTCTTGGCGCAGCTGCCTCGGAGCGGAGCCGGTGTTGCAGTGGTGACGGAGACGTCGGAAGGCTGGCGAGCGAAGGCGATCATGCTTGGGGGTGACGACGCGGTAGCTTCCGACCTCGCCAGCACTGCCTAACGATGGCGCTGCAGGCGACATGCGGCCGGCGATACTTTCTTGCCTGGTGACTGAGCCGCCAGTCGCCGCGTCTGGAGGGTGCAGTTTGGCCACACGCGCCTGAGCTTGGAGGCGTTAGGCCGCGCTCATTTCCCTCTACTCCCGTTGGCTTCGTGCAGCTACCCATCACGCCGGATAGCCTACACCGCATCTTCGGTCCCGCTGCATTCGAGCCCGGCCTGTTCTACGCGAATGCGCCCGCCCTGCGCTTCGAGTTGTCACAGCACGGATCCTCAATCGACCTGTTCACGCAGGCATTTGATCGTGCCCGGGAGATCCTCCGGTACGTCTTCCGGGACTCTGCCTCGCTCGTGGTTGTCTTCGTGTACTTCGGTTCGGGTCTTCCCATTCGGCACCTCTCCGTCTTCCGCTCACTACGCGAATGCGGCATCCGGCTCCAGCGCCCATGGACCTGCTGGGCGGAGGTGTACGGGGCCGACTTTGAACCCGAGCAGCGTACCTTCGTGGCGTTTCGCATCAGCGTCGCTGCGCTCGACCGAATCCTCTGGGGCGCCCTGGCTGCGGATTTCAACATCCATCCCAAACTCCAGTGCCGCGCGTATATTGCTGATCCAGAGCTTGGGATTCTCGCTCATCCGTACGACGACCGCGGAATGGATGTGATCGGCCCGAACCGGGAACTCCTGGCAGAAATTTTTCACCGCTACCGCGACTATTTGCTCGGCTATGATCTGCCTCGGATGGAGGAGTTCTTCGCGTCCGCATCGGCCTAACGATTGCGCTGCAGGCGACATGCGGCTGGCGATACTTTCTCGCCAGGTGACTTGGCCGCCAGTCGCCGCGTCTGGAGAGTGCAGTTTAGCCGCACGCGCCTGAGCTTGGGGGCGTTAGGCGCGTGTCTCCTTCCGCTTCTTCCCTTTCGGGGCCTTTGCCTGCGGCTCATCCCTCATTCCGATTCCGAGCCCGTTCACAGAGCCGAGCATCAGCAAGGAGGTGTAGCCCGGCTGGCCCACGACCACATGGTCCATCACC
>Ga0180215_1004935_pt1 | contig 11615 bp, 9 predicted proteins | sample eDN3rd37CBELigBY_FD_128871 | JGI IMG/M metagenome (GOLD analysis project Ga0180215, IMG submission 128871) | Enriched backyard soil microbial communities from Emeryville, California, USA - eDNA 3rd pass 37_C BE-Lig BY (version 2) (version 2) | ecosystem: Environmental > Terrestrial > Soil >...
CAACGAGCCGCCGGACTGCTTCGAGCGCTACATCGACCCGTCGAAGGCCGAGCTGGCGATCCGGTCGGTGGTCGGGCCCGATGGCAAGCGGATGCAGCTCTTCGCGGGGGCACCGTCGAAGTTCCACGCCAACCAGGTCACCTTCTCGAAGGAGGAGCTCGAGAAGATGCTCGGTGACACCTCGGCGGTGGGCACCGGACGGGGGACGGTCCCCCAGGCCGAAGGCGAACCCGAGCTGGGCGTCGTGCCGGGGATGCTGCTCAACAAGCTCAACCCGTTGAAGGGGCTCGACGACGAGCAGCGCAAGGCCTTCGTGGCCGCCTTCCGCCACAAGGCAGAGGCGTTCGGCAACCGCGACCTGCGCCTGGCGCTGATGGACGAGCAGGGCATCGACAAGGCGGTGATGTTCCCCGCCGCCGCCCACGACATCGAGTACGAGTTCGCCGACAACATCCCCGCGCTGTACGCCAACATCCGGGCGTTCAACCGGTGGATGCACGAGGAGGTCGGCTACAACGCCGAGAACCGGATGTTCCTGCCGCCCTACATCTCCTTCGCCGATCCCGACCTGGCCATCAAGGAGCTCGAGCAGGTCATCGCGGACGGGGCTCGGATCATCCAGACCAAGTCCGGCCACGCCCACGGCGGAGCCGACAACCCGTGGGGCGGGCGCTCGCTGGCCGACCCGATCTACGACCGGTTCTGGTCGATCTGCAACGAGGCCGAGATCCGCCTCGCGGTCCACCTGGGCGGCACCGACTACCAGAAGTACGGGGCCGACTGGTCGGAGGACCCGAACGCCGTGTTCGGCGACTTCGATGCGTTCCAGTGGATGATGTACTGGGGCGATCGGCCGGCGATGGAGCTCACCGCGGCGCTGATCCTGCACAACTTCTTCGGGCGGTTCCCGAAGATGAAGGTGCTGCTGTCGGAGATGGGCACGGTGTGGCTTCCCTACACGCTGCGCAAGGCGGACCATGCGTTCCTGATGGGGCGCAAGGCCAAGTGGGCCGAGAACGGTCGACTCGACCGGCGGCCGTCGCAGATCTTCCGGGAGCACTTCGTGGTGGCGCCCTACCCCGAGGAGAACGTGCAGCGGGTGGTGGCCGAGGTCGGCGTCGAGCCGATCGTGTTCGGTTCCGACTTCCCCCACGGCGAAGGCCTCGCCTTCCCGGGCCAGTACGTCGACAGCCAGCTGTCGTCGTTCTCCGAGGCCGACCAGCGTCGGATCATGCGCGACACGTTGGAAGCCTTCTTGGCGCCCTGCCTGGCGTAGCTGCTCTGTTGCGGAGCAGACGGGTCCGACGGCGCGTCAGGAGAGGACCATGCCCACGGGCCGCCACGCCGTCATCGCGATGTTCCACTCCACGGCCATGGTGGCCGACTACGACCGCGCCGTCGGCCGGCTCGGCGAGCTGTTCGGGCTGCGCTCCCTCGAGTGCACCGTGTCGCTCGATCCCCGGATCGCTCGACGCGGCGGCATGACGTGGATCGGCGACGGGTCGCTCGAGATCGGCGAGCCGACCGTCGAGGGCGCCGCGCCGGACCGCTTCGTGCGGGCCACCGGTGGGGGCATGCAGGGCATCGCGCTGTGGGTCGAGGACTTCGAGGCCACCGTCGCGCACCTCGAGGCCCACGGCGTGACCGTCCCCGTGCGGATGCCGAGCGGCTTCGGCTTCTCGTCGCCGCGGACCACCGGCGGGCTCCAGTTCGAGTGGTCGTCGTTCACGGTCGAGGAGGACCCCCGCCTCGGCGCCCAGCTGCCTCCGCTCGTCGTCGAGCCCGTCGCCCCTGCCACGCACCAGGCCTTCGTCGCCGCCGTGGTCGACGAGCCCGTCGCCACGGCCGAACGCTTCGCCGCCGTGCTCGGACTGCCGGTCGTGCACGTCGCCACCCACCCGGTCGAAGGCGAGCCCCACGCCGTGCTCTCGCTGGGCGACTGCGTGCTGGCCCTGCACCCGTTCTCGCCCGAGCGCAGCGCCGTGCTCTGGGCGAGGTCGTTCACGCGCCCGTCGGTGGCGGCCATCGGCCTGCGGGTCGAGGACCTCGCGGCCGCCCGGGCCGCGGTCGAGGCCGCGGGCGCGCGGGTGGTGCGCGCCGCCGACGGCGCGGTGGTCCTCGAGCCCGCGACCACCGGGGACGTCGGCGTGGTGCTGGTCGACGACCTGCTCCCCGGTGATCCGCGCCGCGGCTGACCGGCGCGGTCCCTCAGCCGCTCTGCGGCGCGTCGCCGGAGCGGCCGAGCAACCGCTCAGCCGTGGCGCGCACCGCGTCTGAACCGAAGGAGATGTACTCGGCCTCCAGCGCGAAGTCCATGACCTTGTCGGCCGCATCCTTCAGGTGCAGGTTGAAGGCCCGCTTCGTCGCCTGGATCGTCTCGGCCGGGAGCGCGGCCAACCTCGTCGCCACGGCCATGGCTTCGTCCAACAACGACGCCGCCGGGACGACGCGGTTGGCCAGTCCCAGCCGGACGGCGTCCTCGGCCGACACCCGGTCGCCGAGGAACACGAGCTCCTTCGCTTTGAGGATGCTCGTCATGAGCGGCCACAGCGCGGCGCCGCCGTCACCGGCTACGAGGCCCACGCTGACGTGCGTGTCGGCCATGTAGGCGTCGTCGGCGATGAGCACGATGTCGCACAGCACCGCCAACGTGCAGCCGAGCCCGATGGCGAACCCGTTCACGGCGGCGACGACGGGCAGCGGGAAGTCGATCATCGCGTCGGCCAGACGACGGGCGCCTCGGATGCTCCGCCGGCGGTGGGCGGGGTCGTAGTGGTTCTTGATGAAGTTCTCCGCGTCGCCTCCGGCGGAGAAGGCGCGGCCGGCTCCGGTGAGCACCACTGCCCGGGCGTCGGGGTCGGCGAGGATCTGGTCCCAGACGTCGACCAGCGCGTGGTGGAGCGGCTGGCTGACGGCGTTCACCTTGTCCGGCCGGTTGAGCGTCACGATCCGCACCGGGCCGGTGGCGGTCACCTTCAGGACGTCCGGGAGGTCGTAGTGCACGGTGGGTTCTCCAGCCTGGTCGTGTCGAGCATCCGACGCGCCGCCCGGTGACGGGTGGCCTGTGACCCTAGTCGGGGCGGCCCGCGTCGGGTTGTACGGTGGCAAGCGACGCGGGAGGATGACCGCCATGAGCGTGGGGGCGTTCCCGGACACGGCTGCGGGTGCGGCGATGCGGACCTTCACGGGACCGTCGGACTGGCTGCGGGCCGACGCGCAGCACCGTGGTGACCGCTGCGCGCTGATCGACGAGGCGTCGGGGCGCTCGCTGAGCTTCGCCGAGCTCGACGAGCGGGTGAACCGTGCGGCGAACGGCCTGCTGGGCGAGCTGGGCGTGCGTCCCGGCGAGCGGGTGGCGGTGGTGGCCACCGACAGCCACCGGTACGTCGAGGTGATCCTGGCGTGCTTCCGCACCGGCATCACGGTCATCCCGCTGAACGTCCGCCTGCTGCCTTTGGAGCTCGAGCGGTTCCTGCTCCGCGGTGAGGCTCGTGCGCTCTTCGCCGGACCGAGGTACGTGGCCACCGCGTTGGAGCTCCAGCGCCGGGTCCCGACCTTGCGCCACGTCGTCTCGCTCGGTGATGCCGAGGTAGGCCCAGTGCCCTACGAGTCGCTCCTGGCCCGCAGCGCGCCCACCGATCCCGGCCTCGCCGTCGATCCTGAGGCGGTCGTCTGCCTGGCGTTCACCAGCGGCACGACCGGGATGGCCAAGGCGGTCGAGCAGCCCCTGCGCATGCTGACGAACGCGGCCATGGCGGGCGTGATCGCCTACGACGTGCGCGAGGGCGACGTCCGCTACGCCGCGCCGCCTCTGTTCCACGTGTCGGGGGTGAGCGCGATGTTGCGCGGCTTGGCGGTGGCCCACACCAGCGTGCTCCTGCCGCAGTTCGACGCCGTCGAGGTGCTGCGCTGGTTGCAGAGCGACCAGCTGACCGGGGTCGCGCTGGTGCCCACGATGCTCAGCTCGCTGCTCGAGCTGCCCGGTGTCGCCGACCACGACTACCCGGTGTTGCGCAGCATCCAGTACGGCGCTGCGCCGATCACCCCTGCCCTGCTGCGCCGGGCGATGGACGTGTTCCGCTGTGACTTCGTCCAGATGTTCGGCGCGGGCACGGAAGCGGGCCTGCAGTGCTCGCTCTCGGCCGCCGACCACCGCCGCGCCCTGGCCGGGGACGAGCACCTCCTGTCGTCCATCGGCCGTCCCGCGCTCGGCGTCGAGCTGCGCATCGTCGACGCAGAGCTCCGGGACGTGCCGCTCGGCGAGGTGGGCGAGATCGCCACCCGCAGCGACATGGTGATGAAGGGGTACCTCGACATGCCGGAGGAGACGGCCGAGGCGCTGCGCGGCGGCTGGTTCCGGGCCGGCGACCTGGCCCGCATGGACGCCGAGGGCTACGTGTACCTGGCCGGCCGGAGCAAGGACATGATCATCCGCGGCGGCGAGAACCTCTACCCGATCGAGATCGAAGCGGTCCTCACGGAGCATCCTGACGTGGTGGAGGCCGCGGTGGTCGGCAAGCCGGATGCGCACTGGGGTGAGGTGGTGGTGGCCTTCGTGGTGCGACGTGATCCCGACCTGACGGAGGAGGCCCTGCGGGTCCATTGCCGTCAGGGTCTGGCCCCGCACAAGGTGCCGGCGGAGGTGCAGTTCGTGGAGGCGATGCCCAAGAACGCCTCCGGCAAGGTGTTGAAGCGCGACCTGCGCGCCATGTGCTGAGCCGTGGACTTCCGCGACACACCCGACGAGGCCGCCTTCCGCGAAGAGGTCCGCGACTGGCTGGCCGATCATCTCGTGGGCGAGTTCAAGGCCTTCGGCGGCCGCGGCGCCCCGGTCAGCGACGAGGGGTTCGAGCTGCGCCGCGAGTGGGAGCGTGAGCTCGGTCGAGGGGGCTGGATAGGCCTCGGCTACCCGAAGGCCTACGGGGGGCGCGAGGCGCCCGTGAGCCACCAGATCATCTTCACCGACGAGTACGCCCGGGCCCGGGCCCCCTACCGCGTCAGCGTGCAGGGCAGCGAGATGCTGGGCCACTGCATCGTGGCCTTCGGCACGGAGGAGCAGAAGCGGCGCTTCCTGCCGGGGATCCTCTCAGGCGAGACGTTGTGGTGCCAGGGGTTCAGCGAACCCGATGCCGGCTCCGACCTGCCCAACGTGCGCACCCGGGCCGAGCTCGTCGACGGCGAGTGGGTGATCAACGGCCAGAAGGTGTGGACCACCATGGGCCACTACTGCGACTGGATCTACGCGGTGGTGCGGACCGACCCGCACCAGGAGCGTCACCGCGGCCTGTCGGTGCTGCTGGTGGACATGCACCAGCCGGGGGTCGAGACCCGACCGATCCGCAACATCGCCAACGGCACCGAGTTCGACGAGACCTTCTTCAACGACGCCCGCACGTCGGTCGACAACGTGCTCGGTCCTGTCCACGGCGGCTTCGGCGTGGCCATGGCCGCCCTCGGCTTCGAGCGGGGCACCGCCGTGCTGCCCTACCAGATGATGTTCGAGCGGGAGGTGGCCTCGCTGTTCGACCTGGCCCGTCGCCGGGGGCTGAGCGCCGACCCCGTCGTGCGTCAGCGCCTGGCCGACGCCTGGATCGGCGTGCAGGTCCTGAAGTTCAACAACTACCGGAAGCTGACCGCGCTCATGCGCCACGGCACCCTCGGCCCCGAGTCGTCGTTCAGCAAGCTGTACTGGGCCACCTGGCACCAACGGCTCAGCAACCTGGAGATGGAGCTGATGGGGATGGCCTCGGAGGTGGTGGGCCCGGGCTACGAGCTCGACCTCATGCAGCGCTCGTTCCTCATCAGCCGGGCCGAGACCATCTATGGCGGCACCAACGAGATCCACCGCAACACCATCGCCGAGCGGGTGCTCGGCCTCCCCAAGGACCGGCGGGCCTGAGCCGCTCGGCGATGATCGACGTCAGCCGGTGGGGGTGAAGCCGGCGCGTGGCGTGAGCCGGTCGAGGCGATCCTGCAGCCACCGGTCGAGCCGCTGGAGCCGCTCCCGCTCGTCGTCGGCCACCTTGGCCCACCGCGGGAAGATCCCGTTGCGATCCGCGAACACGTCGATGAGCGTCGTCCCCTCCGGACCGGCCACGAGTGGCCCATAGGTCGTGCCGGCCGAGACGAACCGCACCGAGCCGACCGTGTGCCGCTCCCTCGTGACCTCGACCTCCCCCTGCACGACGATCGAGCAGTAGTCGGCGTCGTGGGCGTGGGGTCGCACCGTGATGCCCGGCGCGTAGCGCACGAACATGACGACCGGCCGTTGCGGGTCGGCCGGATCGCCGAAGTCCACCAGTGCGCTCTGCACGCGGTCGTCGAGGCCTTGCCAGTCGAGGCGGTCGTCGTCCCACTGGGTCAGCAGCGACCAGTGGACGGGCAGCATCATCCCCATGTGCTCCTCGCTCCTGCTCAGCAGAGGCGACGCTACACGGCGCGGACGCCTGAGGTCCCAGCGTCGAACCTGGCCGCGCCTGACCCCGGGGATACGGTGCGGAGGTGGTCGTAGGAGGAACCAGGAGGAGCACCGGTGAGCGCTGAGCCGAGCGGGCCGGTCGTGCTCGTCACCGGCGCGGCCGGGGATGGCATCGGCCGGGCCACCGTGGAGGAGTTCCTGGCTCGGGGCGCACGGGTCGCCGTCACCGACCGGAGCGAGCGCCGCACCGCCGAGGTGGTGGTGGAGCTGCAGGCCCGGCACGGGGCCGAGCGCGTACGAGGCTGGGCGCTCGACGTCGCGGACCGCAGCCGCGCCGACGTCGTCGTGGCGGAGGTGGCGGAGAGCCTCGGGCCCGTCGACGTGCTGGTGAACAACGCCGGCGTCAACATCGTGGCCGATGTCCACGAGATGCGCCCCGAGGACTGGGATCACGTCATCGCCGTCAACCTGTCGGCGCCGTGGTACCTCTCGTCGTTGGTGCTGCCGTCGATGCGGGAGCGCCGGCGTGGGGTCATCGTCATGGTGGGATCGGTCGCCGCCTACGCCACCGACGTCCTCGCCCGTGGGCCGTACGCGGCGTCGAAGGCCGCGCTCGAGTCGCTGACCCGCACCATCGCGATCGAGGGCGGCCCGTTCGGCGTCCGTTGCGTGGGCGTCCACCCCGGTCTGATCGAGACCGCCTGGATGCGCAAGCGGGCCGGGTCGGTGGAGTTCAAGGACCAGCCGGTGCTCGGCCGGTTCGGCCGGCCCGACGAGGTGGCCAAGGTGATCGCCTTCCTGGCCTCGGCCGATGCCAGCTACGTGACCGGCGAGACGGTGACGGTCAGCGGCGGCTTCAAGATGCGACCCTGACGGGCGCACCCCCGCCGCGGCGAGCCGGGTCGGTTGCTACCGTGCCGAGGTCGCGGCACGGGAGGTGCGCAGGTGGGTCTGCTGGAGGGGCGGGTGGCCTTGGTGACGGGGTCGACGCGCGGGATCGGCCGGGCGATCGCCGAGCGCTTCGCCGCGGAGGGCGCGGCGGTCGTGGTCAACGGCCGACGGGCGGAGGACGCCGAGCGGGTGGCCGCGGAGCTGGGTGGCTCGGCCGTCGGCCTCGCTGCGGATCAGCGCTCGCTCGACGACGTGCGAGCGTTGTGCGCCCGAGCGGTCGAGCTGGTCGGCCCCATCGACGTGCTGGTCAACAACGCCGCCATCTCCCGCCGCTCCGCCATCACGCGCGTCACCGACGAGGAGTGGAACGACTGCCTGCTCGTCAACCTGACGGCGCCCATGTGGTACGTGCGCGAGCTCGTGCCGGGGATGAAGCGCCTTGGCCGCGGCGCCATCCTCAACATCACCTCCTCCGCCGGCATCGACGGCCAGCCGGGCTTCTCCTCGTACTCGGCGGCCAAGGGCGGGCTGAACGCGCTGAGCTTCACGTTGGCCAAGGAGTTGATCGGGTTCGGGATCCGCACCAACGTGCTGGCTGCATCGGCGTACACCGACATGATGCGCCAGCTGCCGACGGAGATCTTCGACCCCGAGGCCAACCCGCAGCCGTCGGTGGAGGAGAACGCGGCGACGGCGCTGCGGCTGTGCGCCGACCCGGCGCTGAACGGCGAGTGCTGGTCCGTGGGCCAGGAGCGGGAGCTGCCACCGCTCGGGTGAGCGCCCCGCGGGCACGCTAGTCGGCGCTGTCGACGGTGACCGCCAGCGGCGGCAAGGCCTCGATGTCGGTGACCACGTCGATGAGCACGGGGCGCCCCGCGGCCAGCCCCGCGTGGAGGGCCGGGGTGAACTCACTCGGCTTCTCGACCCGGATACCGAGCGCACCGATCTCGTTGGCCACGGCGGCGAAGTCGACCGGCGTGAACCGCCACAGCTCCCGCTCGGCCCGCTCCGTCTGGCGGCCTCCGTAGGCGCGGTCGAAGCCTCGCTTCGACTGGTTGCCGGAGGAGTTGTTGTTGACCACCGTGACGCTGTTGATGCCCCAGCGCACGGCGGTCTCGATCTCCGCCAGGTGGTACCAGAGGCCGGCATCGCCGGTGAAGCACACCACCGGCTGGTCCGGCACGGCGCACTTGGCGCCCATGGCCGCCGGGAAGGCCCAGCCCAGGTGCCCGGCGCTGCGGAGGTACGACTGCCGGGGCGTGCGCACGTCCCACATGCCGCCCATCCACATGCCGGCGTGACCGGTGTCCACCACGACGATGGCGTCGTCGGGCACGTGCTCGGTGAGCTCCGCGCACACGCGCTCCGGTCGGATGGGCACCGCGTCGGAGGCGAGCAGCTCCGCGTGCTCCTGGCGCCAGCCGTCCACCACCGATGCCGCCCGCTGCGTCCAGGCTCGGTGGTCGCAGGCGACGTTCGCGGCCAGCTCGACCATCCGCTCCAGCACGGCCCGGGCGTCGCCCTGCACCATGACCTCGGAGGCGTAGTTGCGGCCCATCACCTCGGGGTCGATGTCGATGTGGATGCTCCGCCGGTGGAGCGGTGGGACCTGCCAGAAGTGGGTGGTCATGCCGCCGGCCGACGTGGCCACGAAGCACACGAGGTCCGCCTCGCCCACGACCACGTTGGCCGAGCCGCGCGAGTAGCTGCCCACCACGCCCACCGAGAGCGGATGCGCGGCAGGGATGACCTCCTTGCCGTTCAGCGACGTGGCCACCGGCACCTGGAGGCGCTCAGCCAGCCCGACGAGCTGCGCAGCGGCCCCGGAGGCTCGCACGCCGCCTCCAGCGACGATCACCGGGCGGGCCGCCGTGGCCAGCGCCTCGACGGCCCGCTGCAGCGCGGCCCTCTCGGCCGGCACCGGCCGGTACGGCGGGACGGCGGCGAAGGCCTCTTCCACCAGCGGCTCCGCGGTCGTCTCCTGGCCGTCGAGCTGGCCCTCGTTGCCCTGGAACTGGAGGTGCACCGGTCCGGGCGCGCCGCTCGTCGCCACCCGGAAGGCCTGGCGGACCATGTCGGGGATGCGGTCGACGTCGTCGACCGTGGCGTTCCACTTGGTGACCGGCTCGAAGGCCGGCACGTCGTCGACCTCCTGGTAGGCGCCGCGGAACTTGGTCTCGGGGAATCGGCCCCCGGTGAAGGCGACCACGGGCGAGTGGGCCAGGTAGGCGTCCCGCAGCCCCGCCGCCAGGTTGAGCGCGCCCACCACCTGCGCCATGCACACGCCGGGCCGCCCGGACGCCCGCGCGTAGCCGTCGGCCATGTACGCCGCGGACGCCTCGCCGTGCGGGCGGATCCGCTTGATCGCCGTGTGGCGCTCGATCGCCACCATCGTGTGCCGCAGGATCGCCGGTACGTGGAAGACGTGCGTGACGCCGTAGCGCTCGAGCATGGTGGCCAGGACCTCGCCGCCGATGGGCATCGCTCAGCTCCGGCCGAGCTCGTCGTAGGCGTTCCGCTCCACCAACGCTGGCCTCCCGGCTCCGGGTCAGGGACGATGGCCTGCCATCCGGCATCCGCCGCGCAGCCTGCCACACCGGAAGCCATGATGGGGCCGGTCGCGGTGGCGTCGCCGAGCCGAAGGGGGAGCAGCGATGATGCACACCGAGCTGAACTCCTGGTTGCTGTTCGACCACCTCGAACGCCACCACGCCGACGACGAGATCGTCACCCGCTTCACGGCCACCGGCACCACCCATCGCCAGACCTTCGGCGACCTGGCGCGCCGGGCCCAACAGCTGATGCACGCGCTGGACGACCTCGGGATCGAGCGCGGCGCACCGGTGGCGACGCTGGCGTGGAACACCTTCCGCCACCTCGAGGCGTACTTCGCCGTGCCCTGCACCGGGCGGATCCTGCACACGCTCAACTTGCGGCTCTCGCCGCAGGAGCTCGGGTACATCATCGGCCACGCCGCCGACCGGGCGATCATCGTGGACGCCGACCTCGTCCCCCTGCTCGAGCGCGTCGGCCCGATGCCCTCGGTCGAGCACGTCATCGTGATGGAGGCCGCCGCGGCGGAGCCGTCGCCGACGTGGCACGTGGTCGACTACGAGGAGCTGCTCGCCGACCAGCCGGCGACGTACGACCGCCTCGACATCCCGGAGAGGGCCCCGCTCGGCCTCTGCTACACCTCGGGCACGACCGGCATGCCCAAGGGCGCGCTCTCCACCCACCGCTCGACCTACCTCCACGCCATCGCGGTCACGTCCGGGGCCGGGTTCTCGATCGGTCCGTCCGACGCGGTGCTGCCCGTCGTGCCCATGTTCCACGCCAACGCGTGGGGGGTGCCCTACGCCTGCACCGCGGTCGGCGCCAAGCAGGTGTTCAGCGCCGGCCCGCTCGACCCGGCCGGGCTGGTGGACCTCCTGGTCGAGGAGGAGGTCACCATCGCCCTGGGCGTGCCGACGGTGTGGCTCGCCGTCGCCGAGGAGCTGGCGCGTCGGGGCGGTGCCCGTCTCCCCGCGATGCGCCACCTGATCGCGGGCGGCGCCCAGCCGCCGCGGTCGTTGATCGAGCGCTACCGCGACGAGTTCGGGCTGTCGCTCGTGCAGGCGTGGGGGATGACGGAGATGTCCCCGGTCGGCACGGTGGCCTGGCCGAAGGCGCGCATGCGCCACTGGTCGGAGGAACGGCTGCTCGACGAGGTCGGGAGCAAGGCCGGGCTCCCGCTGCCCGGCGTTGACATGGTCCTGCGCGACGCCGAGGGTCGGGAGGTGCCGTGGGACGGCGAGTCGATGGGCGACCTCTACGTCCGCGGGCCATGGGTGGTGGACGGCTACTACCGCGGCGAGGGCGCGGAGTGCTTCACGGCCGACGGGTGGTTCCGGACCGGCGACGTCGCCATCGGCTCGCCCGACGGCTACATGGTCATCGCCGATCGGACGAAGGACCTCATCAAGTCCGGCGGCGAGTGGATCAGCTCAGTGGAGCTGGAGGCGGCCATCATGGCGCTGCCGGAGGTGGCGGAGGCGGCGGTCGTCGCCGTGCCCGACCCGCGGTGGCTGGAGCGGCCGCTCGCCTGCGTGGTGCTCCGGGCCGGTGCGACGCTCACCCTCGACGAGCTGCGAGACCGGCTGGTCGGCGCCGGTTTCGCCCGATGGCAGGTCCCGGATCGGCTCGAGGTGCTCGAGGAGATCCCGACGACCAGCGTCGGCAAGTTCGACAAGAAGGCGCTCCGGGCCCGGTTCTGCGCCGACCACCCGACGGAACGAAGGGCCCATGGCTGAGGTCGAGGTCGAAGCGA
>Ga0180215_1004936_pt1 | contig 11614 bp, 11 predicted proteins | sample eDN3rd37CBELigBY_FD_128871 | JGI IMG/M metagenome (GOLD analysis project Ga0180215, IMG submission 128871) | Enriched backyard soil microbial communities from Emeryville, California, USA - eDNA 3rd pass 37_C BE-Lig BY (version 2) (version 2) | ecosystem: Environmental > Terrestrial > Soil >...
ATTTTAAGAAAAGTGGAGCTTCCGGTTAACTTTGAAAAATGGAAGGTTAATTCGGGAATAAATTTGAGTATATCTCCCATCTTAATTTTTTCTCCTTCTAGTTGTTTCATGTGGAACAATTTCTCAGCCATTAGCGGGAACAAGCCATGTTTTTGTAATTTAACCTCATCATCCATAAAGGAATAGTGTTGTTTCTTTCGCTTCCTTGTGGTTAGCCCATGAGCTAGAACTGAGGTTGTTTCTGGATAATTTGGGTTCACAGTTAATATGCAGGCTTTGACGAGATGAACTAAGCCATAAAAAAGCAGGATGGGCTGGATATGAATGGGGGATAGGGCAGCCTGTTGATAGTATATTTTTCCATGTTCTAAGTAATAAATAAAGGGATAGCAGTTTTCAAAACTTTTCTGCTCTGCGTTATCTATTTGCAATTGTCGGTAGCATTTTCTTAAGAAATCCCTTGAGTAATCGGCAGAAAAGTATAACGAAAAACTATTCCAGCTTTGATATTTATAACCCACAAATATAACCCCCAGATATTATCAGAAAAGTGCAACTTGAACAATCTTTCTTGACAGTATTTTGTCCAATTGATAACCTTACTAATAATATTTTGTTCTGAAGGGGGTTTTATTTACGATGTGGGAAAGTAAGTTTTTAAAAGAAGGATTAACTTTTGATGATGTTTTGCTGGTACCTGCTAAGTCAGAGGTGTTGCCAAGGGATGTAAGTCTTCAGGTGGAATTAACAGAGAAGATTAAATTAAATATCCCAATTATTAGTGCTGGAATGGATACTGTTACAGAGGCTGATATGGCTATCAGTATGGCAAGACAGGGTGGTCTAGGGATTATCCATAAAAATATGTCGATTGAACAGCAAGCTGAGCAGGTTGATAAGGTTAAGAGATCTGAAAGTGGTGTAATTACCGATCCTTTCTTTTTAACCCCAGAACACCAAATTTTTGATGCAGAACATTTGATGGGGAAATATCGAATCTCTGGTGTCCCAATCGTGAACAATGAAGAAGAACAAAAATTGGTAGGAATCTTAACAAACCGTGATCTACGGTTTATTAAAGACTATTCGATTCTAATCTCGGATGTTATGACGAAAGAGAATTTAGTTACAGCACCGGTTGGAACGACACTAGAAGAAGCTGAGAATATTCTTCAACGATATAAAATTGAGAAACTCCCACTCGTAAATGATGAGGGCATTTTAAAAGGCCTTATTACCATTAAGGACATTGAAAAGGTCATTGAGTTTCCAAACTCTTCAAAGGATGAGCAAGGTCGTTTGCTCGTAGGGGCAGCTGTAGGAGTAACCGCAGACTCGATTAAACGGGTAGAAGCACTTGTTAAAGCACAAGTGGATGTAATTGTCATTGATACCGCACATGGGCATTCTAAAGGTGTTCTTGATTCTGTGCAGCAAATTCGTAAGGCATTTCCTGAACTTGGCATCATCGCTGGAAATGTTGCAACTGCTGAAGCAACAAAGGCATTATTCTTAGCAGGAGCGGATGTTGTTAAGGTTGGAATTGGGCCAGGCTCAATTTGTACGACAAGGGTTGTCGCTGGAGTAGGTGTACCGCAAATTACAGCAGTATACGATTGTGCTTCAGAAGCTCGTAAGCATGGTAAAGCGATCATTGCTGACGGTGGGATTAAGTTCTCAGGTGATATTGTTAAGGCGTTAGCAGCAGGTGGACATGCCGTTATGCTCGGTAGCATGCTTGCAGGGACAACTGAAAGTCCTGGTGAGACGGAAATCTACCAAGGAAGACGATTTAAGGTCTACCGTGGAATGGGTTCAGTAAGTGCAATGGAAAAAGGGTCAAAGGACCGCTACTTCCAAGAGGATAATAAGAAATTTGTTCCAGAAGGTATTGAAGGTAGAGTCGCTTATAAAGGACCACTTGCTGATACAATCTATCAACTCATTGGAGGCATTCGTTCAGGAATGGGCTATTGTGGTTCTGCCAATCTTCATGAGCTAAGAGAAAAGAGTCAATTTATTAAAATGACTGGTGCTGGCCTAAGAGAGAGCCATCCTCATGATGTCCAAATCACGAAGGAAGCGCCGAATTACTCTACAAGCTGAGCCTAATTTCCTATATGAAAGCATGATTACTATTATTGCGGACAGGGACTTTTCTCTGTCTGTTTTTTTAATTTTGTTTATGTTAAACTTAACGGGTGTGTTTTTAAGAGGGGAAAATAAAAAAATTAATAGATTTATTTAATGAGCTGGAGGGAAATTTGCTTTGAATCGTTACAAACAGTTGTCGATTTTCGTTGCCGTATTTATTTTATGTTTAACTACTTTATTTTCAAATGTGTCATGGAAGGCAAAAGCAGCGGAGGATCCATTAGGTCTAAGTGCTGAGGCTGCAATTCTCCTAGATGGTGATACAGGTAGAATTTTATATGAAAAGAATGCCGATGTTGTTCTTGGTGTTGCTTCAATGTCCAAAATGATGACAGAGTATCTTGTTCTTGAAGCGATTCATGAAGGAAAAATCACTTGGGATCAAACCGTTAATATCAATGAGTATGTTCACCGTTTATCAGCTGCTCCTGGACTATCCAATGTTGGCTTAACTCAAGGGGAAGATTATACGGTTGAGGAACTATACCAGGCAATGGCAATTCACTCAGGAAATGCGGCTACTGTTGCACTCGCAGAACTTATTGGTGGTACTGAAAAGAACTTTGTTGAATTGATGAACAAAAAGGCGGATGAGTTAAAACTAGAGGATTATAAATTTGTGAATTCTTCAGGTTTGAATAATAGCTCTCTATTAGGGAATCATCCAGCTGGTGGGCAGGATGATGAAAATGTGATGTCTGCAAAGGCTACAGCAAGGCTTGCCTACCGCTTACTAACTGATTATCCTGAGGTTTTAGATACAGCTAGTCAACCTCGCCTGCCTTTTAAAGACGGAAAAACTTATGATAACTTCAACTTTATGTTACCGACATTGGTGCACGAGTACGAAGGAATCGATGGGCTGAAAACTGGTTCAACTGATTTTGCTGGTTATTGCTTTACAGCGACGGCCAAAAGAGGGGACCAAAGATTTATTTCCGTGGTAATGAAAACAGAATCGATGAATACTCGTTTTTCTGAAACAGCTAAAGTCATGAACTATGCATTTAGTAATTTTGGAAAAGAAAAGATATTTGACGAAAATCATCAAGTTAAAGGTCAGGAAACCGTCCCTGTGACAAAAGGGAAGGAAGATCATGTAAATGTTCAAGCTGCTGACGAACTTGTTCTCACGATTAAAAATGGCGAAAAAGACGACTATAAACCAAAATTGGTTTTGGACAAAGAACTATTGAATGAAGATGGCGAATTAACAGCTCCAATTGAAAAGGGACAACAAATTGGCTACATGACTGTTGAACCTAAAAATGGCGAGGGTGTCAGCTTCTTAACGAGTGAAGGTCAGAAGACGATTCAAGTTCCAGTCGTTGCTGCAGAAGAAGTTGAAAAAGCGAACTGGTTTGTGCTCTCAATGAGAGGAATTGGCGGTTTCTTTGGCGATTTGTTTAGCAGTGTGGCATCAGCCGTTAAGGGCTTATTCTAAAATTCTACCATAGCTTTTCGTGAATAGTATGGTAAAAAAAGGTTTCCTGTTGACAGGAAGCCTTTTTTATTGTTTATTTTCAATAAGGGAAATTTTAATATTCCGATTTATTTTGTCGGACTTTTCCTCTAAAATAGAAGAAGTACAATAATGAATATTCATAAAGTGGGGGAAAAAGAATGAAAACTGGTACAGATCGTGTAAAACGTGGGATGGCCGAAATGCAAAAGGGCGGCGTTATTATGGACGTCATCAATGCAGAGCAGGCAAAAATTGCCGAGGAGGCTGGCGCAGTAGCAGTCATGGCTTTGGAAAGAGTCCCTTCAGATATCCGCGCAGCTGGTGGAGTTGCAAGAATGGCTGATCCTACAATTATGGAAGAGGTTATGTCAGCTGTATCGATTCCGGTAATGGCGAAGGCAAGAATTGGACATATTGTCGAGGCAAGAATTCTTGAAGCGATGGGTGTTGACTATATCGATGAGAGTGAAGTTTTGACTCCAGCCGATGAAGAGTACCATCTACTAAAGAGTGAATATACGGTACCATTTGTATGTGGCTGCCGTGACTTGGGTGAAGCAGCTAGACGTATTGGTGAAGGTGCAGCGATGCTACGGACGAAAGGTGAACCTGGAACAGGAAATATTGTTGAAGCGGTTCGTCATATGCGCAAAGTAAATGCACAGGTTCGCAAATTGCTCACAATGGACGAGGCAGAGATTATGACTGAGGCGAAGCTTCTCGGAGCCCCTTACGAAATCTTGCTTGAAATCAAGCGTCTTGGCCGTCTACCTGTAGTAAACTTTGCTGCAGGTGGTGTTGCAACTCCAGCAGATGCAGCGTTAATGATGCAGCTTGGTGCAGACGGAGTATTCGTCGGTTCAGGTATTTTCAAATCAGAGAACCCTGCGAAGTTTGCTCGTGCGATCGTGGAAGCAACTACTCACTATCAGGATTATGAGTTAATTGCTGAATTGTCTAAAGGACTAGGCGGAGCGATGAAAGGCATTGAAATTTCATCCTTGGCACCTGAAGCTCGTATGCAGGATCGCGGGTGGTAAGAGAATTATGGTGAAAATTGGCGTACTGGGGCTACAAGGTGCCGTAAGAGAGCATGTACGCGCCGTTGAGGCTAGCGGTGCGGAGGCCGTTGTCATTAAGTGGCCAGAAGAGTTAAAGGAAATGGACGGGCTAATTATCCCTGGTGGAGAAAGTACGACCATGAGGAAGTTAATCGATAAATATAATTTTATGCCTGAATTAAAACAGTTTGCAGCTGAGGGCAAGCCAATGTTTGGGACATGCGCCGGTTTGATTTTACTAGCGAAGCGTGTGGTCGGTTATACTGAACCACATATCGGCGTAATGGACGTAACCGTTGAACGTAACTCCTTTGGGCGCCAACGTGAAAGCTTCGAGGCTGACCTTGATATCCATGGCGTAGGCGAGCAGTTTTCTGCAGTGTTCATTCGTGCCCCACATATCGTTGAGGCAGGGGAGAATGTTGAAGTACTGGCCAAGCATAATGGACGGATTGTTGCAGCACGTGAAGGTCAATTCCTTGGTTGTTCCTTCCATCCAGAATTAACAGATGACCACCGATTTACCAACTTCTTTGTGAAAATGGTTGTGGAGTCGAAGGAAAAGACATCAGTAGTATAATCCAGTTGCAAGCTGGAAATAAATATAGTAAATTTGAGTTAATAAAACCTGATATGAAAAAGCAATGACAGGAACTAGTAGCTTGACCTCATTTCTGTAGAGAGCCGGTGGGTGCTGAAAACCGGTGGGTGAGACTTGTGAATCCATCCTCGAGCAAAGCATGGAAAGCCTTTGGCAAGTAAATGCTTTCGGTCACAAACCGTTATCTTACTGAAAGAGGAAAGCGTCATGATGCTTTCAATCAGGGTGGCAACGCGGGTAACTCTCGTCCCTTTTTAGGGGACGGGAGTTTTTTGTGTTTTCCTGCAATCAATATATTTTAGGAGGAAATGAAATGTTAGATGTAAAGTATTTACGTGCTAACTTTGAAGAAGTGAAGCAAAGATTACAACATCGCGGGGAGGATTTAACTGACTTTGGTAAATTTGAATCTCTTGATGTGAAAAGACGAGAATTGCTAGTAGAAACTGAAACCCTAAAAGGCAAACGAAATGAGGTATCTCAAAAGATTGCGCTTTTAAAGAAAGAGAAAAAGGATGCCGATCAGTTAATCGTCGAGATGCGCGAGGTAGGCGATAAAATTAAGGCTCTTGATGAGGAACTAAGGGCTGTAGAAGAAACCTTAGACAACTTATTAATGAGTATTCCAAATTTGCCGCATGAAAGTGTACCGGTTGGAGAAACGGAAGATGATAATGTTGAGATTCGCCAGTGGGGCGAGCTTCCGGAATTTGCATTTGAACCAAAGCCGCATTGGGATATTGCTGATGAATTAAAAATCATTGACTTTGAACGTGCTGGAAAAGTGACAGGAAGTCGCTTTGCCTTCTATAAGGGCTTAGGTGCTCGTTTAGAGCGGGCGTTGATTAGTTTCATGATGGACCTACACGCGGACGAACATGGGTATCAGGAAGTCCTACCACCATATATGGTTAATCGTGCTAGCATGACCGGTACGGGTCAATTGCCTAAGTTTGAAGAAGATGCCTTTAAGGTAGCAGATACTGATTATTTCTTGATTCCAACATCAGAGGTTCCAGTAACAAATCTGCATCGCGATGAAATCTTAAGCATTGATCAGTTGCCTGTTAAATATGTAGCATACAGTGCAAACTTCCGCTCTGAAGCTGGCTCTGCTGGCCGTGATACACGAGGATTAATCCGTCAGCACCAATTCAATAAAGTTGAGCTTGTGAAATTTGTAAAGCCAGAAGATTCTTATGCTGAGTTAGAAGCTTTGACCAATAATGCTGAAAAGGTTCTTCAATTATTAGGTCTTCCATATCGAGTGCTTAGCATGTGCACTGCGGATCTTGGCTTCACTGCTGCTAAGAAGTATGATATTGAGGTTTGGATTCCTAGCTATGGGACTTACCGAGAGATTTCTTCTTGTAGTAATTTTGAAGCTTTCCAGGCAAGAAGAGCGAATATCCGTTTCCGTCGGGAAGCGAAAGGAAAACCAGAGCATGTTCATACATTAAATGGTTCTGGCCTTGCGGTCGGCCGCACGGTCGCTGCTATTCTAGAGAATTACCAACAGGAAGATGGAAGTGTTGTGATTCCAGAAGCATTACGTCCTTATATGCGTAATTGTGAAGTCATTCGACCTCAACAATAATAGTATGCTGGGGTAGAAATTCTCTGCCCCAGAAATTTTATTATTATATGTTGACATGTGTTTTGAATTATGATAAATTAATTCTTGTCGATACGGAGGAATACCCAAGTCCGGCTGAAGGGATCGGTCTTGAAAACCGACAGGCGGGTCATACCGCGCAGGGGTTCGAATCCCCTTTCCTCCTCCATAATATTGATACTTAATATTTGCGCATAAATATTGGAGATTAAAAACCTGTTACCACTTGGTAGCAGGTTTTTTTGTGTTTAGGGGACTGTTGGATTTCCGTTCCAGGCGCGAGCGGTGAGCCTGTCCAGCTCCAGCGCTATCCCCTCGAGTTCGCCCACGCACGAAAAAAATGCGGTAGCATTTTTGAGGAGTCTTCGCGCCTTCTACTCCAATCAACAAGATGGTTAAACCACAATTCCCTTCAATATTTTCATTGGAGAATTTCTAAAAACTAAAAAAGACCAGTCATATGCGACTAGTCTTAGATAAGATTATCTTTTTAATAATTGCGTTTGATGAATATATGAACCAATTCGTTCAACGATTGGCTCAATAGATGATTTATCACTAACGATATCATAATCATTGATATTTAAGCGAAGCACTGGGCAGGCATTGAAGCTATTAATCCAATTTTCATAGCGCTCGTGCATTTCTTTCCAATAATCGATCGGTGTTTGCTGCTCCATAGGGCGTCCACGCAAACGAATTCGATCGAGGATATCATCAATGCTTCCCTCAAGATAGATCAATAAATCAGGATGTGGGAAATAAGGTGTCATCACCATTGCATCGAATAAACTCTTATAGGTTTCATAATCAACGGGTGACATTGTCCCTTTTTCATAATGCATTTTGGCAAAGATGCCAGTGTCTTCATAAATAGAGCGGTCCTGTATGAAGCCCCCGCCATACTCAAAAATTCTCTTCTGGTCTTTAAAACGCTCAGCTAAGAAGTAAACTTGAAGATGGAAGCTCCAGCGATCAAAATCGGCATAGAATTTATCTAGGTAGGGGTTCGTATCTACCTTTTCAAAAGAAGTTCGAAATTTTAAAGCCTCAGCAAGAGCATTTGTCATTGTTGATTTTCCGACTCCTACTGTCCCTGCAATCGTGATGACAGCGTTGTGCGGGATATCATATTTCATTCGAAGATTCATTGTTTTACGCTCCTTTTTATCAATGATGCTGAAAGCTGTGAAATGATGTTTTCAAGGTCCTGTTCATTTTTTACAAAATCCAGTTCATCGCCATTGAATCGGAGGACAGGAATATCTGGATATTGAATCTCAAAGGCATTCATTGCCTCTTCATAATCAAGCGAAAGCTGTTGTAGATAGGCTGAACTGATATTTTTCTCCACTTCTCTACCACGGATTTCGATTCGCTCCAACAGCGTATCTAGACTAGCATGCAGATACACAATTACATTAGGAGTTGGAGTATCCTGCGTTAAAATATCGTATATTTTATAGTATTTGTCATATTCCTGTTGGTTTAAGGTGCGCTGGGCAAAAATTAAATTCTTAAAAACATGATAGTCAGCGACTACTGGTTGGTTTTGACTAATAAAGTTCTTATTAATATCCCCTAATTGCTTATATCGGTTGCAAAGAAAGAACATTTCTGTTTGAAAGCTCCACTCTTCAATATTGTCATAAAATTTTCCGAGAAATGGATTTTCATCGACAATCTCTTTTAATAATGTGTATTGAAAATGATCAGAAATGGCCTTTGCTAATGATGTTTTGCCGACGCCAATCGGTCCCTCAACCGTGATAAAAGGTGTTCCCCCCACAGTTTTTCCTCCTTCTCTATCCGGTCATCTATATCAAAAATACTTTTACGGTTACTAAAAAAAACACAGCCTTCATTTTAACATATTATGTTCAGGAAGTGACATGGAATATTTGGCCTCCAAGGCAGAAAAAAGGCAGCTGGACCAATTTGGTCACCAGCTGCCTTTGCGTTTATGAGCCGTTTTGTTTCACGACATTAAAGTTTTCGGAAATTAAAAGCCAGTTTTGCGGAAAACTAAGACCTAATTTCCAGTAACTGATTCCTCTTAAATTTAATTCTTTAATTAGATCAAACTTCGCTTGAATCGACCGAGCATCCTCAAACCATACTTCATGACGTTGCCCTTCACTACTTGTATAGTTGAAGAATGGTGCTTGTGCCTGGGTATCGTACTGAATAGCAACATTATTTGTTGCCGCTAGTTGAATCGCTTGCTGTGGGCTAACAGCTCTCGCAGTGCTTCCTTGGACAAATGGGAGTGTCCAATCATAGCCATATAAATTTTGTCCCATCATGATTTTATTGGAGGGCATTTCCGTAATCGCATACTCTAAAACGTCCCGGACGGGTCCAATTGGCGAGACGGCCATTGCTGGTCCGCCGCTATAGCCCCACTCATATGTCATAATCACCACAAAATCGACAATTTCCCCATGGGCCCGGTAATCATGGGCCTCATACCAAGCGCCTTCTTGTTCGGCACTTGTTTTTGGGGCGAGTGCAGTGGATATTAACCAGCCTTCTTGTCTAAAGCGCTCTCTAGCTTTTCGTAAAAAGTTATTATAAGCTTCCCGGTCAGCTGGTCGGAGATATTCAAAGTCGAAATGGATATCACGAAAACCGACTCTTTTTGCCGTGGTGACAATATTGTTTAAAAAACGATCCTGAATCGTCATATCATTTAAGAGAATGCGTCCAAGCTCATCGCTGAATTGGTCATTCTCCTGATTGGTGATTACCATCATTAAAGTATTGTTATTCGCTTGGGCAATTGCAGGGAAGTTGTTTAAGAGAGGCTCCTTTAAGGAACCATCCCGCAATGCTTGAAAACTAAAAGGAGCTAAGTAGGTTAAATAGGGTGCGGCATCCCGTGCGGCCGTTTCAAGAGCTGGAGCAACCGTATCTCCTCTAGGTTCTACATAGGCATTGGTCTCTGCCCGAGTCTTGGGCATTTGGGGAATATAGAGCCTAAGTCCGACTTGAAGTGGCTGATTAACGGGAATTCGATTTATGCGTGCTAATTCCTGATAGGTGGTACGAAATCTACTTGCAATCGAATATAAACTATCCCCTTGTTGAACCCAGTAAAAACTGCCAATGATAGGGATCACGACAGTCTGACCGACAACAAGTTGATTCGGATTCGGTATTTCATTTGCCTCAACGATATCATTGACGGTTGACCCATATGCACGGGCAATTGCCGTTAATGAATCACCAGGTTGAATGACATAAATTTGCATGGCCTTCCCTCCTAATTGGCGGATGAGTGATCCCGCTAATACTTTAGTGAACGAATCGGGCGGGGATTCCTGCCTAAGTTTATCTGCGCTAAACGCTACAAACATCTTATGAGAGAAGGGGTTGACCTATGAACTTACAGATTAAAAATAATTTTTGAGGTCTCGATCTTGGCCTTAAGCACCTCTTTCATCATTGTTAAAGCATAGGCATTATCCTCATCATTATTAGAGGCAATGCAATCCTTCGGTACGAATAGCGAGTACTCGCGCATATAGGCATCATTGGCGGTAAATAGGACACAAATATTTCCGGCAATCCCTGTTAGGACTAGGGAGTTTACTTTTAGCTCTTGAAGAAGTGATTCTAATGCCGTACCATAGAAGGCTGAGTGCTTAGGTTTAATGAGAAAATAATCCTCTTCCCGAGGGGCGATTCTTTCAATAATCCTATGGCTGCTTTCATTTGAACAAAATTGAATGATTCTTTCTAAATCAGCTTTCCATAATTTATAATGATCATTAATATAAATGATTGGCCAGTTATTTTTATTAAAATAGTCCTTTAACTCGAGGATCGAGTCCATAATAGTTGAGGCTTTTTGGGAAAGGATTTCACCGTGAGTAAAATTAAAATCATTGATCATGTCGATAATGAGTAATGCTGGTTTCATTTCATTTTTCATCTTATCATCCTCTCCTTTTCCTTAGCCTTTGACCGAGAGAGGGATATTAAACGTATTGGGGGATGCTTAATGGAGAAAAATCAAGATGAGTATTATATGCGTGAGGCCATCATCGAAGCCAAAAAGGCGGGGGAAGCAGGAGAAGTCCCAATTGGGGCAATCATTGTTCTAAATGGTGAAATCCTTGCACGAGCCTATAATCTCCGCGAAACGGAACAGAACTCACTTGCTCATGCTGAGGTGCTAGCCATTAATGAAGCTTGTAAAAAGTTAGGGACATGGAGACTAGAAGAGGCTGAGCTTTATGTAACCCTTGAGCCTTGCCCGATGTGTGCGGGTGCGATTATGCTATCACGGATCAAACGGGTTGTTTATGGTGCAGCTGATCCAAAGGGAGGGTGCGCCGGAACTTTTATGAATATCCTACAGGATGACCGGTTTAATCATCAAAGTGAAGTGGTCACCGGGGTTCTTCAAGAGGAATGTGGTGCATTGCTTACTCAGTTTTTTCGACAGCTTAGGGAACGGAAGAAACAACAGAAAAAGGATGCAAAATCCCATGGAGTAAATAATTAACAGGGACAAAACATTGCATTTTTGTTTAAGAGTTAGTATACTAATTATGCGTCACATAAGACGCCTTTAAAATTGGTTTCAACTTTGCCGTGCTAGTCGGGGAGGTAGCGGTGCCCTGTACCCGCAATCCGCTCTAGCGGGGATGAATCCCTTCCTGAGGCTGATTGACTGTAGGGTCTGCCTCAAGTAAGTGGTGTTGACGCTC
>Ga0180215_1004937_pt1 | contig 11613 bp, 23 predicted proteins | sample eDN3rd37CBELigBY_FD_128871 | JGI IMG/M metagenome (GOLD analysis project Ga0180215, IMG submission 128871) | Enriched backyard soil microbial communities from Emeryville, California, USA - eDNA 3rd pass 37_C BE-Lig BY (version 2) (version 2) | ecosystem: Environmental > Terrestrial > Soil >...
AGTTCATGTAGCACGTGTTGCCGAGGTTACGCAGCCCTACCACGCCCAGCTCGTCCTTGACACGCTTCTTGCCGTTGGTGGACGCCGCGGGATGCTGCCGCGCGCGCTTGGCGTTCTCGGCCTCCTGCTCCTCCGCCTCACGCTTGCTGTTGCGCCTATCGCAAGTGGGATGCCTGCATTCATCAGTGACTGGGGCCGGCATCAGCCGCGGCTTTCGCTGACTAAAGCGACGATGCCTGCAGCTCCGTACGCCAGGATAGATGAAAGCGCGTTGCGCATGTCCCGTAACGCGTCGGTGACGTAGTCGTCCGTGACAAAATTGTCGCAGTCATAGCTGCAGCGTGGTCCATCCCATACGTTGTCGGAGTGGGATGTTAGATGTGACGTGATTGTACGGTTATGCCACGCTGCGCACCAGTGGATGAGTGCCGCGGCGGCGTCCATCACGAGCGGATGGCCCGATGCTTGGTAGTGGGCCTCCGCGTGTCCCTTGACGTACCTGCGCCATCCCTGAAACCGCTCGACTCCAGAATACTTGTCAGCCTGAACGTGCCACCGCGGGTAGTGCATGACGTGCGCACTACGCACCGGCCACAGTGCACCTGGCCGCAGGTCAAGCAGACCCATGGCGAGAGCGTCGCCTGGCAGTCTGGCGGTCTGCACGCCCCACGACGATGGCGCGCGACGGGTTATGCGCGCAACGCAAACTCCTCGCAGCGCTAGCCTGACGTACCGGCGCACTGGCCGGCGGGCGACGCGACGTCCTCCCACTTCGTAATAGCGGCCGGGGTCCGCGTGATCGCCTTGACATGCGGGCATTCGACCGTGATCACGTCCATGACGCCGGCCTGCTCACAGAAGGATATTCCTAAACTGGCAAGGGAAAAATTGGCAACAACCACGCGGCCAAGGGCCGATTTCCCGGCCAGCCACGCGACGCACCGGGACGCCCACCAGGCGGGGCCACGCGCGGTACGCTGGTATTCGTGCCGATCGCCTTGCCGATAGCGCAGCCGTCGCCGCGGTGCCGCAGGCTCCAGCACGGTTCCTGGCCGTGTTGCCCACTTGCCCCGTCTCAGCCCGCCGTTACGCGTCTTCGCACCCGCCGTTCGTCGCTTTCTGACACGCTCAACACCGGACTAATCAAACGGGCAGACTCCAACAGGTTCTGCTACGTGTCCGCCGTGTCGACCGACGGGCAGCGGCGCTCTGGCGTGCGGCCGCGGCTTTTAGTGCGGTTGTCCGCCACCGTCGCGCACACCGTCGCATCGCTCAACACTGATGACGTCATGCAGGTCCGACGGTCGGGCTCGGCAGCCATGCGACGCAGTGTAAAGATGGTCCAGGACGCCCATATTGGAGCAGTCAGCTAGGACCCCCCTGCTAGAAGGTGTGCGCTGCTAGAAGGTATGATCAGAAGCACGAGTGAATGGATCGCTTCGGGACATCCACTTGCGCTGCATCGTCGCCAAAACTCACGCTGTAGGGAACGCTCACAGACGCGACTGGCAATTGCTATGCTGTCGATCTCGCTCTGCTATCGATCTCATGCATGCTACTGTTGTGTGTTTACAAAATGTACACTGTGTATTACGCTTACGCTCCAGTGCCGTGCGCCTCCACGTACGCCCGGGCCAGGTCCTTGACATGCTCGGCGGTCGCCTCGTCGCCGTGCTGCCGCTCAAAGGTCAGATAGCGCTTCAAGAAGTGCTTCATCTTTTTGCTTGACCACTTGAGGTGCACGATCCGCTCATACAGCCGGCTGTTGGAAAATACCAAACCGAAGAGCAACTAGCCCCGTCAGCTTCGGTCGCTTTCAGCACTCACCAAGCAAGCCTAAGTCCCCTACCGAATCACGGGCAATTCGCCCACGCGCTCTTCCATGTCGCAGTAAATGTTCCACAGGTCGGCGCGCTTCGGGTAGTTGCTCATGATGCCCTCAAAGATGGTGCGGCCGCGCTCGACCTCGCCAAACTTGAACTCCATCTGCGCAAATTTGCTGATCGCCTTGATGTCTGTGACCCGAGCCCAAGCACATGAATCCCTGTGCCATCCGAATGTCAGCTTGCCGTAGGGCCGGACTATCGACGGGACCGGCGTTCTGCATCGTACGTTTGCGCTTGGGCAGGCTCTTGAGCGACCGCTGGAGGACTTTGCGGGCGCCATCCGGGTCGGTCTTTTGTCGCAGCAGGAACAGTGCATATTGCATCCAGACCTGCACAGTGCGACGGAAACGGTATTCGAATCCGGAGTGAATTGGCTGCTTGGCGTCTCCCGAGTCCGACAATTGGGGAGACAATCGCTCACCTTGCAGCTCTCGCGCAACTTTTTCACCATCAGTTCGTACAGCTGCTGCGCCGACTGTAAATTAGGATCGACAGCGGCTCAAGCATTGCAGCATCCATCGTTAGACGCTGTCCAACGGCCTCATTTTCCAGCGGCTAGCCGTACGTCAAGTTTGCTGGTACGCTCGTAGATGTTGACAAGGTGCATATAGATCTTCTTCGGCTCGTTGTACGTGACAGCGCGCTCAAAGACGCGCATGAGCGACTCATGCGTTCCGTACGAGTTCTCCAAGTTCATGAGTGCGACCCAGACGTTGAGCTTTTCCTGCTGCTCGCGGAAGTTGATCGCTGGGCGGGCGTTCCGCTCGCGGAAATGTCTTGGGATGGTCCCAACGTTAGTAGCACGCGCGAGCAGCAAGGGCGCCCCTCAGCGACGGCGTACTCTTCAGTGCGCGCTCAGCGACGGCACGGGCCTTGTCGATCTCGGTGAGGCCCAGCTGGAACGCCATGTACTTGACCCACAGGTACGACGAGTTGGGCGACGCTGCAGACAATACAATTTGGCGTCGAAAACCGAGCAAACTTAGCTCAGGATTACCTCGCCACCGCTGCTCCCTACTGCACGTACCAACAAGCAGGCGCTCATAGTCGTCGGCGCTCTGCGGCGCGTCGGCGGCGGCAAGTAGCGCGTTCTCCTGCTCGGCGATGCGTGCCTCTGCCTCCTCCTTGCTCCGGCGCTTGGCACGCTTGCTGAGCTTCTTCACGGCGGCCGCATCTGCCGTGACGCACCCCGCCCCAATTTTGATTTACTCTCGTTGTGAGTGTACGCTCGGTCACGGACACGGCGCGCGCGTCACGGCCACGCACCGCGCGCGCTGGCGCTGTCGCCCTCGTTGTCGTCGTCTGAGTCTTCGTCGGGGCTCTCGATGCCGGCGTCGTCGTGGCTGGATGCGCCACCGACCGCGCCCGGGGCGGCCCAGTCAAAGTCGACGGCGACGCTGAGCGGCTGCAGCGGCCGGCCGTTGGCGGCCGATGCCACGGGCAGCCCGGCCTTGGGCGCCGCCGGTTGGCCGACTTCGGCATCCTCGTCGTCTTCGCTCATCGCCTTGTCGCTGTCCGCCGCCTCGGCCTCGGCCTCGTCCGACGTCGCGTCCTCGTCGCCGTCAACGTCCATGCCCTCGGCGCCCTGCGCAGCCTCGTCCTCGTCAAAGTAGGACTGCTTCATGCCGAGCGAGAGCCGCTTGTTGTCCACGTTCACATCCAGCACGACCACACGCACACGGTCGCCCTCGGTGTACAGCTGGTTCAGCTCCTCCTCCGTGACACGCACATCCGACACCTGGAACCGCTCACAACATTGAGCATATTTTAGTTACTGTTAACTTTTGTGGCAATGATGAGTGTGCTTGCCTCTTCGCGTTAGGACCGTGCCTGCGAAATGTGACAGAGGCCGGAGAGCCTCGAGTTGTCGATCGCGACAAAGACGCCGTAGGGCACGACCTTGCGCACGTGGCCTTCGAGATGCTGGCCCTTGGCCACCGTCGCCCACGTCACCAATGGCGCCGACGTTGGGTCCACGGCGCTCTGACGCAGCGACAGTTCGATCTGCTTCGCTGCCGCGTCCACGCTGGGGAAGTGACACGCAAAGAAAAGTTGGAGTGGGAAGGTGGTGAGCTTGGCCTCATGCACCGAATCACAGGCACAACGCGTGCCAAGTACCTTAACACGACACCCTTCACGAGCTTGCCCGGCGGGAACTCAGGCTTCCACTCGGCAATGTACTTATCGGACAGGTCGGCGATCTGTGTAGCAAGCTCGGCAATGGTGAACGCACTCAAGTTATTGGTTAGCCTTGGGTGACGGCAACCATCTTATGTGTCATCGCCTCCGCACCTTGACGCGACCGGTAACGCCGGGGGCTAGCGTGACAAAGACGCCTTTGTCGGAGGGGTTACGAACAAAGCCGGCGACGACCATCCCGGCCTCGACGTCCTCAAACGCCTTGATCGGCACCGCGCCCTCAACGGGCGGCGGCCGCGCGGCGGCGGCGAGGCGTTCCTCGACCGTCGCGCTAAGCGTGCCAGCCTTCTTCTTGCCCTTTGCGGGTTTGTCGGACACAGCGTCCAGCACCGACTGGCGCATCGACAGGTCGATGCGGCGGCTGCCGCGGCCACGGCGTGTAGGCAACATTGCGATCGAGAGGTCAACCATCGTGCCAGCCACATTTACGTGTTTCGCACGACAGCGTTTCGGGTACGTACGACTCGGTGTCGCGATGCAGGATGACGACGCGCACGGACGAGCCGACGGCATACGCCGCGGTCGGGTTGTCGGTGAAGGCATCGGCAATCTCGGTAATGGCCACGCTGATGCAGCCAATGAAGGAGTCTTGTACTGAGCGAATCCAGTGAGTCGGTGCTGCTGTTAAACGCCCCAAGCTTGCCCTCGCGTTCGGCGTACCGTCCGATGGCACGACCGGGGAGATGCACCATGAGGCCGTCCGCAAGGTCAACCGACTTGACCCGGCCTTCGACGATAGTGCCGACGTCCAGCGGTGCAACAACTCCATTGGAGTCTGTAGCTCGCGCTGGGAAAGCAAACCCTTGTATAATGTTAGCCCTGACGCCCATCGCTGCCAATTTCTTAGGGCTTGTGCTACGGACCGGCCTCCAACACGGGTAGGACCGCCGACGGGGACGGCAGGGCCACGAAGAAGAGGGTGACGCGCTTCTTGCGTCCTTCGCCGAGGCTTAGTACCGAGCCCGGCGCGACTTGGCACCAGATCATCTGGCCTTCCTTGAGGCTGGCGAAGCCGCCCTTGAGCAACGACGCGTCCGCCGGCCGGATGAGGCCGTGCAGAATGGGCGACAGCGCAATCGTCGCGTGCGCATTGCCAGTCTGGGAACCACGAGCGAGATCGTACAGCCTCGCCGATGGGGTTAGCATGCGTTGCGCGGGAACGACTCGCCGTTGTGCCAGTCTCATACCGATTTGACGATTGCGAGGTACGGCTTGTCCTTGCGAAGCTACATGTGATGACACCATCGAAGAAAACACGGACAGTCCACATCGTGAGTAATCACGTGCTGTTCCTTCCTCACGATAAGCACAGTGGCACGCTACCGTCTCCAACGTCGGCCGCGGTGCGCTCGGGACGCCGTTCGGCTGCGCAAGCTCCGAGGGCCGCACGGAGAGGTCCACAACGACGCCAGCGAGCGGCGAGCGGTGCGTAATGGCCAGCTGCTTATGCTCCATGGTACGTCGGTGGAAACCAATCACCTATATTCAGTGCCACAACGTGAAGCAGCCAAGGGCCTATCAGCACCAGTAATGCGGAAGAAGGAGAGGCAGTCTTTGCGCTACCTTGGCGGTAATTTTTTGGCCGACGGTATAGGACGCGAAAGGCCGCGTCGGATCCGCCAGTTGCTTCGGATCGTCGATGACGTCCGCTGCGAAGATCTGGCCTTGTATGGCCGCCGTCAGCTGTACCATAATGTGGTCCACTGTGCAGATGCGCGAAAGCCTACGAAGGGCAGCAAGCTAGGTAAGACGTTTCGACAAACGAAGTCGTTGCGACAGGGGCAACCGCATACGCTTGATGAAGCGAACGGTGGCGATCGTCGTCATGCCGATCGCCAGGTTGTCGAGCTCCTGCAGGCGCGCGTCTTCGGCGGCCAGCGGCCGCGCGCTGACGGCGCCGGCGGTAGAGCTCGTCACCTCCGCGTTTACCGCGGCGGCCTGCATAGCCAGCTCGCGGGCCTGGTCCTCGGTCAGGGCGTAGATAGCGCGCGCCATCGCTGGCAGCGCCACGGCCCTGTTGACGACGAGCAGCAAGCGTCATGCGGGCTCAATCGACGGATCAGCCGGCGTTGTGCGGCACATCAAACTCGGGCGGTGGCTAGACGCACCCGGCCGATGCCTGCTTCTTGGTGAGGTGCAGAGGCGCCCGGTGCAGGGCAACCTGCAAGCTCTGGCCGTACTGGAAGACGCGGCGCAGCGCCTCGCTGGCGCCCAGCTCGCCCGTAGCCACCACCGCCACCACGTCGGCCGCGCTCGGGATGGTGACCACAAGGTATTGGCGCTTGACCAACTGCACCGTCGCCGTCGTTGCCTCTCCCGCCGACGTCGGCGCGACCGTCTGCTGAGGATGACATAGAGCAGAGCCAGCAGATGCGGTCAGGCTGGAGGCAACGGCGCCATTCGCGCTTTTGCCGGCCCCCTACCTCTGTTTTGGCCGCCTGGCGGGCCGCCACGAGATCGGGGTCCATGCTGAGGTCTACTATGAGCTTGCCAACGTCGACGTCCAGCACCACAGCCTGGACCACCGCGCCAGCCTTCACCGTCACACCTGCCGACGGGCCGTAACAGAACAACGTGTGGGCGGAAATAATGAGCATGGACGCCGTTCACAATTCATGCCGCTCGCGCTGCATACCGCGCGCCTGGTCTTTGATCACAAAGCCGGAGAAGCCGTGCGGCAGGTCCAGAACGATGCCGTACTCGGCCACCTGGCGCACAGTGGCCTGCACTACCGCGCCAAACTCGTATGGGCGGGCGTGCTCCAGACGCTCGCGCGCACTCGGTTCCAGGCTTTTGCCGACGGTCGTCGCCAGGCGTGCGAGGTCGCTGTCTACCGACGTTGCCAAATTGGTGAGGCCCAGCACGCGAAGCTCCTCCTGCAGCAGGTACTTGGTCAGCCACGGCGCGTCGCCGCCCGCCGGTTCGACAGGCACCGCTGTCGTGCCCAGCCGGCCGCCCTTGGGCAGCGGGCCGTCAAGCTTGTGTTCAAATTAGTAGAACTGGGGCCCACCCGGCGTTAGCATCTGAATGCGAACAGCCAGCAGCTGCACGAAGAGTGTACCAGGAATGTGGCGCGCATCCGCTGGTTCGCGGGGTCGACCTCGGTGATGCGCACGGTGACGGTCTGTCCGCGAAAGAAGAGGTCTTCCACCCGCTCATCCGGCCGTTTGCTGCGGCGGTTGGATCGCGGGAAAAGTAGTTGCTCTTGTCGCCGTCAGCAATCCCTGTCAGGCTTGTACAACAGCTTGGAGTGTGCACGCACCCGGTCTGGCTGGCGGGCACTAGCGCCGACACCTGGTTGAAGAAGCGGACAATGCAGCCATAGCTGGCCGCCGAAACAACGGTGCCCAACGTAATCATGCCCGCCATGGCGTCCTCTACACGAGATCGTTGTTCAACGCACAAGTCGCTGGTTGTTGAGCATCAGCCGCAAGCGTTAATAAATCGTACCGAACCCGTCGGTGCGTACCGTAGCGCAATAGCTTTGGGTGCGTCGACCGCAGCAGCGACTTTTTGACCGTCAGCTGAACGCGGCGCCGCTCGCGGTCCACGTTCATCACCTGGATCACGCTCCCCTGCATTGAGGACCATCGGCACCGCAGTCAGAGAAAATTGTTCCGAGCCGTGGGCGGGGAGCCGTGGGTGGTTATCCGAGGTCGTACCATGGCCGTGAGCGTCTCGTCCTCCTTGAACCGCTTGGCCGGGTTGCGCAGCTGAACATCGGCCCAGAAGATGGACGGGATGAAGCCCTGCGTGTGCTCGGCCAGGCGCACCACGACGCCTAAATTGCTGACCGAGAGGACCTTGACCTGGGTATGTGACGTCGCATGAGCTAGTGACAAGCCCAATGTGTCAGCCACCGACCGCCGTCAAGTGTGGGTGAGTCGCGGTCCTGACGCACCGGCAGGACGGTGCCGGCCTGCAGGTCCGCGAGCGTCATGAACGGCCGCTCCAGCACGGACTGCTGCATCGACAGCTGCACGAGGCCGTCAAGGTAGTCGTAGCCCACCACGCGCATGCGGTGGGTACTAGAGTCCACACAAGGCATAAACGGGCATACCGCAGGATAGATTAGCACCGCAGCAAAATGGCCAGCTGGATACCACACCACGCGCACGCCACACCTTCCGACGCGGTGCTTTTTGTCGAAGTGCTCCAACGGCGTGTCCGAGGCGCGGTGAATCTACATGAGTGCACGCTAGCTTGAATGGTGTCGGACGCGGTTAGGATGTCAGCGTTTCGACGCAACGCCCAATATAATTGCTACATACATTCACGTAGCCGCGCTTGTGGTCCGGCAGCGCAATGACAAGGCCGTGTGCGCCATCCACATGCAGCACAGTGGCATTGTCGATGATGGCGCCGATGGCCATCGACGGCTGGTGTGCCTGGCGCTCCAACAGGTCAGGCGGAGATTGGTTAGCATCTATTCATTCATAAGCACACATCGATGGCCCTCCTCGATGCGCTGACGCACCGATGTCGAGAAGGTGACGGTCTCCAGCGCAACCAGCTGCGGCCGCAGCGTAAGGCTCACTTGCTTGGTAGCCGAATCGACGTACAGAACCCGCGCCCGCACCTACGAATCAAATCGGCAAAAAAGGTGTGCGTACAAGCCAGGTCAGGTGCGACGCTGGCTCCGCCATGCCACAACAGAGTCCACGAACGCGATGGTTGTCCGGGTACTTGGCGGCAAGATCCGCGGCTTGACCGTCCTGCGGCAGATCCAGATGGAACATGTTCACCGTGCCCTCGAACAGGCCCAGGAACGCCAGCTGCAAACCGTTCTCAAAGCGCGCCTTGACGCGCGCGTGCACCAGTAGGCCGGCCTGCAGCGCGTGGAAGGGCAGCACGGCATCGTGCGCCAGCTGATTCGGAGCCACTTCAGTCGGCACATCGGACAATTCTAGGTCAGCCTGGAACCATGTTGGCCCGTCCACGCCAGCGGCTGCATCGCCTACCGCTGCCTTGGCCACGCTGCCGGTCTTAGTGGTCAGCGAGACGGCGCGCCCGCCGGCGCCGACCGATGCCACCGTCGCAATAACGACTTGGCCGACCACAAGCTCCGGGGCATCTGCAAGCCGACGCAACCGCACGCCACACAAAGCGCGTGTTATATAATTAGATTTGCAGGGCACCCACGCATGTAGAACATTGGCCGCCCACGCACCGGCGTTCATGGCCGACCGCGGCAGGAAGCCCGTGACGTCCTTCATGCCCAGCGACATCGCATAGCCGCGGTCCTCGACCGACGTTACGGACGCCGACACAACCTGCACGAACGACCCGCCGTTCGCGTAAACAGACGTGACCCACGTTCAGCGGTGCTCGCTCCAGGGCTGTGCAATTGCTAGGCGAGGCCCGTACGTAGCCGGGGCAGAGCAGATGCCCGAGGTCACTCGCGTTGGTGCGGTCCGGGCGCACGGAAAGCTGCAGCTGTGTACGGCCCTCCGAGGCAGTCGACTTGCTGACGACGGCGCAGCGCACCACCTGGCCGATCGTGAAAAGGCGCGCCAGGTCTGGTACCTCGGCTCCATGACTGCGGCCACTGGCCGCGTCCTCGTCCAGCGCGTCTTCCGCGTCGTCGGCCTCTGCGGCGCGCTCCACCGCGGCCGACACAGGCTCGCTGACTTCCGTGATCGGCACGCGGCCGACCATGTTGCTGGGCAGCGACACGGTCACGTCTAGGTCGTTGACCTCCGCCACCACGCCCAGCAGCACAAAACCGGGCTCCAGGCGCTGCGAGGGGTCAATCGGCGCCGGCGTTCCTTGGTGTGACATTAGTTGAGCGCTCCGGGAGCGGAACAGCAAAGCGCTGGGGGGATGCGGCTGCGCACCTTGAAGCGCAGAATGTCGGCGTGCTGCTTCTTCTTGGTGCGCCGCAGCGCCACGCGCTCCTGCAGCGACAGGCCGGCCGTGCCCAGCGCCTCGACCGCGTCGTCCTCGTCGTCGTCATCGCTGCCCGCGGGCGCGACTGGCCGCCGGCGCTTCCCAGCGCCGCCTTCCCTCGCCGCCGACTCAGTCTGTCCTCCGCAGCCAGTTGAAGACCCAATACCATTGGTCAGTTGTGCGCCCGTACCAAAGGTAGGCGGCGTGAGATAGCGTACCTCGAACAAAAAGTCGGCCTCGGCCTGCCGCTTGGTGGCGCGGTACTCAAGCGGCGTTAGGCCCACGGCACCGCCACGGGGGAAATCGCCCTCCTCCGCAGCGACCGACGGCGCTTTGGGCCGCGGCACGGGCTGCGCCAACTTCTTAGGCTCCGGCACCGGCTCGGCGGGCTTGGGGGGGACCTTGGCCGGCTTGGCCGCTGCCGCCTTCTTGCCGGTACTGGCCCCGGCGTTCGCCTTGGGGCCGGCCTTCTTGGGCGGCGCCATGGCTGTGAATGCCAACGAAATATGCGAACTGACCGGTCAGGCTGGTGAGTACTTCGCTATGCGGCCGCCGGAAGGGTCGACTCCAGTGTACCTGTTCGCCCTTGCTTAGCGAGCGGCCACACGTTCCTCTTCGCAGATCTTGCCCAGTGGCCAGTCGGTGGCTTTGGGTTCCCGAGTGGGGGGCTAATCTAGGCAGCGTCCCTGGAGCTCCTTGCAACTCCGTCGATCAAGACGGCGTCCAAGGTCTTGTCCTCGTCTATGTCGTCACCTGATGGGTCCGCCCTGAGTGTTCGTCTGAGCGTTCTGCAGTATCGCCGGCGTCTACAGGCCGTCCAATGCTTTCGACCTCGCCCCCGTCCTCGTCCCTCCCTCTTCGCGTCCTCTTCGCGCCCTCTTCGTCCGCTTCCTCCACACTGGCCATGTGGCGCCGCCCACGTGGCGCCGCGATGACGTCATTATACATGGTACTCCCCATCTTGGCATTGGTGATCCCCATAACCGTTACAAAGCGGTTGACTGGGGTGGAGTGTGGGTGGAACGCCGGCAGGGCACTGTGCGGGGAAAGCGGCAGAACCGGGTGAGGAATTTTCAAATACTGTCGTAACGGTCAGAAGAGAAACGAAACGAGGTGCGACGATGCGGCGGCAGCGGCGGAGGAGTAGTGGGAGAAGGAGGAGAAGGATCGAGGACGAAGAAGATGCCCAAGAAAAGAGGAAGTGGGCGAAAAAGAGGAGGACGAAGAGTAAGAGGACGAGGAGGAGAGGCGGGAGAGGCGATACAGACGACTGAGATGAAGACAACAGGAAGCGGACGAAAGGAGACTGAGGAAGACGACGTGGACAAGAACGTGTTGGACGAGGACCAAGAGGAGCAAAACGGAAACGAGGACCGGGGCTTGAAGCACTACGGCACAACTACTAACTTCAACGGGTTTTCTATCGCCTTCCTCTCGCATCAAATCAGCATACCTTAACTGAGGCCCTACGGCGCATACCTCGCGCACGCACGGCACTATGGCGACTCTGGGCGCCAAAGAGAACGTCCGGCCCGGGTACGTGCTGCTACCAGTATACATGCGCGACGCGGGACATAGCGGGACCTGACCGACGAATTCGGTCTCCTGCTTTCGCTGACGACACTAGCATGGCGGGCAA
>Ga0180215_1004942_pt1 | contig 11609 bp, 5 predicted proteins | sample eDN3rd37CBELigBY_FD_128871 | JGI IMG/M metagenome (GOLD analysis project Ga0180215, IMG submission 128871) | Enriched backyard soil microbial communities from Emeryville, California, USA - eDNA 3rd pass 37_C BE-Lig BY (version 2) (version 2) | ecosystem: Environmental > Terrestrial > Soil >...
CGCGCCGATCATGTTGAGCACGATGGCGGCGGCCGCGACGGTGAGGGCGGTGCGCCAGCGCGGCGAGATGCTCACCACGCGCGGCGTCGTCGGCTTGGAATCATGCGTTCCGTGCAAGGCTCGTGACGTGCTGCGTTCGCGACGAAGTGCCGGGGCCGTGGGGGATGGGACGGTAGCAATGGCGATCGGCTTCGTCGAGGCGGGCCATGGCGCCGCATCGAGTGTCGCGTGCAAGACCTGTCGAGGCTCTCCACCGTAGGAATCGTTCGTCCGCGATGACTGCCTTCTTCGACGCCCATCTGCACATCATCGACCCGCGTTTTCCTCTCGTGGAAAACCAGGGGTTCTTGCCCGAGCCCTTCACCTGCGAGGATTACCGACGAAGAACGGAGCCCTTCGAGGTGCTGGGCGGCGCGGTCGTTTCGGCTTCGTTCCAGCACTACGACCAAGGCTATCTGCTGGCCGCGCTCCGAGAGCTGGGCCCGACCTTCGTGGGCGTGACGCAGCTCCCGTATTCGGTTTCCGACGAAACGCTCCTCCGCCTCGATCACGAGGGCGTTCGAGGGATCCGATTCAACCTGCACCGCGGCGGTTCGGAGGACCTAGCCAACGTCGATGCCCTGGCACGACGGGTCCACGAGCTCGTCGGTTGGCATGCCGAGGTCTATGTCGATTCGAAATCCTTGGCGGACATCGGCTCGGTCCTTTGCCATCTCCCGGCCGTCTCCATCGACCACCTGGGATTGTCGGCAGAAGGATTCGACGCCCTGATCTCGCTGGTGGAAAAGGGAGCCCGCGTCAAAGCGACGGGGTTCGGGCGGGTGGATCTGGATGTGAGCCGAGCCGTCCGCGCCATCGTGTCCGTGAATCCGGACGCTTTGATGTTTGGAACGGACCTGCCTTCCACGAGGGCGAGACGGCCTTTTCATGACAGCGACTTGGAGGTCGTTCTGGGGGCCGTCGGGGACGAGGCTCTCGTCGAGAAGGTCTTGTTTCGCAACGCGCTGGATTGGTACCGCGCACCCCGCGAAACGACGGACGGGTGACGCGTAGCCGTAGCCTCGTCTCCGCCACACGCGCGAGGCACTTCGTCGGAACGAGATGTTGCGGGGTCCGGAGCGGGGAATCAAAACGGCCCCCCAATGATCGCGATGGCGAAAAGGCTGGCGTTCTCGACGCATCACGCGTCGGTGACTCTACCCAGGGCGGAGCGGCTCGCGGTGGCTCTGGCTCGGCAAATCGGAAGGGCGTCGTCGCTCCTCGACGTGGGGGCCGGCGATGGGGTGATCGCGAAGAGGGTGGGCGAGGCGGTGGGGGCCGAGCGGATCGAGGGCGTCGATGTGCTGCTGCGGCCGAAGCGCGTCATCGAGGTGCGCGAATACGACGGGACGAACCTGCCCTTCGCGGATCGCTCCTTCGAGGTCGTGACGATTTCGGACGTCCTGCACCACTGCGAGCATCCCGAAACGGTGCTTCGCGAGTGCCTGCGCGTCGCCGACCGGCTCGTCGTCATCAAGGACCACTTCGCCTACGGGCCGCTCAGCCGGCGGCTGCTCCACCTGATGGACGTCGTCGGCAATGCGCGCGACGGCGTGCCGAGCCCGGGTCGCTACTTCGAGCCGCACGAATGGGTGGCGATGATCGAGGGCGCGAAGGGGCGGATCGTCGGGCTCGAGTGGCCGCTTGCGATGCACGAGTGGCCCTGGCGACTCGTGGTGAGGCCAGGGCTCCACTTCGTGGCGAAGGTCGAGCCGCGCGAGCGGGGCTGAGGCTCGCGCGGCGGTTTCAGGCGGACAGGTTGGCTGCGGCCTTCCTGCGAGCGAGGACGAGGGCGACGAGCCCGAGCAGCGAGGCCGCGCCGAGGCGCCCGTTCGAGGACTCGCCCCCGGCGACACGGCATCCGCAGCCGCCCTCGTCGGACTCGACCTCCCAGGGCGCCAGGTCGCCGTCGAGGCCGCCTTCGGTGCCCGCGTCCGAGAGGCCCGCGTCGTCGTCACCGATCGAGGCGTCCGGTCCGACGTCGCCGCCGTCCGTTTCCTCACCGCCGTCGGTCTCGTCGCCACCGTCGAGCTCGTCGCCGGCGTCGGACGCGCCATCCGTGCCCGCGTCGGCAGGTCCCTCCTCGTCGGGCACGCAGCCCTGGAACGAGAGATCGCAGACGTAGCCGGGCGCGCAGGCGTCGTCGTCCTCGCAGAAGGTCGCGCAAGCGCCGTCGATGCAGGCGTAGCCCTCGACGCAGCTCGTCGTCGTGCCGGCGACGCAGGTCCCGGCGCCGTCGCAGATCGAGGCGGTGGTCTCCTCGGAGGCGGCGCAGCCCGCGGCCTTGCAGACCGTGCCGGCCGCGTAGACGCCGCACTCGCCCTGCCCGTCGCAGAAGCCGTCGAAGCCGCAGGTCGAGGGAGCCTGGGCGGCGCACTCGTTCTGCGGATCGCTGCCGGAGCGGATGGGATCGCAGGTGCCGTCGGAGCCCTGACCCTTGAGCGACGCCGAGCAGGCCATGCACTTGCCGGTGCAGGCCTGGTTGCAGCAGACGCCGTCCACGCAGAAGCCGGACTGGCACTCGCTCTTGTCGGAGCAGGGCGTGCCGTTCGCGCCGAGCGCCTTGCAGACGCCGCTCTGGCAGAAGAAGCCGGCCTGGCACTCGTTCGAGTTGGTGCAGGGGTTCTTGCAGGCGCCGGCGGAGCAGACGTAGGGCGCGCAGGCCGTGCCCGCGGAGGTGACGCAGGTGCCGTTGCCGTTGCAGACCTGGCCCTGGACGTTGTTGCCCTGGCAGATCGACGAGCCGCACGAGGTGCCGGCCGCGTAGAGCTGGCAGGCGCCCTTGCCGTCGCAGAAGCCGTTGCGGCCGCAGCTCGCCTCGGCCTCCGCATCGCACTCGTCGTCGGGATCGGTACCGGCGGCGATGGATCCGCAGGTGCCGTCCGAGCCCGAGCCCTTCAAGGACGCGGTGCACGCCTCGCACTCGCCGTCGCAGGCCTCGTTGCAGCAGACGCCATCGGCGCAGAAGCCGGACTGGCACTGGCTGCCGGCGGTGCAGGCGGCGCCGTTCTGGAGGGGCGAGATGCAGAGCCCTTCCATGCAGACGCGGCCGGACGCGCAGTCGCCGTTCGTGGTGCACGACGTCTTGCAAGCGCCGCCGGAGCAGGCGAAGGGCGCGCACTCTTGGCCCGAGGCGGGCGTCGAGCAGGTGCCGCTGCCGTTGCAGACCGGCGTCTTGAGCACGGTGCCCTGGCAGATGGGCGAGCCGCAGTTGGTGCCGGACGGGTGGAGCTGGCAGGCGCCCGCGCCGTTGCACGCGCCCGTCGTGCCGCAGGTCGAGGCGGGCTGCGAGGTGCACTCGTCGTCGGGGTCGGCGCCGGTGGCGATGAAGCCGCAGACGCCGTCGATGCCGCTGCCCTTCTTGGCCGCGCTGCAGGCCTGGCAGGTGCCGCCACACGACGAATCGCAGCAGACGCCGTCCACGCAGAAGCCCGAGAGGCATTGCGCGCCGGCCGTGCACGCCTCGCCGTTGGCGCGGACGTCACGGCAGTCGCCGCTCACGCATTGGAAGCCCGACGCGCAATCGGCATTGGTGCTGCAGCTCGTCTTGCAGAGCCCGCTCGAGCAGGCGAAGGGCGCGCAGGGCGTGCTTCCTGCGGCGGTGATGCAGCTACCCGAGCCGTTGCAGATCTTGCCCTCGGAGCTGTTGCCATTGCAGGTGCCGCCGCAGGGCGTGCCGTAGGCGTAGACCTGGCAAGCCCCCGCGCCGTTGCAGTAGCCGTCGGTCCCACAGGACGCCGCGCCCTGGTCGGAGCACTCGGCATCGGGATCGGTGCCCGCCTTGATGGGACCGCAGACGCCATCGACGCCGCTGCCCTTCTTGGCGGCCGTGCAGGCCTGGCAGCTACCCGTGCAGGCCGTATCGCAGCAGACGCCGTCCGTGCAGAAGCCGGTCGTGCACTGTGCGTTGATGGAGCAGGCCGCACCGGCGGTCAGCTTCGGCTTGCAGACGCCGGCATCGCAGTAGTTGCCGTTCACGCAGTCGGCCTCGCTGACGCAAGAGGTCTTGCAGCCACCGCCGGTGCAGGCGTAGGGGGCGCACTCGGTGCCGCTCTGGGGCTGCTGGCAGCTTCCCGAGCCGTTGCAGACGGGCTGGAAGGCTTGGGTGCCGTTGCAGGAGGCATCGCCGCAGGTGGTGCCGGCCGCGTAGAGCCGACAGGCGCCCGCGCCATTGCAGAAGCCGTCCTTGCCACACGAAGCAGCGCCCTCGTCCTGGCAGTGATCCTTGGGATCGGTGCCGACCGCGACGAAGCCGCAAACGCCGTCGGCGCCGCTGCCCTTCTTGGCGGCGGTGCAGGCCTGGCAGGTGCCGCTGCACTCCGTTTCACAACAGACGCCATCGGTGCAGAAGCCGCTCGCGCACTCCTCGGATTGCGTACAAGCGGTGCCGTTCGGTTGGCGATCGTCGATGAACTTGGCGCGAATGCGCAGCGAGCCGTACGGCTGGAGATGGTCGTAGCGCTGGTAGGCGACGAGGACCTTCTTCGCGCCGCCGGCCGCGATGGCAGCCTCGCTCGTGCCGAGCGCGTCGCTCGCGACGAGGAGCGCGGGCGAGTCCTTGACGGTCTTGTTGGGCGCGACGCGAACGGCGTAGACGCTCGGCGTGCCCGTCGTCTGCCAAGCGGCCCAGTACTGCGTGCCGTCCCAGGTGAGCGAGGGGATGGTGCCCGAGGTCGAGAGATCGAAGGCCGCGTCGAGGACCTCGCCGGACGTATCGACCCGAGCGCCGCGGATCTTGTTGGCCTGCCAAACGACGAACCAGTTGGTTCCGTCGAACGCGACCTTGGGCATGGTCGCTTGGACACCGTCCTCGGCGATCACGATCGCGGACGAGCCGAGGAGAGTGCCGTCCTTGGTCACCCGCCTGCCGTGGACGTTGCTCGAAGCATTCCAGACGACGAGGTAATCCTGATTGCCGAACGAGACGTCAGGTTGGTTGCTCGACGTCGTCGTGAACTGAATGCCATTGGCATCGAGCACGTTGCCCGAAGAGGCTTGCACTCGCGCGCCCCAGACGCGGGTCGCCGTCGACCAGGCGACGAAGTAATCCGTTCCGTCGGAGGCCACCGCCGGGGTCTGCTGCTGCCCGCTGGCGCTGGTGCCTGCGCTGATCTGGATGCCGAGGATGTCCTTGACCGAGCCGTCGGCGCCTACGCGCGTGCCGTAGATGTCGTCTTGGCTCGCTCCGGGGCGGCCGTCTTGCCAGGCGACGAGCCAATCGGTGCCGTTGGAAGCGACGGCGGGGCTGACCTGCTCGTTGGCGGCTTGCGATAGGCGAATGCCGGCGGGATCGAGGACCTCGCCCGCTTGGTCGATTCGCGCGCCGTAGATGGCGCGAAGCGAGCCATGTCGCCGATCTTCCCAGACGACGAGATAGTTCGTTCCGTTGAAGGCGACGGCGGGATTGAGCTCTTGGTTCGCTCCGCGCGCGAGCAACGTGCTGCTGGCGTCGATGGCGGTCAGGTCGCTGGCGCTGAAGCGTTGGCCGTAGATGTCGCTGCCGGACGCCCACAGCGTCGTCTTCGTACTGCGGTACGTCACGAGGAGCGTGCTGCCGCCGATGGCGACATGGGGCTCGGTCGGGCTTTCCCCGGTCGTGACGAGATTCGTCGGGCCGGTCACGACGGCGCCGGTATTGGCATTGACGCGAGCGGCTCGAATCAAGCTGCTCTCCCACCAGGAAACGACGTACGCCGCGCCCGCAAAGGCTGCGCGGATCTTGGTTGTCCCCGAATTCACCGCGGCCGCGACGTTGCTGGTCGTTCCCGTGCCGTCCGCGGCGACGCGCATCGCTTGGACGTAGTAGGTGGACGAAGCGTAGTTCTTGAAGGCAATCAGCCAGCCCTCTCCATTGGACGTCACGCTGACGCCTTCCCACTCCGAGGTGGAGTAGGTCTTCGACGACGTGTCGACCAAGGAACCATCCGTTGCCACGCGGCGGTAGCGGCCGCCGGCGGCCACCAAGTAGTGGGTCCCGTTGAACGCAACGCCCGGCGGATAGCTGAAGGATTCGGGAAGGATCGTGAACGGCGCGGGGCTCAGAACGACGCCCGACGGTGCGAGCATCACGCCATACGCGGAGGTTTGACGATAGACGACGAGATAGTTCGTGCCGTCGAACGCAATCGCCGGATACGTCTTCTGCAAGTTCGTCGTCGCGATCGGGATGCCGTTGGGATGAAGCACCGTGCCGTTCGCATCGACGCCCGCCCCGTAGATGTGACCGTCGTTCGAGGTACGCGTATCGCGCCAGACGACCATCCAGTTCGTGCCGTCGGATGCGACGGCCGGCTGGGTGCGAGCACCCGTTCCGCGGCTGATCGGAATGCCGCTGTTGTCGAGAACCGTGCCGTCGGTCTTGACGCGAACGCCGTAAATCTCGGACGCGGCGCTCCCTCCGGAGGCGCGGTTGTCCGTCCAGACGACGAGGAATTGGCCATTGCCATAGGCGACGGCCGGCTCCGTCTGGTCATTGCGCGCCGGAACCATCACCGACTCGTCGATGCCCATCTCCGGCCCAATCGTCGGGTCGAGAACGGCCGGATAGGAGCTGCCATCGACGACGGCGGAAGGCACCCGCAGCGCGAGCGCGCCATCGGCGTAGGCGACAGGAACGTCGGTCTTCTCGCCACGCGCGTCGATCCAGGTCGCGCGCCCATAGCGGAGACCGAGGCCCTTTTCCTTGTCGGCAAAGTGGTGGCCGTGCACCGTCTCGCCGACGTAGTCCTGCCCGCTCACGCGAACGGTGATCGTGAGATCGCCTTTGCCTTCGGGACGCTTTTCGAAGAGCCAGCTCTGCTCGACACCGTCTTCGGTGTTTTCGAGTTGCTCGACGACCTCGCCTCGCACGATGCGCAGCTTGCCTTCGACATCGGTGGCCGACCGCGCCGGACCGTCGCCGAGGCGAACGTCGCCGCGCTGGATCGCCTCCGTTCGCAGCTCGAGCTCGGCGCCCGCCGTTTCGCCCGCATGAGGAGCCACGCGCAGTGCGTCTTCGCTCACCCGCACCGCATACGTCGTGTGCCCACCGGTCCACGCGCCACCTTCGCGCCGGAAGGCGAAGTGGGTGCGGCGGATGACCTCATCGAGCGTCAGCGGCTTCGTGGGAGCGGCAGGCGGCTCCGTCGGAGCGAGCTCGGCGGGCGACGGCTCGGCTGGCGGCGGTTCCTGGCTACACGCCGATACGACCAAAAGGGTCGCCAGCAGCACGAAGATGCGGGCGATGAGGGCAATATTCCGGTCTGGGCGCATGGCGCCGCATGAGACACGCTTTGTCGCCGCTTGGGAAGAGTCCGCTCAGAACAGGATCGGCGCGGCTGAGCCGAAACCGGGGTTCGAGGGCTTCGTCGCTCCGAGCCGTTCGCGCAGACCCCCGGGGAGGTTCCGGTGAGACCAAGTTGGTGACGCGAGGACCTTCGGCGAGGTTCCGAAGCCACCACGTCGGTGACGCGACGACCTTGGGCGAGGTTCCGAAGTCACCACGCCGGTGACGCGAGGACCTTGGGCGAGGTTCCGAAGCCACCGCGCCGGTGACGCGACGACCTTGGGCGAGGTTCCGAAGTCACCACGCCGGTGACGCGAGGACCTTGAGCGAGGTTCCGAAGTCACCACGCCGGCGACCACGCGTCCGGCGCTCTCACCTCGCCGGCAGGAGCTTCGCGAGCGCGTCCACCAACATGCCCCGCACCTGGTCGTAGGTCTTGGGGCCGACCTCGCCGGTCTCCTTCGCCTTTTCGAGCGCGAGGAGCTCTTCGAAGAGGCGCTCGCGTGCGCGGGCCGCGTCCGTTTCGAGCTCGGCGCGAGCCTCGCTGGTTTGGCCCTTCTGACGAAGCGCGGCGAAGAGGCCGCCCGCGATCGCCAAGGCCGCGAGGCCCAGCGCAATCCACCGTCCCGGACCGGGACCCGGGAGGTTGTCGAGCGTGATCTGGAGTCGATCGAGCTGCGCATCGCCGGGGCGGAGCTGCTTCTCGGTCACCAGGATGCGCTGCCCGTTCATCGCCACGGCCGCCTGCGCGGGGGGGAAGTCGCTCGCCTGCAGGCTCATGCCCTGCGCGGCGTCGCTGACGATGCTCATCTGGGCGACGTGCGGCGGCAGACGGAGCGCGAGCGCGACCTTGGTGCTGCCATCCCACGGCACTTGGTAGCGGAAGCTGACGTCGTGCTGACCGGGGGGGAAGGTGCCTCGCAGCCGCGCACCCCGACCCGCCACCTGATCGAAGCCGACGCCCGTCATCTGCTGCGGCGCGACGAAGGCGCGGAAGCCTTCGGGAAGCTCGACCAACACGTCGTCGGGCACCCACGTCTGCTTGCCGAGATTGAAGACGGTGAAGGCCTGCTCGACCTGGAGCGCGTCGTCCTTCACCTCGACGTAGAGCATCGCGCGGAGGCCCACGAGGGCTTCCTGGAGGCTCGCCGTCGCGGGGAAGACGTGGAGTTTCACGCGCTCGCCGGCCTGCAAATCGAGCTGGAAGGGAGGTGCGTCGTGCGTCGCCAGGAGCGGGTCCTTGCCTTCGACGGGCACGGTCGTCGGCACGCTCACGCGATAGGAGATGCCGGAGCCGGTCTGCAATCCATCGAAGCGCGCGATGCCGTTCTCGTCGGCCTTGGCCACGACGCGGCGGCGCGATTCGCCTTTGGAGACGGATTGCTCGAGGATGCCGAGCGTGATGTCGGCGCCGGGCATCGGCTTGCCGTCGCCGTCGAGGACCTCGACCACGATGGTCCCGGCGGGGAGCTCCGGATCGGTGAGCGAGCCCGACTGCGGAATCGAGGAGAGGGGACCCGGCGAGGGGCGCCCCTCGGTCGGCGGATGACCGGGGGGAAGGCCTTCGTCACCGTGGTCGTGCTCATGGTCGTGGTCGTGATCGTGGCCTTCGTGATCGTGACCGTGCGGATCGAGCGGGGGATGCCCGGGGGGAACGCTCGGGTTCTGGGCATGGGCCGCTCCCGCGCTCGTCGCGAGGGCGACGACGAGCAGCGCGACGAGCTTCCGCGCACGCATCGGAGCGAAGCTTCGCAGCTCAGCCATGGGCTCGCTCCTTCCCGCCGTCCCCGAGCGGCGCGCCGCAATGCTTGCAGAACCTCGCGTCGTCGTCGTTGGCCGCGCTGCACGAAGCGCACGCACGCGCGGCCGCTCGGGCGGGCTGCACGACCGCGGCATCCGAAGCTCCCGAAAGACGCGCCGCGATGTACGCCTCCGCACGCGCGCGCTCGGGCTCGAGGCTCTGATCCATCGCGCGCAGCAGCCGCTTGGCCTCCGCGCGATAGCGGGCTCGCAGCTCGCGGTAGTCGTCCTCGCCGATCTTTCCGACGCTGAACTCGTATTCGAGGTCCTTCAGCGCCTGCAGGACCGTGCGCTTCTGCTCCTCGTTCGCGGCTCGCGTGCCGAGCGCCACCGCCTCGTCGAGCGAGAGGGGCGCATCGCCGGAGAGCGTCCGAAGGCTCGCCCAGAAGAAGGCGATGGTCCCGAGCAAGGCGCCGCCGGCGAGCACGAGGATCGCCGTGCCCAGGTCGTAGACGACGCCGACGACGATCGCCGCCGCGCCGAAGACGAGCGGAACGGCCCACGGCAACGTCCGCCCGAGCCTGCGCTCGAAGTCGTCGCTCGAGGGCGCCGCGTGCGTGGGAAGGGGAGGGTGGGTTTCGGACATCGCCATCAGAGCCGGTCGAGCTCCTCGTCGAGCTTCTGGTCGTAGTCGTCGGGGCCGTCCGAGATGGGCGCGCCGTTCGCAGGGGCGAGCTCGCCACGCCGCTTCCACCGCCGCAGCGCGGTCACGACGACGAAGGCCCCCGCCAGACCGGCTCCGATCGGCACCAGGTAGATCGCGCGCAGGCCACCCTCGTTCGGCGGAACGGCGAGGGCCGCGCTTCCGTGCCGCTCGACGTAGCCCTCGATGATCGAGGCCTCGCTCTCGCCCCGGGCCATGCGCTCGCGGATCTCGTTGCGCGCGTTCTCGGCCCAGCCGCAGCTACACGTCGCGAGGGGGAGGCGCGCGCAGTCGCCGCACTCGCAGAGAAGCTTCGAGAAGAGCGCCTTCTCGTGCGGGTCCTCAATCTTCACGGAGCCCGCGTGGAGCGAAGAGCTCTGCGCGAAGGCCCGTGCCGGCGTCATCGCCACCAGCACGCCGAGCACGATCGCGGCCGTCGTCGCGCCCGCCGCTCGCAGGTAGCCCCACGCGCCCGCCTCCGCGAAGGTGAGCTCCGGCCACAAGCAGACGATCGAGCCCAGGATGAGGACGATGACCCCGACCCAGATCCAGGAGACGAGCGGGTTCACGTGCGCCTGGAAGGTCGCGATCTTCGACTCGAAGTTGACCGCGCCGACGATGACGTAGAGGTCGTCGCGCAGCGAGTGCAGCATCGAGACCTCGGTGGTCGGCGCTTCCGGCATCGTCCGGTAGATGAACTTCGCGGGGGATGCGCGACCGACCTTCTCGCCGCTCTTCCTGTCGGTGACGTCGAGGTCGGCGAAGATCATCTGCTTCGCGGGATCGACCTCGCGCCGCGTGCCGACGTACGTCAGCTCGTATTGATCGATGACGAAGGACTCGCCCGGCTTGAGCGAGGCCTCCTGATCCACGCCCCACGCCTTGCCGGTGAAGCCGAGGAACATGAGGCCGATGCCGGCGTGGACGATGTAGCCGCCGTAACGACGCCGCGACTTCGCGACGAGGTTCACGAGCGCTTCGAACACGCCTTCCTTCGACGAGCGCCTTCGCGCCTGGACGCCGCGGATGAACTCCTGCGCGATGACCGCGAAGTTGAAGACGATGAGGAAGACGGAGATGACCGGCAGGACCGAGCTCACCTTCTGCAAGGCGATGCCGACGGCGCCGTCGTAGATGCGATCGGCTGCGTAGATCGGCGGCATGCGCAGCTTCGCGCCGAAGGCGACGTGGAGGATCGAGACCACCGCCGCGATCGCCGTCGGCACGAGGAAGCCGCGCCAGAAGAGCTTCTTCGACGTCTTCCGCCAACCGAAGAGCGGGGCGATGGCCATCAGGGCGAAGACCGCCAAGCCCACCGGCGGCAGCCACGCGTTGTAGAAGGAGGGGCCGACGGTCGAGGCCTGCTGCAGGAGCCACTCGCTCAGCCGCGGGAAGACCGTCGCCACCGTCACGAAGACGGCGATGCCGAGCAGCGCGTAGTTGTTCAGGAGGAAGGCCGCCTCACGCGAGAGCAGCGACTCGACGCGACCTTCGCTGCGCAGGAGCGGGAGCCGCCAGGCGATGAGGCCCGCGCAGGTCGCGAGGATGAACCCCATGAACCAGACGAAGTAGATCCCGATGTTCGACTGGGCGAAGGAGTGGACGCTGGCGATGAGGCCCGACCGCGTGAGGAAGGTTCCGAAAATCGTGAGGAAGAACGTGATGCAGAGCAGGAGCACGTTCCACACCTTCAGCATCCCGCGCCGCTCCTGGATCATGATCGAGTGCACGTAGGCGCTCGCCGTGAACCAGGGGAGGATCGCGGCGTTCTCGACGGGATCCCAGGCCCAGTAGCCGCCCCAGCCGAGCTCTTCGTAGGCCCAGAGCATGCCGAGCGCGTTGCCCAGCGAGAGGAAGAGCCAG
>Ga0180215_1004943_pt1 | contig 11607 bp, 10 predicted proteins | sample eDN3rd37CBELigBY_FD_128871 | JGI IMG/M metagenome (GOLD analysis project Ga0180215, IMG submission 128871) | Enriched backyard soil microbial communities from Emeryville, California, USA - eDNA 3rd pass 37_C BE-Lig BY (version 2) (version 2) | ecosystem: Environmental > Terrestrial > Soil >...
CGCTGCGCGGCGTGCTCAAGAAGGGCGGCTTCCTGACCCGCGACAGCCGTACCGTCGAGCGTAAGAAGTACGGCCGGGCCAAGGCTCGCCGTTCGTTCCAGTTCTCGAAGCGCTAAGCCGCTCGACACTGCATCGACTACAGCATTCAAAGGTCGCCTCCGGGCGGCCTTTTTCGTATCCGCGAGAGCCGACCCGTCGCGCGCGGCATCCCGCAATGATATAGAGCCGGATCAAAGCTGCTTTCTCGAACCGGAGCGCGCAAATTCCGCGCCTCTTCACCACCTGCCGCCATCAGAAACGCCCTAGGAAATCGCGATGCCTGCAAAATCGATCGACCATGCTTTCACGGCCAACCGGAATACGGGGCGCTCGGCCGATCCGACCTATGCCGGGGCGCTTTCCTTCATGCGCCGGCGCTACACCAAGAATGTGAAGGGTGCCGATGTTGTCGTCTGGGGCATCCCCTTCGACGCCGCTGTCACCAACCGGCCGGGCGCGCGCTTCGGCCCGCAGGCCATCCGCCGCGCCTCGGCGATATTCGATTGCGATCCGCAATATCCGTTCCATCTCGACCTGTTCGACAATCTCGGCATGATCGACTACGGCGATTGCCTGCTGGACAGCGGCAACCACCAGAAGACCCCCGGCACTATCGAGCGCGAGGCAACCAAGATCCTGAAATCGGGCGCTTTCCTGCTGTCGCTGGGCGGCGACCATTTCGTCACCTGGCCGCTTCTGAAGGCGCATGCCGCCATTCACGGCCCGCTGGCCCTGGTGCAGTTCGACGCGCACCAGGACACCTGGGATGACGATGGCAAGCGAATCGACCACGGCTCCTTCGTGGCGCGCGCTGTGCGCGAGGGCATCATCGACCCCGATCGCTCGATCCAGATCGGCATCCGCACCCATGCGCCGGACGATTTCGGCATCAAGATCATCTACGGCCATGAGGTCGAGGAAATGCGCGCCTCCGACATTGCCTATGCGATTACCGAGCGCACCGGCAGCAAGAAGACTTATGTGACCTTCGATATCGACTGCCTCGACCCTGCCTACGCGCCCGGCACGGGCACGCCGGTGGCGGGCGGCCCCTCCTCGGCCAAGATATTGTCGGTGCTGCGCCAGATGACACAGATCGACATTGTGGGCGCGGATGTCGTAGAGGTTGCACCGGCTTATGACCATGCCGATATTACGGCAATCGCCGGCGCTACCGTCGCGATGCACTATGTCGGATTGATCGCCGAACGGAAGGCGCGTGAAAGCGCCTGAGGCGAAGCCACCACAGTTGGCACCTGATGGCGGTTGGAGCCAATCAGGTCGCCGAAACGCTCTTTGTATGGACGACAGGACATGAAACCGAAAATCTTCATCGATGGCGAACACGGCACGACGGGCCTGCAGATCAGGGCGCTGCTCGCGGATCGCGGCGACCTGGAGATCATCTCGGTTCCTGCCGAACGACGCAAGGAAACCGCCGCGCGCGCCGAGTTCCTGAACAAGGCCGATGTCGCTATCCTCTGTCTGCCGGACGATGCGGCACGCGAAAGCGTCTCGCTTATCGAGAACGGCACCACACGCGTGATCGATGCATCCACCGCGCATCGCGTGGCCGAGGGCTGGACCTACGGCTTTCCCGAGATGGACAAGGCGCAGATGCTGGCAATTAAGACGGCGAAGCGTGTGGCCAACCCCGGCTGCTGGCCGCAAGGCCCCATCGCAACGCTGCGCCCGCTGGTGGCCGCCGGACTGATACCGGCCGATTTCCCGATCACGATCAACGGCATCTCCGGCTATTCTGGCGGCGGCCGGCAGATGATCGAGGATTACGAAGCGCAGGGCGAGAACGCGCCGGAATTCCTGCCTTACGGTCTGATGCTCAGGCACAAGCATGTCCCCGAACTGCGCGCCTATGCGAAGCTCGCGCACGATCCGATCATGCAGCCGGCCGTCGGCAATTTCGCGCAAGGCATGATCACGGTGGTGCCCTTGCAACTCGGTGCACTGCCCAAGGTGCCGACCGGCGCGGAACTGCATGCGGCAATCGCCGACCATTATGCCGGCCTGAATGGCGGCGTGGTCGAGGTCGCGCCGCTGGTCGACTTCGAGCGCAGCGCCGATATCCAGCCGGAAATCTACAACGGCACCAACAAGATGAAGCTCTATGTCAGTGCCAACGATGCCCGCGCCCAGGCGCTGCTGATCGCCGTCTATGACAATCTCGGCAAGGGGGCTTCCGGCGCCGCCGTGCAGAATCTGGACCTGATGCTCGGCCTTGGCCGATGAATGATGCGCCGGCCTTCCCGGATCATTGGAAGGTCGGCGATCCCATCCTTGTGGCGGAAACCTTTTCGAGCCGCATCTGGAAGGTATGGCGGACTGACGGAACCCCCGCCATCGTCAAGGACCTCAAACCCTTCGACGATATCGAAGATGAGTTGCGCGGCGCGCACTACCTGGCGTGGCGTGCAGGCGAAGGTGCTGTCAGGCTGCTCGGCATCGACGGCACACGCATGCTGATTGAATATGCCGGCAAGCGGCATCTGGTCGATGATCTCAAAGAACATGGCGACGATACCGCCACCGAAATCGCCGCCGAGGTGACGGAGCGGCTTTTTTCATCCTCGGAGACCCCTGTCCCACCCGATTTGCAGCCACTGCGCGAGCGCTTCGCCAGCCTTTTCGACAAGGCCCGCGCGGATCGAAATGCCGGGATCCAAAGTCTCTATGTCGAGGCCGCCACGCGTGCGGAACGGCTGTTGAACAATCCGCGCAGCATTCGCCCGCTGCATGGCGATCTGCATCATGAAAACATCATGCAGGGCGAACGCGGCTGGCTGGTGATCGACCCGAAGGGCGTATGCGGCGATCCGGCTTTCGATGCCGCCAACATGCTTTACAATCCGCTCGACAGGGACGATCTCTGCCTCGATCCCCAGCGCATTGCGCATATGGCCGAGGTTTTCGCGAAAACCCTGAAGCAGGACCCGGCCGCCATCCTCGATCACGCCTTCGCCTATGGCTGCCTTTCGGCTGCATGGCATGCCGGCGACAACAATGCGAAAGACGAAGAGCGAGAGCTTGCGGTAGCCGCCGCGATATACGGCGTGCGCGCGCAAAGCTGAGTATCAGTTCCTGACGATCACTTCAGTCGGAAACGGATAGGCGCCCTTGGTGGCGCGCCAGTGCGCGGTGGCAAAGATCAGCACGAACACGGCAAAGCCCTGATGCAGCAGCGCCCAATGCATATGCGCCTGCGTTAGCAGGGTCGCCACGCCGATACCTGCCTGCACCAGAACCAGACCGACCAGAACCCAGGCGCGGCGCGCATGGGTGGTGCCCGGCAGGGTCTGACGGGTCGCCAACGCATGCCAGATCGCCACCATCAGAACCGTGTAGGCGAACATGCGGTGGATGAACTGCACGGTCTTGGGGTTCTCGAACAGGTTGCGCCATGCCGGATCGATGACGAACAGGTCGCCCGGAATGATCGCGCCGTCCATCAGCGGCCATGTATTGTAGGTCAGGCCGGCATGCAGGCCCGCCACCAGCGCGCCGAGATAGATTTGCACCAGAACCAGAAACACCATGATGCCCGCAAAGCGTTGCACCGCGCGGCTGGCCGCGGCTTCCGTATAGGTCGCCAGCCCGCGCGCTATGTAGGCGACCGCTATGAGGATGACGCAAGCGAATGTGAGGTGCACCGCCAACCGGTACTGGCTGACGGAGACGCGCTCGGTAAGCCCCGAGGCCACCATCCACCAGCCCACGGCACCTTGCAGGCCACCCAGCACCAGAAGGCCGGCGAGGCGCGGCTTCAATCCGCGTTCCAGCCTTCCCGACAGCCAGAAGAAGACGAGCGGAATGGCGACAAGGAAGCCGACACCACGCGCCAGCAGACGATGAGCCCACTCCCACCAGAAGATGCCCTTGAACTCGTCCAGGGTCATATCCTTGTTGATCTGCTCGTACTGGGGAATCTGCTGGTATTTCTCGAACTCTTCCTGCCATTCGGTATGGTTGAGCGGAGGAATGACGCCATGGATCGGCTTCCATTCCGTGATCGACAGGCCCGAACCGGTCATGCGCGTGGCGCCGCCCACCATGATCAGCGCAAACAGCACCACCAGCACTACATAGAGCCAGTTGCGCACAAGTTTGCGGTTGTGCAATTCCCTGTCGCGAATGGCCAGTGGCGCATCCGGACTGATTATAGCGGTCATGGCAATCGTTCCCGACGTGTTCGAACCGCGGGATTGGTGGACCATTGGCGCGCCAGATACAAGGCTTTCGCCCGCGCGACACGCCGTCGCGCCGCGGTTTGCCTTGCGCGCGAGGCCGATTAAGCCTAGGACGACGCCGAAGGAAACGCCATGCCCATTCGCCTCAAAAAGCTCATCGGAACGGTTCTGCTGATCCTGTTGGTGATCGTCTACGCGCTGGTTGCGACCACTGTGGCCGTGGCGCGCCTCGGCGAATCCGGACCGGTGGTGCACCTGCTGTTCTTCCTGCTCACAGGCATCCTGTGGATACTGCCGGCCATGGCCATCATCAAGTGGCTGATCATCGAGCGCAAACCGAAGAACGGCTGAGCGCCTTCAGACCGTCACCAGCATCTTGCCGCGATTGGCCAGCGGCGTGGTGATGCCCGACAGCATGGTGCGCACATAGCCGATCTGCTGGTAGCGGCCATTGAGCGAAATACGTGGCAGCGCGTGAAGATGTCCTGCATGTTCAGGGCGCAGCACGCCATGGCGGGTCGTGACCGCTGAAATATAACCCGCCTCCTTCGCAAGCTTCACTTCTCTGGGCCCGACAGCGCGCGGATAACCGTAGGGATAAGCCATGTGGCGCGGGCGTACACCCAGCCTCTCCTCTATGATACGGCCTGCCTGCACGATCTCGCGGCCGGCGGTTTCCTCGTTCAACCTTCTCAGATGGTAGTGATGAACCGTATGCGCGCCGATTGTCACCAGCGGATGCGCTGCGGCCCTGGTGATCTCGTCCCAGTTCATCAACGTATCGCGATTGGGGGCGTATGGATCGACCCCGTTGGCCTGCGCCAGATTAATCAGGGCGGCATTGCAGCCTTCCTCCGGTATTGTCGCCGTCAGATGGTGCTCCAGCCACGCGCTTGCCCGCTGCCGCGCCCGCGGCGTCGAACAATCGAGCCTAATCGGGCCGCTCGCGGTCTCGACAACAACCCAGTCTCGCGCATTGACGATGTCTTCCACCACCTCCCACCACAGTGCGACCGAACCATCGGTCAGGCCGGGCGCGACATAGATGGTGATGGGCGCGTCGTGCTTCTCCAGTATGGGCAAGGCTTCGGTGAGGTTGTCCCGATAGGCGTCGTCGGCAGTGATCGTGGCGAACCGCCCCTGCCCCTGCCCGGTTCGTGCCAGCGCCTCGTCCAGCGTGACGAACGCATAGCCCTGCGTCTTCATGTCCGCGATCAGAGCATCGAGAAAAGCCGGCGCGATGCTGAGGTGACGGTTCATGCCGTCCGGCTTTTGCGGGCAGGCGGTGACGCGATGCAGCATCAGGATGGCACCGATGCCGCCCAGCAACGGCTGTGCCAGCCGGGCAAAGCCGGCATATCCGGCTCCTTTCAGCACCAGGCGGCGCAACATATCGTTGCTGTCGAACATTGATTCACCTTTTTCCCCTAGGCTTTGGCCAAGGGTTGCAGATCGCCATTGCCGAGAACACAGCAATAATCGCGAAGGATTGAGGTATGGTTGACGCCGAAGCGTCATTGGAAATACAGGAAGATCATCCTCCCGACGCCGTGAGCGCGGTGCGGTCCGTTGCCATCGATATTCTGCCGGCCAACGCCGATGCACTGGAACGCTACGAGCGGGCCTGTACCGAAGCGATATTCGCACCCGCGCAGAGTGCAATCTGGGTGCGCAACTGGATTTCCCACACGCATCCCGATGCGCTGATCGCATTCATGTCACGCGGCTCCGACATTGTTTTCGCGCTGGCGCTCGAGGTGGCGAAGTCGGGTCCGTTCCGCGTCGCCCGTCTCGTGGGTGGGAGCCATGCCAACGGCAATTTCGCTCCTTCCGTCCTGCCGCTATCCGTTTCACCGAGCCGGCAGGATATCGCGCGGCTCGTGCAATCGATCCGCGCGGCCCGGCCGGATATCGATATGCTGCTGCTGCTGCGGCTTGCGCCCGATCTCGACGGCAACCCCAATCCGCTGCTTGCACTGCCTCATGCGCCCAGCCCCAATATCGCCTTGGCGACAGATCTTCGGGGCGGTTTCGATGCCACCCTGGAGCGCATCGCAGCCCGTCGCAAACGCAAGCGGCACCGCTATCAGGCCCGGAAATTCGAGGCGGCGGGAGGTTTTCGCCGCATTGTCGCGGCGACCGAGGCCGAAACCCGCCGCCTGTTCGACGCCTTTCTGGAAATGAAGGAGCTGCGTTTCCGCAAGGCCGGGATGGCAAACGTCTTCGCCGACCCGGAACTCCGCGTGTTCTTCCATGCCCTGTTCGCCGAATCGTTGAAAAGCGCCCCTCCTCCCTTCTCGTTGGAAGCGCTGGAGGTCGCCGGCACGTTGCGCGCAATTACCGGGACCAGCCGCTGCGGCAAGCGCATGATCTGTGAATTCGGCGCCATCAGCGACGACGAACTCGCCAGCATGAGCCCGGGCGAATTCCTCTCCTTCAGGAATATCGAGGAAGCCGCGGCACAAGAATTCGATCTTTACGATTTCAGTGTCGGCGACGAGCCCTACAAACGGCTCTGGTGCAACATCGAAATCCGGCAGGTGGATGTCATCATGCCCCTGTCCGTCAAAGGGCATGCACTGGCAACCGTGCTACGCCTCTATGGCCGCTTGAAAACATGGGCCAAGGCCAATCCCACGATCTGGCGGCTGGCCAAGAAATTGCGCAAGCGCGCGGCCGGACACCCCGCTCCGGCCAACGATTGAGGGCCTATGCGACGCTGCGGCCAGGCACCGGCCTGGTCGGCAGGTCGGAGCCGATTGGCGTCACCAGGATAACGTCATGATAGCCACCGGCGCGCAGGTTTTCGGCAGCCGCAACCACCTCGTCTTCGGGCTCGAGAAGGCTTAAAAGCACCTCTGTCGCTTCCCCGACCAACCTGCGAATGTCGTCCGCGTCGCTCGGGCCGCATTCCACCACCACGATGTCATAGGCCCTGGCAAGCGATTCCAGGATGATAGGCAGACGGTCCGCAGCCCGCATGGCGCGAGCAGGATCAGCCGTCCCGACCGGCATGATGTGGCATTCCGAATAGTAATCCGTATGGATAACGTCGGTGAACTGCGCCTGCGCTGTCAGCAGATTGGTGATGCCTGGGTAGCGGGAACTGTCCAGCATCGGCTTCGACGCGGCACCGGACGCCGTGAGATCCATTAGCAGAACGCGCAGTCCGGAATCCGCGACCGCGCGCGCCACAAGCACGGCCGTGGCGGCGGCCTCGTCGCCCTCCGGCGAGACAAAGATCGCGCGGCTGGCGCCGCTGGCAATGAGCTTTTCGGCCGCATGCTCGACGCCGATCTCTCCCAATGTCTGGACCGGAACCTTTCCCGCTGGCGCGACCAGAGAAAGCGGCACGACCTCGACGGTCGGTTCCGTCTCAGTCCCGGAACCCCCGGTACCGGGTTCAGACATCATATCCGCCATATCGTCGTCTTGAGCCGTCTGCGCTGCCAAGGGCATTGCCACTTGAACTACCGGCTCGAACCGCGCGCCCGGCGCCGGGCGCATAGCGCGACCGGAAAACAGTTCGCGCAGCAGTGTGCCCACCGCCATCAACAGCAGCGAAGCCACGAACGCCGCGCCGACGATCGGTACCATTTTCGGGAAATAGGGCTCCGAGGGCACCACCGCGCGTGAGAAAACGCGCGCATCGGGGGGCAGATAGTTGCGGTCTTGCCGGGAAGCCGCCTCGCGGTAGCGCGTCATGTAGGTTTCCAGAAGCTGCCGTTGCGCGGCTGCCTCACGCTCCAACGCGCGCAACTCCACCTCCTGCTCACCGGCCCGCGCCGATTCGGCCTTGAGGCGATTGAGTTCAGCGGTGATCTGCGTTTCACGCAATTGCGCGGTCTTGGCCTGTGTTTCGACGCTGCGCAGGACGTTTTGCGCCTCGCGCCGAATCTGCACGTCCAAATCGGCAAGTTGCGAATTCAACGCCCTGATACGGGGATGATTGCCCAGCAAGGTCGTCGAAAGATCGGCAATATCGGCCTTGAGTTGCACCTGCCGCTCACGCAACCGCTGGATCAGTGGCGAGGAAAGGACTTCCGGCAACGCATCGATGGAACCGCCCTGCTGGAGCACCTTCCTCATGCTCTCCGCAGTCGCTTCGGACGAAGCACGCCCGGCGCGCACGCGCGACAGTTCGGAGGAAAGCTCCGCAAGTTGTTGCGTGGCAAGCACCGCATTGTTCTGGCCGATCAGCAGATCGGATTGCGAACGGAAATCGGCCACGCGGGCCTCGGCGTCCTTCACGCGCTTGTCCAGGTCGGCGATTTCCGGCTCCAGCCAGTCGGTCGCGTCCAAATTCGAAGCAAGCTTGGCTTCGCGGCTGGCAGCCAGATAAGTGTCAGCCATGGCGTTCGGCACCGCCGCCGCCAGTTTCGGGTCGGTCGAGGAAAACTCTATGACGATGACGCGCGACCGGTCGACGCGATAGACATTGAGCTTCTCGCGGAACGCCTTCAATACCCGCTCCTCGGCGGGGATCTCGCTCGGATCGGCCTTCAATCCGGTCATGACCAGAAAGCGCGAGATAGTGGACATTTCCGCGGAAGGGTCAAATTCCGGCAGCTTCGCCAGATCGAGCTGGCTGGCGACCTTCTTCAATATATCGGTCGACCCAATGACCTCGACCTGGCTGGCCACCCCCTCCTCGTCGAGAATCGGTCGATCGGAATCGGCCGGCGCGGGCCGCGTAAAGATGGATTCGCGCGTTTCGATCAGCAGCCGGGTTTCGGCGCGATAATGGCGCTCCGCCATCGATGCGAACATGAAGGCAAGGGCCGCAACCACAAGCGCAACAACAAGAATGCGCAACCAGTTCCTCGCAAGCGAGGCAAACAGCTTGCCGAGATCGACATCTAGATCGCCGGCAGTTGATCGAACATCTGACATGCATCCCGCTCCCAGCCTTGGACAGCAGGCACAGTAAACACTTATGGTAACCCTGTGGTTAAGAGCGCACGGGCGGGTTGCTTTTCAGTAGCAGCCCCCTCCGGCCACGAAGCCCCCCACGCCACGCGCGCTTTACCAGGAATTAACCCTAACAGATGGATAAATCCGCCAACCATTCTGCCGGAACCGTCCGGTGCATCAACCCAAGGTAGCCGCCCGGTCATGCGAAGCCCCCGTCCCCTCGTTCAGGCACTTCTTGCAGCCGTCCTGCTGGCGGGCTGTTCCAGCTACCGCCCGGCGCCGGCCGCTTTCCATGAAGTCCTCAATGAGCCCTACCGGCTCGGCGCCGGCGACCGCATCCGCGTGACGGTCTTCGAGCAGGAAGGCCTGACCAACGTCTACAGCATCGACCAGTCCGGCTATATCGCCTTCCCACTGATCGGCCCGGTGCCGGCGCGCGGCCACACCGCCCAGCAGATCGAATCGACCATCGCCGCCAAGTTGCGCAAGGGCTATCTGCGCAGCCCGGACGTCTCCGTCGAGGTGGATCGCTATCGCCCCATCTTCGTCATGGGTGAAGTCGGCGCGGCCGGACAATATTCCTATGTTCCCGGCCTCACGGCCCAGAAAGCCATCGCAATTGCGGGAGGCTTCACGCCTCGCGCCAATCAGGCCGATATAGATGTGACCCGCGATATTAACGGTAAGGTCATGACCGGCAGGGTATTGACGAGCGATCCGCTACTTCCGGGAGATACGGTCTACGTGCGGGAGCGATTGTTCTAAAAAATCATTTCCGAAACTGGGGGCGGATTTCGGAAGACCATGAAAAAGCGTGACAGGGCAGAAATTCCACAGCGAACGGCGACTGTGCCGATCATGCGGGCTCGTCGGCCGTGACCAAGAGACTGCGGATCGTTCATTGTTTTCGCTCTCCGGTCGGCGGAATCTTCCGCCACGTACGCGATCTCGCCGAAGCGCAGGCCAGCGCCGGACACTCGGTCGGGATTGTGTGCGATTCCACCACCGGTGGGGAATATGAGGAGCGCCTGTTCGCCGGCATGGCCAGCACGCTTGATCTTGGCGTCTGGCGCACGCCCATGCAGCGCCATGTCGGGCTTGGCGACACCGCAGCGGCCCTGCGCGCCTTCGGCATCATCAGGAAATTGCAACCGGATATATTGCATGGGCACGGCGCCAAGGGGGGCGTTTATGCCCGCTTGTTCGGTTCACTGTTGCGGGTATCAGGGTCTCGCGTAGCCCGCCTTTATTCACCGCATGGTGGCAGCCTGCACTACGATGAAACAACCACCACCGGCCGCGTTTTCTTCCGCATCGAACGGCTTCTGGAACGAATAACCGACCACATCCTGTTCGTGTCCGAATATGAGCGACGCACTTTCCGTCGCAAGATCGGCGACCCCACGGTTCCCAACAGCCTGGTCTATAACGGCCTGCGCGAAACTGAATTTCAGCCGGTGTTCCACGCCGGCAGTGCCGCCGACTTCCTCTATATCGGCATGATGCGCGACCTGAAGGGTCCGGACCTTTTCATCGACGCGCTCGCTCGCGCCGAACAGCAGCTCGGCCGCACGACCACCGCCGTGATGGTGGGATCGGGCGACGACCTGCCACGCTATCGCACGCAGGTGGAACGCTTGGGTCTATCGGAACGGGTGCGCTTTCTCGATCCAATGCCGGCGCGAAAAGCCTTTTCATTGGCGCACTTTATAATCGTTCCCTCACGTGCGGAGGCAATGCCCTATATCGTGCTCGAAGCGCTCGCCGCGGGCATGCCCATGGTCGCCACGGCGGTCGGAGGCATACCGGAAATATTCGGGGAAGGGTCGCCTGCACTGACCTTGCCGGATTCGGATGAGCTCGCCCGCAAGATGGCCGGCGCGCTTGCCGATCCCGCAACCTATCGCGCCACGATGCCCGGCGCGGCCAGTTTGCGGGCGCGCTTCGGTGCCGACGTCATGGCCGGGAAGATCGAGAATATCTACTACAGCGCCCTGGGTTACACGCAGCCCGAAACGCCGGATGCTGCAAATCGAGCCATCGGCTCAAGGGTTTCTTAGCGCCTTGGCGATATTGATCCAGCGTAAGCTTACGGATCACGATCATGGAAGATACAGACCCGGCAAGGCGCTTTTCAGCGCAAGCCGTTCGCAAGTTCGATAACGGCGCGGACGGTGGCAGCAGCCAGCCGACGCAGCTCAACAAGATCGCGCAGCAGGTTGCCGCGCAATATCGCCGCGATACGATGTCGCCGGTGATGGTCAGCGGCGTCATGCGCCTGATCGAATTCGTCCTGTTTTCCCTTTCGGGCCTTACGCTGCTTGCCGTCCTTGTCGGCTTCGGCCCGCATCTGTTCTGGCAATACACGCTCGCCATCGCCGGAACCTCGCTGTTGACGGTTCTCCTGTACGAGCTTGGCGACCTCTATCAGGTCCCCGCCCTGCTCAAGCCG
>Ga0180215_1004945_pt1 | contig 11606 bp, 10 predicted proteins | sample eDN3rd37CBELigBY_FD_128871 | JGI IMG/M metagenome (GOLD analysis project Ga0180215, IMG submission 128871) | Enriched backyard soil microbial communities from Emeryville, California, USA - eDNA 3rd pass 37_C BE-Lig BY (version 2) (version 2) | ecosystem: Environmental > Terrestrial > Soil >...
CTTTGCATTTATTTCATCAACAAGCTTTGAGATATCTCCAGTATCTGAATAATTTGAGATTTGCTGGTATAAAATCTCCTGATCGACATCATTTATATACTCTTTTGTACAATCTTTAAATTTCTCCTTAAGTTCAACATCTGTAAGCGGATTTTGCGGGTATCCTTTTGGCTTTGTGATTTTGCTTTCTTCTATTTCGCCATTTTGAAATTCAATGATGATGGAGGAATACTCCTCGCCAAACTCTAAAAATTGTTCCATATCCTCTGGAACTTCATATTTCACTTTTTCGATTAATTTTTTATATGTAGGATCGTCTTGGAGATGTTCATCGGTAAAGTGCTGGATTTTCATTTCACCGCTTATGATTGACTGAACGGCGCAATATTCTAAGCTGAATTTCGCTTCTAAACCTGAGGCTGGTCTTGGGTATTTCAATACTTTTAAAGTAAGAGGCGATACTAGACATGTAATAGAACGAATTTCGTCAATACGATTTTTAACTCTTGGATGAAGTTCTATTCCACAATCAATAATTCTTGTCGTTAAGCCGCATGAAGGATAAGGTTTTAATATTAATCCCTCATCAATGAAAAGTTTAGCCTGATCCCATGCATCAGCGTCCAATTGACCCCCAAATGCCGAAAGATAAGAATTCGTACCATCAAAGGCGTCTATAGAAGAATCAAAATCGTTACGGGCCATCTTAACTGCAAATATGGCATTGCCAGCAGCCCAGCCAGCATGAAGAGGTTTGGTCATTGTTCCAAAATTGGAGCGTACCCCTGATGCTAATGAGCAAGCGATTCCTAAAGCATTAGCAGTCTGTTCTTTATCTAATTTTAATAATCTAGCAGCACCAATGGTTCCGCCAATGGCTCCGATTGTCGCGGTTGTATGCCATCCCTTTTCATACTGGGTTCTAGCTGCCCCTTTTGAGATCCTGGCAATCACCTCGTACCCAGCAACATAGGCTTCAAATATTTCTTTTCCGCTGCTTTTTGCTTCATAGCCCAATGTAAATAGTATGGCACCAAGGACAACTGTCGGATGGCCAATTTGATAGGCAGAAATATCATCATAATCAATGGCATGGCTTAAAGCACCGAGTGCCAGGGCTGCATGCTGCGCACCAGCTTTTGTATTGGTTCCAAGTATCGGTACCTCCCCTTTGCCAGTATCCTTGACATACTGAACAATTTTTTTATACAGCGGTTCGTCTAAGGCTGCAATGGATACGGCAAAAAAATCAATGATCGATTTTTTCACATGTTCTTTCGTATTTTCAGTAACATCCTTAAGCTCTTTATCAGCCCAATCCACGATTGTCTTCACAGAATTATCATCCTTTCATTTACATTACTCTTCTGCGTAGCCTAGCTGTTTAGAGATCTTTAACGCAATGGCTTGAATTTCTTGGGAAAGTTCCATTTCATATTTTTCTTCTAAATCTTTAATGGGTGAAGCAAAGATTACTGAACCGATTGGAGACTTTGACGAATCAAAAATTGGTGCTGCAATTCCCCTTGCTCCTTCTACCCTCTCACCAAAACTAAATGCTACCCCCTCCTCCCTGATTTCCTTTAGTTCCTTAATTATTTTATTTTTTTGATGGGTATCAAAGGATTCCAGATTAAGAATTTGTTCCACTTCCTCACGTTCCAAATAAGCCATAATTGATTTGCCGCTGGAACCATATGGGACCGGCTGGAGATCGCCAATATTAATGACGTATTGAAAGGGTGAAGAACCTACTACTTGATCCAAAAACATTACTTTTTTGTACTTCTTGTGATAAAGAACTAAACAAATGGTTTCATCAAATTTATTAACAAAACTTTTTAAAAATGGCTGTGCGATTTTTTTAAAATCGAATTTTGTTGATAACACAGAGCCAATTCGATATAACTCCATTCCAATTTGATATTTTCGCGTATCTGGATTGTACTCAAGCATGCCTTGGTCCTGCAGGCTTTTAAGAAACCTATGCAAGGTACTGATTGGCAAATCAAGATGGCTGGCCAGATCTCGAACACCCCATTGATCGGATTCATCAATAAAGGCAGATAAAATTTTAAATACTTTTGGGATTACGCCATTATCCTTTTTTTCACTCATGTAACTTGGTATCCCTTCTGTTCTATTAGATGGAATGTTGTTCCGCTATTTGATTTTATTATATTCGAATTGTTCAGTCAATTTATTTTTCAGAAAATTAAAAGGAGTGTGCACTTTTTTAGCTGCACACTCCCATTACTTTATTCAACAGGGTCCTTAAAATTTGGCTTTCTTTTTTCGTTAAACGCATTGACCCCTTCAACCCGGTCATCATGATGTGTTAATCTAGCATAAAGCTGAAGCGCATAGTCAATTCCCTCTTCAAGAGGCATATCCATTCCTTTATTAAATGCCTTTCTCGCCATTCTGACTGCTAGCGGTGAGTTATCCGTAATTTTTTGCGCCTGTGATAAGGCATGCTGAAAAATTTCCTCATATGGGGCAACTTTACTGATCATGCCATATTTAAGGGCGTCATCTGCACTTATAAAATCTCCAGTCAAAAGGAGCTCTATAGCAATACTTCTAGGCAAATACCGGCCAATTGTCTGTGTTCCCCCTACACCTGGAATAATCCCAAGCTTCACCTCCGGCAATCCAAATTTCGCAGTTGGAACTGAATATATAATATCGCCTGTTAGCGCAAGCTCACACCCTCCGCCAAGGGCAAATCCATTTACAACAGATATAACTGGCTGTTTAGCCTCTCTGATTTTGCGATACATCGTTTGGAAAATCCTATGCTGCTTGAACCACTGCTCCTCTGTCATTCCTTTTCTTTCTTTCAGATCACCGCCCGCACAAAAGGCCTTTTCCCCCTCTGCAGTGATGACAATTACTCGCACACGCTGATCTTCCTCAATATTTTCAAGAGCATCAATAAATTCCAGAGCCAATGCAGTATTCAGTGCATTCATAGAATCTGGTCTATTAATTTTCAGCAACGCAATACGGCCATCTGCAAGTCGTTCATTTATCAAAATTCCCAATAAGATCACTCCTTTATATTAAATATTCCGATAACTCTTATAATTATATAAATGATTATAATATTTTGTAAAGTATGATATTTCAGTTATAAAATTTGACCATCACCTTAATTATTGGTAATTTGAAACAAAATAATAGAATAAAAGATTAAAATGTTGAAGAAAAAGGGGGAGAAAAATGAGTAATTCACCCAAAAATCCTGGATGGCAGAAGGTTAAAATTCCTTTTAAAGATCTTAACCATAAAAATATAGCAGCCGGTCTGGTGGCTGGAATTTTTATTATTACTGGGCCAACCGCACTGATCCTTGAAGCAGCTTCCAATGGCAGTTTTACGATGGAACAGACAGTTTTATGGATTTTTTCTGTCTATGTGTTTGGGGGATTGTTTGGAATCTTTCTTCCGCTCTATTATCGGATCCCTATTGTTGGCGGGCATTCCCTGACCGGCGTAGCCTTTCTTGCGGCCGTTTCCTATCAATTCAGCTTTCATGAATTCATTGGGGCCTATCTATTATCGGGAATTTTCATGTTGCTTATTGGTTTACTTGGATTTTTCTCAAGACTAATCAAATTAGTTCCAAAGGAAATCATTTCTGCCATGCTTGCAGGAATGATTACTAAATATATGATAAGCTTTGTTATTTCAATCAGCCAGCTTTTGACCGTTGGGCTTATTTCTTTAATGGCCTTTTTTATTTTTAGCAAATGGAAGACTAAGATGCCGCCTGCTTTTGCTGCAATCGTAACCGGCTTTATCATGTTTATCCTTACCACTCCAATACATAGCGGTGACTGGGCTTCAGGAATCATTTTTCCGCACCCTTTTACCCCGGAGTTTCATTTGATAAGCTTTCTATCTGTATCCATACCACTTGCCCTTCTCATCTTAAGTAATGATGCAGCCGTTGCTGTTGGGGCCTTGGAACAAAATAAATATAACACGCCTGTTAATCGAGTTATTTCACTTAGCGGCTTAGCTTCCATCATCGCTGGATTGTTTGGCGGACAGTCTGCAAATATAGCAGGAATGGCAACTGTAATCTGCTCAGACGAGGAGGCTGGACCAAAGGAAAAGCGCTATATGGGAGCCGTTGTCACAGGTGTAATGCTTACCTCATTCGGACTATTGTCATGGAAACTGATCCCGATTATTCAGGGGCTTCCAAAGGAATTCATCTCCATCATTGTGGGTTTTTCCCTCATTGGTGTGTTTGGGAATAGTTTATATCAAGGGTTTTCCAATCAAACAATGAAAACAAGCGCAGCGTTTGCCTTTATAATTGCATTCTCCAATATTACTATTTTAAATATTAGTGCACCTGTTTGGTCCTTAGCGGTTGGTGCTTTTATAGCCAGATACATTGAACATGCTGCAGGAGATCAGAATATAGACAGAGCAAAGAAAACAGCATAACAAAAAAAACACTTTTGTAAAATTAATTACAAAAGTGTTTTTTCTACCTTAACCAAGCACTGGATATTCTTCCCCAATTTCTTTTAACCGCTCAGCAATTTGCTCTTCTGTTAATTCGTGTTCTTTTACGTACAGATTTCTAGGATGAACTCTGCATTCGTGTGTGCACCCTCGAAGGTATTTATGCTCATTTTCTTCAGAACATAGAATTTGTTTATTGCATTCTGGATTTGCACAGTTAACATAGCGCTCACATGGTTCGTCTGAAAAATAATCCTTTCCGACAATCACATGTTCTTTTTGGTTGACCGGCACAGCAATTCTTTCGTCAAACACATAGCACTGGCCATCCCATAATTCACCCTGTACCTCAGGATCCTTCCCGTAAGTGACAATTCCGCCATGAAGCTGTCCGACATCTTCAAAGCCCTCTTTTACGAGCCAGCCGGAAAACTTCTCACAGCGAATGCCTCCTGTACAGTAAGTAAGGATTTTTTTGCCTTCAAACTGCTCTTTATTTTCCCTAATCCATTCTGGCAGATCACGGAAAGCCTTAATATCCGGACGGATAGCTCCCCGGAAATGGCCTAAATCATATTCATAATCATTTCTCGCATCAATAACAACTGTTTCTGGTTCTTTCATGGCCTTAAAGAAATCTTTTGGCTCCAAATATTTTCCTGTTAATTCATTTGGATTCACATCATCCTCAAGACGGAGAGAAACAATTTCACTTCTGTGGCGGACATGCATTTTCTTAAACGCATGGCCGTCAGCCTCATCAATTTTGAAAACCATGTCAGAGAATCGCGGGTCTTCTTTCATCGTTTTCATATACTGTTCTGTTTGTTCAAACGTACCTGACACTGTGCCATTTATTCCTTCAGCAGCAATATGGATACGGCCTTTTAATCCAAGATCCTTACAAAACTGTAAATGCTGTGAAGTAAACTCTTCAGGATTATCGATTAGAACATATTTATAGTACAATAACACACGATATTGTTGATTGTTTGCCATTATTCTTTTACCACCTATAAAAAAAATATTTTAAAGTACAATTCCTGTACGTTTTTTCAGCAACTAAGACTGCAAGAAAAATAAACAATAGAATTAATTTTATTAAAAACAGCATTATTTTTCAATATAATAATGCTGGAAATAGGTTTTTATTTGTAAAAAGCTAGTTCTTTTTCTATTTGTTCACGTATTAATCCTAAACACTCTTCAGGCGTTTTCGCAAAAATCCGCTTGCCATTAACAATGGCATACGGCCGGCGGGCACACATACCGCAAAAAGAAAGACAGTCATTTTTAATCACTGCCACTTCGGGATACTCTGATTCAAGGATTGCTTCTATATCAAGATAATTAATGAAATTGCTTTCGCAAATATCTACTATAATAAAGCCGATAGTTTATGCCTCCTTCTGATTGCCATCTGCTATTTTTTTCAGTTTCTCGAGCAATTGGCCTGAATCTTCAGCTGATACAAATTCCCCGTCGACAAGCGCATAAGCGCTCACTCTACATTCTTTGCATCTGCTCTGGCATTCATATTCTTTATAAGTAATATTTTTTTGGTTTAGAAAATCATTATATTGTGAAAGGTATTCGTCCGTTAAGAAACGGTCGAGATTTTTCTCACAAAATTCTATTGTAATATTCTTTTGCTTTGTGAATAATTTGCTGAGTAGTTTCATGAATTTATACACCCTTTAAAAGCTTTTTATAAAAAGCCCAAAAAACAAGTACAATTAATTATACATGATTGTTTAAAAAATTACTAAGTGAGTGATTTTCCTTATGCTGACGATTCTGTTCCCAGCGAAAGTAGGATAGCCATATCATTAATATCCCTAGAAGCAGAAGAACGCTGGCTAAAAGTAGCCCGTGTGTCAGAAATGGAACGCCATCCATGTTCATCCACTCCAGCAGTCCCTGACTAAACAGAAGGATCTCATTGATAAAGAAGCCGGCAAAAAACAGCATAAAGCCATTTTTCAACTCAATAATACGCTGCATTTGATATTGTACTAAAATGAAAAAGCTGACAAACCCAAGTAATGTAAAGTGTAAATACCCAATGATGACACTTCTTGTTTCATAGACTAGCTCTGCTAATTTTGGCGAGATTAAGCCAAGTTCCATCGAACTCTTTAAAAATAAAAGGAAGAAGGTAATCCAGAGAAAGGAAACCGTGAATTTTGAATACTCAATGCGAAGACTTTTCCAGACCTTTTTAAAAGCAAAGATAATACATATGGTTCCAATCCATTGTCCGATGCTGCCGATGATGGACAGAACATGCGCTTCTTCACCTAAATCAGCCCAGAGAACATTTAAAAAATAACCAGGGAAAAGAGAAATAAAATAGATCCAAAATCCAAGTTTCAAAAATGACACCCGAATGGGTATTTGTTTCATATCCATCACGATTGCAAACAAGCCAAGCAGAGCTAAATATAGCCAGCCATTATATTGAAAATGTAAATAGAAGTAGATCGCCATATCAAAAAGTTGAGACTCTCTAAGGCCGCTTGCAGAAATATATCCAAGTGCAAATGGACCAATTGAAGAAATAATTAATGCTGCAAGGGCGCCTTTCATAAATAATTGGCCAGATTTTGATCCAAGATTTTTTAACTGACGATACATAAAGACCGCAGCCCAATACTCAACAAAAATATGGGCGGTGGACATAATGATAGAATATAAGGCATAACCCTCGTACAAAAAGGCTGCAAACATAATAAGTGAGGTAATAAATAATGTACAGACAATGGCTGCTGCCTGTTTTTTTTGTCTAATTGACGGCCAGCCGACAGACAGGAATACGGTAAATACCCCTAAAAATGCCCAGCCTAAAATAGCCAGATGGGAATGACCATGCAAAATATTTGTATATGGAATACCGTCAAACGGATAAAACGGAAAAACACGCATAATGACACCTGATAATGCGGTCAAAATAAAAAATATCAAAGAAAAATGAACAAAAATCCTTGGCACGGCAAACACCCTCCCCATCCTAATATCATTATAGGCTTAGGAAAAAAGACACGCAAAGATTCCTCAAAGTTTTCATAGAAACTTCACATTTCACATACGCCCTGATTATCCTATCTTTTACGTAAATACAATGGAAATTATCCTAATATAGGAGTATGATAGGTACGAAACAAAAATCCGACGAATAAAGACGGATTTTAACGCGTTAATTGACTGGGGGACTGTCCCCCGGTGCGTTAATTAATTAAAGAATTGAAAGGGTATGAATCAGCAATGAATTACATCAGCCGAGGAACATCGGCCTTTACTAAGGCAAATATTGCCTTATTTGCCGGGGGTTTCAGCACCTTTGCTATCCTTTGGGGGACTCAGCCATTGCTTCCTGAAATCGCTAAAGAATTTCATTTATCACCTGCGGTTTCAAGTTTAAGCCTTTCTGCTACAACGATTGCTTTATCAATTAGTCTTTTAATAGCAGGTTCTTTATCGGAAGTTTTTGGCCGCAAATCAGTTATGGCCATTTCTCTATTTGCCTCAGCCATTCTTGCAATTTTAACAGGGCTTTCTCCAAGCTTCCATTTTTTACTTGCTGGAAGAATTATCGAAGGGATCACACTTGCCGGGCTGCCAGCTATTGCGATGGCTTATCTTGGTGAGGAAATTGATCCAAAAAGCTTAGGAATGGCCATGGGCCTATATATAAGCGGGAATTCAGTCGGCGGAATGGCCGGCCGTATAATAAGCGGGATTCTATCAGATCACTATGGCTGGCATGAAGCCTTAATAGGCATCGGGTTAATAAGCTTTCTTTCAAGCCTTGTCTTCGTGTTTCTTCTGCCAAAATCTGTTCATTTTAAAGCGAAAACTTTTAATGTGAAGCAATTATCAAGTTCATTGTTCAAGCAATTTAAAGTACCTGGACTCATCTATCTGTTCCTTACCGGCTTTTTATTAATGGGCGGATTTGCCTCACTTTATAACTATATTGGATTCCAGTTAATCGAACCTCCTTATTCGTTAAGCCAAACATTGGTCGGGTTTATTTTTATTGTTTATATTGTCGGAACCTTTAGCTCGACATGGATGGGCATGCTTGCCGACAAGCACGGAAAAAGAAAAATCCTGGAGCTATCCTTATTTATCCTGCTATTAGGGGTTTGTGTAACCTTAAGCGGCAATCTATGGATTAAAATTTTCGGAATCGCCATTTTTACTTACGGATTCTTTGCCGGGCACTCCATTGCGAGCGGCTGGGTTGGAAAAATTGCAGGACGAGAAAAAGCTCAAGCGGCATCCTTATATTTGTTTTTCTATTATGGGGGATCCAGTGTCGGGGGGACAGCAAGCGGAGTTTTCTACAGCCATTTCGGCTGGAATGGAGTCGTTTCTATGATTGCCGTTCTTGCTATTCTTTCTATTATTATCTCCATTCGATTAGGATTTCTTGAAAAAAGCAAGTACAAATTATCTGCTCATTTTAAGAGTGCACATTAACATGCAGGTCAATACGAAAGGCCGACTCAAATATATTTTGAGTTCGGCCCTTTTTTCATTTATACATGAAGATTTTCAATAATCACCGTAATACCCTGACCACCGCCAATACACAGACTTGCCAGGCCATAGCGCTTGTTTCTTCTTTTCAGTTCATACGCGAGTGTCAATAAAAGCCTAGCTCCACTCGCTCCTACTGGATGGCCTAGGGCAATGGCACCGCCGTTGACATTTAATTTTTCCAAGTCAATGCCCAGTTCCTTTTTCACAGACAGGACTTGGGCAGCAAAAGCTTCATTTACTTCAATTACATCAATATCCTCTAACTTTAGGTTAGCTCGTTTTAACGCCTGTAATGTTGCAGGCACTGGACCAATTCCCATGTATCGTGGATCTACCCCGGCAATTCCCCATGATACAATTCTTGCTAATGGCTTGATACCATGTTTTTCGATCAGACTATCGTTTCCTAATATAACCGCACCCGCTCCATCGTTTATTCCGCTGGCAGTCGCAGCTGTAACGGTTCCGTCCTTTTTAAATGCTGGGCGTAACTTCTGCATCTTTTCAAGTGTTGTTTCAGGTTTCGGATATTCGTCTTCACCAAGAACCACTTCGCCTTTTTCATTAAGAATTGGCACAATTTCTTCTGCTAGGATACCTTTTTCCTTCGCCTCTGCTGTTCTCTTTTGGCTTAGCAGAGCAAACTCCTCTTGTTCTGCACGTGAAATCTGATATTTTTCTGCTAAATTTTCAGCAGTAACTCCCATACCGATCCCGCAATACTGGTCGGTAAGTGTGGCCGTTAATGAATCTTCAAAATGTGGAACCCCCAGTTTAATCGTGTTAAAACGAATATCTCTGACTACATGCGGACTTTGGGTCATATTTTCAGCACCGCCGGCCAGTGCCCCATTTGCCTCATCCAAAAGGATAGATTGTGCTGCACTAACGACAGCCTGAAGCCCTGACCCGCATAACCGGTTAACTGTTAATGCTGGCGTTGTCTCAGGAATGCCCGCTTTTAACGAAATATGCCTTGCCAGATAAGCAGAACTCGTGCTTGTATGAATGATATTTCCGAAAAATGCCTGCTCAATATCTTCAGCAGGCACATGGCTGCGTGTAAGAGCCTCTTTCGCTGCTGCTGCACCCAAATCTATGACATCAATGTCCTTCAAACTTCCGCCAAACGATCCAAACGGTGTTCTTGCTCCTTCGAGTATGTACACATTTTTCATCCTTTATCCCCCTATTCTTTTAAAAAAATCTAATCTAGTAAAAAATCAAATTTCTACCCCTTTGAAAAGTATATTATCACAACATTAAGATAATTCGTGGCTGATTTTCACATTTAATATGTAATTTTCAAATATTGACAAAAATTTCATGCCACAGAGACAATGTTAGTACACTATTTTTGAAAGGAAATGTCCAATGATCTATAAACATCTCAAAGAACCAAAAAAATTGATCATCCTAAGATCATTACACAATCGTATGAATTTATCGGAAACAGATAGGCAAAGCTATTACAGCCTGGAAAAAGGATATGAAGGAGAGGTTATGTTTGACAGACTGACAGAAAAACTACAATGTGAATGTTTGATCTTGAATGATCTTCTGCTAAAGGTAAATAACACAACTTTTCAAATTGATACTTTGATAATTTCCCAGGATAAACTTTTCCTTTTTGAAATAAAAAATTTAGATGGCGATTATTTTTTGGAGCAGGATCGATTATACAAGCTTCCTAGGACCGAATATAATAATCCGCTTCACCAGCTGAGCCGGTGTGAATCTCTTCTTCGGCAGCTTCTCCAAATTCTCGGGTTTAACCTTCCTATTGAAGGCAATGTTGTTTTTATCAATCCTGAATTTACCTTATACCAAGCCCCTCGCGAATGCCCTATTATTTTTCCAACTCAAGTAAACAGCTATTTGAAAAAAATAAATGAGACACCTTCAAAATTGACTGCCAAACACAAGAAGCTCGCTGAAAAGCTGGTCAGCCTGCATATTGAGGAATCCCCTTATACTGTATTGCCATCATATGAATACGAGCAGCTGCGCAAGGGAATTATTTGCGAGGGATGCGGTTCGTTTTCAGTGGATATTCAGAGACATAAATGTGTCTGCACAGACTGTGGAAACGAAGAGCTGACTACTTCTGCTATATTGCGAAGTATTAATGAATTTAAGCTTCTTTTTCCCGAGAAAAAGGTTAGTGCCAAAGTTATTTATGAATGGTGCAAAATTGTAGAATGTAAAAAGACAATTGCAAGAGTTTTAGACAGGAATTTTAATAAAATTGGAGTCCGTCAGTGGACATACTATAAGTGAGAAGAATATGAAGGACATTATAGAGTTGTTTCAAAGGAACTTGTCTTTCATCTCGGGCTTAAAAGACTTTCCTGATGCTTTTTCCTAGGAACTTGTCCTTCATCTCAGGCTTGAAAGACTTTCCTGATGCTTTTTCCTACGAACTTGTCCTTCATCTCAGGCTTGAAAGACTTTCCTGATGCTTTTTCCTACGAACTTGTCCTTCATCTTAGGCTTGAAAGACTTTCCTGATGCTTTTTCCTAGGAACTTGTCCTTCATCTCAGGCTTGAAAGACTTTCCTGATGCTTTTTCC
>Ga0180215_1004948_pt1 | contig 11606 bp, 11 predicted proteins | sample eDN3rd37CBELigBY_FD_128871 | JGI IMG/M metagenome (GOLD analysis project Ga0180215, IMG submission 128871) | Enriched backyard soil microbial communities from Emeryville, California, USA - eDNA 3rd pass 37_C BE-Lig BY (version 2) (version 2) | ecosystem: Environmental > Terrestrial > Soil >...
AGGAGCTTCTGGATTCGCTGATCACCGAGAAAGTGATTGATCAGGAAGCGAAGAAAGAAAATGTGAAAGTGACACAGGAAGAAATTGATGAGGAAAAGGCTGTATATGCGGAGTCATACGGCGGGGAGGATGCTTTAAAGCAGACGCTCGAATCAAGCGGCCTCTCAATGGCTGATTTTGAGGAGGATATCGAATCCTACCTGGCAACCAAGAAGCTGCTGGAACCAAGGATTGAGATTTCAGAAGAAGCTATGAAAACCTATTTTGACGAAAACAAAGAAAGTTTTGCCCAGGAGGAACAGGTATCAGCGAGCCATATTTTAGTAGAGGATGAGGAAACGGCAAAGGAAGTCATCGGAAAACTGAATGATGGCGGTGATTTTGCGAAGCTTGCGGCTGAATACTCGACCGATGAAAGCAACAAAGATGCTGGCGGAGACCTCGGCTTTTTCGGAAAGGGAGATATGGTCGAGGAATTTGAAGAGGTCGCCTTCTCGCTGGAACCGGGAAAAATCAGCGATCCTGTTAAAACCGAATATGGCTATCACGTAATCAAAGTGGCAGAAAAGCAGGAAGCCAAAGAAGCAGCCTATGAAGATGTGAAAGAAGAGGTTAAAAATACATTATTTGAAACAGAGATGCAAACAGAATATACGGCTTGGCTGGAAGAAAAATTTGAAGAATATGAGATTAAGAACTATTTAGAGGGCTGAGGGGAAACTTGAGATGAATTTTTTAAAACGAGCGTTTTTAAGCGTGAAGGCCAGAAAAGGGAAAAGCATTCTGCAGATCTTCGTATTTACCGTGATTTGTGTATTAGTGCTGGCAGGATTATCGATCCAGACAGCTGCCGAAAAGTCGGGAGATCTCGCCCGCCAAAAGCTGGGGGCAGATGTCACCCTGCAGGCTGATATGGAAAAACTGAGAGAGCAGGCGATGTCCCAGCAGCAGAGCGGAGGGGAGCGGATGCGTTTCCAGTCAGTTCCTGTCCCGCTTGATGCCGCAGAGGAACTGGCTTCTTATGACCAGATTAAAGGCTATAATTTCTACTCATCCACCACTGGGCTGGCCTCCGGTTTTGATCCGATTGAAAGCGACTCGGCTGCCTCTGACACATCTGAGGAAAGCGGTGAAGGGCAGGAGCCTGGGAGAGGCATGCCGGGCGGAATGATGCAGGGGGATGTGAGCCTGCAGGGGGTTGCATTTACAGACGCGGTTGCGGAGTTTATGGATGGGACCTCATCGATGGTTGAAGGAACCGGGATCACAGAGGAGCATATCGGTAAAAATGTCACGCTGATTGAACAGACATTGGCGGAAGAAAACGAGCTGGGAGTTGGCGATAAGATTACCGTCACAAACCCGCGTGATGAAACGGCTGAAATGGAGCTTGAAGTGATCGGAATCTATCAGACAGCTTCTGCCGGATCTGATCAGGCAATGGATTTTACAGCACTGAATCCTTATAACAAGCTGTATGTTCCATACACTGCTGCTGCAGCACTAAAGGGGTCTGACTATGAAAATACAATCGATAGCGCCATCTACTACATAGAGGATCCTGCCGATATGCAGGACTTTATCGATCAGGCAAAAGCAGAGAGCAGCATCGATTTCGAAACGTTCAAGCTTGATGCCGATGACCAGCTTTATCAGCAGATGGTCGGCCCGATTGAGAATGTAGCCGGATTTTCGAAAAATATTGTGTACCTGGTATCCATTGCCGGAGCAGTCATATTGGGTCTGATCGTCATGATGTCAATCCGTGAGCGGAAGTATGAAATGGGCGTCCTGCTGGCGATCGGGGAAAAAAGGTGGAAGCTTGCAGGCCAGTTTATGGCGGAAATTTTAGTAGTGGCTGTGTTATCGCTCGGCATTGCCACAGCAAGCGGCAATGTGGTGGCGGGCCAGCTTGGCGACCAGCTCCTGAATCAGGAATTGGCATCAGCAGAACAGACGAATGCACCGGAGTCCTTCAGAGGAAGGGGCATGGGCGGCTTCGGTCCGGGTATGATGCAGACTCAGGAAACAGTGGAGACGGTAGATGAAATGAATGTTCAGGTGACAGGAGAAGATCTTGGCTTCCTTGCACTAATTGGCCTCTTGATTGCGGCATTGTCGGCACTATTGCCTTCGTTAACCGTATTGCGCCTTCAGCCAAAAGCCATTCTAAGCAAGCAGGATTAAAAGGAGATGGAAAAATGAGTTCATTGCTGGAATTCAAAAATATCAGCTACTGGTATAAACATGAAAATAAAAAACACGATATCTTGAATAATATTAATGTGAGTTTTGAAAAAGGGAATTTTTACAGCATAATCGGGCCGTCCGGATCCGGGAAAACGACATTACTTGCTCTGGCCAGTGCCCTGGATGTTCCGAAGGACGGAGAAGTGCTGTACGAAGGAAAGGATATCCGGAAAATTGGGCTGACGAGATTCCGAAATAAGTTTGTCTCCATTGTCTTTCAATCTTATAATCTGCTTCCGTATATGACGGCTCTGCAGAATGTATTGACCGCAATGGAGATTACCGGATCCTCTGCGAAAAATAAAAAGGTGATTGCTGTGGAGATGCTGAAGCGGGTCGGGATTTCTGAAATCCAGGCCCGGCAAAAAGTGCTTACTTTAAGCGGCGGCCAGCAGCAGCGTGTGTCCATTGCCCGGGCTTTGTGCTGTGACGCCGAACTGATTGTCGCGGACGAGCCGACCGGCAACCTGGACGAAGACACGGCCCAGGAGATTGTCGGTCTTTTACGGGCACTGGCACATGAAGAAGAAAAATGCGTGATCGTCGTTACGCATGATCCCGACATTGCGAGAGATTCGGATGTGGTTGTGAAGCTTTCAAAAGGGAGTATTACGGTTACAGCGAATGACCCCGAGCTGGTTTCGAATTGAAAAAGGTGCCTTTTCCTGAGGGAGGAGGCACCTTTTTTAAAATTTTAAAACAGACGGTGGAATGGGAAGTGGCGCATTAATGAGCAAAATTTGATTGTAAAATGGAAGAGGGGCACACAAATCATGACAAGTGGGACATGAGTCTTTATTCATACAGCCCGCCCGTATACATTCTGGTCAGATTCACAATCACGTCATCCATCTGATACTTTTCCTCATTCATCACCAGCTCCCACATGAACATCTCATTTGAATAAAACCAGCCTCTCGCGGTAAGGGCCGGATCGAGTTGCTTTTTGGCAAGCTTTTGCGCCTGTGCGTAGCGGATATCGACTGAAATCCGCTCGATGAAGCGTTCGCGGATTCCGTACCATTTTTCCTCTATCTCAGGTGAGACGCCGATTGCCTCTTTTACGACCTTCATCATGTCCCGCTCATCCAAAGCCAGCCGCAGGAACAGCCTGACCTGCTTCTTAATATTTTCATAGGCCTCTTCTTTGGCCTGCGGCTTAAAGGGCATCTCTGCCACTTCGTAAAATTGGTTCATGAGATCTTCCATTAAGGTAATGAAAAGCTCATCTTTATTCTTAAAATAGACGTACGCCGTGCCGTAGCCTGTATTTGCTTTTTTGATCACTTGGGAGATGGTTGCTTTTTGGAAGCCATTTTCGAGAAAAACTTCTTTTCCGGCCTGGAGAAGCTTATGGCGTGTTTTCAGGGCCTGCTGCTGCCTTGCCGGCAATTGATCGATCGGATTCTTCATTTATTTCATTCCTTCGTTCAGTTTCTGGCAACTATACTGACATTATATCATTGACATAGTGTCAATCAAACCATATAATTTTCGTAAATAATTAATATTCTGAAAGGTTGGAAATCTATGGATTTTACAAGAGAGTATGCAATCGGACTGGATGCTGGGAATGAGCTGTCCTACCGGGAAGAGTTTTATATAAAAGAAGACGGAATTTATCTGGATGGCAATTCACTTGGACTGCTTTCAAAGCGTGCGGAAAAGTCACTCCTTGACCTGCTGGATTCCTGGAAGCACCATGCTATTGATGGCTGGACAGAAGGGGACAATCCCTGGTTCTATTTATCTGAAAAACTAGGAAAAGAATTGGCGCCAATCGTGGGAGCACATCCGGAGGAAGTTATTGTAAGCGGTTCCACAACCGTTAATCTGCATCAGCTTGTCTCGACTTTTTATAAGCCGCAAGGAAAAAGAACGAAGATACTGGCGGATGAATTGAATTTTCCGAGCGATATTTATGCGCTGCAAAGCCAGGTAAAGCTGAAGGGCTATGATCCTGATGAGCATCTTGTCCAGGTAAAAAGCGCGGATGGCCATACGCTGAAGGAAGAAGACATTGTCGCTGAGATGACAGATGAAATCGCGCTGATTGTCCTGCCGGGTGTTTTATACCGAAGCGGCCAGGTGCTGGATATGGAGTATCTGACTGCAGAAGCACATAAGCGCGGGATTGAGATTGGCTTTGACCTATGCCATTCGGTTGGATCTGTCCCGCATTCCCTAAGTGATTGGGATGTGGATTTCGCGTTCTGGTGCAATTATAAGCATCTGAATGGCGGACCTGGCTCGACGGGCGGATTGTTTGTGAACAAGCGCCATTTTGGCCAAGTGCCGGGACTTGCCGGCTGGTTCAGCTCCCGCAAGGATAAGCAGTTTGATATGGAACATGTGCTGACTGCTGCTGAAGATGCAGGCGCATATCAGATTGGAACTCCGAATATCTTTAGCATGGCGCCAATTATTGGATCACTCAGCATGTTTAATGAAGCTGGCATGGAAAGAATCCGCGAAAAATCACTTAAACTGACTGGCTATATGATTAAGCTGATTCAGCATGAGCTTGACGGACACGGATTTATCCTGCGCAACCCGCTTGATGAAAAGAAGCGCGGCGGCCATATTTATCTGGAGCACCCGGAAGCAGCAAGGATCTGCAAGGCGCTGAAGGCAGAGGGAGTTATCCCGGATTTCCGTGCCCCGAACGGAATCCGTCTGGCTCCGGTAGCGCTGTACAATACGTTTGAAGATGTCTGGAAAACAGTTCAGATCCTTAAAGGTATTATGGATCAAGAAAAATACAAGCAATTCGAAAATAAGCGGGGAGTCGTAGCATGATGAAAAAGGGATGGATCGATATTTCACAGCCGCTGACTAATGCCATTGCCCACTGGCCCGGAGATACGCCATTCAGCTATGAAACAGCTTTTACAAAAGAACAAACCGGCTCTGTCAATATTGGCAGGATTACGACCAGCCTGCATACCGGCACCCATGTCGATGCACCGTTCCATTTTAATGACGAAGGCGAAAAGATCTTGGACCTGGATATCGAGCTGTATATCGGGCCGGCGTGTGTGATAGATGTATCAGCCTATGAAACGGTGGATTCGGAAGTTCTGAAAGGATTTGATCTCGAAGGTGTGGAACGTGTTCTGCTCAGGACCTCGGTTCCGAATCATTCGGAAGTGTTTCCGAATCAGATCCCTGAACTGACCGTGGATATGGCTGACTACCTCGGCAGTAAAGGGGTGCGCCTGCTCGGAGTGGATGTGCCTTCCGTAGATGCGCTCGACAGCAAAGAGATGGAAACACACCATGCTTTATATCGAAATGGCATTCATATTCTGGAAAATATCATGCTGGATGAGATAGAAGAAGGAAATTACGAGCTAATTGCCTTGCCGCTCCCAATAAAAGACGGAGATGGCAGCCCGGTGCGGGCGGTTATTCGGCCAATTTAAGCGGGGGAACGGCCAAAACCTCGAATTTATCGGCCAAACGCTAAACTTCTGCCTTGCTGGAAGTGCAGCAGCCAGCAGAAATAGCCTTTACCGGCCAATTTGAAGGAAATACCGGCCAAAAACGTACAATCACCGGCCAATTTCGATAAAATACCGGCCAAAATGCGGGTTTACCGGCCAAATGAAGTCCGGCCGCAAGCCCCAGCAGGTATATCGGTCAGTCGCTGAAATAACAGGCTTCAGAACCGGCCCGAATCGGGAACGATAAGAACTAATCTCAAGGAGGACATAACATGAAAGAAACACACCAGGACGTAAACGCGACAACCTCTGAAAAGAGCATCCATACAGATTTCACCAACAACATGACATACGGTGAATACCTGCAGCTCGACAAAATCCTATCCGCGCAAAACAGGCTTTCCGGACATCATGATGAGATGCTGTTTATCGTCATCCACCAGGTGAGCGAGCTGTGGATGAAGCTGATTCTTCATGAAATGGGTGCAGCCATTGAATCGATTAAAAACAATGATTTATCCACAGCACAGAAGCGATTGGCGCGCGTTTCGAAGACACAATCGCAGATTATTCAGGCATGGGATGTGCTGTCCACATTGACGCCATCCGAGTATATGGAGTTCCGCGATTCACTTGGCCAGGCATCTGGCTTCCAATCCTACCAGTATCGTATGGTAGAATTTGCGTTAGGCTATAAAACCGAGCATGTTCTGAAAATCTATCAAAAAGACCCGGATCTGCATGCAAAGTTAACGGAAGCGTTCGAAAAGCCGGGCCTATACGATGTAGCCATCCGCGCGCTTCATAAAGCAGGCCTGCCAGTTGATGAAGACATTCTGAACAGAGACGTAACCAGAACATATAAAGAAAATGATTCGGTCCGCGCAGCCTGGATGACGGTGTATAAAAATCCTGAAAAGTACTGGGAGTTATACGAGCTTGCGGAAAAACTTGTGGATATCGAAGATTGGCTTCAGCAGTGGCGCTTCCGCCATATGAAAACGGTGGAAAGAATCATCGGCTTCAAGATGGGAACAGGCGGTTCATCCGGTGTCGGTTATTTGAAAAAAGTATTGGATCAGCGCTTCTTCCCTGAACTTTGGGATATCCGCACAGAGTTATAATCTAGGATTTAAAGGGGAATCGGGGCCCGAAAGTCTTCCTGAATCGGGCCTTGCATAAAAATAGAGAACAGGGGGGTACTATGAGTACAAATCGAGAGCAATGGTCTTCTAAATTCGGCTTTATCATGTCCTCGGCCGGTGCCGCGATTGGCCTGGGAGCGATCTGGAAGTTCCCGTATGTAGCCGGAACGAGCGGAGGAGGCGCCTTTTTGCTGATGTTTATCGCGTTTACGATTTTGATTGGTCTTCCGATGCTCATTTCAGAGTTTATTATCGGACGCGGGGCACAGAAAGAAGCAGTGTCTGCCTATTATAAATTGGCTCCAAACAGTCCGTGGACCATTACCGGCAAGCTTGGCGTTGTCGGCTGCTTCCTGCTGCTGAGTTTTTATTCGGTTGTTGGGGGCTGGGTGCTGATTTATACAGTCCTGTCGATTGGCGGCCAAATCATTACGCCGGGCGCAGCCTATCCGGAACTGTTTGGCATGATTACATCCACGCCAAGCTGGACTCTAATGGGGCTGGCAGCTTTTCTGCTTATTAACATTGTGGTCATCACATTCGGAATCCAAAATGGGATTGAAGCTGCAAGCAAATATATGATGCCGCTATTATTCATCTTTTTTATCGTGCTTGTGGTACGCGCACTGACACTGGATGGTGCGATGGAAGGAGTCAAGTTCTTCCTGAACCCGGACTTCAGCAAAATCACTGGGGAATCGGCTCTTTATGCATTGGGACAGTCGTTCTTTGCACTGGCAGTCGGCTTCTCATGCATGGTCACTTACAGTTCGTATCTGGATAAAAAAGTAAGCATCCCAAATTCAGCGGGCTCTGTTGTCATCATGAACATTATTATCTCTGTTTTGGCAGGATTGGCGATTTTCCCGGTTGTGTTTGCATTCGGTTTTGAACCGGCGGAAGGCCCGGGGCTTCTTTTCATGGTCCTGCCGGCCGTCTTTTCACAGATCCCATTAGGGGAAATGTTTCTGGCAATCTTTCTGCTGCTTTTCTTATTTGCCACTTTGACATCATCGTTCAGCATGCTGGAAATCATCGTCTCTGCATTCATCGAGAACGGAAAGCATTCCCGGAAAAAAATCTCCTGGATCTCCGGCATTGTCATGTTCGCCGCCGGGATTCCTGCTGCGCTGTCGTTCAGCCTGCTTGGGGACTTCACCATTTTCGGGAAAAATATATTTGATGCAACCGACTACCTTGTCAGCAACATCCTTCTTCCTCTCGGCTGCCTGCTGATTGCCCTCTTTATTTCTTTAAGAATGGACAAACAGCTAGTAAAAGAGGAATTTCTGCTCGGCAGCGATATTTCTCCAGCCATGTACACAGCGTGGAACATCCTTATGAAAGTATTGGTTCCTGCTACTATTGTTGTTGTGTTTATCAGCACATCCGGAATTTTTTAAAAAGAAGCGCCAAGTCCTGGCGCTTTTTTTCAGTAATTTTAAAAAAAAATCAAATTAAAGGTTTATGGGCAAATTAGAAAGGGTATTAAAATTTTGGGGTCTGATAAAAGGGTGCTATTATCTTCCATATTAAGTTCAAGAAGGATTTTCCGTGATTAAACCGAAAGTGTATAGTATATAAAACAAAGGGGCGTATGCTTAAAATGGAAGCAACTTACAAAGAAACTAAGGATATAGCAGAATTTATTGTTGTGAATCGTGAGAATTTTCAGGCGAAATTACTGTCCGAGGCTGTAAATGTTGCCTCTAAAATCAATGAAATCCTGCAAAGAGGCAATATCGATCTTTTAAAAAATGCCGAGAGGCTGGCTTTATATGTTGTCGAAAATGTAGAAGAAGAGCTGATTGCCTTTGCCAGGCAGGAAGGTGTTGCCTGGGCCGAGCATTCCCTGACACTTTCATTTAAGCTGGAATGGGTACAGGCGATCCGGCGTACTTTGTGGCACTTCTTATTCCAATACGACAAAATTAAAGGGAGGAATAGAGTAGGAGAGGACTTTTATAATCTGGAAAAGAATGTAAATGACCATGTTGACCAATTTTTAAATAACTTCTTCATCAGCTACTCTGATTATAAAGATGAGATGCTTAAATCACAGCGCAAACTGGTTGAGCATTTGTCAGTGCCGATTATCCCAGTCAGCACTTCTGTTGCTGTTCTGCCGCTGATTGGCATGATTGATTCCTACCGGATTCAGACGATTGAAGAGAAAGTTCTGATGGATATCTCATCCATTAAAATCCAGACCTTAATCATGGATCTCTCCGGAATTGCCGATATGGAAATTGATGTCATTGTACACTTCAAAAAGATCCTCAGCGGCATCAAAATGATGGGATGCGAGGCGGTTCTTACAGGCCTTCGTGCTGAACTTGTCCGAAAAATGATCCATGCCGGCGTTTCATTCGAAAATCAGGCGGAAACAAAGGGAACATTGCAGCAGACTTTAAAAGAATATCTAGGGAATGAATCGAAATAAATACAACATATCACAATGCCTGGTGCTGTCCAATTGGGATGGCGGCAGGCATTTTTTAGCGGAGGAATCCAGCATGAAAAATTTTGATGAAATACTTAACATCCATACAAGCGGTGACCAAATAGGATTCCATAACTCTTTCCACTACCACCGCTACGAGCCAACTCCATATCAAGGCCTGGAAAAACTGTTCAGTGAATACGGGTTAAGAAGCAGCGACCGCCTGGTGGATTTCGGCTGCGGCAAAGGCAGGCTGCCTTTTTATATTCACCATACATTTCGGGCATCTGCTGCCGGCGTGGAGATGAGTGAGGACTTTTACCGTGAGGCACTGGAAAACCTGCAGACTTACAAAGGAGAAAAAGCCAGAATCAGCTTTCAGTGCATCCTGGCTCAGGAGTATGAAATAACACCGCAGGACAGCCACTTTTACTTTTTCAATCCGTTTTCGGTGAAGATCTTTATGAAAGTCGTCAACAGCATCCTGCTCTCAGCCGAAGAGAACCCGCGCAAAATGGACATCATCTTATATTACCCTTCAGAAGATTATATTTTTTATCTGGAAAACAGCACCCCGTTTGAGCTGATAAAAGAGGTGGTCCTCGAGGGCGATGAAAATGAGCGTTTTTTGGTCTATCGGTTTAATCAAACGTTTGATTGAACCCCCCCAGCCATATTGGAGGGGGAATTTCTTTTATCGAACAGGCCTTGATTCCGGTTCTCTTTCATATTCACGGCTCGGTTTAAAGAGGAGTCCCAGATTGATCAATCCGGCAATTCCCACTAAACCATAGATTATTCTTGATAAAACTGCATCCTGTCCTCCGAATAAGCTGGCAACTAAATCAAATTGGAAAAACCCAATCAGCCCCCAATTGATGGCTCCAATAATCGTCAGTACAAGTGCAATGCGCTGGAAACCGTTCATGTTCATAGCCTCCTCGTGTTAATAAATTTTCCAGGGTGCTGCATCGGGACAAACCGTCACAGCTTTAGTCCCGATGCTTTTCCTGCTGTCTATTAGGAGATTACCCGGATATTGAGGGGACAAACAATTTTCAGAGAGTTAGAGATGAAAGAATATGAAAAGGGTGCCCCATCCAGGGCACCCTTTTCATATGTCTAACACAAGCAGCCTCCCCCTCGAGTGTCGGGGTGGACAAGGCGCGTGCGCTTTTCTGCTTACTTCGCACTCAAACGTCTGATACGCTCATCCAAATCCGGATGCGTCGAGAACAGTGAAGCTTTGCTTCTGTTATTAATTTTCAAAGTGGAGATCGCTGTCTGCTCTTCACCCTTGATGCGGCTGGAGTAGGCCTTCAGCATCTGCAGGGCATGTGTCATTTTGTCTTTGCCGGCAAGGTCAGCACCCCCGCGGTCCGCATGGAACTCACGGTGGCGGGAGTAGGCGAAGACCACAAGGCTTCCAAGGATTGAAAAGGCGATTTGGAACACGATTACAGCTATAAAGTGTACAATCGGCGCCATTTCTTCTCTGACAAAACGGGATGCCACCCAGGCTGCGATTCGAGCAAGGAAGACAACGAATGTGTTGACAACCCCCTGGAGAAGGGTCATGGTGACCATGTCTCCGTTCGCGATGTGTGCGACCTCATGGGCGATGACACCTTCAATGGCATCGTCATCCATTTCCTGGAGCAATCCAGTTGAAACCGCCACAAGAGAGCGTTTTTTCGTAGGACCTGTTGCAAAAGCGTTCACTTCAGGGGAATGGTAGATTCCCACTTCAGGCATATGTGTTAAGCCTGCTGCTCTTGATAGGCGATGAACTTTTTCCACGATGTCGCGTTCAGCTGCTGAAAGGGAACTATTCGGATCCAGCACCTGAACATTCATCATTCTCTTGGCCATCCAGCGGGACATCCACAGGGAAATGAAGGAGCCAGTGAAACCAATTACGGCACTGACCACAAGCAATGCGCCGAAATCAATGCCGCCCTGGGCATTGATGTAATTACCTCCGCCAATCAGCGAGAAAATAATACTGATGGTCAATAGAACCAGCACGTTCGTCAATAAAAAGTAAAAAATACGTTTACCCATTTCCTCACCCTTTAATCTATTTTGAGTTCATATGAACTTGTCATCTGACTATATAATACAATTTTTCGATTAAAATGACAAGTAAAAACTAGGCGGTAAGGAAATAGACGTTGACTGTTATCATGTAAACCATTAGGATGAAAGCATCGAAAAGAGAACGCAGGGGCTGATTATCTTGGAATTATTCCAGCTATCGAGGAAAAGCATGGCTGATTTCCTTCTGTCGCTGAAGGGGGAAGGGGGGCATTCACCCAAACA
>Ga0180215_1004949_pt1 | contig 11602 bp, 14 predicted proteins | sample eDN3rd37CBELigBY_FD_128871 | JGI IMG/M metagenome (GOLD analysis project Ga0180215, IMG submission 128871) | Enriched backyard soil microbial communities from Emeryville, California, USA - eDNA 3rd pass 37_C BE-Lig BY (version 2) (version 2) | ecosystem: Environmental > Terrestrial > Soil >...
GAGTGTTTTAAATGCCTTCAGTAGAAAGTTTCGAATTGGATCACAATGCTGTTAAAGCTCCATACGTGAGGCACTGCGGTGTCCATAAAGTGGGAAGTGACGGTTTAGTTAACAAGTTTGATATCCGTTTCTGTCAGCCAAATAAGCAGGCGATGAAGCCGGATGTCATTCATACACTTGAGCATCTGCTCGCTTTTAATATCCGTACGCATGCAGAGAATTATGATCATTTTGATATTATTGATATTTCCCCGATGGGATGCCAGACAGGCTATTATTTAGTCGTTAGCGGAGAGCCGTCAGTTGAAGAAATAATCGATCTGCTTGAAGCTACAATGCAAGATGCGGTTGAAATAACCGAGATTCCTGCTGCAAATGAGAAGCAATGCGGACAGGCAAAGCTTCATGACCTTGAAGGCGCAAAACGTCTTATGAGATTCTGGCTGGATCAATCGAAGGATGATTTGAAACAGGTTTTTGCATAATGAAAACGGGCTGACTGGTCAGCCCGTTTTTATAATAAGATAAGAATAAAATTTTGTAAGCCGATAACTGCATGACTTATAAAATCGGAGATAAAAGTCTTGAAATGGATTCTTTCAATTTGATTTTTAAGGCTCTATTTCTGTAATCTTCTGCAGTAAGGTTAGTTGATAGCTGGACATCTTCCTGAAAGCTCTCAGTCAGTTCTTTCGAAACGTCCTCATCATATATAAAGGCATTTACCTCAAAATTCAGCCTGAAGCTTCTAACATCTATATTCGCGGTTCCAACCGACGAAACTTTCTCGTCAACAATCAAGGTTTTTGCATGGATAAAGCCATTCTCATAAATATAGATGTTCGCATTAGCTTTTAACATTTCCCCTATATAGGAGTAGGTTGCCCAATAAACAAACATATGGTCAGGCTTGTTCGGTACCATAATGTTCACTTCCACCCCTGATAATGCAGCTATTTTCAATGCATCCAGTAGACTAGCGTCCGGAATGAAATAGGGAGTTTGGATATAAATAGATTTACGGGCCGATGAAATCATTTTTATATACCCATTTTTAATCTGTTCCCATTCCGAATCAGGACCGCTGGTAACAATTTGCATCCCTACGCTATCTCGAGACTCGGTCAGCGGAAAATACTTAGGAGCATAGTAAATATCATGGCGGTGCGAAGCCTGGTTCCAGTCCAGGATAAAGCGGGTCTGCAGGGAATGGACAGCACTCCCTCTAATTCTTAAATGAGTATCACGCCAATACCCAAACTTTGGATTTAGCCCGAGATATTCATCCCCGACATTAAACCCGCCAACATATCCAATTCGGCCGTCAATAATGGCAATCTTGCGATGGTTCCGGTAATTAATTCTCAAGTTGATAAAGTGCAGCCGGGAAGGGAAAAAGGCTTCAATTTCCCCTCCTGCCGCAATCAGCTCTTTAAACGCCCTTTTATGCAGGCTTCTTGAACCCAGTTCATCATAGAGAAGCCTTACTTTTACGCCTTCCTTTGCCTTTTCCGTCAAAAGATTGATTAAGCTTTTCCCCAGATTATCTCTCTTGAAGATATAATATTGCAGATGGATGTGATCGGCTGCATTTTTGATGTCATCCACAAGCGAATTGAACTTCTCTTTCCCATCTGTAAAAATCCTGACCTCGTTGTCCTGGGTTAATACCGAATCATTATTGACAAGATGCATATATATAAGGTCCTTGGAGTTTTTAATTATGTCATTTCGAAAATGGAAATCCTTTTCCTTGATTCCTCTGATTTGATTGTTCAGCAGTTCATCAATTCCAATCTTTTTGCGGTCTTCCCATTGAAACATCTTTCTTCTGGTTAAATTCTGCCCAAAGAAGAGGTACATGAAAAAACCAAGAAGAGGAAGAAAGAACAAAACCATGAGCCAGGCCCATGTGGCACCTGCATCCCTTCGCTCCAGAAAGATAACAAATGCTGCCAGGATAATATTTAATACTAGAAATACTGTAAGCATCATGGAGTATATATCCATCTCAATGTCCTCTCATTACATGTATATTATTTCCGTCCATTTAAAAGGAAAACCTCCGGCTATACGGAGGCTGTATATATAATAGCGTATGCTTATGAACGGTTTTGGTTATCTTCTTGATCTTCTTTAGCCTCTTTTTGTTCCTGCTCGCTGTCAGGAAGCGGATCAACTGGGTCTACCGTATGTTTGAATTGGTAAGCTTTTGAAGTGGTAATGACGCTTAAAAGCAGTACCACGATCACAATGATAATCGATATGACTAATACCGTATACATGTTTCTCCCCCTTTTCTATCAATATTTTACCATGAAAGCAGCTCTTTCATGAAAGATTTCGCAATCACCAAGGTACAGGTTTGATTTTTGTTAATGTGGGTAATCTATTGTTGGGAGGATGATTTATATGAGTAAAGAATTGGTAAAGGCTGTTAACCAGCAAGTAGCAAACTGGACTGTTCTGTATGTAAAGCTTCACAATTACCATTGGTATATTAAAGGGAAAAACTTTTTTACCCTTCATGCAAAATTTGAAGAACTTTATAATGAAGCCAATGTACATGTTGATGAACTGGCTGAGAGAATCCTGGCTCTTGAAGCCAAGCCGGTTGCGACTATGAAGGAAGTTCTTGAGACCAGTTCTCTCGAAGAAGCGACAGGAAAAGAAAATGAAGAAGAGATGGTCCAATCTGTCGTTGATGACTTCGAAAAAATGGTGGACGAGCTTCAGGAAGCCATTGAGCTAGCAGAAGAAGCCAAAGATGAAGGAACAGGCGACATGCTGATTGCTGTAAAGCAAAGCTTAAAGAAACATATTTGGATGCTAAAAGCATACCTTGGCTAATAAACAAAGACTGGCTGGAAAGCTGGTCTTTTTGTATGCAAAAAAAAAGAGAGAGTGCCTTCGGAACAAATCTAAACCGGGTGCCTTTCCTTTGTGCTTACCTTACTCCCGGCGTGTATGTACAATAAAACAAAAAGCGGCTTATCGCCGCCTTAAATAATATGGATAGTTAATAATTCCGGATATGTATAGTTTAGTGTATGTTACGGTGATGAATGATTGGGCTTCTGCGCTGGCCGTAATTCTCACTGGCAAATTTCCCTTTTAAGCTCTCAATCAGATAAAGCCCCATTAAATCATATAATTCCTGATTTTCGAGATCCTTGATGATATTCAGCAGGTCTTCTCTGTCCATTTCTTCTAAGAAGGCAAAAGCGAGCATATCAATATCCTCTTCATCACCTGTCAGCTTATTCCTGTAAAGTTCATATAGCTCATCAATCAGTTTCATGATAACACCTCCTTAATAATGCGCCTGTTTTATTTAGTATACTTAATTTAATACCCCTGATGCAGGAAAATATTCACCCGGATAAATTGAGAAGCCCTTTCCCATTTATTTAACTTAGTATATGTAAGCTTATGAAGAATGATCGTAATTTCGTATAATTTTATCATAAATGTGGGATACGATAACTATAGAAATGAAAAAGTAATGATATTTAAGATAAAGCAACCGGTGTTGAAGCTGTGTCACAGGAATGAACAAAAAAGGGGCTGACATGATTGGAAGGGAATAAAAAGACGTATTATATAACGCTTGGTTCTGGGGAGATTTCACAAAGTGCCACTGGCTCAACATGGAATTTTAAAATAGAGGCAACAGATGATGAAATCATTGCCTTAAGAGAATATTTTGACCAGAACTATTCAACTGAGTGGCAGAATTTTTACAGGGCCCATGTTCCTTATGTTCAATACCATTATGACCGTGAAAATGATGCTTATGATGATACAATGAAGAAAATTTATGGAATGATTTATGATCTTGGAGATGATGAAGCAAGAAAGCATATTGAAAGCATGGGGATCCTCACCGAAGAGGAACATAAATAAGAAAAACGGAAGCGCCTCGCCCACCCCCTGCACCTGAATGGGGCAGGCTGGAAAGCTCTCGAAGTGCCAAGTAATATTTAGTAGCATAAAAAGCTGAGGCGATGCCTCAGCTTTTCTACATTTCCATTTCTACAGCTGTATCAAGAACTTCCTGCGGAACAGCTATAGCCTCTACCTTATTATAGTTTGAGTATTGGCCGTTCATGTTCTGCTTCATGGAGATGGTCTGGCCTTCAGCCGTGATTTCCATTTCCATAATCATATTCAGCACACTTGGATAAAAAGTTTCTTTATCAATCACGATTTCGTATTCCACGCCGTTAATTTTCATGTTATCAAGCATTTCTCCGTTCGCGGCCAGTTCAGGCGGGAGCGTTTCTGCTGCTGTTTCCTTCACAAAATCATTGAATTTTTCTCCATCGGCTTTCAGCTTTAGGATGTAGTTTTCTGCGTCCTGTTCAAACGTAAAGTCGTCCACGAACTCCTGCAATTTTTTTAGTTCTTCACCAGGATTCGTCTGCTGACTGGACATTTGAAGCAAATCATCCGACATTTCTTTAGGGAACTTCATCCACTGCTTACCGGCGGCGTCATAAAGGAACATGCCTTCTTCAGTAAAATAGCTTTCGATATCATATGACTCTTCTGTGCCGTCCATCGACATAGTCATCTTTTGATAGAAGGCCATTGGATCTGTTGTAACATCCATGTCAATGACAGAATCGATATTCATATTTTCCCCTTCAGTGCCTGAGCTCATTTCCTGGCTCATATCCATATTTACGGAGAAGCTTTTAAGCTCTTCTGAAGCCTCGGTTGATTTCGTTAAAACTTCCTCCAGTGTCAATTCTGAAGCTTCTTCTGCTTTGGTTTCTTCCTTGTCTGTGCCACCATCAGATTCATTTACAGGTTTTGCTGTCTCACTGCATGCAGCCAGCATTAGAATCATTAAGAAGCCAATAAGAATTGCAAGGGACTTTTTCAAGGTATACACTCCTCTATTTTGGTTAGTCAGCTAATTTTACGGGGAAAAAAGGAAAAAAGTTTCAAAAATATGTAATTTGATACTTTAGGCCCAGAAGTTTTTAAATAAATAATAAACATATATAATGATAACAACAGAAATTTATTTTCGAGTGAGGGAAAAGTATGGAAACCTTTTTGGATGCGAACGGCGGGGAAGTGAGATTTTCTTTTAATAAAAGAGCTTTTGGAACAGAGCCAAGACATGTTCTGGTCATTTGCCGCTATGGCGATCAATGGCTGCTGACGAATCATAAAAAGCGGGGGTGGGAATTTCCGGGCGGCAAGAGAGAACAGGGGGAGTCACTTGATGAGGCAGCCAGAAGAGAGGTATATGAAGAAACAGGAGCGGACTTAAAGGATTTACATTTTATTGGTGAATATGAAGTAAACTTTGGAACCGAACGTTTTGTCAAAGCCATTTTTTTCGCAGAGGTGGAGAGCCTTAACAAAAAGGAGCAATATTTTGAAACTGACGGTCCCATCCTGACAGAGGGAAACATGCTGGAAGACAGATGGAACAGTCAATACAGTTTTATCATGAAGGATAAAGTAATTGAAAACTGCCTCGAAAAAATCATGAAGGAAAAGTAAAAAACGGCAATACACTGTGCCGTTTTTTTAAGATCCATTTTTAATCAGTTTTCGCTCGAGAAGTTCGACAAGCTGATACATCACTGTTGCAAAAACAGCAATTACCAGCAATGACAGCATGACAAGGGTGAAGTTGAATACTTGGAAGCCGTAAATAATCATGTATCCGAGACCTTTTGAAGATACGAGGAATTCGCCGACAATGACTCCGACCCATGATAGCCCGACATTCACCTTTAAAGTGGAAATGATAGTCGGGAATGAAGCAGGCAAAATGGCTTCCCTGAAGATTTGAAATCGATTCGCCCCAAAGGTCTGAAGCACTTTAATATAATTGGGGTCTACTTCTTTGAAAGATGTATAGACGACAATGGTTGTGATGATGATGGAAATAATCGCTCCCATGGCTACAATTGAAGTAAAACTGGGGCCTAATGCGACGATTAATATCGGGCCAAGGGCAACCTTTGGCATTGAATTCAGGACAACCAAATAGGGATCCGCTATTTTCGATAGCATCGGTGACCACCAGAGAATGGCTGCAAGCAATGTGCCTAAAAAAGTACCCAAAATGAATCCAAAAACGGTTTCTGACAAAGTATAGCCTAAATCCACCATCAAGGTACCATCCTGGATTTTGATTAAAAATAACCCCCATACTTTAGAAGGCGAACTGAAAATCAGCGGATCTATCCATTGCTTTTGGCTTGCCAGCTCCCACCCTGAAAAAAACACGATAAAGATGACAGCCTGATAGAAGCGGACCCATTTTTTTTCACGGTTCAACGACTGGATATATTTCTGGTGGAGGAATTTAACGTTCTCCTGCGGGCTCAAGGGACTCCAGCTCCTTCCATATAGTTTGAAAAATTGCTGGATATGCTTCATGATTTCTTGCGTTAAAAGGAGTTTCATCTCTTAATTCTTTCGGAATGACAAACGTTTTATGAAGCTGTCCGGGCCTTGCGGAAAAGAGAAAAACGCGATCACTCATGCTGATTGCCTCACCAATATCATGGGTAACCAGTATGGCTGTTTTACCAAAAGATTTAAGCGTGTTAGAGACCAAATCCTCAAGCTTCAGCTTGGTTTGATAATCTAATGCGGAAAAGGGTTCATCAAGCATGAGCAGCTTTGGTTCTGTTGCAAGTGTTCTTACAAGGGCAACACGCTGGCGCATTCCGCCTGAAAGCTGCTTCGGAAACTGTGATTCTACACCTTTTAATCCCATCTCCTTAAGGAGCTGCAGAGCATAAGCTTTTTTGTCTGGAGTAAGGCTGTTCCCGATTTTCAGCCCCAGCAGGATATTTTCTTCAATCGTTTTCCAGGGAAAAAGATAATCCTGCTGCAGCATATAGCCAATTTCATTTTCTGCCGTTTCAACCCGCTTTCCTTCAAGTGTTACAGTGCCTTCTGTGGGTTCAAACAGGCCTGCTATGATGGAAAGCAAAGTTGTCTTGCCGCATCCGCTTGGGCCGAGGAAGGAAACAAATTCGCCTTCCTCCACTTCAAGCGAAATATCGGAGAGGGCCGTTACAGCAGAGGTTTTCGTAAAATAAGTGTGGTGGACAGCATCTACCTTTAAAAAATTCATGTCGGCCTCCTCTTTCGTTTATTACTTCATTACACCTTCAGCGATTTCTGTGTTGACAAGTGTGTCATGCTCTATGCGCTTAGGGAGCTCTCCTGCTTCGTCCATGATGTTCTGCAGATTTTCCCATTCTTCAGTGTCCAGGATAGGATCTGTTGCAAAGGATCCCTGGCTCTTATAGCGTTCTACTACCATCTCAATGATATCAAGCTCGGTATTGTCGAAATATCCTTGAATGGTTTCTGCCGTTTCTTTCGCACTGTGTGTCTCAACCCATTGCTGTGCTTTATAAATCGCTCTTGTGAATTTTTCGACCGTTTCTTTATTTTCATCAATATAGCTTTGTTTTGTCATGAATGTGGTATATGGTACATGACCGGACTCTGTTCCGAAAGAAGCTACGATATAGCCTTTGCCTTCTTTTTCAAAAACACTGGCAGTCGGCTCGAACAGCTGAACAAACTCGCCTGTTCCTGAAGCGAAGGCCGGAGCGATATTGGCATAATCAATATTTTGAATCAAGTCCATATCTGCGTGAGGATCAATTCCATGCTTTTTCAGAACAAACTCACCGGCCATTTGCGGCATACCGCCTTTGCGCTGGCCAAGGAATGTTTTGCCTTTCAGCATATCCCAGGAAAAATTGTCGATTTTATTGCGGGAAACTAAAAATGTTCCATCTGTCTGGGTTAGCTGTGCAAAGTTGATAACCGGGTCATTGGAGCCCTGCGCGGATACGTAAATCGATGTTTCAGAGCCAACAAGCGCCACATCAGCGCTGTCTGAAAGCAAAGCTGTCATCGTTTTATCTCCGCCTGCTGTAGTCGTAAGCTCTACTTTAAGACCTTCTTCTTCAAAGAAACCCTTCTCAAGGGCTACATATTGCGGAGCATAGAAGATGGAACGTGTCACTTCGGCAATACGGACGTTTTGCATTTCATCCTTTCCGCAAGCGGCCAAAGGAACAATAAGTATCGCCGTAAGCAAAAGAAGCATGCTTACTTTCATCCATTTTTTCATAAGCCATAAGACCTCCCTTATGCTAAAAAAGTCAGATTTAAAAGCCTAGGATATCGTATGAAAATCGAAAAAATGTGTGAATGCCCATGGAAACATTTTTAGGCGGAGGTCATAAAGCTCATACTATTAGTCGTATTCAGATTACTTCAAGAGGGGGAATGAGGACATGGAATTCCAAAATGGCCAAATCATAAATAAACAGAGATTTCCTTCGCCAAATCCGGCAATCGAATTATCAGTTGTCACATATCATGCAAACGGATTACATATAAAAGGCCTGCTGGCAGAGCCAAAGGGGGAGGAGCTATATGATGGATTCCTATACCTGAGAGGAGGCATAAAAAATGTCGGGAAAGTAAGGCCTTCACGGATTGTCCAGTTTGCCTGTGAAGGCTTTATTGTATTCGCCCCTTTTTACAGAGGCAACCAAGGGGGAGATGGCAACGAAGATTTTGCAGGGGAGGACAGACAGGACGCGTTTGCCGCTTTCACTCTTCTTCAGGAGCATGCACGGGTAAAAAGAGTCCATATATTTGGCTTTTCCCGCGGTGGCGTAATGGCATTGCTTACTGCAATCGAGTTTCCGGAAGCCGCGTCCATTGTAACATGGGGAGGGGTCAGTGATATGTTTCTCACTTATGTGGAGCGCAAGGATCTCCGAAGAATGATGAAACGTGTAATAGGCGGAACCCCGACGAAGTTTCCGGAAAGGTATAAATATCGCACCCCGCTTTTTCGGCTGGAACAGCTGGAGGCGCCTGTCTTAATCATCCATGGGGAACAGGATCATAATGTTTCGGTGGAGCATTCCTATCGCCTGGAAAAAAGGCTCAAGGCTCTTAAAAAAGAAGTAGGCAGCTGGTATTTCCCTGAATATACCCACTACTTTCCGCCAGCCGTGAACCGGAAGACAGTAGAGGATTTAAGTGCGTGGATGAAAAGCAATGGGTAGATAAAATTAAAGACTTTCAGAGCGGAAAAAGGTGGGGTAAAATAGAGGTAAGGATATTAAGAATGAAGGAGAGATACCAATGGGTATGCCTTTAGAGCTGAACACAATGATCGTGACAAAGGGAAGGGAAAAAAGACTTGATGAAAATTTCTTTTCGCTTGTCAAAGACGGATACCGATTATATCCGCTCGATATCCCTGTCGAGGTAAAAAGAACAATTGACGGAGACCTGAACGGAATGGGTATTATTAGAAAAGTAGAATGGGAAAACAGCCAGACACTCATTACTTACCAGCTTGTTTCTCTAAACTCAACAAACTAAAGAGCGCCTGGACTTAGTCCGGCGTTTTTTTGTTCAAAAGATTTCTGCAAATCGCAAGTGAGAATAGTGCTTTTTTAATCAGGGAATGAGAAAGAATGATTAGTTGGAATAGTGCCGCTGAGCGAGAGAAAAGGAGTTGCGAAAGGACTTAAACAGAAGGAATAGTGCTACTGAGAAATAGAAAAAGAGTGCGAACTGGAACTAATCGAAGCGCACTGTGCCGATCAACGACTATAAGTCTGCATGCAAGAAACTTATTCGTTCGAGCTTGAAGACTTATAAAATGAAATATAAAAAAGGAATTGCTGCTAAGCTGCAATTCCTTTTCTATATTATGCGATTGGTCCGCCTTTTTCTTCGATTTCAGAAGAAACGCTTGTGAACTTCTTGAAGTTCTCACGGAATTTTGCAGCGAGTTCTTTTGCCTTTGCTTCATAAGCAGCCTGATCTGCCCATGTTTTGTTTGGCTGAAGAACTTCGTCAGGCACACCCGTAACGTGCTGCGGAATTTCCAATCCGAAAATTTCGTCTTTGACTGTTTCTACGTTGTTTAGTTCGCCTTCAAGTGCAGCTTCCACCATAGCACGAGTGTAAGCAAGTTTCATGCGTTCACCGACTCCGTACTCTCCGCCAGTCCATCCTGTGTTTACCAGGAAGACTTTTGCATTATGCTCATCGATCTTCTCGCCAAGCATTTCAGCATAACGGTTTGCAGGAAGCGGAAGGAAAGGTGATCCAAAGCAAGTTGAGAACGTTGCCTGCGGTGAAGTGATGCCGCGCTCAGTTCCTGCCAGCTTGGAAGTATATCCGCTTAAGAAATGGTACATTGCCTGCTCTTTTGACAGTTTAGAGATTGGAGGCAATACGCCAAATGCGTCAGCTGTTAAAAATACGATTGTATTAGGATGTCCGGCAATGCTTGGGTCAACAATATTATCGATGGCCTGAAGCTGGTAAGCCGCACGTGTATTTTCAGTTAAAGTGCTGTCATCGTAATCAGCAACCCGAGTTTCGCTGTTTACTACCACATTTTCCAATACAGCCCCAAATCGGATAGCATCAAAAATTTGCGGTTCTTTCTCACGGGATAAGTTAATGCATTTCGCATAGCAGCCGCCTTCAATATTGAAGACGCCATTTGCTGACCAGCCATGCTCGTCATCCCCAATCAGCTTGCGGTTAGGGTCTGCAGATAAGGTTGTTTTCCCTGTTCCGGATAAGCCGAAGAATAAAGCAACATCTCCTTCACGACCAACGTTCGCGGAACAGTGCATAGGAAGGATCCCGTTTTCTGGAAGCATATAGTTCATAACAGAGAAAATGGACTTTTTCATTTCGCCTGCATATTCAGTACCACCGATTAAAACAGTACGGCGCTCGAATGAAATGATGATAAATGTTTCGGACTTTGTGCCGTCAACTGCAGGGTCTGCTTTGAAATTAGGAGCAGAAATGACTGTGAACTCTGCTTGATGATCCAATAGCTCGTCTTCTGCCGGACGAATGAATAACTGATGTGCGAAAAGATTGTGCCAGGCATATTCATTAATTACCTGGATTGGCATGCGGTGCTTTTTATCTGCGCCTGCGAAGCCTTTGAAAACAAATACTTCTTCTTTTTCTTTTAAGTAGTTGATTACTTTATTATAAAGATTAGAGAATGCTTCTTCAGAGATAGGCTGGTTTACGCTGCCCCAATCCATTTTATCTTTATTTGATGCTTCTTCAACAATGTATTTATCTTTAGGAGAACGTCCTGTATACTTTCCTGTAGTAGCGCGTACGGCGCCAGTAGAGGTAAGGGACCCTTCATTGCGGTTTAAAACTTTTTCCACAAGCTGAGGAACGGATAATTGCACTTGAATGTTGCTGCCATTTAATAATTCGCTCAATTCGTTTGATATGCTTACAGAGTTCATCTGATGAATACCTTCCTTTTTTCCGATTTTTTTATGAAAGTGATTACATCTCGAAATTAGTATAACACATTAAAACGATTAGTCTATACTATTACGAAACTTTTTTATTCATGTTATAAAAATGTCATAATTGGACATGCAATTCCACTTTAATCACCTTATAACTGATATATGTTAATATAGAAGAAAGTGTTAATTTTAACATGGGACTGATCTAAAATGAAGACAATTGCCCTCTATGATGAAACTTGTTCTTTATGCAAGGAAACAAAGAA
>Ga0180215_1004953_pt1 | contig 11597 bp, 15 predicted proteins | sample eDN3rd37CBELigBY_FD_128871 | JGI IMG/M metagenome (GOLD analysis project Ga0180215, IMG submission 128871) | Enriched backyard soil microbial communities from Emeryville, California, USA - eDNA 3rd pass 37_C BE-Lig BY (version 2) (version 2) | ecosystem: Environmental > Terrestrial > Soil >...
ACCACAGCGCCTACATGCGAGGCCGCACCCCCGCCGAAGTCCTCGCCACCTACCCTCGATGACCCCCACCCACAAGCCACCGCTGTCACCTCGACCTGCGGACAGGAAGCGCTAGCCAAGACCCCGGCCTACGCTCGCCCCGTCGCAATCGCAGGGGGACTGACATGCGAGCAGTGCGCAACGCGCCGCCCACGGTCGAGGTGGTGGAGGTCGACGAGCCGGAAGGCGACGGGGAGCTGATCCGGGTGGCGGCCACGGGGATCTGCGCCTCCGACCTCACCTACCTCCGCTACGGCAGCACGCAGATCGCCGGCCACGAGTTCGCCGGCACGCTGGCCGACGGCACGCCGGTGGCCGTCGAGGCCATCTTCGGCTGCGGCGTCTGCCCGCCGTGCGAGCAGGGCAACTTCAACCGCTGCGAGCGCGGCGTCGAGGCGCTCGGCATGACCGACCCGGGCGGCATGTGCGAGTGGTTCCGGGCCCCTCGCCGGGTCCTCGTCCCGCTGCCCGCGGGCCTCGACGTGCGCGACGCATCGCTGGTCGAGCCCGCGTCGGTGGCGCGCCACGCCTGCCACATGGGCGGGACCGGGCCCGACACCAGGGTGGCCGTCGTGGGCGCGGGGGCCATCGGCATCCTGGCGGCCGCGGCCGCCCAGTCGATGGGCGCGCCCGAGGTGGCCGTGGAGGCGAGGCACCCGCACCAGCACGAGGCTCGCGAGCGCATCGGCGCGCCGCCGCCCACTGGCGGCTACGACGTCGTGATCGAGACCGCGGGCAGCGAGAGCGGCATCCACCGGGCGGTGGAGCTGGCCCGCCCCGGTGGCACCGTCGTGCACCTCGGCGTCTACGGCGACATCACCTGGCCGATGCACGAGTCCTTCCTGAAGGAGGTCGCGCTGCGGCCGTCCCTCGGTTACTGCGGGTCGCACGGCCGCCGGGAGTTCGTCGACTCGGCCGAGCTGCTGGCCTCCCGACCCGAGCTCGTGCAGATGCTCATCACCCACCGGTTCCCGATCGAGGACGCCGCGGAGGCGTTCCGCGTGGCGCAGGACCGCTCCCAGGGGGTGTTCCGGGTCGTGGTCGAGCCGTCGTAGGGCTGCGGGTCCTGCGGGCCTCCACGACGGCGCGGTTCCCGGTCTCGGGGACCGCGTCGCTACGCTGCTCGGATGCCTGGCTCGCTGAAGGTCCTGCGCATGGGCCACCTCAACCACCTCACCACCGACTGGGACGCGACGCAGCGCCACTACGAGGACCTGCTGGGCGGCGCCTACCTGATGCAGATCGGCGGCAACCCCTTCACCGACGGGTTCCTGATCGACGTCGGTGGCGAGATCATCGAGGTGCTCCTGCCCAAGGTCATGGACAAGGCCGAGGGGAAGCAGCTCACCCGCTACGGGCCCCACTACTCGAGCATCGAGCTGCTCGTCCCCGACCGGGCCGAGGCCCAGGAGGCGGTCACCAGCCGCGGCATCCGCCTGCTGCTCGACGGGCCGAACGACTTCCTCACCCGGGCCTCCGACACCGAGGGCATCCTGCTGCAGGTCTACGACGGCGACTGGCACGCCGATCCGCCGCCCGCCCACTTCAAGGGGAAGAAGCGGCCCGCGGACTGGTGGTGCGACGTGCACCCGATCGGGTACACCGGCCTGCGGCACGTCACCTTCGCCACCGACGACCTGGAGCGGTCGCGAGCCTTCTGGCTGGACCTGTGCGCGGGCGAGGAGCGCTACCGGGAAGCGCGACCGGCCGCCGCGGCCGAGGCCATCGGCATCGACATCGGCATCCCCGTCGAGCTGATCGCGCCCACCGGCGAGGGGAGCGTGTCCAGGTTCCTCGACCACTTCGGGCCGAAGATCCGCTCCATCACCTACGAGGTGGCCGACCTCGGGCGCACCCAGGCCTACTTCGCCTCGAAGGGGATCACGCTCGCGCCGGGCGACATCCCCGACTCGCTGATGCTCACCGCCGAGGACAACCGGGGGGCGATCGTCCAGTTCGTCGAGTGAGTCGAGTGAGTCGAGTGACGGGCTGACCGGGTTGGGTCGGGCCGCCCCCGTCGCCGCCACCGCCGTCGTGGCTAGGGTGCCGCCATGGGGAGGCTCGACGGACGGGTCGCTGTGGTCACCGGCGCCAGCCGGGGCATCGGCAAGGCGATCGCCACGACGTTCGCCGCGGAAGGCGCGGCGGTCGCCGTGGTGGCCCGGAGCGAGGCGCAGTGGGATCCGCGCCTGCCGGGGACCATCCACGAGACGGTGGCCGAGATCGAGGCGGCCGGGGGCACGGCGGTAGCCGTGCCCGCGGACCTCGCCGACCCCGAGCAGGTCGAGACGATCATCGACCGGGCCCGCGCCGCGCTCGGCCCGATCGACATCCTCGTCAACAACGCCGCGCTGACCATCCCCGGGCGTCCGCCCGGATCCGGGAGCGGCGGCGCCGCGCCGGCGCGGGAGAGCCGGTCACAAGGCGGCGACAACCTCCGCCCGACCTTCCTCGACTTCCCGTTGAAGGCCCTGCGGCTCCACCTGCAGATCGGCCTGTTCTCCGTCTACCGCCTCATGCAGCTGGCCCTGCCGGACATGCTCGCTGCGGGCCGGGGCGGGATCGTGAACATCAGCTCCCTGGCCGGCTTCATGCCCGGCGAGGGCCCCTACGCGCACCCCGGCACCCCCGGTCCCATCGCCTACGGCGGCAACAAGGCCGCCATCCACCACCTCACGCAGTGCGTGGCGCAGGAGATGCAGGCCCACGGCATCGCGGTGAACGTGCTCAGCCCGTCGGAGCCGGTGGTCACGCCCGGCAACCTCATCGCGGCTGCCGGCGAGACCGACTGGGCCAGCCCGGAGGACTTCGCCGAAGCGACGTTGCGCGTCGCCCTGGCCGACCCCAACGAGGTGAACGGCCAGCTGCTGTGGAGCGACGACGTCCTGCACCCCGAGCTCGGGCGCCGCGGCTGGCTGCGCTGAACCGCCCCGGCGCGCGGGTGAGACACGGGCCCGCGGGGGGTAGGAAGGTCGGCGATCTCTCATCCCGTTGGATCGACCCGAAAGGAGCACGATGGCTCAGACCACCTTCACCGACGAGGGCGCCAAGCCGTTCGTCGTTGACATCGAAGACGCCACGCTGGCCAACGACAACTACCGGACCGCCCTCTGGACCGGTACCCACCTGCAGCTCACGCTGATGAGCATCCCGGTCGGCGGTGACATCGGCCTCGAGGTGCACCCCCACCTCGACCAGTTCCTCCGCCTGGAGAAGGGCAAGGCCCGGGTGCAGATGGGACCCGCCGAGAACGACCTCAGCTTCGACCGCGAGATCGAGGACGACTGGATCATCCTCGTGCCGGCGGGGACGTGGCACAACATCACCAACATCGGTGACGAGCCGCTCAAGATCTACTCGCTCTACGGCCCGCCGCAGCACCCGCACGGCACCGTGCACGAGACGAAGGAGATCGCGGAGGAGGCCGAGCACCACTGAGGGCTCGGAGGGCTCGGACCGCTCTGAGCGCTCTGACCGCTCTGACCTGAGGCGCGGGCGCCGGCTGTCCGGTTCGGACAGCCGGTGCCTTCCTTTCTGTCCACCCTGGCCAATGAGGCCGCGGCGACCCGTTCCTATGGTCGCCCGTGCCGCTCAGAGGAACGAGGGAGCAGGGATGGCAGAACAGGTGGAGCAGACGCGCCCGCGCATGGGCGCCAGGGTCATCGCCGGTGCGGGCATCGGCTTCGTCGTCGCCTTCGCCGCGGTGACCGGGGGTCTGCTCTCCACGCAGGCCGACCCGCTGATCGCCTGGGGCGCGGGGATCTTCTCGGCCATCTGGGGTGGCGTGTCGATCGGTGCCACCGTCGGCCTCAGCCACCACGTGGCCTCGTCCCAGCCCCAGGCGTAGGTCACCGCCCGGCGCCTGCGCCGCCGCTGCGTCAGCAGGTGGTGCAGCGCCGGGCGTAGGGGACGACGTTGAGGCGCCACAAGCCGATCGGCGTCCCACAGCTCTCGCACCACCCGTACCGGCCCTCGAGCATCCGCTCGAGGGCCTCTTCGATCTCACCGGCCACGCCCGGCGAGCGGCCCGCGGCCCGGCGGTGCTCCTCGATCAGCAGCATGCGCAGGCGGCGCCGGTCGATGGCCGTGATCGGCAGGGGATCGGCGAGCCGGGCGCGTCGGCGCCTCCTCGAGGCGGCGGAGCTCATGGCCGCCTCACGGCGGGCGCGAACGCGGCGGTGGCGCCGCCGGGCACGGTCAGCTCGACGCCGGCCGAGCCAGGCTCCCGGCCCGGGCGGGGCCGCCAGCGTGCCACCAGGCGCCGGCCGCCGTTGCGGTCACGCGCCACCGTCCACAGCAACCGCAACCGGCACGCCGCAGTGCGGGTGCCCGGGGTGCCGACCTCGCTCCACACGTGCACCTCTCCCTTCGGTCCGCCGTCCGACCCGGGAGTGTCGCCGTGGGAGGCCGCGACGACGATGGCCAGAGACGACGGAGAAGCGGGGCGGCGCTGTGGAGATCGGACAGGGGGCTTGGTGCGCCGGGGTCCGCCCGCGCTCGTTGCTGTCACCTCCCACGGCCGCCCAAGCCCTCTCCCGTGACCCGAACGGACCCGCCGCCAGCGCCGGACCCCCACCCCGAGAGGCGGCGCACCACCCCGCGCGCCACGTTGCGCAGAAGCCACATGGATTCTCTGGACGCTTCACCGAGGAAAGGACGCGCAGAAGCCACATGGATGCTGCGCAACGTGGCAGGCATCGCGTGGGGGCGTGTCGGGGTGGGGGCACCGCCGGGCCGCCGGGGGCGGCGGCGGGGGTGGCTGGCCATCGTCCACAACGGCGCCTGCGGCGGCTGGCCGTTCCGACCATTGGCCCCTCCCCCGTCTCCCGGCACGCTGCGATCGAACCCCGCGCACGCCAGGAGACCCGTCAATGGCCGCCCAAGCTCCATCCGTCGCAGCCACGCTCGACACGGCGCTGCTCGACCGGCTCCGCCACGAGCTGCTGGCCGATCGCGAGGCGCAAGTGACGTTGCTCGCCCAGCACGAGCCGCCGGCCGACCAGCGCTCCTCGGAGGGCGTGGACGCCACGCTCCTCGAGCAGGAGTTCGCTCAGGCGGTCGCGGCCCGCGCCCGGCTGCTGCTCGATGAGATCGACGCGGCGCTCGGCCGCATGGACGACGGCACTTACGGGCGCTGCCAGACGTGCGGCGCGCCGATCCCCGTCGAGCGCCTCGAGGCCGTGCCGCACGCCCGGACGTGCGTGCACTGCCCCGTGCCGGCGACCCGCCGGCTGCTCGTCTGACGTCACGCGAAGGAGGTGATGCAGGTGGCACAGCCCCGCAGCGCCAAGAAGAGCGGGAAGACCATCCTCGAGAAGCGCCGCGCCAAGCAGGCCAAGCGCGAGGAGCAGGCTGTCGCCCGGCGCAAGCGCGACAGGCTCGCGACGGGCGGGTCCGTGGCCTGATCCGGCCCGACCCCTGATCCAGCCCTGACCACCGCCCCGGTGATGGACCGTCGACACGGCCCACACCGGGGCGGTCCCGCGACCCGCTACGAGCCGCCGGCTACCAAGTGGAGCCGCGGCCGTGGCGCGGTCGTGCCGGGCGCCGTGCGACGCCCGGCCGGGCCGCGAGCCGGCCCCCAGGCCGGCCCGGCGAACGCAGGGTGGAGCGAGCTCTCCGTCGGCACGAAGGCGACCCCCGGTTCCGCACCGCCGAGCTCGGCCGGGATGCAGAGCACCTCGCGCCCCCGCCGGACCGCGCCCGCGACCACCGCGTCGACGACGTCGTCGGTGTCCGGCCAGGACCTCGCCGGGGGCGGCCCGACGGCCGCGTCCGCCTCGCCGTCGCCGTCGGCGCTCTCGAGCACCAGCACGGAGCCGGCCCGGTCCTCGTCCAGCGCTCGGAGGGCGTCGAACCCGAGGTGGGCCAGCCCCCGGATGCGGGCGGCGGCCAGCGCGGCCAGCGCTCGGCGGCACCGCTCGTGCACGCGGCCGCGCACCACGCCGGCCGCCTGCCGCTCGATCCGCGCGGGGGCCGCCGGACCGGACGGGTGGTCGACCACCCCGAGGAGGTGGACCCCAGGCGCGCTGCGGGCGAACCGAGCGAAGCCGGCCGTGTCCGACACCACGACCACCGGCAAGGGGTCCGCCGCGGTGAGCTCCACGAGGGCGGCCACGACGCGGCGGAGGAACGCGCCCCGGTCGGCCTGCTGCACCACCGGGAAGGCGCCACCAGCGTCGGCCAGGGTGGTGCCCAGTCGCCCGGTGCGCACCACCGCCCGGTCCCCCTGGATCACGAGGAGGTGCACGGGCGGCGCCCACTGGCGGGCACGCAGCACGTCGACGAGGGAGAAGCGCCGGCCGATGACCAACCTCTCCGGGACCTTCGAGGGCACGGGCAGCGCCGCCGCGACGTCGTCGCGGGCGAAGAGGGCGAGCCCGTGCTCGGCCGGTTGGTCGTGCGCCGCGGCCACCGCCCGACGGAGGGAGGCCAGCGTCGCCGGGGCGACGGGATCGCCGAGCCGCTCCAACTGCTCGAGCTGCTCGGCCGCGACGCGCGCCAGCATCGCCAGGCGGCTTCGGTCGGTGTGCGTCAGCCGGGGCGCCTGGGTGGTGGGCAGGATCAGGGAGACGGCGCCCTCGCCCGTGACCCGGGCGAGGGGGACGAGGTCGGGGTCGAACGGATCACGAGGGTGCATGAGGCTGCTCCAACAGTCAGGACGCCGACGAGTCGAGCCCGCAGCGGGCCAGGGCGTCGTGGGCCCGCAGCATCCAGCGGTGGCGGTCGAGCCCTTCGAGGGTGTCGACCGCGATGCGCCGCGCCACCTGATCGGTGTCGCGCAGGTCCTCCACGGAGTGCCGCGACACGTCGGCGGCGTGCTCCAGGCTGCCGAGCAGCCGGTGGGCGGCCTCGGGGTCGTGCAGCGCCCCGGCCCCGGCGAGGAAGGGATCGCCGGCGCCGGCCACGGTCGTGGGTCGGGCGTCCACGGCGAAGCCGAGCGCGGCGGCGCGCTCGGCGACGCGGCCGGTCCATGCCGCCACGTCGGCCGCGAGCGCGTCGGCGAGGTCGCGCAGGACGATGGCGCTCGGGCCGCGCCCGTTCCAGCGCGCCTGCTCGGCCTGCATGGCCAGCACGACGAGCGGAGGGACCAAGCGCTGCAACGCCGACGCCGCCCGCAGCTGCGCCATCGGCGGACCGGTCTCTCGTCCCATGACGGCTCCTCTCGCCTGCTCGCAGCCGTCAGTCTCGTGGCGCGGCCTCCCGAGGCCACTGTGCGGAAGCGACGGTGGCGGACGGCCGCGACGGTGCGAACCTCACAACGGCCGTTGCCAGGGCAGGTCGTAGTGCCGGTCGATGTGGATGGCGATCTCGCACTCCAGCGCCCGGCCCGCGTCGCCGAGCACCGGGCCCAGGATGGCCTCGATGCGCTCGAGGCGGTTCTTCAACGTGTTGTAGTGCACGTGCATGCGCCGGGCGGCCTCGGCCATGTTCCGCGTCTCGAGCCACACGGCGAGCGTGTCGACGAGGTCGGTGCGGTTGGCGCGGTCGTGGGCCACGAGCGGGCCGATGGCCTGCTGGACGAACTCCACCAGGTCGTCCTCCGGCGTGGCGGCCAGCAGGCGCTCGAGGCCGAGCTGGTCGTACACCTCGGTGACGTGGCGGCCCTTCGCCCACCGGCCGACATCCACCGCGCGACTGGCCTCGGCGAAGCTGCGGGGCAGCTGCGCCGGCGTGGCCACCCGACGGCCGACGCCGATGCTGACGTTCACCGACCGGAGGCGCACGTCGAGCTCCTCGCGCAAGCCCTCCGCGATGCGGCGCCGCTCCGCGGGGTCGTCGGTGGCCGGGGCCACCAGCGCCGCGACGGTGGCGCTCCGAGTCCACACGATGGCGTCGCGCCCGAGCGTGGCGCGGGCTGCAGCGGCGATCGTGCCGAGCGCCCCGGGCGGCACCGGGCCCTCGGCCGGGGGGTCGATGGACGCGAGCAGCACGGCACGCGGCCGGGACAGGTCCCAGCCGAAGGTGACCGCCCGTTCGACCACCTCGGCGATGTCGGTGATGTGCCCCGACACGAGAGCCTCGAGCGAGATGGCCGCGAAGCGCTCCTGCGCCTCGGACACCGCGCTGGCCTGGGCGAGGCGGACCGCGATCGCGGTGGCGGCCTGCTCCAGGGCGACCGACCCGTCGACCGCGAGCGGGGCGCCGCCGGTGTCGGCCACGATCTCGCCGTATTCCTGCTCGCCGATCCGGATGCGGTGCCGCACCGCGCCGGCTTCGGGGGGCAGGTCGAGGCGGGCGTCGGACGGCACCACGACCACGGGCTGCCCGTCGGGCCCGAGCACGGCCACGGGGTGGCCGAGCAGCTCGAACAGCGTGGCGGCCACCTCGGGCGCGCCCCCGCCGGTGGCCACGATGCGGGTGAAGCGCTGGTGGATCTCCAACACCGCGCCGAGGTGCCGCTGCTGCGCCTCGAGCAGCGCGGCCAGCAGCGCGGCGGTCACCTCGGCGAGGGCCGCGGCCTCGGGGAAGGTGATCACCGGCAGCGACACCCGATCGGCCACCAGCAGGAGCTCGGCGGGCAGGGCGTCGTCCGGGTCGAGGCGCACCGCCAGCCCGGCCACCTGCGCGGCGTCCAGGCCGGCGACCAGGTGCTCGGGGTCCTCGCCGGCGCCGAGGAGCGTGCCGGCGGTGGTCACCACGAGCTCGCCGGGGGCGAGGTGGCGCAGCTCCTCGGCGTCGGCCACCAGGCGGGCCCGGCGGACGGGCCGGCCGAGACCCGACGAGCCGGCCACCACCTCGGCCTGCGCCACCGGCAGGTTGCTCACGACGGCGCCGACGTCGAAGGTTCGCCACATGGCCACACTGTGGCCCGTGGCGGGGAGGCCGGGCGGTCAGGCCCGAGCGCGGGCGGTCAGCCGGCCTGCGCCCGCAGCAACCAGATGTAGCGCTCGAGGCCCTCGAGGACGGCCAGCGCGATGTCGTGGCCCACCGGGTCCGACTGCTCCAGCTCGTTGAGGGCGTGGCGAGCGGCGCCCGCCGCCTGCTCCGCTGCCGACGCAAGCTGCAGCACCGCGACCCGGTCGGCGAGGTGGCCGGCGGGGAACGGGCGGGCGACACCCGCGACGGTGCCGGGTCGGGCGTCGACGGCCAGCCCGAGGGCCACGACCCGCTCGGCCACGCGGTCGGTCCACGCCCGCGCATCGGCGGCCAGCTCGTCGGTCAGGCGGTGCAGCGCGAGGAACGACGGGCCCACCGCGTTCCAGTGCGCCTGCTTGGCGTCCATGGTCAACGCGACGAGCTCCGGGACGATCTTCTGCAGGGCCGACGCGGCCACGATGCGGTTGGTGTCGGGCGCGACCCGCATGGTCGCGGTCATGGCTGCTCCTTTCGGTTCGTGGGGTGGTACGCGGTCCCCAGTCTGGGGGGACGCGGTCGGGATGCCCATGGGAGGAACCGACGGGGAGGACCTGGCGCGATGTCGGATTGCGACAGGTCGTCGCACCGCCATCTCGGTCACCATGGAGGCGTGCCCGGACGACGCCCACGCTCGAAGCAGCCCGACGTGGTGGTGGCGCGCGCCTACGACCTGCGCGACGCCGGGCCCGACGCGACGGCCGGGCGCTGGGTCGTGCTCGTCGACCGCCTCTGGCCCCGCGGTGTGGCCAAGGAAGCGGTGGCCCTCGACGAGTGGCTGAAGGACGTCGCGCCCAGCACCGACCTGCGCCGCTGGTACGGCCACGACCCTGACCGCTTCGCCGAGTTCACCCGCCGCTACCGCGACGAGCTCCGGGCGGCGCCCGCTGCGGAGGCGGTCGAGCACCTGCGCGAGGTGGCCCGGGAGCGACCGGTCACCCTCGTGACCGCGACGCGCGACGTGGAGCGCTCCGGCGCCGAGGTCCTGCGCCGCCACCTGCTCGACGTGGCGGGCTGAACCTCAGGACCGCAGGAACGCAGGGCCTCAGGGCAGCTCGACCGGCAGGTCGTCCCAGAGCGAGGTGAAGCGGGTCCGCAGCCGCGAGAGCTCCTCGAGGTGGGCGGCGGCCAGCGCTTCCACCTTCGCGGTCCCCTGGCTGGTCAGCTGCAGCCGCACCACCCGCTGGTCGTCGGGATCGGCGACGCGCACCAGCAGCCCGGCGGCCACGGCCCGGTCGACCAGCTCCACCGCGCTGTGGTGGCGCAGCAGCAGGTGGTCCGCCACTTCCCGGATCGAGGGCGGGGAGCCGTGCCCGCGCACCGCGAGCAGGAGCTGGTGCTGCGCGCCGGTCAGCCCCACGGTGCGCGCCTGGGCGTCGCTCCAGTGGAGGAAGCGGCGCAGGCCGTCGCGGAAGGCGAGCAGACGTTGGAAGTCGGTGTCTGTCAGCCGACGTGCACGGTCCATATCGCTTCACGATACTCTTGGCACCCGTGATCCTCCCCACTCCCTCTCGCCGGCTGGTCCTGCTGGCAGCGATCGGTGCGGTCCTGGGCGTCGCGGGAGGTGGTGCCGCGTGGGTGCTGGTGCACCTCATCAGCCTGCTCACCAACCTGGCGCTGTTCCACGAGCTGTCGTTCGACGAGCGGGTCCTCGCCGACCTGGACCCCGGCCCCGGGCTGGTCCTCGCGGCGGTGGTCGGCGCGGTGCTCATCAGCCTGCTGGCCCGCTGGGCGCCGGTCATCCGGGGCCACGGGATCCCCGAGGCCATGGAGGCGGTCCTCACCAAGCAGAGCCGGGTGGCGCCTCGCACCGCGGTGGCCAAGCCCATCTCGGCGGCCATCGCCATCGGCACCGGTGCGCCGTTCGGCGCCGAGGGCCCCATCATCGTCACCGGCGGCTCCATCGGCTCGCTGCTCGGCCAGGTCCTCCCGGTGTCGCCGTCCGAGCGCAAGATCCTGCTGGCCGCCGGCGCGGCGGCCGGCATGGCCGCCACCTTCGGCGCTCCGCTCGCCGCGGTGGTGCTGGCCATCGAGCTGCTGCTCTTCGAGTTCTCGGTGCGGGCCTTCGTCCCGCTGGTGGTGGCCACGTCGATCGCCGGCGGCATGCACTCCGTCCTCTTCGACAACGGTCCCCTGTTCCGCGTGCCGGCCCACGACTACGCCGGGCTCGACGTGCTCCCCGCCTTCGTGCTGCTCGGCCTGGCCTGCGGCGTGCTGGCCATCGTGGTGAGCCGGGGCCTGTTCCTCGTCGAGGACCTCTACCGGCGGCTCCCCGTCGGCGAGTTCTGGCACCCGGTGATCGGGGCGGTCGGGTTCGCGGCCGTCGGCCTCGTCGTCCCGCGGGCCCTGGGGGTGGGCTACGACGCCATCGGCGACGTGCTCGGCGGCCGCCTCGCGGTGGGCACGGCCCTCGCGCTGGCGATCGGCAAGCTGCTGGCCTGGTGGTTGGCGCTCGGGTCGGGCACCTCCGGGGGGACGCTGGCGCCGATCCTGCTCATCAGCAGCGCCTACGGGACCGTGGTCGGCTCGGTGCTGAACGACGTGCTCCCCGGGCCGGACGTGGCCCTCGGCGCGTTCGCCGTGGTGGCCATGGCGGCCACCTTCGGCGCCTCCACGCAAGCCACCTTCACCGCCATCGTGTTCGTGTTCGAGCTGACGCGCGACTACGACGTGATCCTCCCGCTCATGCTGGCGACCGTGCT
>Ga0180215_1004956_pt1 | contig 11594 bp, 11 predicted proteins | sample eDN3rd37CBELigBY_FD_128871 | JGI IMG/M metagenome (GOLD analysis project Ga0180215, IMG submission 128871) | Enriched backyard soil microbial communities from Emeryville, California, USA - eDNA 3rd pass 37_C BE-Lig BY (version 2) (version 2) | ecosystem: Environmental > Terrestrial > Soil >...
ACAACATCTTGTTTCTCTGCAATAAGTACCTCATCTGCACCAAATTGTTTCGCTACTTCTAACCGGTTTGCATCTTTTTCCAAACCAACGACTGTCAATTTTCCTGGTCCAAACAATCTAGCAATCTGGATACACATTAATCCGATAGGCCCTGGCCCAAACACCACAACATGATCGCCAGGTCGAATTCTCGAATGATGGGCGACAGCATTATAAGCTACACATGAAGGCTCCGTTAATGCTGCTTTTTCGAACGGAATCCCATCAGGTATGTGGTGAACGATGGCTTCACGTGTTTTCACATACTGAGCCATGGCTCCATCTGCTAAAACACCAAAGCCTTTTCGGTCCGGGCATAAATTATATATTCCTGATTTGCAATAAATACAGTTTTCACAAACATATGATGGCGTCTCACTGACAACGCGATCTCCCTTTTTAAATTGGGTTACTTCAGAACCTACCTCGTCAACAGTTCCTGCAAATTCATGTCCTAAAATGACAGGTCGTTTCACAGCAAAGCCTTGTATATCATGATACATATGTAAATCACTTCCACAGACTCCTACAGCTTCCACTTTCAATAAAATGTCTTTTGGTCCTATTTTCGGAATCGGTACTTCTCTGATTTCAACCTTATTTTTACCAGAATCGTAGTTTACAAGCGCCTTCACGTATATCACCTTTTCTTCGTTAAATTTTAGGAGAAGAAGAGTTTCCTACAGAGATTTCAGGTTCGATGAAAAGTTGAACGATTTGATGTTGACCTTCCCTATTCATTTGTTCTAATAGCAAACTTGCTGCACGTCTCCCAATTTCACGTGGAGATTGAACAATTGCAGTCACTTTAGGCATGATGATATCCCATTCGTACTCTAACTCTCCAAATGACACAACCGTAAGTTGATCTGGAATGGTAATCTTGTAGTTTTGACACGCCTTTAATACACCTGCCGTCATATTATTGTTTGACGAAATGATGGCTGTAGGCACGATCGTTTTCGATAGAAAATATTCTACTGCTCGTTGACCTCCTTCATAGGTAAAATCACCAAAAAACTGGTGTTCAGTTGTAAGGCCATAATTCGTTAGTGACTGAAGAACACTTTCGTACCTAAGTCTTCCGTGAACAGTGTTCAAATCTCCATGAACGACACCTATTTCTTTATGCCCTAATTCATGGAGGTATGTAACTAATTTTTCCATGCCGATAAAATTATCGTCTGCCACTATATGAACAGGCAGATGAGGGATGGGTCGATCAACAAGGACCATTGGAATGTTTCTTTCGACTAACGAAAGAATATCTTTGTTGACTTGACCAGTCGAACAAAGAATAATTCCGTCAACTCGTTGCTCGTAAAAAAGTTGTAAATTTTTTCGTTCATTAGTAGGATTTTCATTTGTGGAGCTGATGATAAATAGATAGTCTTTCTCAAAGATAACTTCTTCAATACCTTTGGCCAAAGTCATCTGGAAGGGGTTTGTAATGTTAGATAGAAGAACAGCAATTGTTTTTGAGACGGATGACTTCAAACTTCTTGCTATCATGTTTGGGGAGTAGTTTAGGGCTTTTATTGCTGCGTTTACTTTGTTTTTGAGTTCAATATGGACGTTACCAATATTATTTATGACTTTCGATGCAGTACCAATAGACACACCAGCTAATTCTGCAACATCTCGTATCGTCACCTTTTTAGTCATGGTATACTTCCTATTTTTTATTAATGAAACGTTTCATCGAATAGAGCATAACAACGAATTAGAATATTGTCAATTAACTAAAAATTATAAAAGGAACTGATTTCGACCACTGATTAATTTGATAATACCTTTCAAATCAGGCTTGCCTGCTACATCATATATTTTTAAATGAGATATTAATTTTTTCATAGACTGATTTCGACACTTAAACAAGAAAAAATGACATTATCACTTTTGGATAGTGTAATTTAATAATATTTATGTAATTTATAGTTATTCTTTGCTTAGACTTTACCTAAATGAAAGATGAATCCCATGGAACTCAAAATATTTAATTTAAACCTGAAATTAGTAAGAACCAAGTATACGAACCTTTTAATACCTCGATATAGATTTGATAGATTTCTACTTAAAAAAAGTGCATCACTCCTTGCGTTCCATTGCTTTGAACACAAGGAGTAATACACTTAATTAGTCTACACTTATTCTTATGGGACAAGGGACCTTTCCCTCTGTCCCATGAAAATAGGTAATTTTTCTAAAAAAAGGATGTCTTTTCGGTCTGCTGCGTCACCTTCCGCAAGGATTGCTGCTTTTGCAACAACATTACCACCTGCTTTTGCAACCAGTTCTTCTAAAGCTTTTATGGATTCTCCAGTACTGATCACATCATCAATTAAGGCGACTCGTTTCCCTTTTAGCAATTCTGCATCTTTACCATCAAGGCACAGTAATTGTTCTTTTTGCGTTGTTATAGATACCACTTGATTCACTAAAGGTTCTTCCATATAGGGTTTCACGCTTTTACGGGCAACAATGTAATTCTTCATATTTAATTGCTTTGACAATTCATAGACTAATGGGATTCCCTTTGCTTCTGCTGTTACGAGGTAATCAACATCTGTCAGTTTTTCAGCTAATAACGGTGCTGCCGCCGACACAATTTCGGTATCTCCTAAAATGACAAAACTTGCGATACTCAATTCGTCTGAGATTGGAATAATAGGTAACTCTCTCTTGATACCTGCAACTGTTAATTGATAAGTTTCCATCTTACTACACCCCTATTTGATTAGATTCCAAAGATTCCAAGTAAAAATTCCATAATAACTCCTGCTAATAATCCAAAGAACGGGTCGGAAATAGCTGTAACAATAATTGTAACTGCTGCAACAATCGGAGAACCTGGTTCTGTGCCAGTAAGAGCTGCAGTCGCATTGCCTGGTAACGTAACAATAGCACCTAATACAAAAAGGAAACCAGCAATAGACGCACTCGGCACATATTTTCCGATTTTTGGTAATAGTTTAAAGAATAAAATTCCTGCCATAATGGCCATTGTTAAAACACCAGCCCAAACGGCGTGAGGAGCTGATGCAGTAGCCGAAATAATTACTTCGACAGGTCCTCCACCAAACAAGGCAGAAACCATGTCTGCTAAACTACTGATGATTGTTAGGGTATCAATATTTACATCTTGACCAGCAATTTCACCATTGATTTTTCCAAATGCAATATTGGCACCGATATTTAAACAAACAAGCGCTAACGCTCCGCGAATGACAGACGGATTAAGAATAAATTTCTGTAATTTGATCTTATCTTCGATCACGTTTTTTGTAACGGCTTCGCTTTCTTTCTTTGTAAAGTTATACACAATACTTGAAAGGATGACAGAAATTGTGATTGTATAAACTAAATCCTTCGTAATGATATATGTTAATAATGCACTTGCAAATGATGTTACTCCAATGATTCGGTCATTCTTTGACATATCCCATGCGACTTTCGCAAGCATGAACCCAACGCCCGCCATCATTGCATTTGTAATAACTGGACCAATCCATCCAACAATTTGTTCCATTAAACCAAATAAACTAATTATAACTAATAAGATTGCACCATAGAAAATGGAAGATAGGCGTTCTCGCATATCCTTCCCCATTGTTCCAGCAACAGCAATCGTTTCTGCCTGAAACGATACTACTGCTACATTGCTTGTCAAGCTATTCCCTACCGCCCCAACAACAAAAGCTAGTGCGGTCGGCACGGACGCAAATCCGAATGAAAGAGCAAGTAAACCTTGAGGTAAACCGTTTAATACAACACTGAATGCTGCTAGTATGTCTTTAAGTATGTCTTCCATGTTTCTTCTCCTTTTCCCCAAAAAGCTCTCTCACTACAGAAAAGAACCGTCCAGTATATACTGAACGGTTCAATTAAAAGTAGTACCGTCCATAGTAGAGTGATTTACGGCCACTCTGTAGAGACTCCCAGACCATATTACCAGGATTATACGGGGATTATTTTTTATTAAATATCGAACGATAAAAAGATTATACAATAAAACGTTCGTTATTTAAATAAAAAAATGATGCATCCGAAGAAATTTACGGAAGTAATACACAAAATACTAATAATAACAGAATATGGCAAAAAAACTACATTCGAATTCTTTTCCTTAATCACTACCCCCACCACAGCTTGAGCAAGAACTGCTGCAAGATGAGACAGAACTACACGAACTACTTGAACCTGAACCACAACTTGTGCAACTTGATGAACTCACACTACTAATCTTCATGTAGCTTGCAAAGTCATCATAATGAAAATAAGAAACAGATAAGAATGGAACAAGCATGGCGTTGAAGTTTTTTTGAATTTTACTTTTTCTCATCTTTTCTTGTACAACACGTTTTTCATAATCTTTGACGCCATTTGCTGTTTTTTTCATAGAGGAGATCAGCGAGAGTATGGTACTTAAATAGTGTCTATCACTCTTAAAATACTTATCTATCAGTTCGTTTTCTGATAAAGTTTTAAACTCCTCAACGATAGTTGGATTTACGGGATGTCTGAAAAACCCCTTATACAAATGGATGTTCTCTTTTCTAATCAAAAAAAGCTCAGCATATACCCAATCAAAGAAACCTCGCAAGTCGGGATCAGATATTTTAGTTACATTAGGACTGTGATGCAGGATATTACCCGCATATTTTTTTGAAAAATCATCATACTCACGTGTAAACATAAGCATCTCATGCCACAGGTCATCAACTTTGTTGCTGAACATTGGCGATTCTTTTAATAGAGAAGTCAAGATAAAGTAGCGCTTTAAATCAAGTAGACGCCAGTTGTATTCATTTTCTTTTAACTTTTTTTCTTTCATTACCCGCTCTTCTACATGTTTCATATAGCTTTTACTAAGGGACTGCTCAAGGTTTTCACTTAGTCTCTTTAGCCCTTTAAGTGGTTTTGTCTCTATTGATTTAGGAGATAAACCATATGTAAATGAGAGTTTTTTATGTAAAAAGAATACAATTCCAATCACAACTACAAACAGGAATAACCAACCCATCCAATTCCCCCTTCATTTTTAATATATTTAATATATTTAATATCTATAGCAGCCCAAGAGAATTCTTCAGATAGCCATCTTAAGCCGATACTTTATTTACGTGAACTATCCTGGAAAAGTTTCACTTTTCGAATAGTGACAAATAAAAAATGCCTGGTTCATACTGTGTATGACCAAGCATTTCCCATTATTTATTCTCTTCTTCTTGCACCTGAATCAATGCAAAAAATTTACCCATATTAATGTAATTATAAGAGGTGTGGGGCTAACCGATTCTGTTGTCTCGTGCCCCACGACCTATATTTTTTCCGCTATTAAAGTCTTATGTAGCCAATGAGCCTCCATCAACAGCATAAGTGGCACCTGTTACGAATGAAGCTTCATCACTTGCCAAAAATAGGACAACTTGAGCAACTTCCTCAGGCTTTCCTAAACGTTTTACAGGGACAGTCGCCTCAATTTGTTCGCGTGCAGCATTTACATTATCCGGAGAAATGTTTTTCTCAATGTTTTTTAACATCTGGGTATCAATGGCAGCTGGAGCTACTCCATTAACGCGCACCCCTTTTGTTGCCATTTCCAAAGCCGCCGTTTTTGTCAGTCCTACTACCGCATGCTTAGAAGCGATATAATGTCCCATTCCAGCACTTCCGATAAAACCAGCATTGGAAATCGTATTGATAACAGAACCAAATCCTTGTTTTTCCATAGTCGCTAGAACATATTTCAATCCTAAAAATACGCCATAGACATTGATTTCAGTCACTTTTTTAAAGGCATTAAAATCAATATCAGTGATAAAATTAAAAGGGCCTTCGAAGCCTGCATTATTATAAAAAACATCGATCTTGCCGAATTTATTCACTGTTTGTTCTACATAATTCTTTACATCGCCCTCATTAGTTACATCTGCTTTAACTGTTAATACTCTATCTTCAGCTATATCCAATTCATTTTTGGTTTTTATTAGAGCATCTTCATTTAAATCAACTAGAGTAAGTGATGCTCCCCTCTTTGCGAACTCTTTCGCTGTTACTGATCCAATTCCTCCAGCTGCCCCAGTAATAATGACTACTTTATTTTCAAAATTCATTTTCATCTTCCTTTCTTTTTGAAAGTAGGAAGCCAAGTCCATGGGTTCCTCACAATATCTTTTAAACGAGTAGTTCGGGTTGATGCAAAATAGTTTCTAACTCCTTTAAAAATGCTGCACCTGGTGCCCCATCAATGACTTGATGGTCAATGGTGAGTGAAAGGTTTAAAACGGGTGCAATTTCAATTTGTCCATTCATAACAACCGGTTCTTGTTTGATTCTGCCAATACCAAGTAGTGCAACTTGTGGTGGGTTTAAAATCGGTGTAAATCCATCAATTGGATACATTCCAAGATTGGATATCGTAAATGTACCAGATGTCACTTCTTCAGCAGTTAGTTGTCCGGTTTTTCCCCGTTGAATCAAATCAATCCGATCTTGTTTAATTTGACTCAATGATTTTTCCTGTACTTTTTGAATCACTGGCACAAGTAAACCATCATCAAGTGCTACAGCCATCCCAATATTGATGTCCGGCCACTGATAAATCGTGTTATCCATTAGTGTCGAATTTAACCGTTTATGACTGGATAAGGCCAAAGCTACCGCCTTAATAAAAATATCATTATATGAAACTTCTTTATTTGAGTCTTTAAATTCAACTAGTTCTCTAATAACAATTGTGGAATGCAGGGTAAGTTGTGCCGAATCTGACAGACTTTCCTGCATTCTTCTAGCAATTGTTCGTCGCATTCCCCTCATCTTAATGGCTTTTGCGTTCATGATTTCTTCCAAGTTTTTTTCCATACTTACTCTTCCTCGGTTTCAATGACTGCTAGGATGGTACCTACTTCAACGTTTTCATCCTCTTCAACTTTAATACTTTTAACGACACCTGAGACCGGTGCTTGAATATTAAAATTGACCTTTGCAGCTTCTACATTCACTATATCTTGTCCCTTTTCAACATCGTCGCCTTCTTCAACAAACCATTCCATGATGTCTCCATCTGTCATACTTGCACCTTGCTGAGGCAACTTTATATCTACTAATCTCAACAATTCTTCACCCTTTCGCAACAATACTAGTAATACTTCTTACAGAAGCTAAGATATTTTCCTGTTTTGGAATTAATTCATTTTCCAAAATTTTGCTGTATGGTGCTGGAACTTGTGCACGAGTTACCCGTTTAATCGGAGCTTTTAAATATTCAAAGCCTTCCTCGGCAACGATCGAAGCTACTTCCGAAGCGAAGCTACAGAAACGGTAACCATCATCAACAACAACTAAACGACCTGTCTTTTTCACAGAATTTAAGATAATTTCTTTATCAAGCGGGAATAATGTCCTAGGGTCCACAACTTCTGCAGAAATCCCTTCCTTCTCCAATTCCTTAGCCACTCTTAAGGATTCTCTTACTAAATGACCAATGGCAACGATCGTTACATCTGTACCTTCTTTTTTCACATCACCCACACCAAGTGGAATGTAATATTCTTCTTCAGGTACTTCTCCACGTAACGTATTGATACGTGCCGGATCAAAAACAACGACAGGATCATCTTCCCGAATGGCCTGCTTAATCAAACCTTTTGCATCATACGGAGTTGAAGGAACAACCACTTTCATGCCGAGGTGCACGAGCTGGGCATACGTATTATCAGAGTGTTGTGCAGCCATTCCCCCACCACCGCCAGCACCTGCAACAATAACAGTGAGTGGAATATTCACTTGTCCACCTGTCATGTAACGTAACTTGGCAGCCTGATTAACAAGTTGCTCCATTCCTAAATAATGAAGTGTATTGATTTGGTATTCAATTACCGGACGGAGACCAGCCATTGCTGCACCCACACCAAGTCCAGTAAATCCTAATTCAGAAAGTGGAGTATCGATGACCCGCTTTTCACCAAAATCTTCAAGGACTCCTTTTGTGATCCCCATGATTCCCTTACGAATATCCAAACCCATGACAAACACTTTTTCATCCTTTTCCATTTCTTCGCGAACAGCTAGAGAAATAGCTTCTAAAAATCTCTTTTTAGCCATATTACACCCACCCCTTTACCGGCAATGTTTTATGTGTCAGAGCATAAGCATCTTCATATGCTTCTTCTTCACTTGGAAAATCAGATTCTTTCATAAATGCGATGCCATTTTTAATTTCAGTTTCCACTTCTTTTTCAATAGAATTGAGAGTTTCTTCGGCTACTCCCTCTTCCAATAATTGATCCTTCAATCTCTTAATTGGATCCTTTTCTCGATAGGAATCAATTTCCTCTTGGGTACGGTAAGGGTCCTGGACGATCAAAGCTTCACTTCCGAAGTGACCATAATATCGATACGTTTTCGCTTCAATAAACGTTGGTCCACCATTATTTCTTGCTCTTTCAACGGCTTCACTTACTGCATCATGCACCGCTAAAACATCCATTCCATCAACTACAACTCCCGGCATTCCGTATCCCTGAGCACGATCCGCAATATCTTCAACTTTTACACTCTCTTTAACTGGTAAAGTTAAACCGTATTGATTATTTTCACATACAAAGATAACCGGTAAGTTCCAAATAGCAGCCATGTTCATCGCTTCGTGAACAGACCCTTCATTAGCAGCTCCATCTCCAAAAAATGTAACAGCTACATTGTTTTTACCTTCATATTGAAAAGCAAATCCAACACCAGCAGCAATTGGGACACCCTGTCCCACCATTCCATTGGTACCATATATTCCTAAATCTAAGGAGGTAATATGCATGGAGCCGCCTTTTCCTTTACAATATCCAGTAGCTCGTCCTCCCAATTCCGCGAACATTTTATTGATACTTCCACCTTTAGCAATTAAGTGACCATGGCCACGATGATTACTAGTTATAGCGTCATCCTTTGAAAGTACGGCACAAACACCAACTGCTACAGCCTCTTGTCCAATATATTGATGTACTTCTCCATGTACTTCACCTTCAGTGACCAGCTCATCTGCATACTCGTCAAAATATCGGATCCTTAACATTGAACGCAGCATCTCAAGCTTTTTTTCCTGTGGAATTGACATAGGCACATCTCCTTTAATTTTAGTTAAATATTTAAACTTCATAGTGAAGTATAAAACAAGAGTTGGAAGCGCTTTAATTAATATTCAGAGTAGGATATAATTTTAGTAAGTTGTTATTTGATTTTTCAGTATTTCTATCACTATTATCGATTGTAATAGACACGAAGAACAGTCATTACTTTTAAGCAAAATGTATGCTTACTCAACATTTCATCAAAAAATGTTGCAAAAAAGCAGGTACAAAGTTTAATTAAGTACCTTCCGGGACTGAGTGCTCGAGTTAGAGTAAACGGAATAATCAACTTCTACTAGGAATACAAATAATAATAGAGGTGAGGAATTTGAAAGTAGATCGGAGAGTAAGACGAACTAAACAAACATTAAAAAACATTTTGATAGAATTGATAGCTTTAAAAGGATATGAAAATATTACGGTAAAAGATATCGTAGAATTTGCTGATTATAACCGAACAACGTTTTATCGTCATTACAGTCATAAGGAGGAAATATTAGATGAACTAATAGAGGAAATGATTAATAAATTTATTAAAGCATTTCGTGCCCCATATAAAGATACTAAAATCGTCAAGTTACCTCAACTAAGTCCTTCAGATATTAAAATTTTTCATCACATCTATGAACATTCAAATTTTTACAAACTCCTTAAGATGCACAATGGTTTACCTGGATTTCAAGAAATGCTGATGGATACTGTCGTTTACCTATATAAGAATGAAGTTGCCCACTTTCATAGCCCAGATTCTGAGATTAATAATCATTTGTGTGTTACTTTTAGCGCTTACGGGTTTATTGGTTTAATGCGAGAATGGATCCTCTCTGATTTTGATGAGTCACCAGATTACATGGCAACCCAATATGTACGAATTTTAAACTATAAACCTGTAAATATCTCAATCATTTCAAGTGAAAGTCACTTCCCAGATATTTTTTCATTTAGTCAAAGAACGCTGGAGAAGAAATGGTATGTTTAGCTTTACTCTTTTGAGGTCCTTTTTTAATATCGCATAATGGAATCAGATTTGTAAGGTGCTTCACGATACATATGAAAAGAAGCCAGTCCCAAAGTGCTATAATGCTATAGTACTTTGTAGACTGGCCATTTATATTACTACTTGTTATTCAATTTAATAATTTAATTGGGACAAACTAAAATCTTAGCTTGACTCTTATCCTCTGTCAGCAATTCAAGTCCTTCTTCGATTAAATTATCTAGTTTAATTTTCTTTGTAATGACTTGTTTTACATCCAGTTTCCCTTCAGATATAGCTTTAATTACTGGTGCGAAATCATTCGCATATGCAAGTGAAAATTTAATGGTAGTTTCTTTGAATAATCCTGCGTTTGGATCAAGGCTTACTTCACTGCCAAATCCAGCGATAACTAATAGAGTTCCACTACGTTTTACACATGAAAATGCACTAGAGAATGTTGGCTGTGCCCCTGCAGCTTCAAATGCAACGTCAACTCCGTTTCCAGTGACAGCATTGATCTTTTCAACAGCATCTTCATTCAGAGGGTTAATTACATATGTAGCACCTAATTCTTTTGCTTTTTGCAATCTTTCTTCTGATATATCGATTACAAATGTTTCAGAAGCTCCGGCAGCTTGTGCACATAAAAGTGTTAATAAGCCGATAGGGCCTGCCCCATAAATAGCTGCAGATTCTCCAACTTTCAAACCACTTTTTCTCACAGCATGGAAAGCCACAGCAGTTGGTTCTACAAGTGCTCCTTCTTCAAGACTCATATTTTCTGGCAATTTATGAAAATACTTTTCATCTGCAACAGCATACTCAGCAAATCCACCATCACCCGCTAGGCCAAGGAAACCAACATTTGCAACTTCACAAAGATTATATGTACCTTTTCGGCAAGATTCACATTCACCACAATAAAGCATAGGTTCAATTGCTACATGATCTCCAACAGAAACAGTAGTTACATCTTCCCCTACCTCTGTCACTGTACCAGCAAATTCATGTCCTAGAACTAATGGAACTTTTCGTTTGGAAATCGGGTGTTCTTCATAAGCAAGAGCTAGACCGTGATGATAGGCATGTAGATCACTACCACAAATTCCAGTCCATGCTACTTTTACCTTCACCTTACCTTTTGTTACTTCCGCAATTTCGACATCCTCAATTCGAACATCTTTTTCACCGTAGATTAATGCAGCTTTCATCTGTGAACACATCCTTTTATTTTTTGTATACGCTTTCATTGTATTAAAGCATAATAGAGTTGTAAAATAATAGGCTCACTCTAAATTAATAATATGCCTTGTTCATACCATGTATGTCCAAGCATTCACCTTCATTCTAATAATGATTTATACTCATCAACATCATCAAACTCTGTACCAATATATGCGGGTGTGGCATCGACATTTTTCAAAGTGATTGGTTTGCCATTATTTAGTTTC
>Ga0180215_1004957_pt1 | contig 11594 bp, 10 predicted proteins | sample eDN3rd37CBELigBY_FD_128871 | JGI IMG/M metagenome (GOLD analysis project Ga0180215, IMG submission 128871) | Enriched backyard soil microbial communities from Emeryville, California, USA - eDNA 3rd pass 37_C BE-Lig BY (version 2) (version 2) | ecosystem: Environmental > Terrestrial > Soil >...
ACGCGGCAGGCCAGGACGACCTGCCGCCTGATCTCCTCGGGCGAGCTCAAGAGAGCGGCACGTTGACGGTCTTCACCTGCGTGAACGACAGCAGCTCGGAGAGGTCCTCCTCGCGGCCGACGCCGGAGTTCTTGAAGCCGCCGAACGGCACGCCCAGGTAGTGCGCGGCCGCCTCGTTGAACCAGACGAAGCCGGCGTCCACGCGCCGCGCGAGCCGGTGCGCCCGGGCGACGTCGCGCGTGAAGATGCTCGCCGTCAGGCCGTACTCGACCGCGTTGGCGATCCGCAGGGCCTCCTCCTCGTCGCGCCACGTCACCACCGACAGCACGGGGCCGAACACCTCCTGGTTGGCGATCGGCATGTCCTGGCGCACGTCGGCGATGAGCGTCGGGGCCACGAACCACCCGCGGTCGAGCCCCTCCGGCGCCTCGCCGCCGGTGAGGATCGTCGCGCCCGACTCCCGCGCGCCGGCGATGTGGCCGAGGACGCGGTCGCGGTGCACGGCGCTGATGAGCGGGCCCATCTGCGTGCCCTCGGCGAGCGGGTCGCCGATCGTCAGCGCCGCGAACGACGCCCGCACGCGCTCGACGATCTCGTCGGCGACGGACTCGTGGACGACCAGCCGCGACGTCGAGCCGCAGCTCTGCCCGCTCGTCATCGTGAGGTTCATCCCGACCGTGGCCCAGTGCGCGGCCCGCTCGAGGTCCGCGTCCGGGAAGACGATGAGCGGGTTCTTGCCGCCCAGCTCGAGCGAGAGCGACTTCACGACGCCCGAGGCGGCCGCCGCGCCCTGGATCGCCAGCCCGGTCCGGACGCTGCCCGTGAACGCCAGCCGCCGGATCCCCGGGTGGCGGGCCATGGCGTCGCCGACGACGGGGCCGGCGCCCGCGAGCACGGTGAGCAGCCCCGGCGGCAGGACCTCCGCGGCCAGCTCCGCCAACCGCAGCCCGGACAGCGGCGCCTGGTCGGGCGTCTTGACGATGCACGCGTTGCCGGCGACGAGCGGCGCCGCGGCCCGCGTGGCGAACATGAGCGGGTGGTTGTAGGCGATGATCCGCCCCACCACGCCGAACGGCTCGCGCACGGTGTAGTGCAGGTGGTCGCTCGTGGAGGGGATGGTCGTCCCCTTGAGCTCCATCGCCCAGTCGGCGGTGAGGTGCATCGACTCGACCGCGTTGGCGACGTCGAAGCGCCCGGCGTGCAGCGGGAGCCCGGCGTCGAGCGCGTCGAGCTCGGCCAGCTCCTCGGTGTGCTCGGCGACGAGGTCCGCCCACGCGCGGATGCGCTTCGCGCGCTCGCGCGGCGCGACGTCGCGCCACTCCTCGAACGCGGCCTGGCCTGCGCGGACGGCCGCGTCGACGTCGGCCGGCGTGGCGGCCGGCACCGTCGCGAGGTGCTCCTCCGTGGAGGGGTTCGTGGTCTGCCAGCCGGCCGGGTCGCCCGCGATCTGCTCCGTGCCGATGCGGATCGACCACGGGTGGGCGGCGACGCGCGCGGCGGCCTCGCGCGCGCGGGTCGTGTCTGGCTGGACGGCGTTCGCGGCGGCCATCAGCGCAGCCCCGCCTCGACGAGCAGCGGATGCACCTCGTCCTCGAAGCGCTTCATGTCCTGGATGTAGCGCGCCCAGGACAGGAGGATCCCGTCGAAGCCGGCCCGCACGAGGTCGCTCAGGCCGTCGACGATCTGCTCGGCCGTCCCCACGATGGGGATGCCGCCCCAGCCGCCGATGAAGTGCTCCTTCATCGCGCGCGAGACCTCGGGCGGCAGGCTCTGCGACTGGATCCCGAACGTGGTCACGAGGTTCTCGACCGCCTCCCAGTCGCCGTGGTCGTAGACGTAGGAGCGCAGGTACTCGCGCGCGTCGCGCTCCGTGTCGCCCTGGACGATGTACGCGTTGCACCACACGGAGATCTCGCGGTCGTACTCCGTCCTGGCCAGGTCGCGGAACGCGTCGACCTGCGCCTTGAGCGCGTCGAAGCTGTGGTCGCCGGTGAGCGCGAAGACGACGTCGCACTGGCTCGCGCCGAAGTGCCGCCCGGCGTTCGAGCCGCCGGCGTTCATGACGACGGGATGGGGGCGCTGCACGGGGTGGGGGCGGCAGACGGCGCCCTCGACCTTGAAGTAGCGCCCTTCGAAGTCGAACGGATCCTCCGCCGTCCACAGCGAGCGGATGATGTGCAGCCACTCGCTGGCGACCTCGTAGCGCTCGTCGTGCGGCAGCAGCGGCGCGCCGAACATCTCGATCTCCGCCTGATGCCAGCCCGTGACGACGTTGAGGGCGAAGCGCCCGTTCGTCACGTGGTCGATCGTCATCGCCTGCTTGGCGGCGAGGATCGGGTGGATCGTCGGCACGTGCGATGTGGAGAAGACCCCGGACTGCGTGGTCGCCGCGCCGATCCCGGCGGCCCAGGTGAACGGCTCGAAGCCCGCCCCGTTGAAGTCGGTGCGCCCGCCGAACCCGCGCCAGCGCCCGACCGACACGAGGGCCTCGAAGCCCATGCGATCGGCCATCTGGGCGATCTCGAGCGTCTGCGGCCACGAGGCCTCGAGTGTCCCGTCGATCGATGTGATCGCGCAGCCCTGCTGCAGGTTCTGCCCGAACGTCCCGAGGCGCAGCGCGCGTTCGGAGTACACCGGGTGCCTTGCCTCGCGCAGCTCGTCTGCGCGGGTCTGGGTCGTGCTCACTTCTCCTCCTGGATCGTCGACCGGCGGCGATCTAGCGCAGCCCGGCCTCCACAAGCAGCGGGTATGTCTGCTCCTGGAAGCGTCGCATGTCCTCGATGTAGCGCGGCCACGACAGCAGACAGCCGTCGAACCCGGCACCGGAGATGACGCCGAGCTGGTCGACCACCTGCTCGGCGGTGCCGACGACGGGGTAGCCGCCCCAGCCCGCGATGAAGTGTCGCTTCATGTCCTCGAGCACGTCGGGCGGCAGCGTCTTCGCGTTCATGCCCATCGTGGTGACGAGGTTGTCGGCCGCCTGCCAGTCGCCCATCTCGTCCACGTAGTGGCGCAGGTACTCGCGCGCCTCGCGCTCCGTGTCGCCCTGCACCACGTACGCGTAGCTCCACACCTGCAGCTCGCGGCCGTACTCCTCACGGGCCAGGCGGCGGTAGTGGTCGACGCGCGCCCGCATGCTGTCGGCGTCGTGGGCGTCGGGGATGACGAACGCGACGTCGCACTCCTTGGCCGCGAAGTGCCGGCCGGTCTCCGAGCCGCCGGCGTTCATGATCACCGGATGCGGGCCCTGGACCGGATGAGGGCGGCAGACGGCCCCTTCGACGCGGAAGAAGCGGCCCTCGAAGTCGAAGGGCTCCTCCTCGGTCCAGAGGCGCTTGATGATCTGCAGCCACTCGGCCGCGAGCGCGTAGCGCTCGGCGTGCTCGAGCTGCGGGGCGCCGAACATCTCGATCTCCGGCCTGTGCCAGCCGGTCACGACGTTCAGCGCGAAGCGCCCGCCCGAGATGTGGTCGACGGTCATGCCCTGCTTGGCGGCGAGGATCGGATGGATCGTCGGCACGTGCGACGTCGCGAAGATCCCCGCCGAGGTCGTCTGCGAGGCGGTGGCGGCGGCCCACGTGAAGCACTCGAAGCCCTCGCCGTTGAAGTCCGTCTCGCCGCCGAAGCCGCGCCAGCGGCCGACCGGCACGAGCGCCTCGAACTCCATCGCGTCGCTCATCGCGGCGAGCGTCGACGTGCTGGGCCAGTCGGCCCGCAGCGTGCCGTCGATCTTCGAGATCGCGCAGCCGTAGCTGAGGTTGCTCGAGAACGTCCCCAGCCGCAGCGCGCGGTCGCTGAAGACGGGATGGCGGGCCTCGCGCAACTCGTCCGCCCGCGTCGTCGTCGTGCTCATCGCATGCCCTCCCCGGCGGCGATCGCCGCCCGCTGGACCTTTGCCGCCCGTTCGGCGTGCTCGCGCACCGCGCGGCGGGCGGCCTCCACATCTCCCCGCTCGTAGGCCTCCACGAGCCGCCGGTGGTCGCCGGCCAGCTCGGGGTCGGCGGCGGTCGAGCCCGTGAACGTGCGAACGATGAGCCCCGCCACGCTCAACCGCCGGTACGCGTCGCTGAGCGGCTCGGAGCCCGCCAGCGCGACGTGCTCCTCGTGGAAGCGCGCATTGGCATCCGCCCACCGCGCGACGTCGCTGAAGTGCCCGTCCTCGACGAGCCCCTGCGTCGCCTCCATCCGCTCGCGCAGCGTCGTGATCGCCGCGGCCGGGACCTGCCCGACGGTGGTCTCGACGACGCCAAGCTCGATGGCGCTGCGCGCGGTGAACGTCTCCTCGCACAGCTCGCGCAGGTCGAACTCGGGCGCCAGGCGCCCGAAGCGCCCCCGGAAGTACGCGAGCGGCTCGCCCTCCGCGGCCTGGGCGTGGAGGACCTCGCCGACGAAGACGGTGTGCGTGCCGCCCGGGAAGGCGTCGCGCACCCGGCACTCGAGGTGGGCGAGCACGCCGCCGAGCACCGGGTCGCCCGCGGCGCTGCGCTCGGCGTCGACGCCGTCGTACTTCTCGCCGTGCCGGCCGGCGAAGCGCAGCGCCAGGTCGCCCTGGTCGTCGCGCAGGATGTTCACGACGAACGTGCCGCTCTCGCGGACGGCGCGCTCGGTGCTCGCCGCGCGATTGAGGCAGACGAGCAGCGACGGGGGGTCGAGCGACACGGAGGACACGGCGCTCGCCGTCGCCCCGTGGTCGAGCCCGTCGTGGCTGGACGTGATGATGGTGACGCCGGTCGCGAAGTGCCCGATGACGTGCCGGTAGCGCTCTCCGTCGCAGGTGGGCGTGACGCATTCGGCGACCCCTCCCCTGGCAGAACCCATGCCGCGACGTTACCATCACCGGAACAGCGATGTCTACCGTTCTGTATGACGGAATCGAGGGTGTGAGGAGATGACGACACCGGCGCTTGAGCGCCCGCTCACCGGAGCGGAGTACCTGGAGAGCATGCGGGACGGCCGGGAGGTCTGGATCGGGGGCGAGCGCGTCGCCGACGTCACCGAGCACCCGGCGTTCCGCAACGCGGCGCGCTCCGTCGCGCGGCTGTACGACGCGCTGCACGACCCCGAGCGCGACATGCTCATCACCGACCGGCGCGGCATCCGCACGCACCGCTTCTTCGCGCCGGCCTACTCGACGCAGGACCTCGTCGACGCCCGCGAGGCGCTCGCGGAGTGGGCGCGGATGTCCTACGGCTTCATGGGCCGCACGCCGGACTACAAGGCCTCGTTCATGGCCGCCCTCGGCGCCGACCCGGAGTGGTACGGCGACTTCGCCGGCAGCGCCGAGCACTGGTACCGCAAGTACGCCGAGGGCGCGCTCTTCCTCAACCACGTGCTCATCAACCCGCCGATCGACCGCTCCAAGCCCGTCCACGAGATGGAGGACGTCTTCGTCCACGTCGTCGAGGAGCGCGACGGCGGCATGGTCGTCAGCGGCGCGAAGATGCTCGCCACCGGCTCGGCGCTCACCCACGCGACGTTCGTCGCCCAGAACAGCGCCACGCAGCTCGAGAAGGGCAGGGCCGAGGACTACGCGCTCGTCTTCATCGCGCCGCTCGACACGCCCGGACAGAAGCTGATCTCGCGGCGCTCGTACGAGGCGACGGCCGACTCCCCCTACGACCACCCGCTCTCGAGCCGCTTCGACGAGAACGACGCGGTCATCGTGTTCGACAACGCGTTCATCCCGTGGGAGAACGTCCTCGTCTACCGCGACGTCGAGCGGGCGACCGGCTTCTACGCGCAGTCGGGCTTCCTCAACCGCTACACGCTGCAGGCCGGCACGCGCCTGGCGGTCAAGCTCGACTTCCTCACGGGCCTCATCTCGCGGGCGCTGAAGACGAACGGCACGGACGGCTTCCGCGGCGTGCAGGCCGAGCTCGGCGAGCTGTTCGGCTGGCGCAGCCTCATGTGGGCGATCACCGAGGCGCTGTGCCACGACACGAAGCGCGGGCCGGGCGACAGCGTCGTGCCCAACGCCGACGTGGCGATGCTCGTGCGGCTGTTCGGCAGCATCGCGGCGCCGAAGTTCAACGAGGCCGCGGCGCGCATCCTGGGCGGCAGCCCGCTGCTCGTGCCGTCGAGCGTCGAGGACATGCGCAACGACGAGCTGCGCCCGCTCATCGACCGCTTCTACCGCGGCTCGAGCGGGTCGGCGGAGGAGCGGGTGAAGCTCTTCAAGCTCCTGTGGGACGCGCTGGGCAGCGAGTTCGGCTCGCGCCACGAGTGGTACGAGCGCAACTACGGCGGCAGCGCCGAGCTCGTGCGGCTGGACACGCTGCGCTTCGGCCAGCGGGGCGGCGAGCTCGCGCGCTGCGAGGAGATGGTCGACCGCTGCATGGCCGACTACGACCTCGACGGGTGGAGGGACGACACCTGGCGCTGACGACGATGTGACCTCTGACACCGGCGGGCCGCGGCGTGTGGGAGCGCCACGGCCGCCGCCGTTCGCCGGCCTGCGGCCCGCCGGTGTCTCGGCAAGGGGAGAGGAGACACATGCAGGGAGATCCGACGACGCGGGCCGGCACGACCCGGCCGGCGGCGGTCACGCGCCGTGGCCTGCTGCAGATCGGCGGCGGTCTGATCCTCGCGGGGGCGGCCGCGCCGCTCGCGGCCTGCGGCGGGGACTCGGGGAGCTCCGCGTCCGGCGGCTCGGGCCCGTACTCGGGCAAGCAGGCCATCGGCCACTACCGCAACGTGCTCGCCGGCGGCGCGCCGATGGCGATCGCGACGGCCAAGGGGTACTTCGAGGACGAGAAGCTCGACCTCGAGACGATCGACACGCCGGGCGGCTCGGGGACGGTCCAGGTGATCATGCAGACGACCCACCTGGGCATGCCCTCGACGATCGCCGGGATCATCGCGTACTCGAAGGGAATCCAGGATCTCCGGCTCGTCTCGGGGATCTTCAACGCGGCGTCGACGTACTTCATCGCGCCGGCCGACTCGCCGGTCACGGCGGACGGCCTGCGCGGCAAGAAGATCGGCACGAGCGACCCGAACTCGATCACCACGTACTTCGGCAACCTGCTGGCGTCGAAGAAGGGCCTGACGCCGGGCAAGGACGTCGAGATCGTCTACGTCGGCGAGCCGCCGAACGCCTGGACGGCCGTGAAGAAGGGCGTCGTCGACGTCGCGTGGTCCGTGCCTCCGTACGGGACGAAGCTGGTCGAGTCCGAGGAGGCGAAGGTCGTCGTGAGCGCGCGCGACCTCAACCCGGCCTTCGCGGACAACACGCTGTGGGCGACGCAGGGGTTCCTCGAGGACAACGGGGATGTCGTGAAGCGCTGGCTGCGCGCGGTCGGCCGCGCGATCGCGCTGATCCACGACGACCTGGAGCAGGCCGCGAGCCTGTACGCGACGACGGTGAACCTCGAGCCGGCGGTCGCGCGCTCGGCGCTGCGCGAGTACCGCGACGCGTTCACGCTCGAGATCTCGCGCGAGGGGATCCAGGCCAACATCGACGCGGCGAGGTCCATGAAGCAGCTGGGCGGCGACGTGTCGGTCGATGACGTCGTGGACGACGGCTACCTCCCGACGGAGGCGACATGAGCTCGCAGCCGCAGGTGAGGCGGGCCGGCGAGGTCCCGGCCCCCGAGGAGCCCGTCGTCGTCCTGGAGCACGTCAGCAAGACGTACATGACCGACGAGGGGCCGGTCGAGGCGATCGCGGACGTGTCGGGCGCGATCCCGGAGGGCCGCTTCGTGGCGCTCATCGGGGCCAGCGGCAGTGGCAAGACGACGCTGCTGGACATCGTCGCCGGCCTGCAGCGGCCCTCGGGCGGCCGGGTCCTGGTCGACGGCGAGGAGGTCCGCGGGCCGCGCAGGGAGCTCGCGATGGTCTTCCAGGAGGACTCGACGCTGCACTGGCGCTCCGTGCTCGACAACGTCGCGTTCGGCCTCGAGGTCGCCGGGATGGGCGCGAAGGAGCGCCGCCGGCGCGCGGCGGAGATGATCCGGCTCGTCGGCCTTGACGGCTTCGAGCGTCAGCGCCCGGGCCAGCTGTCGGGCGGGATGAAGCAGCGCGTCGCCATCGCGCGCGCCCTCGTGATGCGGCCCCGCATCCTGCTCATGGACGAGCCGTTCGGCGCGCTGGACCAGCAGACGCGCACCGTCGTGGGGGGCGAGCTGCTGCGCATCTGGGAGGAGACGCGACCGAGCATCCTGTTCGTCACCCACGACATCAACGAGGCCGTGTACCTCGCGGACGAGGTGTGGGTGCTGTCGTCCCGTCCCGCGACGCGCAAGGCCGTCGTCGAGATCGATCTCGAGCGGCCGCGCGGCACCGACACGCTGCGCTCGCAGCGCTTCCACGCGCTGACCGCCGAGCTGTGGGGGCTCATCGCCGACGAGGCGACGGAGGCGGCCGCATGACCGCCGAGCCCCTGACGCAGGCGGGGCGGCTCGTCGCCTCCGGGCGCGCGCGCCGCATCCTGCTGGCCCCGCGCCTGGCGCGCTGGGTCCTCGTGGTCGCGGTCCTCGGCGTGCTCGAACTGTTGACGCGGGGCGGCGCCATCGGGCCGCTCATCCTGCCGCCGCCCACGACCATCGCCGACACGCTGGCCTCCAGCGTCACGACCGCGCAGTTCCGCGCCGACCTCGCGCGGACCGCGTCCACGGTGGCGATCGCGGCCGCATGCGGCATCGGCGCCGGCGCGGTCCTCGGCGCGCTGCTGTGGCGCGTCCGGCTCTTGGGCCAGGCCCTGGAGCCGTACCTCATCGCGCTGTACGCGATGCCGACGATCGTCTTCTATCCGATCCTCATCTCGGCGCTGGGGCTGGGCGTCGGCCCGGTTGCGGTGATCGCCGCGCTCATGGCGCTCATCCCGGTGACGATCAACGTGCGCGTGGCGCTGGCGTCTGTCGGCTCGGTCCTGCCGAAGCTCGGGCGGTCGCTGAACGTCTCGCGCCTGCGCATGTGGCGCTCGATCATGCTCCCCGCGGCGACGCCGCTGGCGTTCACCGGCGTCCGTCTCGGCTTCGTGTACGCCACGATCGGCACCGTCGCGATGGAGTTCATCCTCTCCAACGCCGGGCTGGGCTTCAGGATCGCCGTCGACTACCGCAACTTCGACGGCGCGCACATGTGGGCGATGATCGTCGCGGTCGCGATCGTCGCAATCCTCGTCAACCTGGTGCTCGTGGGCATCGAGCGCCGCATCCGGCGGGACATGCTCTGATGGGCGCCGCGACGCAGGTCTATGCGCCGTCGCGCGCGGCATCCGGCGCACGGCGCCGACGCATGCGGGCGCGCGCGACGGTCGCCCTCGCCCGCCTCGCCGTGGTCGGCTGCATGGTCGCCGCCTGGGCGATCACCGCCACGCTGACGACGTCGATCCCCTCGTTCGGGAGCACGATGACCGCGCTCGCCGACGGCTTCGGCGAGGGCTGGATCACCGAGCCGCTGGGAAGCACGCTGCGCGGCGCATTCGGCGGGCTCGCGCTCGCGGCGCTGGTCGGGCTGCCGCTCGGCGCCGTGCTCGGACGGTCCCGCTGGGCGCGGGCGACGCTCGATCCGCTCCTGGCCGGCGCCTTCGTCGTGCCGCGCGTCGTGCTGTATCCCGCGCTGCTCGGGATCTTCGGGATCGGCCTGAACGCCAAGCTCGCGATGGCGGCGCTCGCCGCGTTCTTCCCGATCGTGCTGATCACGGCCGCCGCGGTGCGCGACGTCCCGGAGCGCCTCGTGCGCGTCGGGCGCGCGTACGACTGCACCCGGTGGCAGCTCGCGCGCAAGATCTTCCTGCCCGCGACGGCCGCGCCGGTCGTCGGCGCCGTGCGGCTGGCGTTCAGCGTGGCGTTCGTCAACGTCATCATCGCCGAGCTGTTCGCCTCCGACACCGGCCTCGGCGTGCTCGTCTCGCAGGCGTACGGGCAGCAGGACCTCCCGCGGATGTTCGCGCTCGTGACGTTGATCTTCGTGATCGCGCTGGTGGTGAACATGGTGCTCTGGGCGTCCGAGCGGACATTGCAGTCGCGACTGTGACGCGCCGCGTAGAGTGCGCGCGCATGGCGCGGCTCGTACTCACGGGGACGACAGGCCACGTGGGCGGCGGCGCCGCGCGGGCGCTCGTGGCCGCCGGTCACGACGTCCACCAGATCGTGCGCGATCCCGCGCGCGCGGTCCCGGGCGTCCCGACGTCGGTCGTCACCGGCCTGGACGACCGCGAGGGGCTGCTCGCCGCGCTCGCTCCCGGCGACCGCGTGTTCATGGTCTCCGCGTGGACGGGCCACGACGAGCGCCTGCGACTGCACCGCGCGTTCGTCGACGCGGCGGTGGAGGCGGGGGTCGGGCACCTCGTCTACCTGTCCTTCGTGAACGCGGCGCCGGACGCCGCGTTCGAGCATGCGCGCTCGCACGCGGGGACCGAGCAGCACATCCGCGCGAGCGGCCTGCCGTTCACGTTCCTGCGCACGAGCCTCTACGCGTACTGCCTCGGCGCCTTCTTCGTCGACGGCGCCGTCCGCGGCCCGGCCGGCGGCGTGGGCTGGGTCGCCAGGGAGGACTGCGCGGCGGCCGTGGCGGGCGCGATGGCCGGCGCCGCCGAGGTGGGCGCCACCTATGACGTCACCGGGCCCGAGGCGCCGACGCTCGAGGAGTCCGCGGCGCGCGTGGGCGCCCTGCTCGGGCGATCGTTCGCCTACGTCCGCGAGGACGAGCCCCGCCCCGGCGGCCCGGAGTGGAAGGAGGGCATCCGCATGCGCTGCTCGCGCGCGATCCTGCTGGGGGAGATGGCCACGGTCGGCGACGGGGTGCGTCGCCTGACCGGGCGCGACCCGGTGCCCGTCGACGAGCACGTGCTCGCCCATCCGGAGGAGTTCACCGCGTAACCACGGGCGCCCCGGCGCGCGCCAGCAGCGCCCGCAGGTCGGCCTCCTCCGCGGGGACCACGTTGTTCGCGCGCAGGGGGTTCTCGAGCGCCGCGGTCACCATGGACTCGGCGCCGTCGGGGGACAGCTCGCCGTCGGCGAACGACGACGGGGCGCCGATCCGCTCGTAGAACGGCTCGATCTCCGCGACCTCCGCGAGCACCTCGGGGCGCAGCGCCGGGGTGTTGAACGCCGCGACGTGCGGGAGGAGCACGCCGTTCTGATGGCCGTGCGGCAGGTGGACGAACGGCGACGAGGTCAGCGCGTGCACGAGCGCCAGCTCCGCGTTGCCGCAGGCGAGGTTGGCCATCGAGGCGGCCTCGATGAGCTCCTGCATCGCGTCCACGTCGCCGTCCAGGCCGCGCGGGAGCGCCGACCGGATCGAGCGCGCCGCGGAGAACGCCAGGGCGTCGGTGAAGCGCGTCGCCCCCGTCGACCACAGCGCCTCCAGCGCGTGCGAGAGGGCGTCGAGCGCCGCGTCGATCATCGGCCCGGGCGGCAGCGTGCGCAGGACCTCGCCGTCGAGCAGCGCGACCTCGGGCTCGTACCCGTGCCCGCGGATGACGACGTGCTGGGCGTGCTGCGGGTCGTGGAGGACGACGACCGTCGAGACCTCGCTCCCCGAGCCCGCCGTCGTCGGCACCGCGACGGTCGGCGCGGGGAGCCGCGGCAGCCGGTCGCGGCCCATGTACGCGCCGAGCGGCCCCGGGTTCGTCAGCCGGATCGCCGCGG
>Ga0180215_1004958_pt1 | contig 11594 bp, 4 predicted proteins | sample eDN3rd37CBELigBY_FD_128871 | JGI IMG/M metagenome (GOLD analysis project Ga0180215, IMG submission 128871) | Enriched backyard soil microbial communities from Emeryville, California, USA - eDNA 3rd pass 37_C BE-Lig BY (version 2) (version 2) | ecosystem: Environmental > Terrestrial > Soil >...
CAGATCTCCAGCGAGACCGATCGGCTGCAGGAGGTCCGGCTGATCGGGAGCTCTGCGCAGCCCTGCCTGATCATCCGCCCCACCGAGCTGGACTTCGGAAAGGCGATGCCGTCCTGCGAGACCCAGAGCAACATGGTGACGGTCAGCAACGTCTGCGGGGTTCCGATCAAGGTCACCTCGATCGAGATGAACGACTCCTTGGGCTCCGACCAGTTCGACGTGGTGCAGCGACCGACGCTCCCTGTCACGATCGCTCCCAACTTCAACATGAGCTTCACCATGGTCTACCGGCCGCAGGACATCGGCGTGGATCGGGCCACGGTGGCGATCACGGCGGAGCAGCTGGACGATCCCATCCTCTCGCGGCTGATCGGCGAGGGTGTGGCCAGCGCCGTCCAGACCGACGAGTTCGAGCAGCCGCCCCAGTTCAAGAGCGACATCCTCTGGGTCATCGACAACTCCACGTCCTTCGACCCCTTTCAGCGGCTGATCGCGGACAACCTCCCTGCCTTCCTGGTCCACGCGAGGACCGGCGACTATCGGATGGCCGTGACCACCAGCGGCCTGCTCCCCGAGCACTTCGGCTGGGGCGATCCCTGTCCGGGTGGAGCGGGTGGCGGGGAGGACGGACGGTTCTTCCCGATCGACGGGAGCCATCCCCGCATCCTCACTCCCCAGACCCCCAACCTCGACGCCCACTGGCGCCACAACATGATGGTCGGCGCCTGTCACGCCCTGGAGGAGCCGATCGAGGCGGCGCTCCGGGCGCTCACGCCGCCCCTGATCAACAACGTCAAGGATCCCCGCTATCCGCACTCGGGCTACGACGACGGCAACGCGGGCTTCCTCCGGGAGGAGGCGGACCTGGCGATCATCTTCGTCACCGACCAGATGGATCACTCCTTCTACAAGAGCGTGAACCAGTACCTGGAGGCCTTCCGGGCCATCAAGGGTCCGGGCCGCACCAAGTCCCTCAAGGTCCACGCCATCACGATCCCGCCCACCTGGTCGGGGCTGCCAGGCTGTGGCGACTTCAGCCACGAGCGGAGCGATCGGATCATGTACCTGGTCGAGGAGACCGGCGGCACCTGGGTGAACATCTGCGGCGCAGGGAACCAGGACGCCTGGGAGGACGGGATGAGGGAGATGTCCCAGGGGACCTTCGGCTTCACCTCCCGCTTCTCGCCTCGCGGGATCCCCGGTGATCGCACGGGCGATCGACGGGTGACCGTGGCGGATCTGGAGGTCCGCGTCGACGGGGAGCTGGTGGAGCCGACCCGGAGCGGCAGCGCGGTCTGGACCTACGACCCGGCAGTCAACGCGGTCAACTTCTCACCGCTCTTCGTCCCGGCGCCGGGGTCGGCGATCTCGATCACCTACCAGATCGCCTGCAGTCCGTGACGAGCCGCCGGCTGCCATCGGGTCGCCGGCGCAGGAGTATCGATGTACGAGGAAGCGAGATGAGCGTGAGGAGATGGGGAGCGGTGCTGTCGAGCGCCCTCGCCCTGACCCTCGCATCCTGCAGCTGCGAGGGGACCACCACCGACCAGCAGCCGGCGCTGAGCTGGACGCTGGAGAGCGACCCCACCGGGCGGGGAGACTATCTCCTGGACTTCGGTCTGGTCCCGACGGGGAGCCAGGTCATCCTCCCGATCTCCATCCGGAACATCGGGAACACCACCCTGATCCTCCAGGTACCCCAGCCCTCCGGCCCCTTCTTTCGAGAGCTCGTGGGCGATGTCCTGCGGGTCGAGGTGGGGCAGACCGTGGAGCTCGGCTTCGGCTTCGCTCCAGAGGGAGAGGGAGCTGTGCAGCAGCTCGTCACCATCGTGACGAACGAGCCGGGCGATCGGGCAAATCGGCTCTTGCGCCTCAGCGGGAGCGGCGTCCCTCCCTCGCTCCATTGCACACCCTCTCCCCTGGACTTCGGCCAGGTTGTCCGAGGGAGCGAGGCGAGCCAGAGCCTTCGCTGCACCAACCCCCTCGGGATCCCCCTCGAGGTCTCCCCGGGGAAGCTGAGCGGGAACCACGCCGGGGCCTTCTCGCTCGGGGGGCCCGCAGACCTGGTCCGCACCGTCGACCCCCTCGCCTCCTTCGAGATCGACGTGGCCTTTCGCGCGGAGGTCAGCGGAACCAACGACGCGTCACTCGCCTTCCGCGGGTCGGCGAACCAGCTCCTCGCCACGGTGCCGATCGTGGCGGAGGTGGTGCACCACGCCCTGGTCCTCGAGCCATCGACCTGCCTCGACTTCGGCTTCATCGCGGTGGGCGAGACCAGGCGCGACGTCCTCCACGTGCGAAACGTGGGGACCCAGGATCTGCTCCTCCAGTCCGCGGTGGTGGCGGATCAGGACGGCGGGGACTTCTCCGTGGAGTTCCCCTCGCCGGTCCCGCTGGGCGCCGGGGGAGAGGAGGCGGTGGCGATCCCCGTCGCCTTTCACCCGACCCAGGGAGGGCAGCGGACGAGCTCGATCCTCCTCTCCACCGATGGGGCCGAACCGCTCTCCGCCTGCATCACCGGCTTCGGCGGGGGGCCGCGGATCGGCTGCTCGCCAGACGCATTGGACTTCGGCCAGATCGCGTTGGGAATGCCTCGGAGCCGCTCCTTCCGCTGCGTGAACCAGGGAGAGGCTCCGCCGGACGTGGCGGAGGAGCCCATGTACATCGACGGGATCTCCTCGGATCACCCTGCCTTCCAGGTGGAGCTCCACAACGACGACGGCTCCACCGGCCCTCGCAGGGAGGGATACCGCATCGGCGAGGGCTTCCACGTGGAGGTGCGGTTCGACCCCGCCGACGAAGACTTCCACGAAGGGACGATCCGCCTCGAGACCTTGGCAGAGCCGAGCGGCGCCCATCTCACACGGGTCTCGGGGAGCGGGCTCGACCTGCCCCCCTGTGACTTCGTCGTCCTCCCGCCCCAGCTTCGCTTCGGCGTGGTGGACGGGGGCGACGACCGGACCCGGATCCTCGGGATCCGCAACCTGGGTGAGCACGCCTGCCTGATCGATCAGCTTCGGCTGGAAGAGGGGTCGGATCCCGCCTTCTCCGCGGAGGCGGTCGACCACGTGAAGCTCGAGGGGGGCAAGACCCTGGAGGTCGCGGTGACCTTCGCCCCCACCGATCGGACGGGCGAGGCGGAGGGCGCGATCGTCTTCGGGATCTCGGTCCCCGACGCCCCCCTGCAGCGGGTGCCCTTGAGCGGGATGGCGGCGGCCCCCTGTCTGCTGGTCGATCCCGCCCCTCTCGACTTCGGGAACGCGGGCCTCGGCTGCCACTCGCGGGTGCGGACGGTCTCGCTGCGGAACATCTGCTATGCACCGCTGGTGATCGAGGGCGTGGAGATCGAGGGAGGTCCCGCAGCGGGCTCCTTCCCGATCATCTCGAAACCCCTCCTCCCCAAGACCCTGGGTTCGAACGAGTGGATGGACGTCCAGATCCGCTTCGATCCGGAGCGGGAGGGTCTGGTCACCTCGGCCCTCGAGGTCGAGGTGCGGGTGGGCCCACAGTTCTCGTTCTATCTGGCGGAGCTCGAGGGGGAGGCGGCGCTGCAGATCGGCGAGAAGACCGATTCGTTCGTGCAGAAGGCCCAGCGCAAGGTCGACATCCTCTGGGTGATCGACAACTCGGGTTCCTTCCGGCCCTACCAGGAGCGGATCTCCGCGAACCTCCCCGCCTTCCTCTCCGCCGCGGAGGAGCAGGGGATCGACTACCAGATCGGCGTGACCACCACCGGCCTCGAGCCAGGGTCCGGCTGCCCCGGCGGCGCCCAGGGCGGCGAGGACGGGAGGCTCTTTCCGATCGACGGCAGCCACCCGCGGATCCTCACGCCGCGGACGCCGAACCTCGCCGCGCACTGGAGCCACAACATCCTGGTGGGCACCTGCCATGGCCTGGAGCTCGCCTACGAGGCGGCCTATCGGGCCCTCTCCTCCCCCTTGATCAACGAGGAGAAGGACTCCCGCTACCGCTTCACGAGCCCCTGGAACGACGGGAACGCGGGCTTCCTCCGGCCCGACGCGGGGCTCTCCATCATCTTCGTCACCGACGAGGTGGAGCAGTCCACCCTGCTCATGGGCAGGACCCCCGCCTCGTACATCGAGTTTTTCCGGCGGGTCAAAGGCCTCCAGAACACGTCGCAGTTCAAGGCCCACGCCATCACCGGGCCGAGCGAGGCGCAGCGTCCGTCCGACTGCACGGCGGAGGACGGGGCGGGCCTGCGCGAGGGGGTGTCCCTCACCGGCGGTCAGTTCCTGAGCATCTGCACCCCCACCGAAGATCACCAGGCCTGGGAGGCGGGGCTCCGCCAGATGTCCGGCGCCGCCTTCTCCTTCGGCACCCGCTATTTCCTGAGCTCGGAGCCGGCCCCCCTCGCCGGGAGCGGCAGGGTCCGGGAGCGGGATCTGCGGGTGGTGGTGGATGGGATGGAGGTCGGTCCGGTGCGCGAGGGGGCGCAGGTGTGGACCTACGACTCCGGCCTGAACGCCATCGACTTCTCCCCCCTCTTCATCCCCATGCCCGATTCGACCATCGAGGTCACGTACCAGGTCGCATGCTTGGTAGACTGAGCCTTTCTGCCGACGCGGCCCCAGCAGCAAACGGAAATCTCAAGATGAAGTCGCCCATCACGATCCTCTCCTCCCTCGCCGTCGTCCTGGCCCTCCCGCTGGGGGCCGGCGCCCAGGTCCTGCCTGCCAGCGCCTGGGGCAGCACCTACCAGCCGCTGCCCATTGCAGGCGGCGCCGCCGTGACGACCGTGAGCCTGAGTCCGAACGGGGACGTGGGCCAATCGCGCGGCCACCTCCTGCCGCCTGACTTCGATTTCCGCTTCCAGGGCACGGCCTACAGCCAGATCAACATCGGCGCCAAGGGCTACATCACCTTCGGGGAGCTGCTGCCGGACCACAGCGCCGCCAGCGCCTCGCCGAGCTCGCTCCTCGGGAGCGGGACGCCACGGAACCTGGTGGCGGCCTGGTGGGGCAACCACTTCTGCGACGAGGCCGCCGCTGAGCTGAAGACCCAGGTCCTGGGGAGCCGACCGAATCGCCAGTTCGTGATCCAATGGGGCTGCGCGCGGAACGGAACGGTCGGAGGCGGGATCGGGACCCGCTTCCAGGCCCAGCTCTGGCTCTACGAGACCTCCCACGTGATCCGCGCCAGCTACGGCCAGGTCACGGTGGATCCCGCCAACGACTGGGCGTCCGTCGCCTGGGGCTACAAGGGCCCCACCGGCGCCGGCGTCCTCGGCCCCGATCGAACCGGCGCCGCCGACGCCTGCGATCCCAGCGGCCTCTCCTCGGACAAGCCCAAGTGCATGGCGGGGATCCACTTTCCCACCTCCTCCACCATCCAATACGGCCTCTTTCCCCACGCCGATCTCACGGCGTCGGTGTCGACGGGGGCTTTCACCGTCGACTCGACCACGATGCAGATCGAGGTGAGCACCACCCTTCGCAACGTCGGGAACACGAGCGTCGCCGGCGTCCCCTACGACCTCTACCTCTCGCCGACGCCCCAGCTCGTCCTGGGGAGCTTCCTCACCACCCGGATCCACCGTCATACGGGTGCCGTCGCCGTCCCCGCCGCTGGGAGCGTCACGGTCCAGGACTCGACCTCATCGCCGCGCCCCGGCAATGGGATCTGGTACGTCTGCGCCCTCGTCGACCCCGACGACGGCCTGGGGGAGATCGACCGTCGCAACAACGCGGTCTGCGACATCGAGCCCATCTCCCTCGGCCCGGATCTCACCGGTACGATCGAGGCCCCGCCGGAGGGCCAGGCCGGCGCGGAGATCGTGGTCCCGATCACGATCCAGAACGTCGGCTCCGATCGGGCGCCCCCCTTCAGCATCGCCATCGTGGCGGATCCCGACGACATCGACGGGATGCAGTTCCCTGCGGCGGAGGTCTACTTCGGGCAGATCCCGGAGGGGCTGGACCGGGGCGCCGAGATCGTCCTCGAGATCGAGACCCGGATGCCCGACGTGGCCCGCGGCGACCGCTACACCTTCGTGCTGGAGCTCGACGTCCTCCAGGAGGTGGACGAGATCTACCGCGACAACAACGTGATCCGCTCTTCGTCCCAGCTCGTGAACAAGAAGCCGCTCCTGGTGATGGATCGGCCGCTGACGCCGATCTTCCCGGATGGCTGCTTCTATGGCGAGGAGATGGAGGCCACCATCAGGGCCTGCAACCTGGGCAAGGCGGAGGCAACGAACTTCTATCCGGGGGTGGTGATGGGGCCGGGGTCGCAGATGAGCCTCCTGGTCGACGTCGCGGCGGCGACCTTCCCCCAGAGCTGTCACAGCGAGGGCAGCCCGAACCACGTGGCCTGTGAGCCCTTCCTCGGCAGCCAGCCGCTCTGCGTCCAGGGGCGCTGCACCGTCCAGTGTGAGCAGGATCAGGACTGTGGCCCGAACCTCGTCTGCAGGGACGACCCTGCGCTGGCCCTCGCCCTCGGCGAGAGCCAGGCGAAGAGCTGCTCCACCTTCCTGGATTTTCCCTCGGGGTTCTTCGACGCAGGTCGCTGCCAGCAGGACTGCGAGGGCGAGGGCGAAGACCAGGTGTGCACGCCGGTCTGCGACGGGGGGGTCTGCGAAGAGGACCGCTGCATGAAGCCGGTCAGCAGCAGGTGCCAGACCTACGTCGTCCGGGGCAGGATCCCGGTGGTGAACCAGCGGGGCGTCTACTACGAGGAGGGGAAGCAGCGCTTCCACTTCACCGACGACGTGAGCTTCACCCTCAGCGAGACCCTCCCAGACCAGTACTCCACCGAGGAGTACGAGTGCAGGGAGGCGCTCCCGGACCTGGTCCCGGTGCGCATCGCCACCAGCGAGCGGATGATCGCCGGCGAGGTCGCCACGATCGAGCGGACGATCGCGAACACGGGCTTCATCGAGCTCCCCCGGAACGGTGCCCCGCGGCCCGCCTCGATCGAGCTGGAGTACGGATACTTCATGGCGCGGGTCCCGGACGTCTCCGTCCACCAGATCCCCCTCGAGCTCGTCTCCCACACCACGCAGCAGATCGGGCGCAAGGATCAGAACGTCGGTCTGGACCGGGTGCGGCTCCCGGCGAACCTGGCCCCGGGAGACTACTACCTGGGGTTGATCGTGGATCCACACGGCCGGACCCGCGAGCTCTCGAAGTCCAACAACCGCCTGGTGCTCGGGCAGCGGATCCGGGTGGAGCCCTCCGTGCTGCAGATCCTCGACGAGGGGTTGCCCACCTCTGTGCTCGGCGAGACCTACCTCCACCAGCTCAGCGCTGCGGGGGCGGCGGAGTGGCCGCGGTGGTCCGCCGCCGGGCTGCCGGCGGGTTTCACCTTGAGTGAAGACGGCCTCCTCAGCGGACAGGCGAGGGACGCCGGGACCTTCTCCTTCCTCGTCCAGCTGCAGGCAGGATCCCGGAAGATCGAGCGGATGTTCGCCCTGCGGGTGGTGGTCCCTCCCGGCTCGTTGGCGATCACCACCGAGGTGCTCCCCACCGCGCTGGCGGGGGCGGTCTACGGCGGCGACGACGGGACCGGCGACGGGCCCGCCGGGATCCGCCTCGCCGCGAGCGGCGGCGTGCCCCCCTACCGCTGGGAGCTCGATCCCGAGACGCCCGGCAATCACCTCCCCCTCGGCTTGGAGGGGCCCACGGCGGAAGGGGTGATCCGGGGGACCCCCACCGAGGAGGCTGTCACCTCCGAGTTCACCGTGCGTGTCTGGGACCAGATGGCGAACGTCGCCACGAGGCGGCTGCGGATCCCGGTGGTGCGGAGCGCCGATCTCGCCATCATCAGCCAGCTCTTCGCGGAGGGCACCACCTCGCAGCCCTACGACTCCTGCGTCGACGCGATCGGAGGGGCGAGCGTCCAAGGCTACGCCTGGACGGTGGATCCCACCACCATCCCCCCCGGTCTCGAGGCGGAGATCCGCGGCGACAAGGCCTGCCTCAAGGGGTCGCCCCGGGTCTGCGCCAGCTTCCTCGTCCGGGTGATGGTCCAGGACGTGAACGGGCAGAGCGACTTCGCTTCGATCCCCCTCACGGTGGAGTGCGAGCGGATCCAGCTGATCTCCCGCAGCCTCCCGGCGGTGCGGCGCGGTGGCGCCGTGGACCTGCAGCTGGTGGCGGACGTGGGGGACGTGAGCTACCAGATCGTCCAGGGCTACCTGCCCCAGGGCCTGGTCCTCGAAGAGGATGGCAGGGTCCACGGCACGGTCGACGCCGGCGCCGCCTTCGGGACCTATCCCTTCGGCGTCCGTATCCGCGACGAAGAGGGTCGCCAGGGCGCGAGCGCCCTCTCGATCGAGGTCCTGGTCGACCCCGCTCCACTCCGCTCGGTGAAGCAGGGCGGCGGGGGCTGCAGCAGCGGCGGCGGCGGGGCAGGCTCCATGGGTGTGGGCCTCGTGCTCGTGGCCCTGGGGCTCGGGTGGAGGGAGCGGCGACGCGTCCTGCACAGGCGCTGAGCGGGGCCGCGGGTCCGCGCCGGCGCAGGCAGCGGACCGCTGCGCTTCCGCCCGACGGGACGCTCGGCTCCGGAGGCCCCCCACACCGCACGCGTCGCACGGACCCGGCACGCGCCCGGCTCCGTGTGTGGGTGTCGCAGGCCGATGTGACCAGAGGTGCGTTGACCTGCTCCTCGCCTGCGTCTATCGTCGAAAGCTGTTCGTCATTCAACGTGGAAAAGGGGCTGCGGCGCGTGAGCGGGACCGAAATCAAGCCCGAGGAGCGTCAGGCGATCCTCGAGCTCCACGCCAAGCTCCCAGGGCTCAATCACTTCGAGCTGCTGGGGGTCGATCGACGCGCCGATCCGGCGCGGATCAAGGAAGCCTACTTCGAGCTCTCGAGGCGGTTTCATCCCGATCGTTACTTCGGGGTGGACCTCGGCGATCTCAGGCCCGCCATCGACGCGATCTTCCGCAGGCTGAAGGAGGCGGAGTCCACCCTCAGCGACCCCGTCCGGCGGCGGGAGTACGCCGCCGCCCATCCGGAGGCGCGCTCCGCCGCCCAGCTCGCCCAGGACGAGATCACGGCGAAGCGGCGGGCGGAGCGGAGCGCGCGGCTGCGCCGGCTGGACCCGCTGGCCAGGCGGGCCCTCAACGCCGCCGAGCTCGCCGCCCGGGGACGACAGCAGCTCGAGTCGGGCTCCTTCGCCGAGGCGGCGGCGACCCTCTCCCTGGCGGCCTCCCTCCGCGGCCGGAGCCCGGAGCTGGAGAAGGCCGCTGCGGAGGCTGCCAGGAAGGCGGCGCTGGAGAAGGCCCGCGGCCTCCTCAAGAGCGCCAAGCGGGCGGAACTCGCCGGGGAGTTCGAGGCGGCGCGAGGGCATTTTCTGGAGGCGGCGACCATCGGGGCAGGGGACGTCTCTCTCCAGCTCCAGGCCCTCAACGGCTATCTCGACCGGGGCGGTGATCCCGCTGGGGCCCGCACCCTCGTCAGCGGCCTCCTCGCCGCGGCACCGGAGAACGCCGACGCCCACGCGCTGCAGGGGCGGCTTCTCCTTGCGGCAGGACACGAAAAAGCAGGCAATATGGCCCTGGATCGCGCCCTCAAGCTGGATCCCAACCAACCCTTCGCCAGGAGCGCGCGGCGCAAGCCGCGTTGGCCCTTCAAATGAGCGTCGAACCGACCATTGGCATCGATCTGGGTACCACCAACTCGGTGGTGGCGACGGTGCAGGGGGGAACCCCCACGGTGATCCCGTCCCGGACCGGCAACCGGCTCACGCCCTCGGTGGTGGCCATCGCCGGGAACGGGAAGCAGCTCGTGGGGACCATCGCCAAGCGCCAGGGCATCATCAACCCGGAGCAGACGATCTACGCAGCCAAGCGGTTGATCGGCAGGCGCTTCAGCTCCCCGGAGGTGCAGGAGGCCCGCGAGGTCCTGCCCTATCCGGTGGTGGCGGGTGAGCACGACGACACCCGGATCCTCTTCGGCGGCACGCCGATCTCGATCCCGGAGGTCTCGGCGATGATCCTGCGCGAGCTCAAGCTCGACGCGGAGGCCTTCTTCGGCAGGCCGGTGGAGAAGGCGGTGATCACGGTCCCCGCCTACTTCAACGACGCCCAGCGCCAGGCCACCAAGGACGCGGGGGTCCTCGCCGGACTCGACGTGATGCGGATCATCAACGAGCCCACCGCGGCGGCCCTCGCCTTCGGCCACGGCAGGACCATCACCGGCAAGCTCGCGGTCTTCGACCTGGGCGGGGGGACCTTCGACATCTCCCTCCTCCAGCTCAAGAAGGGGGTCTACGAGGTGATCGCCACCTCCGGCGACACCTTCCTGGGAGGCGAGGACTTCGACAGCCGGGTGATCGAGTGGCTGGTCTTCGGCTTCGCCAAGGAGCTCGGCGCCGACCTGCGCAAGGAGAAGATGGCGCTGCAGCGCCTGCGCGACGCCTCCGAGAAGGCAAAGCGCGAGCTCTCCGACGCCCGGGAGACCCGGGTGGATCTGCCCTTCCTCTACACCATGCCGAGCGGCGGGGCGGCCCTGCACCTCCAGCGGGATCTGAGCCGCGACAAGCTCCAGGAGCTCACCGGGGATCTGGTGGAGCGCACCATCCGCAAGACCGCCCAGGTCCTCGCCGACGCAGGGATCTCGCCGCGGGAGCTGACCGAGGTGGTCCTGGTCGGCGGTCAGACCCGGATGCCCGCGGTGCAGGAGGCGGTGCGAAGGTTCTTCAGCCGCGAGCCCTCCAAGGGGGTCCACGCCGACGAGGTTGTGGCGCTGGGCGCAGCGATCCAGGCCAACGCCCTGGTCTCCGGCACCGCCGACATCCTCCTCCTCGACGTGACGCCGCAGTCGTTGGGGATCATGGTGGCGGGGGGCTTCGCCAACGTGATCATCCCCAAGAACACCACCATCCCCACCGGCGCGTCCCACCGCTTCACCACCGTGCGAGACAACCAGGAGGGGGCGCGGATCCTGGTCCTCCAGGGAGACGAGGACGAGGCGGCGAAGAACGAGCTCCTGGGCGAGTTCGTCCTCACCGGGCTGCGGGCGGCGCCCAGGGGCGAGGTGGAGATCGAGGTGCGCTTCGACATCTCCGCCGACGGCATCGTCTGGGTCTCCGCCGAGGACATCGAGACCGGGCTCCAGCAGAGCCTGCAGGTGGAGCCCTCCGGGGGACTGACCCGCGAGGAGATGGAGGCGCTCACCGCGCAGCGGGACGGGGACGAGATGGTGGCGCCCAAGGCGCAGCCCCCGAGCCCCGAGCGTCTCGAGTGGATCCGGAGGCTCGTGGAAGAGGCGGATCTCCTCCTGCCGGAGGTGCGGCCCACGATCCTGGCCACCACCTTCGGTCAGGACGCCCTCGCCAAGGCGGAGCGCACCATCCAGCGCGCCCGTGACGCGTCGGTGGGGGATGACGCAGTGGCAGTCGAAGACAGCGGGGCCGAGCTCGAGAAGACCCTCGCGCTCTTCCAGGGGATCCTCCAGCGGTCGAGGCAGGAGACGGGGAGCCGGTGATGGGGGACCTTCGGGTGGACGAGCTCCTGAAGCAGGGCTGGCGGTACTACGCGGAGGGGGACGTGGTGGAGGCCGCCACCTGCTGGAGACAGGTGCTCGACGTCGATCCGGACCACGCCGACGCCCTCCGCCTCCTGCGGCTGA
>Ga0180215_1004959_pt1 | contig 11592 bp, 6 predicted proteins | sample eDN3rd37CBELigBY_FD_128871 | JGI IMG/M metagenome (GOLD analysis project Ga0180215, IMG submission 128871) | Enriched backyard soil microbial communities from Emeryville, California, USA - eDNA 3rd pass 37_C BE-Lig BY (version 2) (version 2) | ecosystem: Environmental > Terrestrial > Soil >...
CCGAAGGCTGGGCCATTACCGCTTCGCCTCCCAGCCCGGCGAGGCGATCGTTCGCTTTGACGTAGGGTCGAAGATCGTCTCACCGGTCGAGGTCTCGGCGAAGATCCTGGAGGCCCTGCGCAGGCGGGCCGAGGCGGCCCTCGACACCCAGGTGGGCGCAGCGGTGATCACCGTCCCCGCCTACTTCGACGACGCCCAGCGCCAGGCCACCAAGGACGCGGGGCGGCTGGCGGGGCTCGAGGTCCTGCGCCTGCTCAGCGAGCCGACCGCCGCCGCCGTCGCCTACGGCCTCGATCGGAGGGCCCGCGGAACCTTCGCGGTCTACGATCTCGGCGGCGGCACCTTCGACGTCTCGATCCTGGAGCTGGTCGAGGGGGTCTTCGAGGTGAAGAGCACCGCCGGTGATTCCTCCCTCGGCGGCGACGACTTCGATCGCGCCCTCGCCCAGGTGCTCCTCGATCAGCTCTCCGAGCCCGCGGGCCGCAGGCTCGCCGACGATCCCTTCGCGGTGCAGGCGGCGCTGTCCGCTGCCCGCCAGGCCAAGCACGCCCTCACCGAGAAGGATCAGGCCCTGGCGGTCCTCGCCCTCCCCGAGCGCACCTTCGAGGTCGAGGTGAGCCGCGACCAGTTCGAGTCGCTGATCGCCGGGCTGGTGCAGCGGACGGCTGTCGCGTGCAGGCGCGCCCTCCAGGACGCGGAGCTCTCCCCCTCCCAGATCGACGGGGTGGTGCTGGTGGGAGGCTCCACCCGGCTCCCCCTGGTGCGGCGCTTCGTCACCGAGCTCTTCGGCGGCAAGGAGCCCCTCGGCGACATCGACCCCGACCAGGTGGTGGCGATCGGCGCCGCGATCCAGGCGGAGAACCTGGGCGGGCAGGCGCGGGACGACCTCCTCCTCCTCGACGTGATCCCCCTCTCCCTCGGGGTCGAGACCATGGGCGGGGTGGTGGAGAAGATCATCCACCGAAACAGCACCATCCCCAACTCGGCCGCGCAGATCTTCACCACCTACGCCGAGGGCCAGACGGCGATGGACATCCACGTGCTCCAGGGGGAGCGGGAGCTGGTCCAGGACTGCCGCTCGCTGGCGCGCTTCAAGCTCGAGGGGATCCCGCCGATGCCCGCCAACATGGGCCGGGTGCAGGTGACCTTCGCCGTGGACGCGGACGGGATCCTCGAGGTCTCCGCCAAGGAGCTGACCACCGGGATCGAGCAGAAGGTGGTGGTCCACCCCTCCCACGGCCTCACCGACGAGGAGGTGGAGGAGATGTTGATCGCCTCCCTCGAGAACGCCGAGGAGGACGTGGCCCTGCGCTTCGCGGTGGAGGCGCGGGTGGAGGCGTCCCGGGTGCTGCAGGATCTGCACAAGGCCCTGGAGGCGGACGCGAGCCTCCTCGAGCCCGGTGAGCGGGAGAAGATCGCCGCCGCGGAGGATGCGCTGCGCAAGGTGATGGAGTCCACCGACCACGATCGGATCAACCTGGCGATCGCGGATCTCGACCATGCGTCGGCGGGCTTCGCCAAGCGGCGGATGGAGCGGGCGATCAATCAGGCGTTGACGGGCCATTCCGTCGAGGAGTTCGAGTAGCCCATGACCAAGGTAACCTTCGTAAACTGGGACGTGACCGTCGAGGTCAAGCCTGGCACCACGATCCTCGAGGCTGCCGAGATGGCGGAGTCGCAGGGCGTGAAGATGGGGCATGTCTGCGGTGGGGTCTGTGCCTGCTCCACCTGCCACTGCTACGTGAAGGAGGGCTTCGACTCGCTGGAGGAGGCCTCCGAGGGCGAGGAGGACATCCTCGACAAGGCCTTCGACGTCAGGCCGACCTCTCGCCTGGGTTGCCAGAGCGAGGTGGGCAGCACCGACCTGGTGGTGGAGGTGAGCGAGGAGTCCCTCCAGGCCTGGTACGACGAGCATCCCGAGGAGCGCCGGGCGGCGCAGGCGAGGGGCGAGCTATGAACTGGACCGACGTGCGGGAGATCGCCATCGAGCTGGCGGAGCGTCACCCCGAGGTGAAGCCCCTGAGCATCCGCTTCACGGACCTCCATCGGTGGGTGATGGAGCTGCCGGGCTTCGAGGGGGATCCGAACAAGAGCAACGAGAAGATCCTCGAGGCCATCCAGATGATGTGGCTGGACGAGGCCGACGACGAGCACGAGGACGACGAGGACTAGGTCGTGTCCGGGGACGAGGAAGCCGACTACCTCGATTGGAGGGACGAGCTCGCGGATTGGCCGGAGACCGAGGACCCGTCCGCATCGGCCCGCCGCCCCGCCTTGATCTGCCGCTGCTTCTGTGTAGAGGAGCAGGAGATCGAGGGGCTGATCGCCGAGGGCGCCGACCTGGCGGAGATCGCCAGGGTCACCGGCGCCACCACCGGCTGCTCGGGCTGCAGGCGACAGATTCAGGTCATGCTCGGCGGACCCTGAGGGGGGCGCTTCGAGCCGGGGAGGCAGCGCGCCGCGAGCGTTCGAAGCAGACGCCTCTTCAGCGGTTCCGGCTTGACGGGAAGGGGATCGCCGCGTAGAAGTCCCGCTCAGTTTTCGCCCAGGTGGTGAAATTGGTAGACACGCTAGATTCAGGGTCTAGTGGTGGCAACGCCGTGGAGGTTCGAGTCCTCTCCTGGGCACCATATCGGGTCCGTCGCCTTTGACGGATTCAGGCAGAAAACCGAGGCCGGACGCAGCTTTGCGCTCCGGCCTTTTTTTATCCTCGGCGACCTGCTCCCCCTCTCCCCCCGATCGTAGCCGAGCACCCCGGCTGTGGGGCGATGTCCCCCTTGGGGCAGGCGATCGCCTGGCGGGGAACGTGTTATGCTCCAAGCGTTTCTTGCGTTCACCCGCCCTGGCCTCCGACGGAGCCCCGGCGCTGGTGGCGCCGTGGGGGGAGGAGGAGCCATGCCGCGATCCTGGCTAGCCGGAGGGCGCGCACCGTTGCTCGGGTTGCTCCTCGTCGGAGCCCTGGCGGCCTGCCACGAGGAGGGCCGGCGACCTCCACCGACGACGCCGGTGGAGCTCGTGGAGATCCACCCGCGGGCGCCGGAGATCTTCGTGGGCCAGCGGCTGCTCCTCCAGGCGCTCCCCACCGACCGGAGCGGCGAGGATCTCGGAGCCCGGCCCACGGTCTGGTGGTCCAGCGACGAAGGGGTGGTCAGCGTCACCCCCGACGGATGGGTGGAGGGGATCCAGCTCGGGCAGGCGCGGCTCTACGCGTCGGTCGAGGGGGTGGAGGACTCGGTGCTCGTGGTGGTCACCCCTGCGCCGGTGGGGCGGGTGGAGGTGGAGCCGGGGTCGACCGAGCTGCGCATCGGCGACGAGACCACCTTCGTCGCCACCGCCCTCGACGTCTGGGGAGAGCCGGTCGAAGGGGCGCCCATCGCCTGGCGCTCGAGCGCACCCGAGATCATCCGGATCGATGAAGCGGGAAATGCCCAGGCGCTGATGCCGGGGCGCGCGGTGATCCTCGCCGCCGCCTTCGAGGCGGAGGGGAGGGCGACCGTCGTGGTCCGCGAGCCCTCGGTCGTGAAGGTGCTCCCGCAGCTGAGCGAAGTGGTGATCAGCGTGGGGCGATCCCGGCAGCTCGTCGCGACAGCGGTCGGGCACGACTGGAGAGAGATCCCCAACGCAGCCGTCACCTGGCGCTCCAAGGATCCGAAGATCGCCACCGTCGATGCCGGGGGGCTCCTGCGCGCCTGGACGGAGGGGATCGGGACGCTGGTCGCCACTTCGGAGCGGGTGTCGGTCGAGGTCCGGGTGGTGGTTCGCCCGATGCGCGTCGCGCGGATCGATCTCGTGCCCGGGGTGGATCTCGTCGCCGGAGAGAGCGTCCGCCTCGAGGCTACGGTGATCGGATCCGACGGCATGCCGCTCCAGGGCATGCCGATCGAGTGGCGCTCGGGGGATCGGCGGCTGGCGTCCGTCGACCGCAGCGGCAGGGTCACGGCCCACGGGGTCGGAGAGGTCGCGATCTCCGCCTCCCACGGGGCGGTGTCCGCCACCAGCGTCGTCACCGTCCTGGACAGGCCACCTTACGTGGCGCGGCTCTACGTCGAGGGGCCGATCCGCATGCGGGTGGGGGATCGCGTCCCCTTGCTGGCGGAGGCCTTCGATCAATTCGGCGAGCCCATGCCCGATGTCTCCATTTCTTTCACGCCGGATCATCCGCAGATCGCCGCCGTGGTGGATGGACTGCTCCACGCGCTGGCTCCAGGGCAGACCACGGTCACGGCGAAGGTGGAGGATCGTACCGCCGTGACCCAGGTGGAGGTCTTCCCACCCCTGCGGGCCGAGGCGATCGACCTCCATTGGAGCGGCGGAGACATGGTCCTCGGCGAGAGGCGAGAGATCAGGGCCACCGTGCGGAGCAACGAGGGCGGCGTCCTCCCGGGCTGGCCCGTCACCTGGGAGTCGAGCGACCCCGACGTGGTCAGGGTCGCAGACGGAAGACTCGAGGCGGTGGGCGAGGGACGGGCGACCGTCTGGGTCGCGTCCGACGGCGTGGTAGAGGAGCTCTCCCTGCGAGTCGAGGTCCTGCGCTTCCAGCAGGTCGCCCTCTCGGCGCACTTCGCCTGCGGTCTGGCCTTGGATGGGAGGATCTTCTGCTGGGGCGGCCCGCCTCATTCGCCGGGCCGTCCGAGGTACGCGCCGAACCGGGTCCCGACCGATCTTCGCTTTCGGCAGATCGCGGTGGGCCTCGGGCATCTCTGCGGCATCGCCGCTCCCGGCGACGAAGCGCACTGCCTCGGGAACGGCAGCTTCGGCCAGCTCGGAAATGGAGACACCTTCAGCACCTCGACCTTCGTGAAGGTTCAGGGCGACCATCGCTTCCGCCAGATCGACGCAGGGGGCAACCACAGCTGCGGCGTCGATCTCGAGGGCAGGGGGCTCTGCTGGGGAGCGGGATCCTTGGGGGCGGGGGAGCCCGTCGGCCAGTCCTCGGTCCCCGTTCTCGTCGCAGGGGATCTGGAGTACCAGGAGATCCAGGTCAGCAAGAATCCATTTCCCGTCGCCGAGTGGGCAGGGGACGCCGCGATCTGCGGCATCACCACGTCCAAGCGAGGCCACTGCTGGGGGTCGAATGCGAGCGGCGAGCTTGGCAACGGCAGCAGGGTCACCGCCCACTCTCCTCTCCCGATCGAGGCTGATCTCCAGCTCTCGTCGATCTCGGTGGCGATGGCCTCGTCCCCACTGCCCGGGATCTCCTTCGATGGCCATGGCTGCGGGATCGACGAGTTCAACCGGGCGTTCTGCTGGGGCGCCAACCTGCAGGGGCAGCTCGGCGACGGGAGCCAGGACGACTCCCTCGTGCCGGTCCAGGTCGGCGGAACGACCCGCTTTCGAGACATCGTGGTGACCTCCTGGCCCGGCATCGACCTGAGCTGCGGCATCTCCACGGAAGCCAGGCTGTACTGCTGGGGGGCCAACGCTTCCGTCTTTCGCGGCAGCGATGGGCCCTTGTCCTCTCTTCTCCCGGTTCCCCTCGGTGTCGCAGAGACCTTCGCTGCCGTGGAACTCAGCGGGTCCTACGGCTGCGCCCTCGGCACCTCGGGCCTGATCCACTGCTGGGGCAGCGCCACCGCCCCTCTCGGTCGTGTGGTCGGCTTCGGCTATGCGCCCACTCCAACCCCGATCGTCGGGCAGCTCCCTCCGCCATGACTCCTCTCGCCTTCATCCGCCGCAACCGCCACGCCGCCACGAGGAGGAGGACTCCATGGAGAGCGGCTCTCCTCCCGGTCCTGCTCCTGCTCGGAGCCACTTCGGGCTGCGCGGGCGAAGAGGGAAGTCCGCCGCTGTCTCCTCCTCCTCCTTCGGTGGACCTGGTGGAGATCCGTCCCTTGGCGCCCGAGGTCTTCGTGGGCCAGCGGCTGCTCCTCGAGGCGCTCCCCACCGACGGGAACGGCGAGGATCTCGGCCAACGACCCACCGTCTGGGCCTCCAGCGACGAAGCGATCGCCACGGTGACACAGGGCGGGCTGGTCGAGGGGATCGCGCCGGGGGAGGTCCGGATCTCGGCGACGGTGGAGGGGGTGGAGGGCGCGGCCACCCTGCGGGTCACGAGGACGCCGCTGGGCCGGGTGGTGGTGGAGCCGGGGACTCTGAACCTGGTGGAGGGAGAGAGCGCGAGCTTGGGGGCGAAGGTCCTCGACGTCCTCGGCGAAGAGGTGGAGGCGGAGAGCTTCACGTGGAGGTCGAGCGACGAGGCGGTGGCGGAGGTCGACGCCGAGGGGAGGGTTGACGGAGTCGGCCCCGGCGAGGCCCGGATCTACGCGAGCTTCGAAGGGGTGGAGGGGAGCAGCAAGGTCTGGGTGGTGGCAGCCCCGATCGAGAAGCTGGAACCGTTGGAGAAGGAGGTCTCGATCTATACCGGGCGGCGGCGGATGCTGGAGGTCGAGGTGGTGGATGCGAACGGGAAGGTGCTTCCGGAGGCCAGGCCGAGCTGGCGCTCCACGATCCCGTCCATCGCCGATGTCTCCGACGACGGGGAGCTTCGCGCGTGGAGCCCGGGGCAGACCACCGTCGTCGTGTCGATCGCGGATCTGAAGGCGTACATCACGGTCACGGTCTCGAGGATGCCCGTCACCCGGGTCGTGGTGGAGCCCGAGGCGGTGACGGCCCAGGCAGGCGATGAGGTCGAGCTCGTGGCCTATGTCTTCGGCCTGGATCCGGAGCCGTTCGGGGGCGAGGAGGTCAGCTGGTCCTCCAGCGACGAGGCGCTGGCCACGGTGAACGAGAGGGGGAGGGTGCGGCTCCTCGGCCGCGGCGTGGTCGAGGTCACCGCCACCGCAGGGGGCGTCTCGTCCACATCGACGATCACCATCCGGCGCACCCCGGCGATCGCCCGCGTCGAGATCGACTCCCCGATATCGATCGCCAGAGGCGCGGACCTGCAGCTCGAGGCGCGGGTCTTCGACGTGAATGGCGAGCAGGTCTCCGGGCTTCCGCTGGAGTGGAGCGCCGACGATCCTTCGATCGCTTCGGTCGACGAGGAGGGGCGGCTGCTGGGCCATGCGGTCGGCGAGACCGAGGTCCGGGTCTCGGTGGACGGCGTCGCCGCCGTGGCGACCATCCAGGTCTACAAGCCCTTCACGATCGCGGAGGTGAAGATCCTCGGGAGCGACGGAGAGGTTCTCCTGGGCGAGCGCCGTCAGCTGCGGGCGGAGGCCTTCGACGACGAGGGGCGCCTGGTGAACTTCGTCACCATGAGCTGGTCCTCGAGCGACGAGGCGGTGGCGACGGTGAGCGGCGGTGAGGTGATCGCGCACGCGACGGGGCCGGTGACGATCGCCGCCGAAGCCCTCGGCACCCGAGGGACCATCGAGCTGCAGGTGCGCGCCGTTCAATTCTCCCGCATCCGCGCCAGGCGGCAGTTCTTCTGTGCGCTCACGACGATCGGCGAGCTCTACTGCTGGGGGACGCCCAACGCCTACGGCCTCTCCGAGGCCCCCGCCAAGCTCTTCGGCGATGGGCGGTACCGGGAGCTGAGCGTCGGCGATCAGCATGTCTGCGTCATCGACTTCGATTCGAACGCCTTCTGCGGGGGAGAGAACGCGGCGGGGCAGCTCGGCGACGGCACGACGACCCGATCCTGGGGGGCGCTGGTGCCCGTGGCTGGGGGGCTGAAGTTCCAGAGCATCGAGGCTGGCGGCGTCCTGAGCTGTGGGGTGACGACGGAGGGGAGGACCTATTGCTGGGGCTGGGCAGGGGTCAGCCAGGATCCGCTCCTGATCTTCGAGGAGCCGGTTCCGGTCCCGTTCGGGGATGAGCTGGGCTTCTCGTCCATCCGGCTCTCCTCCTTCTCCTACGGGATCGCGGACTTCATGGTGGGCTGCGGACTGGCCTCCGACGGGAAGGCCCATTGCTGGGGTGCGAACGGAAGCGGAGAGCTCGGGGACGGCAGCAGGCTGCCGTCGCTCTCGCCGCAGCCGGCTGGGGGCGGGCTCCTCTTCTCTTCGCTCATGGCGTCCACCCGGATCGAGGATCCTCGCGCTCCCGGTAGCTCCCGCGGCCACGGCTGTGGAGTGGTCCAGAACGGAGACGCCTACTGCTGGGGTTCCAACCAATCCGGAGAGCTCGGGATCGGCGCGGAGTCCGAGCTGGAGCTGTCGCCGAAGAAGGTCGGCGGGGGGCATGTCTTCCAAGAGATCCACACGCAGACGGGGCTGGGGCCTGCGATGGATGCGACGAGCTGCGGCCTCGACGTGGAGGGCGGGGTCCTCTGCTGGGGGCTGAACGACCATCTCTTCCCATCCGTCGAGGGGGCGCCGACACGGACCCCCGTCGCCGTTGGAGGATCGCTTCGGTTTCAGAGCATCTCGTTGGGGGTGGGGTCCCTCTGCGGGATCGCGGACGGAAAGGCCTACTGCTGGGGCTTGAACTACACCGGGCCGTCGACAGTCCGTCCCCTCGGGGTCTACGACCGGGCCGAGGTGGTGCGCAGCCCGTCCCTGGTCCTGGGGCAGCGCCCGGATCCCCCGCCAGCACCGGAGGAAGGTGATGCGGGGCGCTGATCGCAAGATCGGCTGGGGCCTCGTCGCCCTGCTCCTCGTGCACGGCGTCGTCGCCGCGGGGTGTGGGAGCGCGCCTCCTCCCGCGGACGTGTCCGTGTCCAGGGTCGCCTCCGTGGATCTCTCGCCCGTGAACCCGGAGCTCTTCGTCGGAGGGAGCCTGCGGCTCGAGGCCTACCCCACGGACAGCAGCGGAATGGACCTGGAGGCGCGCCGCATCCGGTGGTGGTCCGGAGACGAGAAGGTGGCGACGGTGAACTCCAACGGCCTCGTCTACGGCGTGGCTGTCGGCAAGGCGGTGATCGCCGTGGAGGTGGACGGGGTGCAGGCGGCGGTCCTCGTCCGCGTCCTGCCCGCGCCGATCGGCAGGGTGATGATCGAGCCGGAGGCCCTGGACCTCCTGCAGGGTCGGTGGACGAGGCTGAAGGCCACGGCGTTGGACATCTGGGGGCAGACGGTGGAGGTGGAGTCCTTCGAGTGGAGCTCGAGCGACCCGGCGATCGCCCAGGTGGACGGCGAGGGGAGGGTGGATGCCCTCGAGCCGGGATCGGCGACGATCTTCGCCTCCGTCGACGAGGTGGAGGGGAGCGCTCCGGTGCTGGTGCGGCAGAACCCGGTGGCGAAGGTGGAGACGGAGGTCGACATCTTCGAGATCTACACCGGGCGTTCGCGGCAGCTCGTGGCCACCGCCCTCGATCAGGAGGGGAACATCCTCCCGGACGTCGCCGTGACGTGGCACTCGCCCAACCCGCAGGTGGCCAGCGTGGACCGCGACGGCCTCGTGCGCGCCTGGAGGCCGGGGACGGTGAAGCTCGAGGCGGCGGCGGGTTCGGTGACGAAAAAGATCGAAGCGGTGGTCCTGCCGATGGAGGTGGTGCGGGTGGACCTGCCGCAGCAGGCGACCGTCGTCCTCGGGGACTCCCTCCCCTTGGCGGTCAACGTCATCGGCTCCGACGGGGATTCGGTCTACGGGAAGGTCGTCCACTGGGACTCCAGCGATCCGGATGTCGCCACCGTGGACGGGATGGGGCTGGTCTCGTCCCACGCGATCGGCGAGGCCACCATCTCGGCGACGGTGGAGGGGATCACCGCCGCCTGCGACGTGATCGTGGAGAGGGTCCCGCCCTTCGTGGTCCGGCTCGAGGTCGAGAAGAGCCTGTGGCTGCGGGAGGGGCAGAGCGTCCCGTTCCCCGCTGTCGCGATCAGCCAGTACGGCGAGCCGATGGAGAACGTCTTCTTCTCGTACAGCTCGGACAACCCGAGCGCGGTGACGGTGCACGGGGGCGTCGCCTACGGATGGATGGCGGGGACCGCGACGATCACCACCACCGCTCGATCGGTCACTGCCAAGACGACGATCGGGGTGCTGCCGGCGCTGGAGGTGGAGGAGGTCGAGATCCTCTTCGACGGCAGCAGCACGCTGCTCGTCGGCGAGACCCGCGCGATCGCGGCGCTCGTCCACACGACCGACGGGAACACCCACTTCCCGTGGCCGCTGCAGTGGACCTCCAGCGACCCCGACGTCGTCGTCGTCGAGGAGGGGGAGGTGAGGGCGGTGGGGGGTGGCGAGGCGGCGATCACCGCGTCCACCGAGGGCGTGGAGGACCAGCTCCAGCTCCGGGTGGAGGTCCTGCGCTTCCAGCAGGTCGACGCCGCGGATGGCGCGAGCTGCGGCCTGACCCAGGACGGCAGGATCTACTGCTGGGGCAACCTCCAGTGGATGACGCCGTCGCTGCGTCCGATCCCGACCCTGGTGCCGACGCAGAGCCACGTCGATCTCCGCTTCCGTCAGATCAGCGTCGGGAACCGGCACCTCTGTGCCATCGCGACCCCAGGCGACGAAGCGTTCTGCATCGGCAGCGGATCTTATGGCCAGCTGGGATCCGGTCAGCCACTCAACCACGGGGTCCTGCTCCCGGTGGCGGGAGGACTCCGCTTTCGACAGATCGACGCAGGGGCCAGGCAGACCTGCGGCGTGACCCTGGAGGGCGCCGGCCATTGTTGGGGGCAGGGGGCGCTGGGGGCGGGCGAGACGATCCGCGACACCCAGGTGCCGACCCCGATCGCCGCCGACCTCGCTCTTCTGGAGATCCGGACCTCCTCCCAACCACACCTGATCGACGTGGTGGGCCTGGTGGACGCGGCGAGCTGCGGGATCACCACGGAGCAGAAGGCGTATTGCTGGGGCCTCAACGGGGCGGGGGAGCTGGGGAACGGGGGCCGGGAGGCGGCGCACCTCCCCACCGCGGTCGGAGGCGGCCATCGGCTGCTCTCGGTCCTGCCCGCGTCGCAGCTCCAGACTCCGGGCTTCGATCCGCCGGTCGCGGGCCATAGCTGCGGCCTCGACGACACGGGCGCTGCCTCTTGCTGGGGGTGGAACGGCAAGGGCCAACTCGGGGACGGGACCGTCGAAGACGCCCTCCTTCCACGCAAGGTAGCGGGGTCACACCGGTTCCGGCAGCTCGCGGTGAGCACCACCGGAGCGAATGCGCTGAGCTGCGGGGTCACCACGGATGGGGACGTGCTCTGCTGGGGCTCGAACCCGAACTTCGTCTTCGGTGACCGCGAGGACGGCACGTCGCGGATCCCGATGCCGATCGCGGGAGGTCACGCCTTCACCTCGATGGCCCTCGGCTCGCTCCACGCCTGCGGACTCGACACCGCCGGTCTGATCCGTTGCTGGGGACGAGGCACCGCCATGGGGATCCCCTCGCCGCCCCACACCGTCACCGCCCCGACCCCGGTCTTCGGGCAGCTCCCTCCCGCGCCGTGAGCCGGCGCCGATCCGGCGATGGTCCAAGAAGCGTGCGGACCCGCTCCTCGCGCAGATGAGCGGGTCGGGACGACAGGGTCGACAGCGGCTATTCGCCGCCGTGCAGGAAGAACTCGGCCGCCGTGTCTTCGTGTGTGACGCCTGGTGAGATGGCTCGTTCCTGGGGAGCGGTTCCTGCCACGAAGAACATCTGCTCCTGCGCGTCGGGGGGTGCGTCGACGGCAGCGAGGAGACCCGTCCCCGGATCGATCGCCGCCACCTCGACCCCCTCGGGGGTGGGGAAGTCGCGGGCCGCCTTGCCCTCGTGGCCCTTCTTCA
>Ga0180215_1004961_pt1 | contig 11588 bp, 8 predicted proteins | sample eDN3rd37CBELigBY_FD_128871 | JGI IMG/M metagenome (GOLD analysis project Ga0180215, IMG submission 128871) | Enriched backyard soil microbial communities from Emeryville, California, USA - eDNA 3rd pass 37_C BE-Lig BY (version 2) (version 2) | ecosystem: Environmental > Terrestrial > Soil >...
AAGTTTGATGACATGGTAAACACGCTCTGGGTTAATCATTTTTACTGCATCAATGATTCCGACATGTGTTGTCACGTGAATGACTTTTAGATTAGGTGCTGACAGCATCATCGAGAAGTCTTCAGTACCTGTTAAGTCTGCAAGAATTTCTGTGTGGCCAGGGTATTTATGACCGCCTTTGTGTAAGGCTTCCTTGTTTAATGGTGCGGTACAAATGGCATTGATTTTGTTTTCTTTTGCTAATTCGATCGCTTTTGCTAAATATTCAAAAGCCGCATGACCTGCTTCTGGTGACACTTGACCAATTGGCAGATTAGCATCTAATAGATTTAAATCTAAACAATAAACTGTCCCGAAGTTATATGGTAAGTTTTCAATAAGGTCAGCTGTTACAGATTCAATGATTAGCTCACTATTTACAAAACCCTTCGCTCTTTCAAGAATTTTGCTGTCACCGATTACTAAAGGTCGGCTGATATCATACATTTCTTCACTTGCTAAACTTTTTAAAATTATCTCCGGACCAACGCCTGCTGCGTCTCCCATTGTGATTCCAATGATTGGTTTTACTTGACTCATGCTCTCACCCTTCTTTTGTTTGCCATGTATTTCACTACATTGACTAATGATTGTTCATGTCCAAATCCGCCAGCTTTTGTTACAGCCCAATAGCTGCGGTTTTCGCTACGTATGCGACCAAACGGAAGACCTGGTTCTACCTCAGAGTAAAGTTCCATTTCTGAAATGGCTAATTCCGAGCAGACTGCCTTTGCTGTATCTCCACCTGTCAGAACTAAACCTTGTATGGATGCACAGTTTTCTAAAAGACCTTTTGCAATTTGTCCTAATCCTCTAGAGATGTTTTCACTAACCTCTGTTAAAGTTAACCCCAGCTCTTCACCTGCGTTTTTTGCAGAATCGCGGTTTTCTTCAGAAGCCTCTACATATAAAACATAATGTTCATATTCCGAATGTTTGTTTAACTGCCCGATATATTGATTTAAATCAAATTTATTTTTCACTAAAGCAGCAGGATCCACTTCCAAGAATAGTGATTTTTTCATTGATTGCACCTGACAGAGCTGCTCTCTCGTTACTTGAGACAAGCTTCCTGAGACGACTAAGGTCCTTTCAATTTTGACTTCTTCTAGGTTCGATTCATTCGAAAGTGTTAATTGAAGTGCCTCTGGCAAGTATTCAATTAACCCTGCTGAACCCACCCAGACCGTTTTTTTATTAAAATCCGAAAAAATACTGCAAATTCTTTGTAAATCTTCTTCTGTTTCACTATCACATACAAACCATGTTACCCCTTGATTGAGGATGGTAGTAATAATTTGATTTATTTCTTCTACAGATTGTTCCAGCATACGTTTATCGATTAAAGCTATTTCCCGCTCTTGATATCGCTTTAGTAATTCTGGTATAAACGCTTCTGTTACAGGTGTTTTCGGATCCTTCGAAAACTCTGTATCTGTGATTAACACACCATTTACATAATGATTTCCATCAATAGTTTGACGTTTCATTTTCGGAAATGCCGGTGCAATTACCACAATTTCCGGCTGATACACCTGTTCAACCGCTGATAATTCAGCCGCAATATTTCCTCTTAATGTTGAATCAACCTTTTTATAAAGATGTTGATACCCTTCCTTTTGAAGGTACAAAGCAGCTTGGTACGCTGCTTTATACGCTTCTTCCTGCTTATTCGCCCGACTATCTGTATCCACAATCAACACATCAGGCTTTTTCGTTAAGTTTGATGTTTCATAATCAAACACAACTGTTGATGACAAATATTTTTTCGCTAATTGTACACCTGAATCGTTCGCACCCGTTAAATCATCAGATATTATGCCAATTCTTTTCTCCACTCTTATCACACCCTTAGACGTTTGCTTCTTTTACGTCTTCTTGTTGTTCAAATTTATAGCCTTTTTTCTCTAATCGTTTCACCAGGAACCCAACATAAATCGGTAGTAAAATAGCTGTTGTTACAACTGAAGCTGCAACCTGTACTGTCGCAATGTCGACAACTGATGCAAAGCTCGCATTTGCCGCTGCGATCGCAGCCGGTGTTGCTACCGCGTTTCCTGCTGTAGAACCTTCCGCCGCTCCAACAATTGGATTCCATTTCAATGCTTTAAATACGTAATATCCTGCAGAACCTGTCACAAATACTGTTAATAGACCAAGAATAATTCCCGATAATCCACCTTCAAGGATTGCTCCAAAATCAATTCCCATCCCTAATGCGAATGCGAAGAATGGAATTAACATTGAGCTTCCTTTATCTAAGAACGTACGCATGTCTTCATCAAGGTTACCTAATACCATACCAACTAAAATCGGCAGTAACACTGAAATAAATGAAGTTATCGAGAACATCCCATCAACAAAGCCCATAGCTCCGAAAATAGATAGCGCAATCATTGTTAAGAAAGGACCATCATTAAGTGCTAAAAGTGAATATGCCGCACGATCTTCTTTGCTTCCGTACTGACCAACTAATGCAACGAATAATCCGCCATTACTATTTGTCATTGCTGCGATTACAGCGATTGGTGCTAAACCTAACCATAATCCATTGTCACCGGCCAATAAGTAAGCGATTAATCCAAATACCGCACCTACTGCCCATTTTGTTACTAAAAGAGTTGCCCCTTTACCAACTGACACACCAAAGGATTTCACATTAATTTGTGCCCCTGTACATAATAGGAAAAGTGCAATCATTGTGCTGGCACCGTCTACAAATAGCGCTTGAGTAAAGTTACCAATACGTAATAAGTCCGGGAAAAATGTATTTATTAATGCTGCAATTAGCAACGGCACAACCATCATACCGCCAGGAATTCGATCTAAAGTTGCTTTTATCTTCATAATTGTAACACTCCTTTTATAATTGTTTCAATATTAAACACTAAATATATTTAGTAATCGGTTACAAGAATCATTGTAATGGCTTACACAATATTTTGCAACACATTAAATATAAAACGTTGTATTTTGCAACATTATAGAACCGTCGTTTTTCTTATACTATCATCCATAAAATCTTACATTTCCTACTTGTAAAAATAAAAAAACAAGCTGAACAGTTATTGTTTCAGCTTGCGCCATAAAGTTGATCGATTAATCCCTAACCGCTCTGCAACTTTTGTTTGATTTTGATTTTCTTCTTGCATAATATGCTCAATAATTCTTTTTTCTATTGTCTCCAGTGTTCCAGAAAGGAATTCCTTATCCACTGTAGTTGCTTTTTCTTTTTGCTCCTCGACATGTTGCTGGAGAAGATTTTTTCCTAGAACATACCCCTTTTCTTCTAATACAGCTGAGTGAAGAATCGATCGAAGCTGCGCAACATTTCCAGGCCAGGAATATTCCTCTAACAGTTCTATCGCATCTTCTTTCATTTTAATGACGGATGTCCCAATTTGACCGTGAAAAGCAGCGATAAAATAGGTCGATAATGGTCTGATATCGTCTTTACGGTCTTTTAGAGATGGGGTTTGCACTCGTATTAAATCATTGTCATAGATGAGAGTATGAGGAATTTCCTCTTCCTTTGTAAGAGCCAGGACAATGGTTAGGTTTTCCGTTTTTACCTTTTCCAAAATTACCGTTAGCTTTTTCATCTCTTTTGGTGATAAAGCTTCTATATCATTTATATAAAGTGTCCGTATATCAGGATCTATTTTATGCTCAAGCTGTAACAGATTTTCAGCCGTTATACTTGCCCAAAGTCCTTGACCATTGTTTTTTTTATAATGAATATACTGAGAAAGAAGCTTCTTTCCTGTTCCTTCACTTCCGATAAAAAGCCATTGATCATGATTTACATTGTTTTCAATGAGATTCATACATCTTTTCATAGCTTGACTGTTTGAAATGATCATCGGCTGCTGTGATATAGTTTCAACATGAATGTTTTGTTGATGAGCATGTTGAGTAGTGACCAAAGAGTATTGAAATAAATAATATTCCTGAGCCTCGATCACTTTCTTTTTTGCAGATTGTTTTACCATTTGCTGCTCACTAGTTTTAATGATACTCACATCATTGTTTAGGTCATTTTTTTCCTGAATATAATCATGTAGTTTGTTTAGTGGAAGTGGGCACTTTTCAAAATCAGTCCAATGCTGATAGGCCATGTTACCATCACGTGTTAGGACGATTATATTTGATGATGCTTCCTCTAAAAGTGAACGAAGTAAGGTAATCTCCCGCTGCTGTCTTTGATGCAGACGATAAATAGACTTCGCTTTATGAAACGCCTCAAAAATCGCTTCCCGACCGGACTGAATCAGAATTCCTTCCAAATTATACTTTGTCGCCGCATCCATGGTAATAACATCACCCATGATGAGTTCATAGCCCTCTTGCTTAAGGTTGTGAACTAGCCCATCGACCTCTCTCGCATTTTCCACGGTGAACACATCAATTTGGATCTCAAGTAAGTCCGTAATTGCCTTTGCTCCTAGGGTTATATTCGAAAAGCCAACTATTGCTTTTTTACCCGGAAAATCATTCGCTAGCGTCAGCACCCTAAGCATGTCATAGCCTGACAAATGAATATCAATTACCGGAATTTTCACCACATCTTCAATTAGCTTGGACGTACCACCACGGCTGATGATCACATCAAATCCTTCATCCTCCGCACTCTTCGCAACCGGAACGGCCTCCTGAAGATTCGCAACCTTCATATATAAATCAAGCTCTTGCTCCTCCTGCCGACAATCTTCTATTAAATGACTCATCGCCGGATAAGGGGCAATAACTAATGTTTTAATTCTCATTTGATTAGATCACACCTGTTTTCATTATTGGACGGGGCCTCGCTGGGGGGCGGGGGCCTCGTTGGGGGGCGGGGATCCCTTGGTGGGACGGGGGGACAGGTCCCTTGTCCCGCCTTCTTTTAAAGTTGAACTTATGTATTTTTTAATACCCGTTACTTTAATTTACTTTCTCTTCCTCTTACACTCTAACTCATTACCATCAGGTGGGTCAATGAACCTGTCCCTCTGTCCCAAAGTATTGACCCGGGTTTTGCGGGTTGAGAGACAGCTTCCTTATCTCTCTGATAAATTGATAGGTAATTACTATAAGCTGTTCATTTAACGTTACTACCTGTCCATTCTACTTTTATTATTTTAAATAGAGAAATGTATCATATTATGAGTAATTGAAGCGTATTAATTCAAAAACTAGAGCTTCTACCAACTTTAGGAATTGTTAGAAAATGAAAACGTTTATATGTTCTTATTAAATAGTGGGTCAGGGAACCTGTCCCTCTATCGCATTGTGAGGTAGGGATATGAGGAAAACGATAAAGGATGTTGCACGTGAGGCAAATGTTTCAATCGCAACTGTTTCTCGAGTAATTAATGGAAAAGATAAGGTTAAAGAAGAAACAAAAATCAAAATTATGAATGCAATTGAGAAGCTTAATTTTATCCCTGATTATAATGCAAGAACGATGGTACAAAAGAAAACGAAAATGATCGGGTTTATGCCACCTGAGCTCGCTAACGGGTATTGGTCTGAGTTATCAGATGTGATTCAGAATGATCTTTGGAAAAAGGGCTATGCTTTACTCGTTACTTCACACAATATGGAAATAGAAAAAACCATTTCTATTCTTGATTTATTTATAGAACGAAATGTAGATGGCATTATCTTAGGGCCCTTAACGAAAAATAAAAATGATAAAATGACAAATGCCATTGATCGGTTACTTCATCAAAACATTCCCATTGTTACATTGCAAGGATCCAGTATACGTGGAGTCACCTCCGTAGATGTAGATAACCAAGGTGGAGCCATGAGTGTTGTTCAATATTTGCTAGAGTCAGGGCATAAACAAATCGCTTTTATCGGAACGGTAAACTCCTCCAGGGAAAGGGAATTTGGGTACAGAAATGCGTTAATGATCAATCATATTCCAATAAACGAGAAAAGTATTATTTTAACAGATTATAATGGGGACTTTACCACATTCGGTTACAAAGCTGCATATGAGTTAGTAGAATCTAAGCAAAAGTTCAGTGCTATTTTTTGCGGTAATGATTTAATTGCCTTTGGGGTTATTAGAGCCTTAAAGAAAATCGGATTAACTGTCCCGGAAGATGTATCTATTGTTGGATTTGATGACATTAGTGCATCAAGCTTACGTAGCCCAATGTTAACAACAATCAGGCAACCAATCAAAGAAATTGGCAGCACAGTTGTAGATGTACTACTTGAGCAAATGGAATCAGAAAAAAAGACGATCACCAAAAAAATTGTTCTCCCTACGGAATTGGTTATTAGGGAAACATAACGAAAAATTTTGATAAGATTAGCTAATAAAAAGGAGTCATAAAATGTAAACGTTTTTACTATAATAAACCATATCAAGTTTCTATCCTTTTACCTTCTCTATTGTTAACAGATGACGCACTTTCCTCCTACGCCTTTTGTTATAACCTTTAGGCGTAAGTGGTTGCAATACTTCCCATTAAGCACCTTCTTACCCTAATATACTACTAACTCCCTTCATTTCTTCAAATCTAATTTCTAGTTTCTGCATTAAAGTCTCTATTTTCACAGAAGTTTTCCTACCTTTACATGTAAACGTTTTTATTGAATTTTACCTTGTGTGAAATTTTTCAATAAAATAAATAACCCCAAAGGAGGCATTTATTTACACTCGTTTTTATCAGCTTGAGAATTTGGCTTTTATCTGAAAAGGAGTGAAAAATAATGAATAAAAAGGGCACTTTATTGTTATTTTTTCTTATCTTGGCAGTATTCACAATAACGGGTTGTTCAAATAATTCATCTACTGATGGTACCTCTGCTCCAGATTCCTCAGAAACGAATAACTCCGAGGTTGTTACACTAGACTTCTGGGATATGGTATGGGGACCACCTGAATATATCGAGACAGCCAAGAAGCAGGTTAAAAAATTCAATCAGGAACATCCCAATATCCAGGTAAAATATCAATCAACACCTTGGAGTAACTGGTATCAAACATTCAGTACTGCTATCGCCTCCGGCACAGCTCCTGATATAAGTACAGGTGCAGGTTATCAGGCATTTCAGTTTTATGATCAAGGGGCTATTTTGCCAATAGATGATGTTATTGAAGAATGGGAAGCAGAAGGAAAGCTTGATGACTTCTTCCCTGGAACAATAGATACACTCAAGTATGATGGTCATTATGTTTCACTACCTTGGGGACTTGATTTACGAGTCTATTACTATCGTAAGGATTTCTTCGAGGAAGCCGGTATTGAAGTTCCAACAAATTTTGATGAATTAAGGGCTGCCGCAAAAGCTTTAACAAATGATAGCGGCCGATATGGACTAATTACGCCAAGTGACACTGGAGGAACACACTATTTATTCCAGCTCATGCTGAATAATGGCGGCGGCATATTTACAGAGGATAAAAAAGTAGATTTTATGAATGAGAGAAACGTTGAAGCATTACAACTGTATGGAGATATGGTGAAGGATGGCTCTGTAAACCCTGCAGGTGCAGGAATGGTAGGTGACGATGCCATTAAATCCTTTGGTCAGGGAGACGCAGCTATGATCCTTGAAGGTCCTGGATTTAAAAACCGCTTCCCTGAAATGGAGGACAAAATTGAAGTTATGTCACCTTTAGAAGGATTCAATGGTGATAAAGGTACAGTTATGTGGGTTAATAATCTCATGATTTATAAAGAAACAAAACATCCTGAGGAAGCGAAAACCTTTCTAAAATGGTGGTCAGAAAATAGTCTGCCACTTTGGAAAGAAGGAAATTTAGAACAACTGTCAGCTCGAAAATCTTTCTCAGAGGATGCCTACTTCCAGGATAATCCTGTAACAAAAATCGTCTATGATGAATATGTTCCTGTTGGTAAAACAACGGGTGCTCATACAACAGGTGCCTTCCCGGAATTAAATGAAATTGAAGGCGAAGGTTTAATGCAAACCCTCACTCAAAGGTTAATTATGGGGGAAGATCCGGTTGAATCAATGGAAATTGCCGAACAAAAAATAAAAGAGATTATGGAGTAACGTTCATATAAATTGGAAGAATGTTCATATAAATTGGAAGAATGTTCTCTAGCATTCTTCCATCCTCATTCAAAAGGAGGTCCGAACTCTTGCGTATGCCTCAAAGTAAAACAGAAAAAATCTCTATGTCAACTTCTATAAAGCCTAGAAGGAAAAAAATAAATTGGCTACCCTATCAGTTTTTACTACCAACGGTGATCCTGCTTTTATTAATTAACCTCTACCCTTTTATAACAGGACTAATTTATAGCATACGAGAAGGGTCATTAATTCAATTGGAAGACTTTGTAGGCTTAGATAATTATATAAAACTCCTGCAAATGCCTGAATTTTGGAATGCCTTACAATTCAGCTTTCTATTTGGGCTGTTTGGTGTAGCGGGCAGCTATCTGATAGGACTTATTTTAGCTGTTTTATTAAACAAGGATGTATGGGGAAAAGGTTTTTTTCGTGTCGCATTGCTTGTCCCATGGATTATTCCATCCGTTGTATCCATTGTCGGTTGGCGTTGGATGATTGGCGACCAGCACGGTCTTGTCAACCAATTGATCGGCTTTCTTGGAATGGATCCTGTGAATTTTTTAGGCACTGAAAATGGAGCAATCTTTTCGGTGATTTTAATTAAGATTTGGAGAAGCTTCCCTTTTATGATGGTGACCATTCTTGCCTCATTACAAACAATTAATACCGATTTATATGAAGCTGCAAAAATTGATGGTGCCGGAAGATGGCTAAGCTTTCGATATATTACCTTACCTTCTATTAAAATGATTTCGATTATCTGCTGTATTCTAATGACCATCTGGTGCTTTAATGATTTTGATACCATTTGGCTCCTAACTCAAGGCGGTCCTGTGAATGCAACGGAAAATTTGATCATTCTGGCATATAAATACACGTTTACAAAGAGTGATGTAGGAATTGGGTCAGCTGTGTCTATTATCAGTTTAATCATCTTGATGATTCTTGCGACAATCATGTTGAAATTCCAGGAAAAGGATTAGGGAGGAAGATATGAATACTCATAAAAGACTAAAAAAAACCGTATTGTTTCTATCCCTTGCTATCGTGTCCATACTCGTCAACCTGCCTATCATCACCATGATCATCAATTCTTTAAAAAGTAATACCGAAATTCTTACCTCAAGCTCCCTATTACCTAAGCAGCTTACGTTTGAAAATTATCAACATCTTCATACGAAAACAATGTTCTGGACGCAAATGGGAAATAGCTTTATCGTTACTTTTTTTGGAACACTATTAAGTATTGTGATTGCTGCTTTTGCCGGATATGCCATCTCCCGGTTTAGATCAAAAGTGTTAACAGGTTTCTCCAGAATTCTATTACTCTTGCAAATGTTTCCTATTATTTTAGCTCTCATCCCTCTATTTATCATGTTCAGAAACCTTGGATTAATTAATACACACTTCACCGTTATTTTGTTATATACAACCCTCCACCTACCATTTTCGATTTGGATGTATAAAGGCTACTTTGACGCCATCCCTACTGAATTAGAGGATGCGGCAAGTATTGATGGTTGTACAGGATTACAAACGTTCTTTCGAATTATTTTACCGATTTCAAGTCCAGGTATTGCGGCAGTAGCCATTTTCTCTTTCCTGTTTTCATGGAATGAATACCTCATTGCAAATGTGTTTTTACGAGACGAACAGCTAATGACAATTCCAGTTGGAATTCAGTTGTTTATGCAGCAATATGGTACAGATTGGGGCAGCTTAACAGCAGCCGCTACACTAACAATGGTACCTGTATTCGTTTTCTTCCTATTTGTACAAAAATACTTTATTGCGGGAAGTGCAGCTGGAGCAGTAAAAGGATAATAACAACTAGAGTGAGGAGAGTGTTTTTATGTTCAAAAAGGTTAGAGTTGGTTTAATCGGTTTAGGTGAGGTTGCTCAAATTATACATTTACCAATCCTGGCATCACTAACAGATCGATATGAAATCGCGGCTTTATGTGATATCTCCCCGCAACTGCTACAGGTGATAGGTGAAAAATATCGTGTCAAAAATTTGTATACGGATGCCAAACAACTAACAAGGCAGCAAGATATAGATGCCGTGTTTGTCTTAAATAGTGATGAATACCATACAGAATGTGTGATTTCCGCGATTCAACATAAAAAGCATGTTTTAGTTGAGAAACCAATGTGCTTAACGAAATCAGAAGCAGATGAAATTATTCGTGCCCGCGATAAGCATGGCGTTCAAGTAATGGTAGGGTATATGCGCAGATTTGCACCTGCTTTTACCGAGGCAGTTGAAGAAGTGAAAAAGCTTAAAAAAATTAATTATGCAAGAATTAGAGACATCATTGGACCTAATAGCACTTTTATTGAGCAAAGCAGTCATGTCTACAGGTTTAATGATTTCCCGGAAGAGGCGATCATCGATAAAGCAAACCGGGCAAAAAGGATGGTTCAGGAAGCCATCGGAGAAGATGCTCCACAAGAATTACAATCAGCCTATCGATTACTATGCGGACTAAGTAGTCACGACCTTTCTGCCATGAGGGAATTGATTGGGGTACCAAACAAAGTAGTCTCTGCTTACCAATGGAACGGTGGACGATTTATCAGTGCGATATTTGAATACGATGATTTTTATGCAACATTTGAAACAGGGGTAGATAATATCATCCGGTTTGATGCCCATTTAGAAGTATTCTCACCAACCAAGCAATTAAAAGTTCAATATGATTCACCATATATCCGTCATTTACCTACTACTTTGAATGTCGGTGAGTCAGTAAATAATAACTATCACGAACAAACCCTTCGCCCGACATTTAAAGATCCATATACCGTTGAATTAGAATACTTTTATGATGTAGCTACAAAAGGTCTCACACCTAAGACTTCACCTGAGGATTATAAGGAGGATTTACACCTATTTAGTCAGATCATTGATGTGATAAAGCAAAGCAATGTACCCGCAAAAACAAATTAAAAACCTGACAATTCTTCTAGCCTTCCTATCTTAAAGAAGGAGAATTTATTTATTGATATGACCGCTAATTATCGACTGGCGACTGTAAGTAGGGTATAAAAATTGTAGGAAGCTTAAAAGTGAAACTACTGAGGACAGGAACCTTTGCTTCCTGTCCCACCATAGGCTATTCACCTGTAAAATAACTTCCTAAATACTCCGCCCAGGTTTTGTTTCCATTTTCATTTGGGAGGTTTTTTGAAGTTACATACTCTTTTAGTTTATTGTTTTTTTCGTCTGGCCAGTTTTCCCAGTGGTCTATGTAGGTGATGTTGTTTTTCTTTGCGAAGTTTTTAATTTCCTCTACTTGTGTTGGAAAATAGGTGGCGCTGTAGATTGGGTTTGAGGGTTGTAGTAGTATCGTTACATGCTTATTTTTCTTTTTCCATGTATCCATTATTTTTTGAATATATCCGATTCGATTTTTCATGGAGATTTTCCGGCTGTTGTCACTGATCATGAACGGTTCAAAGATGATAATGTCCGGTTTTAGGTCATTTACTTTTTCGAATGA
>Ga0180215_1004962_pt1 | contig 11584 bp, 10 predicted proteins | sample eDN3rd37CBELigBY_FD_128871 | JGI IMG/M metagenome (GOLD analysis project Ga0180215, IMG submission 128871) | Enriched backyard soil microbial communities from Emeryville, California, USA - eDNA 3rd pass 37_C BE-Lig BY (version 2) (version 2) | ecosystem: Environmental > Terrestrial > Soil >...
ATCCTGTATACGGCAGCGGCAATGCTGGGCGAGACACTGCCCGCGCATTTGAATGACGGGACTAGGCAGAAGCCGGACCGGTCAATGACACAGGCAGATCGATCGGCCTGATTGGATCAAGGCCGGTTCGCGTCACAAGCCGATGTCAGGTGAGCGGCGGGGGCGCGGCGGCGAAGCGCCGAGCGGAGGTCCCGGGAATGAAAGACCGGATACCCCTCCTGCGCTTTGATGCCCGCAGCCTTGCCCATCCTCCCAGTCATGTCCTTATGTTTTGGGAAATCTTGGCCTGGGCATTCAAGGCAGGCGATGCATCCTGCGCTGCGTATTGATGCCGCAATAGCCAGGGTTCGCGTTTCGCTATTCCGAACGAATGTTGTAACCACGAGACGCAATCGCGCTCAGAGGGACACATGCGGGACGCTTACGAGATCGAGCATCGCTGGGTGCACATCCAGTACAGGGAGGATGCTGCCTTCGTCGAATCCTACGGCTTTTCCGGCAATCAGGGCGCGGTCAATCTCGAGGGCCTCCTGATGACGCCGAAAGGCGTGCCCTCCTCCACCCTGCTCATCTTCATGCATCCGGCCTCGACCCTGCAACTTCTTCCCGTTCCGCAGGCGACGGCAAAAGCCGGATGGCACGTGCTCTGCGCCGCCAGCCGCTATGCGAAGAACGACACCGCGCTGATCTTCGAAAAGGTGCTTCTCGATCTCGGCGCCTATATCCGGCACGCAAAAGAGCAATGGGGCTACGAGAAGATCGTGCTTGCCGGATGGAGCGGCGGCGGATCGCTCGCCCTGTTCTATCAGTCGCAAGCCGAGGGCCCGTCAATCACGCAGACGCCGGCCGGCGATCCGGTCGGAATTGCGGACGCGAAGCTGATCCCGGCCGACGCGGTGATCGTCCAGGCGGCGCACATTTCCCGCGCCACCATGCTGCGCGACATGATTGATCCCTCCGTGAAGGACGAGCAAGATCCGGACAATCGCGATCGCGCGCTCGACATCTATGACCGGAGCAGTCCGAACCGACCGCCTTATTCGGCGGACTTCATTGCGGCCTATCGCGCGGCGCAGTTGGCGCGCATGAGGAAGATCACAGCCTGGGTCAAGGACACCCTCGCGATTCTGAAGGCGCGCAACACCGCCGAGATCGAGCGCGGCTTCGTCACCCATCGCACGCTGGCGGAGCCCCGCTTTCTCGATCCTTCGCTCGATCCGAACGACCGCAAGCCGGGCTCGTGCTATCTCGGCAATCCGGAGACCGCCAATACCGGCCCGGTCGGTCTCGCGCGGTTCTCAACCTTGCGGTCCTGGCTGTCGCAATGGTCGATCGATGATACCAATGCCGATGGTCTGCGGTGCGCCGCGCGGATTTCTGCGCCGCTGCTGGCGATCGAGAATTCGGCCGATGATGCTGTGCCGCAGCCGCACACCGCCGCGATCTTCAAGGCGGCGGGCAGCGCTGACAAGGCCATGCACGTGATCCGCGGGGCGACGCATTATTACGCGGGCCAGCCCGACAAGCTCGCAGAGGCGCTGGCAATCACCCGGCAATGGCTGACGGAGCGCGGCCTTGCGTGAGCGCGCCAGCAAGCCGGTGATCGGCGGCCGCGTGGGCGGCCGCACTGAACTCGACGGACGGTCGGTGATCCTGCTCACCGCCAACAACTATCTCGGCCTGGCCGGCGATCCCGACATCATCGAGGCGTCCTGCGCGGCCGCGCGACAATACGGTAGCGGCACGACGCTCAACCCGCCGCTCGCGACCACGCCGCTGCACGAGGCGCTGAGCAATACGCTGGCGCGTTTCCACGACACGGATTCGGCGCTGCTGTTCAATTCCTGCACCGCCGCCAATGTGACCGTCGCCTGCACGCTTGCCGGCAAGGGCGACGTCATCTTCAGCGACCGGCTCAACCATGCCAGCATCATCGACGGCTGCCGGCTGAGCGGGGCGGAAACCCGCATCTATGAAAATCGCGATCTGAATCATCTGGAATCACTTCTGAAACAGCCGCATGACGGAGCCAAGCTCGTCATCACCGACGGCATTTTCAGCATGGAGGGCGATGCCGCCGACCTGCCGCGCATGATCGCGCTGTGCCGGCGCCATGCGGCAATTCTTGTGGTCGACGAGAGCCACGCCGCTGGCGTCACCGGCCCCGGCGGGCGCGGCACTGCGGCGGCGCAGGGCTGTGTCGGCGAAGTCGATCTCTATACCGGGACGCTGTCGAAGGCGTTCGGCGGCTTCGCCGGCGGCTATGCGGCAGGACGGGCCGATCTCATCAAAAAACTGCACGACCATGGCCGGTTCTGGATGTTCACCACTGCGATGCCGCCCTCTTCGGCGGCCGGCGCGCTGGCCGCGCTCGAACGGGTGATGCGCGACGATACGCTGGTCGCGAGGCTGATGGAGAATACCGCGCGATTGCGCGCGGGCCTGACGGCGATCGGCCTCACCATCCTCGGCCACGACCACCCAATCACCCCGATAGTGGTCGGGGACGAGGACAAGGCGCGGGAATTCAGCCGCGAACTGCTTGAGGAGGGCGTTTATATCGGCGCCATCTGCTTTCCGATCGTACCGCGTGGCGAAGCGCGGCTGCGGGCGCAGCCCTCGGCGGCCCATTCCGCGACCGATATTGATGAAGCCGTTGCGGCGATCGGCAGAGCGGCCCGACGGATCGGCCTGACCGGCTGAGCGATTGCGCACGCAAACTGCGGTCGCTGGCGTTGTGCCGGAAAAAATGGGCTTGACGGGCCGCAAGCCAGATGGCCCGATCCGGGTCACAATAAAAACTCCGGGAGGATCCAAATGTCTCGTCTTGCCAAGGCCACGAGGTATGGCAGCGCTGCGCTCGCTTTCGTAGCATTTGCGGGCTTTTCGCCGACAACCCACGCCCAGACTACAACCCTGACGATGTCGAGCTGGGTGTCGCCGCAACACCTTCTGACCAAGGACGTGCTCGCGGTCTGGGCCCAGAATGTGGAAAAAGCCACCAATGGCCGCGTGAAGCTGCAGATGCTGGCGAAGCATCCATCGGCGGCTCCCGGTACGTTTGACGCGGTCCGCGACGGGCTGGTCGACGTATCCTACGTGACCGCGAGCTATACGCCGGCGCGCCATGTGCTGCCGCTGCTGCCCGAACTGCCGGGCGGCGGCGCGACCGCCGAAATCAACTCGGTCGCTTTCTCGCGCATCCACTGGAAATACTTCCAGCCGGTCGGCGAGTACAAGGGCGTCAAGCTGCTTGGCGTGTGGACCCATGGTCCCGGCCAGATGTTCAACACCAAACGTCGGATCAACACGATCGAGGATCTGTCCGGCATGAAAATCCGCTCCGGCGGCGGCATCTCCGAACAGATGGCGCGAGCCCTCGGCGCTTCGCCCTTCGTCAAGCCGGCGCCGGAGTCCTATGAACTCCTTAGCTCCGGCGTCGCAGACGGCACGTTCTTCCCGCTGGAATCCATCATCTCCTTCAAGCTCGACAGCGTGGTGAAGCACGCCACGCTGTTCCCGGGCGGGTTCTATGGCTCGGCGTTTGGCTTCTTCATGAACGAGGACAAGTGGAACAAGCTCAGCAAGCAGGATCAGGACGCCATCATGTCTGTCTCGGGCGAAGCGGTGGCACGGCTCGCCGGGAAGGCCTGGGACGCCACCGACCGTGCGGCCATGGAGGTCATGAAGAAGGCCAATATCGACATCCAGCCCGCCTCGCCTGAACTGATCAAGGCGGTGCAGGAGCGCTCGAAGGCTATCATTGACAAGTGGATCAAAGACGCGACCGCAAAGGGCGTCGACGGCCAAAAGGTGTATGCCGAGTTCCATGAGGAATTGAAGCGCGTCGCCGCCGAAAAATAGCGGTCGCCTGTGCGCTCCGACCGTCACGATGGCGGCGTCTGGCTCGATCGCGTGCTGGGCGCCGCCGCCGCGTTGTTACTCTTTGGTCTGATGGCGATCACCACGGTCGATGTGGCCGGTCGTTACATCTTCAACTGGCCATTGCGCGGCGGTTTCGAGATCACCGAGCTGCTGTTACTAACGTTGATCTTTGCGGGCCTGCCGCTGGTGTCGCGCGCGGACGAACATGTCACGATGGACTTCATCGACGCCGCGCTCGGGGCGCGCGGCCGCCGCCTGCTGCGCCGGGTGGTGGACATTGTGTGCGGGATCATCATCCTCGGCCTGGCGTGGCGCGTCTATGTCAAGGCCGGGAAGATCGCGGGCTATGGCGATACCACCGATGTCCTTCTCATTCCGGTCGGCCCCTTTGTCTATTTCATGGCATTGATGGTGGCGGTCACGGCAATCGTCCACCTCATCAAAGCCTTTCTGCCGGGCCGCGACGAACCGCCTAAGGCTTTCGATCCCGACAAGGCGAGCCCGACATGACCGAAGCCCTTGTCGGCCTGGGCGTCATGCTGATGCTCTCCCTGCTGCGCATTCCGATCGCCTTTTCGATGGGCGTCGTCGGCTTTCTCGGGGTCGCCTATCTGCGCGACTGGAATTTCGCGCCCGCCATGGCGATGGTCGAAACCAAGGTCTACGAGACCGGCCGCAATTACACGCTGTCGGTCATCCCGCTGTTCATTCTGATGGGCAATTTCGTCTCGCGGGCCGGCATGTCGAAAGAGCTGTTCCGCGCCGCCTACACCTTTGTCGGGCACCTGCGCGGCGGGCTTGCAATGGCGACGGTCGTGGCCTGTGCCGGATTCAGTTCGATCTGCGGCTCGTCGATTGCGACGGCCGCGACCATGGCCAAGGTCGCCTACCCCGCCATGAAGGATCTTGGCTATTCGGACCGCCTGTCCACCGGCTCGATCGCCGCCGGCGGCACGCTCGGCATCCTGCTTCCGCCATCGACCCTGATGGTGATCTACGGCGTGATGACCGAGACCAATATCGGCAAGATGTTCGCCGCCGGCATCCTGCCCGGTATTCTTGCGACCTTTCTGCTGTGCCTGGCGGTGCAATGGACGGTGAGGCGGCATCCCGATTCCGGGCCGCGCGGCGAACGCTCCACCTGGTCGCAGCGCTTGCGCGCTGTCGAAGGCGTCTGGGCGGTCGTGCTGCTCTTCGTGATCGTGATGGGCGGCATCTATGGCGGCGTTTTCACGACCACCGAAGCCGCCGGCATCGGCGCATTCGGCGCGTTCTGCATCGCGCTGGCGCGGCGCGCCCTCTCGTGGCGCACATTCCTCGACGCGCTTGTCGAGTCCGGACGCACCACGGCGATGCTGTTCGTCATCCTCACGGGCGCCCTGATGTTCGCCGAGTTCGTCAACTACACGACGATGCCCGACGACCTGAAAACGCTGGTCTCGACGCTCAAGCTCTCGCCCATCATGGTGGTCACCGCGATCTGCGTCATCTACGTCCTTCTCGGCACGGCGATGGAAGAGCTGTCGATGATCCTGCTCACCGTGCCGGTGTTCTTCCCGCTGGTGGTGCACTTGGGCTTCGACCCGATCTGGTTCGGCGTTCTGATCGTGGTGGTCGTCGAGATCGGACTGATCAGCCCGCCGGTCGGCATGAATCTGTTCGTGCTGAATGCATTGCTGCCGCACGTCCCGATCATGACATTGTTCCGGGGTGTCTTGCCGTTCGTGATCGCCGATATCGTCCGGCTCGCCATCCTGATCGCATTTCCGGTGATCTCGCTGTGGCTGCCCAGCATGATGCGGTAAGCCCGCGCTGCCGCCGCTACGGCAATCCCGCTTTCGCCAAGCCATCGACGATGCGTTGAAAATCGCGGGCATCCTTGTAAGGCAGCACACGCTCGCGCTGCGCCAGAGAAAAATCCGGGTTGACCTTCAGCATGCCCGCCCATGCGGAGCGCGCATCGTCGATCCGGCCGAGATGGCCGTAGCAGGCGGCCAGCAGCATGCGGCTGGAATCGGTGCCAGGACTGCGGGCGATCCGGTCTTTGAGGAGCTGGGCCGCGGTCTCGTAATTACCGAGCGAAAAATGCGCCTGCGCCACGAAATGCAGCAGGATCGGCGGAAAGTGCGGGTCGAGCCGCATCGCCACTGCGAACTCCTCCAGTGCCTCAGCCGCGCGACCGGAAAACATCAGCACGTATCCGGTTGCCCCGTGTCCTTGCGCGAAGTTCGGGTCGATGGCGATCATCTGGCGGCATTCCGCGAGCGCAGCGGCGTGATCGCGCCGCCATAGCAGCACGTTGCCGAGCGCCATGTGGCTGACCGGCTCCTGCGCGTCGAGTTCGAGCGCGCGGCGCGCCCAGCGCTCCGCATCGTCCAGTGCCGCCGCGGAATCCTCCGCCCAGCCGCTGGCATATTCCGAGATGGCGGCAAGCGCGAGGCCTGCATGCGGCGCGGCAAAGGATGGATCGATCGCGATGGCGCGGCCATGCAGCACCTTGGCCTCCGCAATCGCTTCGCGGGAGCCGCGACCCAGCAACTGGCGCGCACGTAGCCAGTTTTCGTAGGCTTCGACACTGGATGTACCTCGCCGGCTCAGCCGTTCCTGTTCGCGTTTCGTCAGCTTGACGGAGAGCACGCTGACGATCTTCTCCACCACTTCGTCCTGCGTTGCGAAAATGTCGGTGAGCTCCCGGTCGAACCGATCGGCCCACAAATGCCCGCCATTGGCGGCGTCGATCAGCTGCGCGGTGATCCGCACCCGGTTGCCGGCCTTGCGGATGCTGCCTTCGAGCACGAAGCGCACACCGAGATCGCGGCCGATGTCCTGTATCCGGACCGAGCGACCCTTGTAGGCGAACGAGGAGTTGCGCGCGATCACAAACAGACCCGAGACCTTCGACAGATCGGTGATAAGGTCCTCAGTGATACCGTCGCTGAAAAACTCCTGTTCGGCGTCGCTGCTCATGTTCATGAACGGCAGCACGGCGATCGACGGCTTGTCGGGGACCAGCGGCGGCGCATTCAGCGTCGTGCCCGGCGCAAACCCCGGCAGCGCAATCCGGAACACGTGAACCGGAGATGCGATGTTCTTGAGTGCCTGCTCGCCGATATCCTCCAGCGCAATGCCAGGCGAGGCGTGAACGAAATCACGCACGGCGCGCGAGATATATACCGTGCCGGGTTCTGCGATGCCTTCCAGACGCGCCGCGACATTCACGCCGTCGCCATGGATATCGCCCTCGTCCACGACGACGTCGCCGAGATTGATCCCGATGCGGAATTGGATGCGGCGATCCGGGGCTAGATCCGCGTTGCGGTCGGCCATTCCCTGCTGCACTTCGATTGCGCAGCGGACCGCCTTCACCGGGCTCGCGAACTCCGCCAGAAAGCCGTCCCCCGTCGTCTTGACGATGCGGCCCTGATGCGCGGCGATCTTGGGATCGATCAGTTCGCGGCGATGGGCCTGGAAGCGCGCGATCGTGCCCTCCTCGTCGTCACCGATCAGTCGCGAATAACCGGCGACGTCTGCGGCAAATATGGCGGCAATCCGGCGTTCCATCTTAGTATCAGTCTCGCGAAAAACCGCGCAAGCTACGCATGGCGTACAATACCGCTTTCGCGTCAGATATGCTCAATAGGCGAACAGCTCAATTGGTCCTGCCCCCTCCATGGCTGACGACAAAATCCGCTCCGGCCCTGCGATCTATTTCGACGGAGTCACGTCTGCGCAGCATGCGGTGACCGTCACCTGCGTGCCACGCGGCCTAGAGATTTCCGACACCGGAGGCAAGCTGATGGCGGTATGGCCGTATGACCGCCTGTCACATCGCAACGCTCCGGCCCGTCTCTTCCGACTTGGATTGCGCGACAGCGACCGGCTGGAACGGATTGAGATCGCGGATCATGACATCGCCGAGGCCATCGAGATGGCCTGTCCGGATATCGACCGGGGCGACGCCAAGGACCGAGCTGAGCGGCGCGGCGCCGTCGGCTGGAGTCTCGCCGCTGTTGCGTCGCTGCTGCTGATGGCGTTCTACGGCCTGCCGCAGTTTGCCGATGAGTTGGCACGCGTGCTGCCATATCAGATCGAGCAGAGTCTCGGCCGCGCCGGCGACATCCGATTCCGGACCACGTTCGACATCGGCCCACCGGAACGCCCGTTCGAATGCGGGGACGGCCCCGATGAGGCGAACGGCAAGGCCGCGTTCGACAAGCTGATCGGCCGCATTGCCGACGGCGCAGGCCTGACAATCCCGATTCAGGCCGCGGTGGTTCGCCGCGACGAGCCCAACGCCTACGCGCTTGCCGGCGGGCATGTCTATGTCCTGCGGGGATTGCTCGAAACGGCAAAAGATGTCGACGAGGTGGCGGCGATCGTCGCGCACGAACTCGGCCATGTCGCGAATCGCGACGGCAGCCGCAGCGTGCTCCAGTCAGCCGGGCTTTCGCTGATTTTCGGCATGCTGCTCGGAGACTTTATCGGCGGCGCGGCCGTGGTCGGCGCGGCCCAGTCGCTGCTGACGGCCCGGTTCTCGCGCAGCAGGGAGACGGCGGCCGACGATTTCGCTGTGCGGACGCTGCAGGAGCTGAAGGCCAATCCGCGCGCACTGGCGACGTTCCTCGAACGCGTCGCGACGCGGCCGAAGCCCCAGGGCATGTCGATCCTCCTTGGGCACCCCTCGGTGCGCGAACGTGTTGCGCGAATCAAGACGATGGCGCCGGCCTCAGAGGAAGGTCAGCCGCTGCTCGATGACGCCGAGTGGCAGGCCTTGAAACAGATTTGCGTGGATCACAGGTAATGTATCCAAGACAATCAGAGCCGTCCGATGGCGGCGCATCGAGCCTGACGATCAGGAAGGCCGTGATGACCGCAACCGGGCGAGACACAGAGCCGGCATCCCTCACACCCGAGGACCTCGACGCGCTGCGACGCGCCGTGCAATCCCTCGAAGATCCGAGTCTCGCCGCCCGTCTCACCAACATGGTCGGAAAGCCGATCGAACTGGTCGGCGCCGCACTTCCGGCAACCGCGTCGAATGCGGTTTCCGCGGCGACGTCGAAGGCGCTCGAAATGGCGCTCAAGGTGGCGATCAGGACCATGCGGCGCGAGCCTCAGGCCGGATCGCAGCTGCTGCACCGGGCGCTTGCGACTGCATCCGGCGCGGCCGGCGGCGCGTTCGGACTGGCGACGCTGCCGATCGAGCTGCCGGTCTCCACCATCATCATGCTGCGGTCGATCGCCGACATCGCGCGCAGCGAGGGAGAAAACCTGTCGGACCCGGAGGCGGCGCTGGCCTGCGTACAGGTCTTTGCGCTCGGCGGGCGCAGCGGCTCGGATGATGCCTCGGAAAGCGGATATTTCGCCTTGCGCGGCCTGCTTGCGAAATCGGTGACGGAAGCGGCGCGCTATGTCGCGCAGCGCGGCGTGGTCGCAGAAGGCGCGCCGGTACTCGTGCGCTTCCTCACGCAAGTGGCTTCGCGCTTTGGCGTGGTGGTGACGCAAAAGGTGGCGGCGCAGACCTTCCCGGTGATCGGCGCGCTCGGCGGCGCCGCGGTCAATTACGCCTTCCTCGAACATTTCCAGGACGTGGCGCGCGGCCATTTCACCGTGCGTCGACTGGAACGCATCTACGGAAAAGACCTCATCGAGAAGGAATATACCCGCCTTGCCGAACATCGCTGACGCTGCGCCACGCCATGCCGCGCTCGCCGCCGTAATGGCACTCTCCCTCCTCGGTTGCTCCAACGCATACGCCCAGGACGTGCCGCCTCCGCCGGAGATTTCCGCGGTGCCGATCCCGGACGGGCAGATTGACCGTGCGCTCGGTCAACTCGACGTGCTCGCCGCAGAGATCATGCGGCGGAGCGGCATTCCCGGAATGGCGGTTGCGGTCGTGCGCGACGGCCGCACGGTCTATGCGAAGGGATTTGGCATTCGCAAAGCGGGCACCCGCGAGCCGGTCGATGCCGACACCGTCTTCCAGATCGCCTCGCTCTCGAAGCCGATCACCGCCACGGTGGTGGCGCGTCAAATACAGGCCGGGACGGTGGCGTGGGACACACCGGTGGCGAAGCATTTGCCGTGGTTCCGGCTGAAGGAGCCGTGGGTCACATCGCATGTCACGATCGGCGATCTGCTCAGTCACCGATCAGGCTTACCCGATCACGCGGGCGATGAGCTGGAGGATCTCGGCTTCGACCGGCGGCAGGTCCTGGAGCGGCTGCGCTTCCTGCCGCTCGCGCCGTTCCGCGTCAGCTACGCCTATACCAATTTCGGATTCACCGCCGCCGCGGAAGCGGTCGCCGTGGCCTCCGGCAAGGACTGGGCAACGCTGTGCGAGGAAGCGTTGTTCAAGCCGCTCGGCATGACCTCGACCAGCACGCGCTTTGCCGATTTCGAAGCGCGCAGCAACCGGGCGTTTGGCCACATCAAGGTCGGCGAAGGATTTGAGGCCAAGTATCAGCGCCGCCCGGACGCGCAGGCGCCCGCGGGCGGCGTCAGTTCTTCGGTCAATGATCTGGCGCGCTGGCTCGCGATGATCACAGATGGCGGCGCGATCGGCGGCCGCGTCTTTCTCGAGAAGAAAGCGCTGTTGCCAGCGATGTCGCCGCAGGCCTTTTCCGGCCAACCCTCGACCTTCACCGCGCGCCCGGGATTCTACGGTTACGGCTTCAATGTCGGGGTGACGCCTGCCGGACGCGTGAGCTTCAGCCACTCCGGCGCGTTCGCGATGGGCGCGGGAACAAATTTCGTCATCCTGCCATCAGCCGGAATCGGAATCGTCGTTTTGACCAACGCCGCACCAACCGGTGCGGCCGAAGCGCTGACGGCGCAATTCATCGATCTCGTGCAGTTCGGCAAGATCGAGCGCGACTGGTACGCGGGATATCATGCAGTGGTGGCGCCGACGAATGCGCCAACCGGCAGTCTCGTCGGCAAGCCGCGCCCGGCAAGCCCGACGCCGGCCGCCGACCTTGCCGCCTATGAAGGGACCTATATGAACGACTATTTCGGGCCGGCGCAGATCGTGCGCGGCAATGGCGGTCTCGTGCTCAAGCTCGGGCCGAAAGGTATGGCGTTTTCGCTCCGGCACTGGCACGGCAATGCGTTCACGTTCGAACCATCGAGCGAGAATGCGACCGACGGCTCGATCTCGCTCGCGACCTTCACGACTGCGGCCAACGAGCGCTTCCGCGACCTCACCATCGAATATCTGGACGGTGAGGGTCTCGGTGCGTTCCGCCGCAAGTGACGCCTTCAGTTGCCGGGCGGCGGCGGCACATCGTCGAGTTCGGGCGAGGATGGCTTGCGATATTCGGCGTCTTGTTCCGCGGCGCGATCGAACATGCGCTGGAATGGCCCCTTGATCGGCGCGCCAAGCTGCGCGGGATCGTCCACCTCGCAGGAGCCGCCGACGCCGATCCGCGACTGCTCGCATTGCTGCAGGGTCGGGATGCCGCACGACCGGCCACCGGATTCGTCGAGCAGGCAATATTGGGCGGACGCAATGCCGGGGACAGCGAAAATGCACAACAGAGCGACGAGACCGCGCATAGCCTTGGGCACCTCCGCCGGGATCGGGCCGTGGCTATAGCATGTTCCGCCGGTTCTCGCGCACCCTCGCCGCATTGACACACGCACAACACAGTGATGACTGGCGAAGCGCCCGCGCCTTGGCGATAATGCCGACCATGCC